>Ga0209579_10003939_pt1 | contig 10530 bp, 7 predicted proteins | sample Coa_R1_2_FD_187152 | JGI IMG/M metagenome (GOLD analysis project Ga0209579, IMG submission 187152) | Surface soil microbial communities from Centralia Pennsylvania, which are recovering from an underground coalmine fire - Coalmine... | ecosystem: Environmental > Terrestrial > Soil > Unclassified... | reverse complement strand
CTCGCGAGCGTGATATCCCTGGTGGACGCCAGCGTGAGCAATTATCAGAAGCGCGGATTCAAGAGCCTGATGGTCTCGTTTGGTTGTACCGGCGGACAACATCGGTCGGTCTATCTGGCAGAACAGCTTGCCAAGCGTTTGCGAGAAAGGAACGGAATCGAAGTAATCGTGCGGCACCGCGAACTGGAGAATCTTTTGCCAGGAAGTTCGCAATGAAGGCGATGATTCTGGCTGCCGGCATGGGCACGCGTTTGCGGCCCCTGACCAATGATCGTCCAAAGGCATTGGTGGAAGTTGCCGGACGGACGCTGCTCGAGATTACGCTTTCGCGAATGCGCGAATTTGGGGTTCGCCAGGTGATTATCAATGTGCACCACTTCGCCCCGATGATCGTCGATTACCTTGCGGCGAATAAATATTTCGGCATGCACATTGAGATATCCCTTGAGGAGAGCTTGCTGGATAGCGGCGGGGGTTTGAAAAAGGCGACTGGCTTCTTGAGTCGTCCATGTTCTCCTTCCGAAGCTGGTGCCCCATTTATTTTGCACAACGTTGATGTCATCAGCACGATTGACATCGACCGAATGAAGCAGTTTCACCTTAACAACCGCGCACTTGCCACACTGGCTGTACAGGATCGCGAGACTTCACGCTATCTGCTGTTTGACGAAAATCATCAACTTTGTGGACGGCGCGCGGGCCGCGAAGGCACACCTCAAATGGTTCGTCCGGCACGGGAGACTCGTGCCCAGGCTTTTTCTGGCATCCACATGATTTCGCCGGGCATTTTTAGTTTGATGTCTGAGCAAGGCAGCTTTTCCATCATCGATTGCTATTTACGCTTGGCCGCAAAAGGACAGCGGATCATGGCATTTCGCGCGGATGAATATTATTGGCGGGACTTGGGGCGTCCAGAAAGTGTTGCGCTGGCGAAACAGGATTTGGCTCGCGGCTTATTCGGGTCACATGCAACTTAAGACCTTCGTACAATTTTCGCCCTGAAAGCCCGGCCCGAAGCTACTTCATTCGGCAGAGGAATTGGAGCTCGGGGAAGATGAAGTTGTTTTTGTGAGTCCGCCACCAACTGCGCCACGCGTTCTGCATTTTCTCCGGGGATTCTACGACCTCACTGCCCCCAAAGGAGTGCCCGGCGAGCTCTCTTAAGCTGGTGACCACTCGTTCTCTCACTTTCGGGTCTTTATCCGTGATGGCGCCAATGAGTGCTTCTACCGCATCGGGTACGGTGGAATAGCGTAAGGCATAAGCAGCATTCTTCCTGGTCGCAGGGTCACCGCTTAAGAAAAGTCGCTGGAGTTGGGTAACAGCATCCGATTTTCCAAGTTGCGCAATGGCGACGAGGGCGCCTAACTGAACATACTCATTAGCATCATCCGCGTAACGCTCGATTAAGGTTAGATAGCTTGCATCCCCACTGCGGCCTAAGGCCTCGATGGCTCGGATTCGAACGAGTCCGTAATCAGTAACCGGCGTGTCGGGAGCAGACTCCTTGGGCGATTTGCCCGGGGCAAGTACGTCTGCCAGGGCTGCCCTGGCCTCAGGGGTATCGAGTCGCCCAAGCGCCGCGACAGCGTGCACAACAACGAACGGGTCAGAATCTCGCGAGAGCCGCAATGCAGTTGACTCGAAGTAAACAGGGGCAGTCGTGGCGAGCACATCCAATGCCGTATGTCGAACATCAAAATCGCTGCTATGCAAGTTCCGCTCGAACTCCTGGAGATTGCTCTGCACATATCTCGGATCGGCTGGTTCCAGACGAACTTCGAATTTGGAGACGAAGGTAAAGTCGTGAACCTCATCGCGGCCTGAGCGCACAGGGATATGCCGTGTCGCAGTCACCTGGTATTTGCCAGGGCTCTCGAATTGATACCAGGAATCGAGAGGCCATTGGCCTCTGAGAGACTCGCCCGGTTTGAGTGCCGACTCTTCATCCGCGCACCCTGGATCCCACGTGGCACCACAAGCCGTGCCGGTTCCGTTGACTACAAATTCGTACTTATCTAGACATCCGTTAGAATTCTTTGCGTTGAGAAAAACCACGCCCTTTCCGATGTTTTTGATCTCGACGTCAAAAAGTACCGGCTCGCCTAGTGTGTAAACGTCCTTGTCTGTGTGAAAGCGTCCCTGCAGGTCCTGAGCGACAATTGGGAAAGTGCCAAGCCACGCCGCCGCCGCTGTCAGGATAGCGGCAGTAATTCGGGATTCGCTCGACATAGCTATTTGCGGATCAAATGGTTTACTTCCTTGCAGATTGGAGATTATAGCCTCTCCCACGCAATAAAAGTCTTAAGTCGAGATCAGACAACAATGTTATTGGTCAGCTCGAGTCCCGCAATTAGTACGGTCCGATGATTCCGGCAATGGCTCGAGAAGCGGGCGAGGGCATGTGCTCCACACCTTTCGCATCCACGACATCCAGATACTTCAGGCCGGAACCGGTATTGAACAGAACGACGACATCGTCCGGTGTAAAAAATTCGTTAGCTAGCAACTTCTGATACGCGACCAGCGACGCCGCGCCCTCAGGTGCGGCGAAGATGCCTTCTACCTTTGCCCAGTGGCGAGTGGCCTCGAGAATTTCTGCATCGGTGGCAGAGATGGCGAGGCCGCCGCTTTTCTTCAAAATGTCGAGAATAAGATAGTCGCCATAAGGTTTTGGCACGCGCAGACCGGAAGCCAGCGTTGACGCATTCGGCCACATTTCTGCGGCTGGTTGGCCTTCATCCCATGCTTTAACAATTGGAGCGCAACCGGCTGCCTGCACGCCGATCATGTTCGGTCGCTCGGGGCCGATGAAGCCGAGTTGTTCCATCTCATCAAAGGCTTTCCACATGCCAAGCAGGCCGACCCCGCCGCCGGTCGGGTAAATGATGCCGTCAGGAAGCTTCCACCCCAACTGCTCGGCAACTTCGTAGCCCATGGTCTTCTTACCTTCTACGCGGTAAGGTTCTTTGGTTGTCGAGACATCAAACCAGCCTTCGCTTTTCCACGAATCGGAATTCTTCAGCTCCGCAACTTTACGGGCGCAATCCGAGATCAGTCCATCGATGAGCGTGACATGTGCTCCGTAGTAGTCGCACTCGATGCGGTTGGCCATGGGCACGTCTTTGGGCATAAAAATATGAGCCACCACGCCAGCTGCGGCGGCATAGGCGGCTAAGGCGCCGGCGGCGTTCCCCGCCGAGGGGATAGCGAGATTCTTCAATCCGAAATGGCGCGCCATAGTGACTGCGACGGAGAGGCCGCGTGCTTTAAACGAACCGGTTGGATTCAGGCCCTCATCTTTTACGTAGACATTGGGGTATTCGTGGCTGCGCAGCATTGGCGTAAAGCCTTCGCCGAGAGTAACGGGCCGAGCTTCAGGAAGGACCGCATCGTACCTCCACATGGTTGGAGCCAGTGGCAGCAATGACGCGGGCGAAAAGGTCTTTTTTATGGTGGCAAGATCGTAGCGAGCATAGAGGACGCCTCCGTCTTTTGGGCAGACGCTCTGCGGGCGGTCGGAAGGATAATGTTCGCCGCAGCGTGTGCATTCCAGGTGAGTAAGGCGTGCCACGGACAGAGTTTAACAGGCGCGGGTGGTGTGCTTCGCATTCGCGAAGCACACCTTCGCACACAGGATGACAAAGTTACTTCGAGCTGCGCTTGGCAGCACGCTTTGAAGGCGGTATTACGCCTTTTTCAGGACGTTCCTTCTCAATCACATCAGAAAGGTGATGGAGCGGCTTATCGCCCGCGGAACACAACTGCGGGCCGCCTTCCGGAACGGTCAGACCTTGCGCCGTGTACATGGCTTCATCGAACGTAGAGCCGGATTTTGCTGCGGCCACCGCGAAAACTCCGTGAGGCACACCGTTATTGAAGGCCGTCGCGATGTAGTCACCTACCATGAGCCCGTTCTGTGAATTGGGAAGCCACTTGAGTTGCATAGGGCCGGCCAGCGTCCGCGGCATGTTCCATGTCGATCCCCCATTGTGCGAAGAGATATATCCCACGGCGAGACGGCAGGTAGAGGTCGTGCACTTGCTGACCGGATAAAAATAATACGTGACGGCAACATGCGCCGTCGCTCCGGAGGTCGTGGGGTCGATGCCGATTCCGGGAATGAAATGGTCGACCGTGGTCGTGGTGGCGTCAATTGGAATGCGCGTAACTGCCGACCAATGCGCGCCATCTGTAGAAGTGCTAAAGACCAGATCGTTGGTCGAGCACTTAGAGCGAAAACGGCAGTCTTCCCAAACAACCCAGACAGTGCCGGCAGCGTCGACAGCCGCCGTCGGCAGCGGCCCACTACGAATTCCTCCAGCATCCAGGTGTGACTGAATATTCGAGATTGTGACGGGAGCCGACCAGCTTGCTCCTCCGTTGGTGGAAGTAAAGGCAGACATTCCGGCAGTTTCTATCGGCACAACCACGGTACCGTTTGGCTGCACCAGCGGTTGCCCGCCAATTCCGGTTGCATGGTTCGCAGTCCCGGTCGCTGGGCCCCAGGTAAGCCCGCCGTCGCTCGATGTGCTCATCAGAATTCCATCCCCGGTATCCGGATTGTCCCACTCCACGTAACAGTTGCCGTAGAACGGACTGGTCGACGTGCTGTCGCAAGCGATCCAATTCTTGTCCGAGCTAATTACCTTGGGAGTAACGTTGACAGGATTCTCCCAGGTGAATCCTCCGTCAGTCGAGCGGCTCACCGTCACCGCCGTCGTAGTACTCGTGTTCGAGATGGGCAAGGCAGCGATCATCCACACTCCGTGCTTGGCGTCATAAGCCACGGCCGGATCGCTGGCAGCATCATACGGGCCGCCGCCGTTTCCAGTAGTCAGGCCCGGCAGAAATCCGTGCGCCCAGGTATTGCCGCCATCGGTAGAGGTCGCCCAGCCAATCGCGGTCGCACCCCCTGGAGCAATGCGCCCCGTCTGAAATGCCGATACCAATGTCGAGCCATTTGCCAGGACATGCGGCTCGACTTCAGTCGCGTGCTGGCCCGGACCAACGGTAAAGGGATCGGAGCTAATTTCTGTCAGAGTAACGGCTGGCGCCTCCTGTGCATAAGAGACGCCTGCAAGAAATAATGCCGGCACGGCGATCAAGGCAAACAGAGATCTTCCGCAAAGACCCTCGGATAGAATTCGATTCATCGGGATATTTCCTCAAAAGCAGACAATAGATTTCACAGAATTTTTCTGAATGGCAGGGCATTTCGCGGCAGAGAGACGCAGGAAAGCATCCTCGATCCGTGCCGCTGAACATATCGCGGAAATTCGACGCTGTCAATGTGCAGAATCTTGCAGCGTCAACAGTATCTGAGAAAGTTTAATCGTGGCTCTGAGCCGGGACAAAGACAGCCGCAACGTCGTCGCTATAGGTTAGTTGCCAAGCTGCAGTTTCTTTTAAAATATTCGCCAGGGCAGAATCTTTCTGCAAGACTAGAAATTGGGCTGGGTGCTGGTCGAGGAAGTCACGCCAACCCGGTTCCACATGAATGGTCGCCAAATAGGACTTTAGGAACGGCTCGCCGTAGAAATCGTGCCGATCATCGATGACAACTTTTACTCGTGGGTATAGACGATAGAGCATATATCCACCCCACGCATCAGGGCTGAACACCGGACCCTTCAAACTTTGTTTCTCGAGGTAATTCACAGCCGCCACCGGGAAACGCTTGTCGTTGAATTGCGCATGAATCAAAGCGCGAGAGCCTAGATACCCACCATTGACCGTTATGCAGCTAGCCACGAGCGCGGCCGCGACCGGCCAGAAGTGACCTCGAAGGACCAACTCGATGGCTTGCATTCTCCTGAAAAATCGACCGAATCCTAAGAAAGCTATCGAGGATACACCCATTTTCAGCGAGTCTGAAAACCGCGTCATAGCATTCGATAGCCGCGGACCAATAATTAAGGCCAGAAGTAGCGATGAAGTGGGAATGTTACGGGAGGCATATAGCCCGGAATAGATCGCAAAGATAATTATCAGGCTTTCGCTGGCCCTGAGTCCGCGACTTCTCGCAGCGAGCGCAATCAACGTCAACAACAGCAATGCGGCAAAACACTTCTGCGCTACATAATGGAAATTCGGAGACTGGAATTCATCAATGTGATTCATCAAGAAGCGGTTCGAAAGATAACGATAAATATGGATATGCAGTGCGATCCCGTAGGGATTGACCAACGTGACAGCGAAACTCAAAGTGCCCATCAACGTGAGGTCACGCAGTTGGCGGCCGGCGCGAATCTTAGATAGAGCGCCATCGAAGCCATTTTGCGTCGGTCTAAACCACACCCAAGCTGCACCAATCCAGTAGATCCCAAGCAGGACGAAACCAATTAAAAAGCCACCATGCAGATTCACCCAGAACAGCATCGTCACTGGGAGGAGCCAAAGAAGATTCTGCGGAATGCTATCTGCGAGTGAAGGCTCATCCGTACGCGAATTGAATGCGACACGCTTCTCGGAAGAATCCAAAATGCGGAACCAAAGTAGGGTAAACAGCCAGCTAACTAGATGTGGCCGGGCGAAACAGTGGATCATTGAAGCTGATGCGGTCAGCATGACCAGTATCAACGCGAGCCCAAGGTTTGTTCCGCGACGCATAAGCGTGCGGAAAGCGAGGGAGAAAACCAACGCAATCATGAAAGCAGTGAAAACAACCACTCCATTGAGCCTGGTAAAACTCTCCAGCCATCCCACGATTACATCGTAGAGCCACTCCCACGCGAACCAGGAGTGACCGGTCATACTCGAGGAAAAAGGATCGATGTGGGGAACGGAGTGTGTAGAAAGAATGAATTGTCCGGTGCGGATGTGCCAGCCGATTCCGGCATCGCCAAGCAACCGGGTCGATAGATTGGTGAACGCGAGCATGCAAAACAATGCGACGAAAATCAAGTCGCCCACGGAAGGAATGAGCCAACGCATCCATGCGGGCGGGGGTTGTGGAGCGAAAGTTGTGGAGTCCGTTACCATCGCGCTGAATCTTATAGAGTGAGGCCATCAAGGGCAAGACATGACTGATAAGACGGCACGGGATGCATATCAAGTAGTGATCGTCGGATCAGGGTTCGGCGGACTGAATGCGGCCGAAGCCTTGGCGAGCGCGCCCCTACGGATCACTGTCATCGATCGGAGAAATCATCATACCTTCCAACCGCTGCTTTATCAGGTAGCAACCGCGGGACTCTCGCCGGGAGAGATTGCTGCGCCGATTCGCTCTATTCTGAGTCGGCACAAAAACGTGGAAGTCCTCATGGCTGAGGTCGTGGGCTTCGACCTCGAGCGGCGGGTCGTGAAAACTCCGGACCAGGAAATCGCATACGACTCCCTCATCGTTGCCGCGGGTGCTAGCCACGCATATTTTGGTCACGATGAATGGGAGGAGTTTGCTCCGGGACTGAAGACAATAGAGGATGCGCTTGAGATTCGGCGCCGGGTGCTGCTGGCGTTCGAACTCGCGGAGCGGCAGGCCGCCGCAGGAGAACCATTCGTTCCACTGAACTTTGTAGTCGTCGGTGCCGGGCCGACTGGAGTCGAACTTGCCGGAACTCTTGCGGAGATATGCCGTCATTCGCTTGCCCCCGATTTCCGGGCCGTGGATCCCCGGCACGCGCGCATTTGTCTGGTCGAGGGCGGTCCAAATGTTCTTCCAACGTATCCTCCAGACTTATCGCGCAGCGCACTTGAACAGCTGCAGAAACTGGGGGTTGAAGTCCACACCTCTGCCATGGTGACGGAGGTTGAACCTGGCGCAATCCACATCGGCGAAACCCGAATGGAGGCAGCCGTGATTTTGTGGGCTGCCGGTGTTTTGGCCTCGCCGCTGGGAAAAAAGCTGGGAGTTCCGGTGGATCGGGCGGGGCGGGTATTAGTAAATCCGGACCTCAGCGTTCCCGGCCATTCGGAAGTATTCGTGATCGGCGACCTAGCCGCGCTGAAAGATGCTTCGGGCAAATGGCTGCCGGGTGTGGCGCCAGTGGCGATCCTCGAAGGCCGGTACGTGGGCAAGCTTATTCGACATGAGGTTGCTCGGGAGAAAAAGTCAGATCGGGAAGAGAAGGTTCGGGCGATAACCGCAGCACGCCGGCCATTTCGCTATCACGATAAAGGCAGTCTCGCAACCATAGGCCGGGCGGCCGCTGTGGCGGAGTTTGGAAAGATTCATATTTCCGGGTTTATGGCGTGGTTGTCGTGGTTATTCATTCATATTTTTTTTCTGATTGGTTTTCAGAATCGCGTGCTGGTGTTGATCCAATGGGCGTGGTCGTATTTCACTTACGAACGGAGCGCACGGCTGATTACCGGGAGCACCGTTCTTCCGGGCTGGGAGCACCCGCATCCGGAAACTGAGGTTAACCGCAAAAACAAACCGGAAATTTCTAGCGCTGCCGATTAATACGAGTAAGAATAGGGTTGAGGCGTTCGCTGCCTATGAGAAGCATATTTGCGCGAATCACTTTAGGGCTTTTGGCCGCAATCGTTTTTCCCGCCACCTCCTCTGCCGAAGTACTGAAAATCACCGTTGATGACACTATTCAGCCGGTCAGCGAGGAATACATTGCTCGCGCCATCGACGAAGCTGCGCGACGGCACGATCAAGCCATATTGATGGTTATGAATACCCCCGGCGGGCTGGTTGAATCCACTCGCGAAATTATCGAGAAGATCACGAACTCACCAGTTCCGGTGATTATTTACGTCACTCCAAGCGGAAGCCGTGCAGCATCGGCGGGATTTTTCATTCTGGAATCGGCCGATATTGCGGCCATGTCGCCGGGAACGAATACGGGCGCCGCACATCCAGTGATTCTTGGCGGTGGAAACACGGACGATGTCATGAAGCAAAAGATGGAGAATGACGCAGCCGCGCTGATGCGTTCGGTTGTGGCACGGCGCGGACGAAATGTTGAGGTGGCAGAGAGTACCGTGCGGCAATCGAAGTCATTCACCGAGCAGGAGGCGCTATCGCAGCATTTAATCGACTATGTCGCAAAAAACGAGGACGACCTTTTCCGCCAAATGGAAGGCAAAAGCTTTAAGCGGTTTAGCGGCGAGGAAATAACCCTGAATCTCGTGGGCCAGCCGGTGGCGCCTTTCGGCATGACGGTCAAAGAACAGATTCTGAATTATTTGATGGATCCGAACGTTGCATTCATCCTGCTGGCGATTGGAGCGCTCGCGCTTTACGCCGAATTTAATCACCCCGGCGCGGTCGTGCCCGGAACGGTCGGGGTGGTTTTCATTCTGGTCGCCGCTTTCGCGCTCAACCTCTTGCCTACTCGCTTCGCCGCGCTGGTGCTGATAATTGGCGCCTTCGCCCTGTTCGCCGCCGAGGCAAAATTCGCCAGCCATGGCGTGCTTACTATAGGAGGTATTGTGCTGCTCACGCTGGGAGGCTTTTTGCTAGTTGATGCGCCTATCCCGCAGCTGCGCGTTCATTTGATAACCGCTCTGGCAGTAAGCATCCCACTTGGCATTATTACTGCGTTTTTGATGAGCATCGCTTTGAAAGCCCGCCGGAACAAACTCGTTTCAGGATCTCAGGGTTTGATTGGTGAAATGGGCGTAGCTCAAACCGCACTCTCCCCCCGCGGCAAAATATTCGTGCATGGCGAAATCTGGGACGCGGTTTCTTCCTGCGAGATTTCTCCCGGCCAGGCGGTAGTCGTAAGCCGAGTAGATGGTTTGCTGCTTCAAGTGGAACCACTGGCGGTGGCGAAACCTTCTCCGGTGGCGGCGACCCGCTGATTTGCCGTCGCACCAATGCAAGCAACGGTCGAGCTCCGAATTCCGCGCCCTCGGTTGCGCATTGGTTTACAATCCGCCTGAGAAGGTAGTGTGTCCTAAGCGGTGGAGGCGCTGACAAAAATGGAACAGCTTGGGGTTGGTTTTACGACAATCGTCATTATTATCGTGGCCCTCTATGTGCTCAGCTCAATCAAAATACTGGCTGAATATGAACGCGGGGTCATCTTCCGCCTCGGACGGCTTCTAACCACTGCCAAAGGACCCGGGGTCACGCTGGTGTTCAGTCCGATCGATCGCATGGTGAGGGTCTCGCTGCGTCAGGAAGCGCTGGAAGTTCCTCCGCAAGATATCATTACGCGCGACAATGTCACTCTCAAGGTGAATGCGGTTATTTTTTTGCGGGTTATCGATCCCAACAAAGCCGTCGTTGAAGTTTCCAATTACGTTTACCAGACTTCGCAGTTCGCGCAGACCACGTTACGCTCAGTATTGGGGGAGCAGGAGCTCGATGAACTACTGGCGCACCGCGAAAAGATCAACCTCCGCCTGCAGACCATTCTCGACCAGCACACTTCGCCCTGGGGCGTGAAGGTCGTGAGCGTAGAAGTGAAACAAGTGGATATGCCGGAATCGATGCTGCGTGCAATGGCGAAGCAAGCGGAAGCCGAGCGCGAAAAGCGATCGAAAATTATTCACGCTGAGGGGGAATTCTCGGCAGCGCAGCGCCTGGTCGATGCCGCCCATCTGCTGGCGACTGAACCGGTAAGCGTG
>Ga0209579_10003937_pt1 | contig 10531 bp, 21 predicted proteins | sample Coa_R1_2_FD_187152 | JGI IMG/M metagenome (GOLD analysis project Ga0209579, IMG submission 187152) | Surface soil microbial communities from Centralia Pennsylvania, which are recovering from an underground coalmine fire - Coalmine... | ecosystem: Environmental > Terrestrial > Soil >... | reverse complement strand
CAAGCCCGGCTCGATCACCCCCCATGCCAAGTTCGAGTGCGAGGTGTACATCCTGAGCAAAGAAGAGGGCGGGCGTCATACCCCGTTCTTCAACAACTACCGGCCGCAGTTCTACTTTCGCACCACCGACGTGACGGGGGCGGTGGAGCTGCCCAAGGGCACCGAGATGGTGATGCCGGGGGACAACATCAAGATGGTGGTGACGCTGATCACCCCGATCGCGATGGAGCAGGGGCTGCGCTTTGCCATCCGCGAGGGCGGCAAGACCGTGGGCGCCGGCGTCGTCGCCAAAGTGATCGAATAATGGAAAGTCAACGCATCCGGATTCGCCTGAAGGCGTTCGACTACCGGCTGATCGACCAGTCGGCGCTCGAAATCGTCGACACGGCCAAGCGAACCGGCGCCGTCGTGCGCGGCCCGGTGCCGCTGCCGACGCGCAAGGCGCGCTTCGATCTGCTGCGCTCGCCGCACGCCGACAAGACCTCGCGCGAACAGCTCGAGATCCGCACCCATCTGAGGCTGATGGACATCATCGACCCGACCGACAAGACGGTGGACGCGCTTATGAAGCTCGATCTGCCCGCCGGCGTGGACGTGGAGATCAAGGTTAAGTAAAGGAGCGGCAAGAAACGCCGCTTCAAAGCGCAGCACCGCAACATAAAGTGCAGTGCCGGCCAACAGGAGCCGGCGCCCCCGGAAGCAGGGGGTTAAACATAAAAGATGGAGCAGTAGTCATGACGATAGGACTGGTCGGCCGCAAGGTCGGCATGATGCGCATCTTCACCGATGAGGGCGACGCCCAGCCGGTGACCGTGCTCGACGTCTCCGACAACCGGATCACGCAGATCAAGACCGCGGACAAGGACGGCTATTCGGCCGTGCAGGTCGCGTTCGGCAAGCGGCGCGCGAGCCGGGTGAAAAAGCCCCTCGCGGGACACCTTGCCAAGGCGGCCGTGGAAGCCGGGCACACGCTGAAGGAATTCCGCGCCGAAGCCAAGGACGTCGCCAACCTAAAGGTCGGCGGCAAGATCGGCGTCGAAATATTCAAGGTCGGACAGAAGGTGGACGTGCAGGGCACCACGCTTGGCAAAGGCTTCGCCGGCGTCATCAAGCGCCACCATTTCTCGTCCAACCGCGAAACCCACGGCAACTCGATCACCACCCGCACCCAGGGCTCGACCGGGCAGCGGCAGGATCCGGGCCGCGTATTTCCCGGCAAGCGCATGGCCGGCCATCTCGGCAACAAGCAGCGCACGATCCAGAACCTGGTGGTAGTGCGTATCGACGCCGAGCGCCAGCTGTTGCTGGTGAAGGGATCGGTGCCGGGCTATGCGGGCCGGGACATCGTGGTGCAGCCCGCGGTGAAGGCCCCGGCGCAGCCGGCCAAGGCTTGATCATGGAACTCAAGCTCATTAGCGAAAAAGGCGGCGACAAGGGCTCGGCGGGTACGATGGTCGCGAAGGACGAGATTTTCGCGCGCGATTTCAACGAGGCGCTGATCCACCAGCTCGTGGTCGCCTACGAGAACAACGCCCGCCTCGCCACCAGCAAGCAGAAAGACCGCGGCGAAGTGCGCCACTCGACCAAGAAGCCCTGGCGCCAGAAGGGCACCGGGCGGGCGCGCGCCGGCATGACCTCCAGCCCCCTGTGGCGCGGCGGCGGCAAGATTTTCCCCAATACGACGCTGGAGAACTATTCGCAGAAGGTGAACCGCAGGATGTACCGCGCCGGCATGGCGTCGATCCTGTCGCAGCTCGCACGCGAAGACCGCATCCGCGTGGTCGAGGAGTTCAAGGTCGAGCACCCCAAGACCAGGCTGCTGGCGCAGAAGGTGAAGGCCATGGGCTTCGACGGGGTGCTGGTGATCACCGACGAGGTGGACAACAACCTCACGCTGTCCTCGCGCAACCTGCACAACGTGCGGGTGATCTCGGCGCAGCAGGCCAATCCGGTGGCGCTGGTGCGCTATCCGAACGTGCTGCTGACCAAGAAGGCGGTGGCGAAGCTCGAGGAGATGTTCAAATGACCGCGGCGAAAAAATACAACGCGGAGCAGCTCATGACGGTGCTGTTGGCGCCGGTCGTGTCCGAAAAAAGCACGCGCGTCGCCGACAAGAACCGGCAGTACGTGTTCCGCGTCGCCGATGCGGCGACCAAGCCCGAGATCAAGGCGGCGGTGGAATTGCTGTTCAAGGCGAAGGTGGAGTCGGTCACGGTGAGCCGCGTCAAGGGCAAGAAAAAGCGCTTTGGCCGCTTCATGGGCCGCCGCAACAACTGGAAGAAGGCCTACGTGCGCCTCGCCGCCGGCCAGGAAATCAATTTTGCGGCGACGGAGTAAGCCATGCCACTGATGAAAGTCAAACCCACGTCGCCGGGACGGCGCGCGCTGGTCAAGGTGGTCTCGCCCCACCTGCACAAGGGCGAGCCGCACTGGCCGCTGGTCGAGTCGCAATCGCGCGGCAGCGGCCGCAACAACCATGGCCGCATCACGATGCGGCACAAGGGCGGCGGCCACAAGCAGCACTACCGCGTGGTGGATTTCCGGCGCGACAAGGACGGCATCCAGGCCACCGTCGAGCGCCTCGACTACGATCCGAACCGCAGCGCGCATCTCGCTCTGCTGCTGTACGCGGACGGCGAGCGCCGCTACATCATCGCCCCCAAGGGGCTCACCGCGGGCACGCAGCTTCTTTCGGGCGCGGAAGCGCCGATCAAATCGGGCAACACGCTGCCGCTCAGGAGCATCCCGGTCGGCACCACGGTGCATTGCATCGAAATGCTGCCGGGCAAGGGCGCGCAGATCGCGCGCTCGGCGGGGTCTTCGGCGCAGCTGCTCGCGCGCGAGGGAACCTACGCGCAACTGCGGCTGCGTTCGGGCGAGATCCGCAAGGTACACGTCGACTGCCGCGCCACCATCGGCGAGGTCGGCAACGAGGAGCACAACCTGGAATCGATCGGCAAGGCCGGGCGCAAGCGCTGGCGCGGCGTGAAGCCGACGGTCAGGGGCGTCGCCATGAACCCGATCGACCACCCGCACGGCGGCGGCGAAGGCCGCACGTCCTCCGGGCGGCCGCCCGTGTCGCCGTGGGGCGTGCAGACCAAGGGATTCAAGACGCGGCGCAACAAGCGGACGCAGGTCATGATCGTCCGCGACCGGCGCGCGAAATAGGGAAGGCTAGAAAATGTCCCGCTCAATCAAGAAAGGTCCCTTCGTGGACCACCACCTCATGCAGAAGGTCGACAAGGCGCGCGGCACCAGCGACAAGCGTCCGATCAAGACCTGGTCGCGACGCTCGACGGTCATGCCCGACTTCGTCGGCCTGACCCTCGCCGTGCACAACGGCAAGCAGCACATTCCGGTGTACGTCACCGAGAACATGGTCGGGCACAAGCTCGGCGAATTCGCAATGACGCGCATCTTCAAGAGCCACTCGGCAGCCGGCAAGCGCACCGCGGAAGCGGCCGCGGCAGGCGGCAGACCGCCGCCTTCCGCGCCGGGGGCGGCAGCGCCCGCCGCGGCCGCGCCTGCGGCAGCAGCTCCTGCGGCACCGGCGAAGAAGTAAGGAGCCGATATGGAAACCAAAGCGAGTCTGCGCGGCGCGCACCTCTCGGCACAAAAGGGCCGGCTGGTGGCGGACCTGGTGCGCGGCAAGAAGGTCGACCAGGCGATCAGCATCCTCGCCTTCTCGCCGAAGACGGGCGCGGCCCTGATCAAGAAACTGCTGGAGTCCGCGATTGCCAATGCGGAGCACAACGACGGCGCGGACATCGACACGCTCAAGGTGAAGTCCATCCACGTCGAGCGCGGTTCCTTCGCGCGGCGCTTCCACGCGCGCGCCAAGGGGCGCGGCACCAGGGTGCTGCGGCATTCCTGCCACATCTACCTGACGGTCGGAGATTAGAGAGAACCCCATGGGACAGAAAATCAATCCGACCGGCTTCCGGCTCGCGGTAAACCGCAACTGGAGCTCCAAGTGGTACGCGAATAACCGCAACTTCGCTCCGATGCTGGCCGAGGACGTCAAGGTGCGCTCCTTCCTCAAGAAGAAGCTCGCGCACGCCTCCGTCGGCCGCGTGCTGATCGAGCGTCCCGCCAAGGACGCGCGCATCACCATCTTCTCGGCGCGGCCGGGCGTGGTGATCGGCAAGAAAGGCGAGGAGATCGAGTCGCTCAAGGCCGAGCTGCGCCGCATCATGGGCGTGCAGCAGGTGCACGTGAACATCGAGGAAATCCGCAAGCCGGAAACGGATGCGCAGCTGATCGCCGATTCGATAGCGCAGCAGCTCGAGAAGCGCATCATGTTCCGCCGCGCCATGAAGCGCGCGATGCAGAACGCGATGCGCCTGGGGGCGCAGGGCGTGAAAATCATGAGCGCCGGGCGGCTGAACGGCCACGAGATCGCGCGCACCGAGTGGTACCGCGAAGGCCGCGTGCCGCTGCATACGCTGCGCGCCGACATCGATTACGGCACGGGCGAGGCGAAAACCAGCTACGGCGTGATCGGCATCAAGGTCTGGGTCTACAAGGGCGAAGTGATGCCCAAGGGCGAGGCGCAGGCCGCGCTGTCCGCGACGGCGGCCCCGGCCGCCGTCCAGCCGGAAGCCCCGGCCGAGCCGAAACGCGCCAAGAAGCCCGCCCCCAAGATCGGCGCGCGGCGCGCGCCCGCCAAGGCAAGGGATGCCGCCAAGGGCGACGGCGACAAGAAGCCCGCCAAAAAAGCCGATGCACCGGCGCCCAAGACCACCGTCAAACGCGCCAAGAAGATCGTCAAGGACGATGGCGGGGAGAAAAAGGAATAAGCCATGCTACAACCCGCACGCACCAAGTACCGCAAGCAGCAGAAGGGCCGCAACACCGGCATCGCCACGCGCGGCAACAAGGTCTCCTTCGGAGAGTATGGCCTGAAGGCGATCGGCCGCGGGCGCCTGACCGCGCGCCAGCTGGAGGCGGCCCGCCGCACGCTGTCGCGCCACATCAAGCGCGGCGGCCGCGTCTGGATCCGTGTGTTCCCGGACAAGCCGATATCGCGCAAGCCGGCCGAAGTCCGCATGGGCAACGGCAAGGGCAATCCGGAGTATTTCGTCTGCGAAATCCAACCGGGCAAGATCATTTTCGAGATGGACGGCGTGGACGCGGCGCTCGCGAAAGAAGCCTTCGCGCTGGCCGCGGCCAAGCTGCCGTTCAGGACCACGTCCGTGCACCGGATGCTGGGATAGAAAGGACCCGTCCATGAAAGCAAGTGAACTGCGCGCCAAGAACGGCGACGATCTGCAGAAGGAACTGAACGACCTGCTCAAGGCGCAGTTCGGGCTCCGCATGCAGCACGCAACGCAACAGCTGGCCAACACCAGCCAGATCAAGAAGGTCCGGCGCGACATCGCGCGCGTGCGCACCGTCATCAAACAGAAGGCCGCCAAATGAACGCAGCAGCAGCTCCGCAGGCGGCCAGCCCCGCCAAGAACCAACGCACGCTGGTCGGGCGCGTGGTCAGCAACAAGATGCAGAAGACCGTGGTGGTGCTGGTCGAGCGCCGGGTGAAGCACGCCGAATTCGGCAAGATCATCACGCGCTCGAGCAAGTACCACGCGCATGCCGCCACGGGCGAGTTCAAGCAGGGCGACCTGGTGGAAATCGCCGAATGCCGGCCGATTTCCAAGACCAAGGCCTGGACCGTGACGCGCCTGGTGGAGAAATCAAAGCTGGTTGAATAGATTACCTAAGGCGCGGATTTCAGTATAGAATTCGCGTCCTTTTTGCCCCGTACGGGGTCCAAAACTGTGCGCCGCAGGCGCACAAGTTGGATTGAGGAAGAACCAATGATTCAGATGCAGTCAGTGCTGGATGTCGCCGATAACACCGGCGCGCGCTCGGTCATGTGCATCAAGGTGCTGGGCGGCTCCAAGCGCCGCTATGCCTCGATCGGCGACGTGATCAAGGTGAGCATCAAGGATGCGGCGCCGCGCGGCCGGGTCAAGAAGGGCGAGGTGTACGACGCCGTGGTGGTGCGCACCGCCAAGGGCGTGCGCCGCGGCGACGGTTCGCTGGTGCGCTTCGACAACAACGCGGTGGTGCTGCTCACGGCCAAGCTCGAGCCGATCGGCACCCGCATCTTCGGGCCGGTGACGCGCGAGCTGCGTACCGAGCGCTTCATGAAAATCGTTTCGCTTGCACCCGAGGTTCTCTGATGCAACGCATAAAAAAGGGCGATGAAGTGGTCGTGCTCACCGGGCGCGACAAGGGCAAGCGCGGCACGGTGCTGCGCCGCGTCGACGCCGAGCACGTCGTGGTCGAGGGCGTGAACCGCGTGAAAAAGCACATGCGCCCGAACCCGATGAAGAACGTCACCGGCGGCATCGTCGACAAGGACATGCCGATCCACGTTTCCAACCTCGCGCTCTACAACCCGGCGACGCAGAAGGCGGACCGGGTCGGCTTCAAGCTGCTGGGCGACGGCCGCAAGGTTCGCGTGTTCAAGTCGAACGGCGAACAGGTCGACGCGTAAGGACAGGCCATGGCCAAGGACAAAGACAAAGAAGCGAAACCCAAGCAGGAAGTGCAGCAGCAGCCGAAGGCGCCGAAGAAGGAGGCGCCCCGCAGGGAGGTTGCTTCCGCGCCGCCGAAGGCTTCGGGCCCTCAGCTGCCCGCGCCGCCGGCCCGCCTCGCGGTCCTCTACCGCGAAAAGGTGGTGCCCGACCTGATGAAGAAATTCGGCTACACCACGGTGATGCAGGTGCCGCGCATCAAGAAGATCACGCTCAACATGGGCGTCGGCGAAGCCGTCAACGACAAGAAAGTGCTCGATTTCGCGGTCGCCGACATGACTCGCATTGCCGGCCAGAAGCCGGTAGTGACCAAGACGCGCAAGTCGATCGCCAACTTCAAGGTGCGCGCCGGCTACCCGGTGGGCTGCATGGTGACGCTGCGCGGCGCGCGCATGTATGAATTCCTCGACCGCCTGGTGAACATCGCGATCCCCCGGATCCGCGATTTCCGCGGCGTCTCGAACCGCGCCTTCGACGGCCGCGGCAGCTACAGCCTCGGCGTCAAGGAACAGATCATTTTCCCCGAGATCGAGTACGACAAGATCGACACGCTGCGCGGCATGGACATCGCCATCAACACCTCGGCGAAGACCGACGACGAAGCGCGCGCCCTGCTCACCGCGTTCCGCTTCCCGTTCAAGCAGGAACAGAGCAAGCCGGGGCAGAATCCATCCGGCCCGAACACGCAAGTACAGAAAGGCTGACAACGATGGCCAAACTCTCAGTGAAGCTCCGCGAAAAGAAGCGCCGCAACACGGTGGCGAAATTCAAGTTGAAGCGCGCCGCGCTGCTCGAGGTAATCCACAACCAGAAGGCCGCCGACGAGGATCGCGACGCGGCCCGAGCCAAGCTGCAGAAGCTGCCGCGCGACGCCTCGCCCTCGCGGCTGCGCAACCGCTGCGCGCTGACCGGGCGCCCGCGCGGCGTCTACCGCAAGTTCGGCCTCGGCCGCATCAAGCTGCGCGAGCTGGCGATGCGCGGCGAGGTGCCCGGCGTGATCAAGGCGAGCTGGTAAGGGAGTCACTATGAGCATGACCGATCCGATCGCCGACATGCTGACCCGCATCCGCAATGCCCAGATGGTCGGGCACGTGGATGTGAGCATGCCCTGCTCGAAACTGAAGATTTCCATCGCCCAGGTGCTGAAGGAAGAGGGCTACGTCGAGGACTTCGCGGTGCGCGAAGACGGCGTCAAGAAGCTGCTGCGCATCGGCCTCAAGTACTACGCCGGCCGGCCGGTGATCGAGCGCCTGGAGCGCATCTCCACGCCGGGCCTGCGCGTCTACAAGGACCGCGACAGCCTGCCCAGGGTCATGAACGGTCTGGGCGTGGCCATCGTTTCCACCTCGCGTGGCGTGATGACCGACCGCAAGGCGCGCGCCACCGGCGTCGGCGGCGAAGTCATCTGCATCGTGGCCTGAGGAGCCTGCCATGTCGCGCATAGCAAGGAACCCCATCCCGCTGCCCAAGGGCGTCGAGGTGAGCATCACGCCGGTGCAGATTTCGGTAAAGGGGCCGCTGGGCACGATCGCGCGCCCGATGGATCCTAACGTCGGCGTCGAGAAAGACGGCGAAACGCTGAAGTGCAAGGCGCTCGGCAATTCCAATCATGCGAACGCCATGTCCGGTACCATGCGCATGCTGGTCGCCAACATGGTGACCGGCGTCACCAAGGGCTGGGAGAAGAAGCTGGCGCTGGTCGGGGTCGGCTACCGGGCCCAGGCCGCGGGCGACAAGCTCAACCTGTCGCTCGGCTTCTCGCACCCGGTGGTGCAGCAGATGCCCAAGGGAATCAAGGTGGCGACGCCTACGCAGACCGAGATCGTGGTCAGCGGCGTCGACAAGCAGCTGGTGGGCCGCATCGCGGCCGAGATCCGCGACGTCAAGCCCCCCGAGCCCTACAAGGGCAAGGGCGTGCGCTATACGGGCGAGGCCATCGTGCTCAAAGAAACGAAGAAGAAGTAGGGCAACGACCATGATCGATAAAAATGACGCTCGCCTGCGGCGCTCGCGCCAGACCCGGCTCAAGATCCGCGAGATCGGCGCCGTGCGCCTGACCGTGCACCGCACCAACGTGCACATCTACGCGCAGATCACCACCCCTGGCGGCGACAAGGTGCTGGCCAGCGCTTCCAGCGTCGAGAAGGAGCTGCGCGCGAAAATGAAGACCGGCAGCAGCAAGAAGGCCGCGGAAGCGGTCGGCCTGCGCATCGCCGAGAAGGCGAAGGCGGCCGGCATCGAGAGTGTGGCCTTCGACCGCGCGGGTTACAGGTACCACGGCCGGGTGAAGGCGCTTGCCGAGGCGGCACGGGCCGGCGGGCTCAAATTCTAAGGAATTCGAATGGCCAAAATGCAGGCACGACGGATGCAGCAGCAGGAAGAGCGGGGCGACGGGCTGCGCGAAAAAATGATCGCGGTCAACCGCGTCACCAAGGTGGTGAAGGGCGGCCGCGTGCTCGGCTTCGCCGCGCTTACCGTGGTCGGCGACGGCGACGGCAGCATCGGCATGGGCAAGGGCAAGGCGCGGGAAGTCCCGGTCGCCGTGCAGAAGGCGATGGAGGAAGCGCGTCGCAAGATGTTCAAGGTCAACCTGAAGAGCGGGACGCTGCACCACACCGTCATCGGCCGCCACGGCTCGGCGAAGGTGCTGATGCAGCCGGCGTCCGAAGGCACCGGCATCATCGCCGGCGGCCCGATGCGCGCCGTGTTCGAGGTGATGGGCGTCACCAACGTGCTCGCCAAGTGCTTCGGCTCGACCAACCCGTACAACGTGGTGCGCGCGACGCTGCAGGGCCTGCAGGCGATGAACACGCCGGCCGAGATCGCCGCCAAGCGCGGCAAAAAGGTCGAGGAAATCCTTTCTTCCTAGGAATGCCATGGCGGACAAGAAGAAAATCAAAGTGAAGCTGGTGAAGGGCCTGGCGGGCTGCAAGACGGCGCACGTCGCGACCGTGCGCGGCCTCGGCCTGAAACGCATCCACCACACGGTGGAACTCGTCGACACCCCGGAGGTGCGCGGCATGATCAATCGCGTGGCCTACCTCGTCAGGCTGGAGAGCTAGCATGAGACTCAATGGACTGAAACCTGCGCCGGGCTCCAAGCAGCTGCGCCACCGCGTCGGCCGCGGCATGGGCTCGGGCTGGGGCAAGACTGCAGGCCTGGGCCATAAGGGCCAGCGCGCGCGCGCGGGCGGATATCACAAGGTCGGCTTCGAGGGCGGCCAGATGCCGTTGCATCGCCGCCTGCCGAAGCGGGGCTTTGCTTCGCTCACGCGCAATGCGACCGCCGAGGTTCGGCTGTCCGATCTGCAGGCGATGAAGGCGACCGACATCGATTTCGCCGCCCTCAGGGCGGAACGCGTGGTTCCGCGCGAGGCCATCGCCGCGAAGGTGATCCTGTCGGGAAAGCTCTCGCGCAAGGTCACGCTCAAAGGCGTCAAGGCGACCAAGGGTGCGCGCGCCGCGATCGAGGCGGCGGGCGGCAAGTACGAAGAGCCTGCCGCGGCGCCGGCACCGGAGAAAAAGCTGGTGGCAAAAGACAAGAAAGCAAAGGAGTAGGCCCGCTTGGCGAATGCCCTTCCCGGCGCAGGCAAGACCGCCCGTTACGGCGACTTGAAGAAACGGCTGCTGTTTCTGCTGGGGGCGCTGTTCGTGTTCCGCATCGGCGCGCACATCCCGGTGCCGGGGATCGATCCGTACGTGCTGGCCGAGCTGTTCAAGGGACAGCAAGGCGGCATCCTCGGCATGTTCAACATGTTCTCCGGCGGCGCTCTGTCGCGCTTCACCATCTTCGCCCTGGGGATCATGCCGTACATCTCGGCCTCGATCATCATGCAGCTCATGACCGCGGTCAGCCCGCAGCTGGAAGCGCTGCGCAAGGAAGGCGAGACCGGCCGGCGCAAGATCACCCAGTACACGCGCTACGGCACCGTGGCGCTGGCGCTGTTCCAGGCCACCGGTATCTCGATCGCGCTGGAGTCGCAGGCGAA
>Ga0209579_10003936_pt1 | contig 10532 bp, 7 predicted proteins | sample Coa_R1_2_FD_187152 | JGI IMG/M metagenome (GOLD analysis project Ga0209579, IMG submission 187152) | Surface soil microbial communities from Centralia Pennsylvania, which are recovering from an underground coalmine fire - Coalmine... | ecosystem: Environmental > Terrestrial > Soil > Unclassified... | reverse complement strand
GAGGCGCTTTTGTTCGCCGAGGGTGAGGTTGCGCAGGATCTCCGCCACTTGCTCGCCCGATCGGGCCTCAAAGGGTGCGAATGTCTTACGGCCGCGAGCGGTCAGCGAGAGCCGGCTTTGTCTGGCGTCGGCCGGGGATTTCACTCTCGCCAGCAATCTTTCTTCTTCGAAGCGCTGAATCATCCGGCTTAAATATCCAGGATCGAGCCCGAGATCTTTGCATAATTCGCCGGCCGTGGTTCCGTTGCGATGAGCCAATTCGTAGAGCACGCGCATTTCGGTCAATGAGAATCTGCTTTCGAGCAGGTGCTCATTCAGGACTCCAATGTGGCTGGTATAGAAACGGTTGAAGGCGCGGACGGTGGCGACGGCATGATTCGAAACGGCGGCGGAGTTGATCCCGCTCGGCATAACAGGAGGATGCCATGATTAGTTGACTGAGTCAACTAATTAGGAATGTTTGACTGCGGCATTTTTCATGCAGCTACGGGGATTATGCGTTCCCCTTGCCGTCGTGCCGATGTTTGGCCTATCATGCGCCGAAAGCTTGGAGGCTTTTCCGATGAAAATTCCCTTTCTCGCAGTGCTCTTCGTTATCGCCATGACTGCTTTGGCGCCCCAACCTTGCCATGCCCAAAACGTGTTTACTCCAGATCAGATCAAGTGGGGTCCGGCACCGCCCTTTATCCCGGCGGGAGCGCAACTGGCTGTGCTGGAGGGAAATCCTATGGCCACGAGCGGGGACTACACCATCCGCCTGAAGATGCCCGATGGGTACCGCATCGCTCCGCACACGCACCCGCTGCGCGAAAACGTAAGCGTGATTTCGGGCACGCTGAAAGTTGGAATGGGGGACAGGTATGATGACAGCAAAATGAACAGCCTTGCGTCGGGCAGCTTTGTTTATCTCGATCCGAGCATGCATCACTACGCGGGAGCTTCCGGGGAAACCATTATTCAGATCCACGGGCAATCGCCGGTGAAGTTTAATTACATCAATGCAGCGGATGATCCCAGCGGGAAGAAGTGACTTAACTTTTTGAATTGAGTGGAACCTGACTCGGGGCTTAAACGCAGGAACCCCAAGGAACCCGGGGCAGGGCAATTAGACTTTTGCCCACAGCGCCGCGCGCGGGTCATCGGGGTTCAGCTTGGCCAGTTCTTTCAGCAATTCCTTGGTGCGCTCGTCGCGGGGCGTGGGAACAGTCACGGTAATCTCGACGATCTCATCGCCGCGTGCACCTTCTTTCGTGGCCGAAGGCACGCCTTTTTCGCGGAGACGTAACTTCTGTCCAGGTTGCGTCCCCGGAGGAATCTTCAACAGCGCCCGTCCATCGATTGTAGGAACTTCGATCTTCGCCCCCAACGCCGCCTCCGGTGCGGTCACTGGAACAGTCAAATAAATGTCGTCGCCCTCGCGCCGGAATAGTGGGTGGGGATCGATGCGGATAATCACGTAAAGATCGCCGGGCGGTCCATTGTGATCGCCGGCGTTGCCTTTTCCGGCGAGCCGAATGCGCTGCCCGTCGCGAGTTCCGGCCTTGATGCGAACCTCGATAGGCTCGGTGCGGCTGACCGTACCTTCGCCGTGGCAGACGGGACAGGTAGAAATATTCTTGCCAGTACCGTGGCAGCGCGGACATTGCACGTTGAACTTCATCCGGCCGCCGGTCTGCGTGATCTGACCGGTGCCATTACACTCAGGGCATTTTCCGGGAGCCTCGATGTAGCCCTGGCCGTGACAATTGGCGCAGACATCCTGGCGAGTAATGTTGAGGCGCATCACGCCGCCGCGGATCGCCGTCCAGAAGGGGACGTTGACCTGATATTCCAAATCGCTGCCGGGGATGGGCCCGGTTTCGGCGGGAGCGGCAGCGCCGCGTCCTCCGCCAAACATGCCGGAAAAGATGTCACGGAAACTGCTGCCGCCGGCATTTCCGCCGCTGGTGCGGCCGGAGCGGGCATTTTCCATCAGATCAGAGAAATCGAAGCCGCCGAAATCGAAGTGGACACCTTCAGCGCCGCCACTTTGCTGCGCTCCGCCCTGGAATCCGCCACCAGGGTAGCCTCCAAAGCCTCCGGCGCCGGTGGCTCCGCCGCGGGCGTACGCTTCGGCGGCCGCGGGATCGATGTTGTCGGAATAATAGCCGACCTGATCGTAGATCTTTCGCTTCTTGGGATCACTGAGAACTTCGTTGGCCTCGGAGAGCGCTTTAAACTTCTCTTCGGCGGACTTGTCTCCGGGGTTTACATCAGGATGGTACTTACGCGCCAGCTTGCGAAATGCCTTGCGAATCTCGTCGGCGGAGGCGGACTTCTTCACTCCCAGGATTTCGTAATAATCTTTTTTGGTTGCGGTTGCCATCGGATCGGCCTGTCAATTTGCGCGATGCTTTGATTTGCTAGGCGAGAAGGTCGTCACGGAGCTCACCGATTGTCAATTCGGCTTGGTCTGACCCTCTTCGTTGGAATTTGTCACGAAATCGGAATCCGACTCCGGCGCGTCCACATAGATTGGAATCGGTCGCATGCCCTTCGGAGTGGAGACGAAGAACAGCCAACGTCTCTCATCCTCAGCCAGTCCCAGAAAATAAGTTTGCTCCCGCACCTGAAAGTCCATAATCGAATTTCCTCGCCCCGTATTCGGGCTTTTGCAAAACATTAGGACGCGGGAATGATTACCCGCGCCCTACCATTCAAAACAAGATACAAGCTTACTTTTTGTCCTCTACGTCCACGTACTCGGCGTCGATCACACCTTCGTCTTTCTTCTGGCCAGCAGCACCGTTCGTGCCGGAAGCCGCGCCAGCACCATCGGTTGGACCGGCGCCCGGGCCGCCAGAAGGCGCACTCTTCGCCTGCGCCGCCTTGTACATCTCTTCGGCCAGCTTGTGCGAAGCGTTCGTCAAGGCTTCCCGAGCCTTATCCATCTGCGCCTTGTCGTTGGACTCGAGTGCTTTCTTGGCATCGGCCACGGCATTTTCGACCGCACCACGCTCGGAGCCGGAGATCTTGTCTCCGTTTTCGCGCAGCATCTTTTCAACGTTATAGACCATACTATCAAGCTGGTTCTTGGCGTCGATCGCTTCCCGCTGCGCCTTGTCTTCGGCCGCGTGCGCGTCGGCCTCTTTGGCCATGCGCTCGACCTCTTCCTTCGACAATCCAGAGGATGAGGTGATCGTAATCTTCTGGTCTTTGCCCGTGGCCGTATCTTTCGCGGTCACGTTCAGAATGCCGTTGGCATCGATATCGAACGTCACTTCGATCTGCGGAACGCCACGCGGAGCCGTCGGAATTCCAGTCAAGTGGAACTTGCCTAAAGTCCGGTTCTGCGCCGCCATCGGACGTTCGCCCTGCAGCACGTGCACCTCAACCGACGTCTGATTGTCGGCCGCGGTGGAGAACGTCTCCGTCTTCTTAGTCGGAATCGTCGTGTTGCGCGGGATCATCGGAGTGGCGACGCCGCCCAGCGTTTCAATCGCCAGCGACAGCGGAGTCACGTCCAGCAGCAACAGGTCTTTCACTTCGCCGCCGAGCACGCCGCCCTGAATCGCCGCGCCAACTGCCACGACTTCATCAGGATTCACGCCCTTGTGACCTTCTTTGCCAAACAACTCTTTTACCAGCGCCTGAATGCGAGGCATGCGCGTCTGGCCGCCGACCAGCACCACTTCATTAATCTTGCTGGCATCCAGCCCTGCGTCTTTCAAACACTGCTTGCACGGTCCCACCGACTTCTGGATGATGTCTTCCACCATTCCTTCGAGCTTCGCCCGGGTCAGCTTCTTGACCAGGTGCTTCGGACCGCCGGCATCCGCCGTAATGAACGGCAGATTGATTTCGGTCTCCATGGTGGTGGAGAGTTCGATCTTGGCGCGTTCGGCTGCGTCACGCAGACGCTGCAAGGCCATTTCGTTGCCCTTGCCGCGCAGGTCGAGACCTTCATCTTTTTTGAACTCGTCGATGAGCCAGTCGACAATGCGCTGGTCAAGGTTGTCGCCACCGAGATGCGTGTCGCCATTGGTGGCTTTCACTTCAATCACGCCCTCGCCAACTTCCAGCACGGAAATGTCAAAAGTTCCGCCGCCGAAGTCGTACACGGCGATCATCTCGTCTTTCGTCTTGTCGAGCCCGTAGGCCAGTGCGGCAGCGGTCGGTTCGTTGATGATGCGCTTTACATCGAGCCCGGCGATCTGCCCGGCATCCTTCGTAGCCTGCCGCTGGGCATCGTTAAAATAGGCAGGAACGGTGATGACTGCCTCGGTGACTTTCTCGCCGAGGTAGTCTTCGGCTGCCTTCTTCAGCTTCTGCAGAATGAGTGCCGAAATCTGCGGAGGGGTGTACTCCTTGCCCTGCGCCAGAACGGCGACGTGGTCGCCTGACTTCACGACCTTGTAGGGGACCATTTTGATTTCTTCCTGCACCTCGTCATAGCGGCGTCCCATAAACCGCTTGATCGAGAAAACTGTGTTCTCGGGATTGGTGATGGCCTGGCGCTTCGCTACCTGTCCCACCAATCGCTCCCCAGTCTTGGTAAAACCAACCACGGAAGGCGTAGTGCGCCCTCCTTCTTCGTTGGGGATGACTTTGGGCTCGCCGCCCTCCATCACCGCCACGCAGGAATTGGTGGTTCCAAGGTCGATTCCAATAATCTTGGCCATTGCAGCCTCCTCTGAAATTCGTTTGCTTCCAATAAGTGCTTTGTAATCAGTGCGCTTATGATTGCATCCACTCGGATCATAGGATGTGAGTGAACTGTTGTCAAGGTTTAGATGCTAACGATATTCGTGCGGATGCAGCCCGTTTTGGAGCTCATTTGATTGGATCCGACGATGCTCCGTGCGGGAGCCGGAGACGGCATTCCGAGAGCCGCTTATTGATGATGAGACCCTGCAGCGGCTTAGGCTGCTGTCGGCATCGGCGCCTGAATCACAACGCTGAATCGCTGCGCAACCCAAATGCGATTGGCCGAAGCTTATGGGCTGCCAGGCGCCCCCACTTCTCGCTTCCTTTGCGAGAAGTGGGATTCCAGGTCCACATTGCTCTCTACTTCACGGGAATCAAATCAAACTTTCCGGACGATTCCTCATAGAACAGCGCACCTTCTTTCTTGTCACCGCCGCTCCAGTGTTTGTGTCCACCGGGGACACGTAAGAAGTCGCCCGCGGCGACGCGCTTTTCGCCCGCTTCGTCCTTGTACAGATATGCGCCCTTCAACACCACGATCCAGGTATCGTTGGTGTGCGTGTGCATGCCGTTATCCTGGGCCGGATCGAACTTGGTAAAAGTTCCATGCGCGCCCTTGTCCGGGTCGCCCCAGATTTTGGCGGTGGATACACCCTTGACCTGTGACGTGTAATTTGCGTGAGCGGCGGAGACGTAGATGACTTTCTTCATTTCGTTCTGCCCGTGCACCCGCCCTACGGACCATGCGGCGATGAGGGCCGCCACCACTCCAGCTATCAAAAGTGACCGCTTCATTGAACTCTCCTTTTCGGTTGTAGTTTTGAATTGAACCCCAAGGCACACGCATCTTACACCCGGCCGGGTGACCACTTCTCGCAGTCTTATGCTGTGATTCTTTTTCTGCGCCGTCAGCATGACTGTGCGGAGGATGCCAGGATCTAAGCCGTGGAAGAAATTACTTGCGAGGTCGAACTCTTCTGCGAGAACCGGGGTACTCTCCACTACGGTTGATCTTCGCGCCTGGGGCGCGAAGATCAATCTGGTTCAGCATGGCAATGTAGAAGGAATCACTGAATTTTTTCTGTCTTGCTGTCGTAGTGCACGTAGCCGTTGTTCTGATTGAGCTGCTCCACGTCCTGATTGGTGAAGCTGCGCTTGGTGGTTTTTGCGCCTTTGGCTGCGGCCTCGAGTGAGCCGCTGGTTTGTTGCACCGAAGCGAAGTAGATCCATGACTGCGGCTTGGCTTCCGGCTGGCGCTGCGATTGCTCCGTGGCTCTCATGTATTGGTGCCGCATGTCGTTCATTCTCATTCCGCCGACGGGCGAATTGGTGGCGGGGGATACGAGCGGCATTCCTCCGCCGGAGTACCAAACCGGAATGCTGTAGAGCGAGTCGGTGTCGCCGCTCACTTCGGAGAGCGTGGAGTTGGTTGCTCCCGCGACCAGGCCGCCGGTGGCATTGGTCGCGCCAACCGGGTTGGGCGATACGTTTGTGAACGACAACCTTGGAGTAGAGATCATGGGAACATACGGTCCACATCCGTAGGGACAATAATATGTAGCTCCCGCGTCACGGCTCTGGCCGAGGCTCAGAGCAGACAGCAGGCAAACCGAAAAGAGAATAGTGAGAATACGCATACCAGCCTCCTGGAAGACCTTAACCTTAGCTCGCTACCTAGCAGGTAGGATGCCGGTTAGCGTAGCGGCGTTATCGTTGGCGATATTCGTTTCTCAAATATTTAATGGAGCGATGGTTGCGGATTGCAACGCCTGTGCGCAAGATCTTGCGCAAGAGATGAATTCTGCTGTGCGCGGAAGCACTTTGGAGTCTGGGAAGCGAGTAGGGATGCTTCGACTCCGCAGATAGAACCTATGGCCCGGCCTGATCTGGTCAGGCATGACGGTCTGGGTGGACTTGCCCCTACTCGACTTCTGCCCGCCATAGCGGCTCTCCGCCGAGGGATTGGTAGAAACCCCATGCGGCTAGAGCCACGATGCTGAGCAGGGCAAGAACCGACGCGGGCATATACCAAGCCGAGAGGTCCGCGGAGAACGGGACATTGGCCAACATATCGACCGTGAATATGGCGCAGGCCAACGGCACCAGGCCGAAGCGAAAAACGAGGAGCACGGCGACGGAATAGATAAGAATCTCGCTGGGCAGTTCTACCGCAACGTGAGAGGAACTCAATCCGAGGGGAAGAGCGTAGACCGCGACGAATGCGATCGCGGCCAGCCAATCCTTGCGGAGCAGTACTTTCAGACCGAGGAGCAGGAAGAAGAACAGCAAAGTGAAAACAATCGATTGTGGGATTTGCAATAGCCATGCGCCGAGTGCCTCGCGGCCGCCCATCAAATATTCCTGAGACTGCAGTGGTGGCGCCGCCCCCCGGTGCATCATTTGGATGGAACGGAATTGAAAAATAAGAATCCACACCACTCCGAGCATTACGCCGAAGAGAATGTCGCGTCCGACGAGGGGATCGCGGAATTGTCCGGAGAGCGCGCGGCTCCACGAAATGATCGCCTGGGGCCAGCGCTTGCGCACCCAGGGTTCAAGAGCCAGATACAACACCCATGTACTGCCGGAGATGAACAAGGCAGTGCTGATTTGGACGATGAGCAATCCAATCGTGCTAAAGGCCAGAACGAAGTGCGCACGGCACAGCCACAGGAGCATTTCCAGCACGAACATGATTCCTGCCAGGCGCAGCGCGCCTTCGCGGTCACCGCGTCCCTGCCGGTAGTTTCGCCGCGCCAGAGTGATCGCGCCGAAGAACAAAGACAGAAGCAGCAGGATAGAAATTGCTTGGGTTACCTTTTTCCCGAAAGAAGTTTCCGGACTTTTCATGCGATCGGACTTGGTCCAGGCTCCGATGAGAGAAAAGAAGACCGGTTTGCCGCGATAGGCAGCGGCTTCCACGCGCAAGGGTCGAGCCGAGCCCGGCCAGCTTCCCGTCCAAGCCATGCGCGTGTCCGAAGAGGCCAGCGAATTCCATGCCGGTTCTGTTCTTTGAAACCTGGCGGGATCGAGTCCAGCGGCGCTGAACAATACATTCCAGTCAAAGGGCGGAGATGGCGCAGTTGTGTCGCTGTCCTTTTGCGGCGGAATCGCCAGAAAATGAATAAGCCTTCCCTGGGGATCGAGTTCCAGATTCATCATTCCTGAAAGTGTCGGAGGGGGATCATCTCTGGTGACGATTCCGGGATTGAGGGATTGGTCGCGAAACTGGTCTGCGAACAAAGCGTCAGGACTCTGGCGGTACCAGAAGCGGAGCAGCGACGGCCGTCCGGCGAGTAGCGCAGGCCAGTCGGGTTTCGGCTTCTCTTTAGTTTCAAAATAATCCTGGAGGTCGCCGTCATATTGCAGATCGGCGACGCTGTCGGGGGCATGCTCCGGATAGCCCAGGCGTGCGGCGATCTCTCGCGCTTTTTGCGCGAGCACTTCGGGCGTTAGTTCCAGATGCATCTTCTCCAGTCCGCTGTAGCGAATATCGAGGTAGACGACCAGAGCCAACGCCAGCATTAGAACTGCAAAGCAGGCGACCGCAACCCGGGCCCTGAGCCCGACGGTTTCTCCGGATGCGGCGACTAATCGGGGGGATGGAGTTTCGCCTGCGGCTAAGGCGGCGGCCAGCGGGTCGCCTCCCGGCAAAGCTGCTGCGACGCTGAGAACCGTGGCGGGGCGTGCGGAGGGCTCGGTTTCGAGGCAGCGCAAGATCACGCGCTCGATCACCGGATTCATATCTCTGACGACGCTTGAAGGACGGCTTATGGTGCGGTCGCCTGGAGTTGGGTTTTCCTCCTTGGCCTTCTCGGCGAAAGCGCGCTTGCCTGTGAAGACTTCATAGAGAAGCAGGCCGAGCGAATAAATGTCGCTGCGGGTGCTGACTTCTTTGCCCGCGCGTTGTTCCGGAGCCATATAAGCCGGAGTTCCGCTGCGCAGATCGCTGCCGGGGATTTGATCGGCGACTCCAGCGAGGCCGAAATCGGTGATCACGACCTGGCCGCGACCATCGAGCATGACGTTGGCGGGCTTCAGGTCGCGATGCAGAACGCCTTTCGTATGGGCGGCGGCAAGTCCGGCACAAAGCTGGCGGGCGATATCGAGAGCTTTGTCTTCGGGCAGGCGTCCGATGCGGCGGAGAAGAGATGCGAGGTCCTCTCCATCGACGTATTCCATGGTGAAGAAAGTGTGGCCTTCGACCTCTCCCACGTCGTAAACGCGGCAGACATTGGGATGAGAAACCCGCCGGGCAATGCGAACTTCGTTCTTGAAACGTTCCAGCAAGCTTTGATCGCGAGCGGCTTCGTCGGGCAGGAATTTCAGCGCGACGGGTTGGCCGAGAGTGAGATCGTCGGCGCGGTAGACCTCGCCCATGCCGCCTCTGCCGAGCAATGCGATGATTCGATAACGGCTAGCCAGTAGTCGTCCGGGAAGAAAGCGGCCTTCGCTCTGATAAGAAGCGGAGCTGGAAGTTGCCGATGAAGAGGAAGTGGGACGCGGCGGCAGGGGCGAGGTTGCGGTGGGAAAATCGATGGTAGCGACATTGTCGCTATTGCCGGACGGTGCTCCACAGGCTGAGCAGAAGCGTCCGCTAACCGGCAAGTCTGTACCGCAAGAGGAGCAGGGAGGCATGAAGGATTCTTAATACACTCTACCGTGTCGGACTGCAAGCGTTGCAAGCAAGCAGGTTCTACTTTAGAGGCAAATCGAATACCGACGAGTCACATCTGGACCCCAGAGCGTGACCTCATGACTTTCGGTGGAATGCCGATTGATCTGGTGAACGCCTACCAGGCGTGATGAGGATCGTCCTATGCGATTTCGCACCTTCGTCTTAATGAATGTGCTGCTACTGTCTGCCTGTAATTCGACGCCAAAGGCAGTGGTGACGGCGCCGGCTTCGCGCGTCTATCATGGCACGGCGTCGGTCGGCGATTTCATGACTATCACGATCAACTCTAGCGTGCAAACAATCGCCTATACCGACGTTTCGAATAATACCAGCGGAACGGTTCCGTACACGGTGAACTCCGATGGAACGTACAGCTTGAATGATCCCACAGGGAATTTGCAGGCAGCTTACGAAGTTCCTAATTATGCCTTGCTGATACAAGCCGCGAAGACCGGCGCGAATGCCAACGCGCCGGCACTGATCACGGCTGTGGAGAGCGGGCAGATTTCGCTGGCGACCTTTGAAGGGCAGGCATACAACTACATGCAATTCCGCACGGCGGCAGGCGGACTGAACATAGGTTCGGTAAACGTGGGGTCCCAAGGAACCGGATCGACTTCGACCTTCTCGCCTTATCAATCGTACAACCAGAGCGGCGGCGGCAACCCATTCAATGCCGGCACTCTCGACATTGCGGACGCACAACTTGATCCTTCGGGAACATTTCTGAAGGTTGCAGATCCGGATGGCAATGGCACTTTCGACTATGTTTTCGGTACAGCCAACGGCGTTTTCGCTGTGGACACTCAGAATGGCGCGATTCTCGGGCTGCAGAAGGCGGCGAGCAAGAATTTCGATACGAACACTGCGGGCAGATACAAGGCCATTTACTACCAGAAGACCAATGCCACTACAGGCGCAGGCAATGTGGAGACCGGCACTCCGGGGATGGGCAACGCCACGCTGGTTGTCACCGCCGGTGGCGAGCTTACCATCACCGATTCCGCTGGAAATCAGATGGCTCAGGCGACGCTGACGCCAGTGGCCGACGTCTCCTATCTTTATGGCAGTCCGGGCGAACTTTCCGATCCGTGCTTCGGATTGTTTACGTTTCGTGTAACTACGACGAGTGCCCAGCAGGATGTTTTCGTGACCTTTATGGGACAAG
>Ga0209579_10003934_pt1 | contig 10538 bp, 8 predicted proteins | sample Coa_R1_2_FD_187152 | JGI IMG/M metagenome (GOLD analysis project Ga0209579, IMG submission 187152) | Surface soil microbial communities from Centralia Pennsylvania, which are recovering from an underground coalmine fire - Coalmine... | ecosystem: Environmental > Terrestrial > Soil > Unclassified... | reverse complement strand
CGCGTGGATCCGTTCCGGCGCCGTCGTCATCGACGTCGGCATGAACCGCGACGCGAACGGCAAGCTCTGCGGCGACGTCGAGTTCGGCCCCGCGCGCGAGCGCGCCGCGTTCATCACGCCGGTTCCGGGCGGCGTCGGTCCGATGACGGTCGCGATGCTGCTCGCGAACACGGTGGGGGCCGCCGAGGCCAGGCTCACCGAGCAGGCGGCCTGAGGTTCGTCGTCGCATGGCCCGCCGCACGCCGCTCTACGACGCGCACGTCGAGCTCGGGGCCCGGATGATGGATTTCGCGGGCTGGGACATGCCGCTCTTCTACGGCGGGGCGACGGAGGAGCACCGCGCGGTGCGGGAGCGGTGCGGCCTGTTCGACGTGAGCCACATGGGGGAGGTGGAGATCCACGGCGACGGGGCGCTCGACGTCTGCCAGGAGCTGACCGTGAACGACGTCCGCCGCCTGCGCATCGGGGACGGCCAGTACACCGTCTTCTGCAACGAGCAGGGTGGGGTGCTCGACGACCTGATCGTGCTGCGTCGCGGCCCGGACGGCTATCTGTTGATCGTCAACGCCGCGAACACGCCGGCGGACGTCGCGTGGATCAGGGAGCACACCCGCGGGCGTGCCATCGTCGAGGACCGCAGCGATGGCCTGGCTCTTCTCGCGCTCCAGGGGCCCGAGGCGGAGTTCGCGCTGCGCGAGCTGACGCCGCTCGACCTTCCCGCGCTGCGGCCGTTCACGGCCCTCGAGACGCTGGTCGCCGGCGAGCCCGTGCTCGTGTCGCGGACGGGCTACACCGGCGAGGACGGGTTCGAGCTCCTGGTTGCGGCCGAGCGCGCGCGGCCGCTCTGGGATGCGCTGCTCGACGCGGTCCGACGGCACGGCGGACAGCCCGCCGGCCTCGCCGCGCGCGATACGCTGCGGCTCGAGGCGGGTCTGCCGCTCTGCGGGACCGACATGGATACCACGACGACGCCGCTCGAAGCGGGCCTCGCCTGGGTGGTGAAGCTCGCGAAGCCGGCGTTCATCGGACGCGAGGCGCTCGCGGCGCAGGCGAAGGCCGGCCTCGAGCGTCGTCTCGTCGGCGTCGAGCTCGAGGAGGGCGGCGTACCGCGGCACGGGCAGACCGTGTGGCACGACGGGACGCGGGCAGGGGAGATGACGAGCGGCACGAAGTCGCCCACGCTCGGCCGCTACATCGGGCTCGCCTACGTCATGACCGGCGTCGCAGCACCCGGCACGCCGGTGGCGATCGAGATCCGTGGCCGGCGCCTGCCGGCGCACGTCGTCGATCGCCCATTCTACCGACGGGTGCGACGGGAGGACTAGAGATGGAGTTCCCGGACGACCTCCGTTACACGAAGGACCACGAATGGCTGCGACTCGAGGGCAACGACGCCATCGTCGGCATCACCGACTTCGCGCAGGACGCGCTCGGTGACGTCGTCTTCGTCGAGTTGCCGACGGTGGGCGCCACGCTGACCCGCGGGCAGACGTTCGGCGTCGTCGAGTCGAACAAGACGGTGTCCGACCTGTTCGCGCCGGTCAGCGGACGCGTGACGGCAGTGAACCAGGAGCTACGCGACGAGCCGGAGCGCGTGAACCAGGACCCGTACGGCGACGGCTGGATGATCCGCCTCGTCGTCACCCAGCGCGACGAGGTCGACTCGTTGCTCGACGCCGGTGGCTATCGGGCTTTCGTGGCGAGCGAACAGCAGAAGTGAGTTATACCCCGCACAGCCCCGGCGACGTCGCGGCGATGCTCGCCGCGATCGGCGTCGAGTCGATCGACGCGCTCTTCGCACACGTCCCGGAGGGCCTGCGGGCACGCGCGGCGATCGATCTCCCCGCTGGGCTCACCGAGCCGGCGCTCCGCCGTCACCTGGAGGAGCTGGCGGGGCGAAACGCGTCGAGCGCGGCGGCCTTCCTCGGCGCGGGCGCCTATCCCCACTGGCGTCCGGCGGTCGTCGATCAGATCCTGCTGCGCTCGGAATTCGCGACCGCGTACACGCCCTACCAGCCGGAGGTCAGCCAGGGGACGCTGCAGGCGGTCTTCGAGTTCCAGACCTTCGTGGCGCTCCTCCTCGGTCTCGAGGTCGCCAACGCCAGCATGTACGACGGCGCGTCGGGGACGGCGGAGGCGGTACTCATGGCGCGCCGTCTCCTGCCCGGGCGGCGGACGGTGTGGATCTCGCGCGCGCTCCACCCGTACTACCGCGCGACGGTGGCGACGTACGTGCGCGGCCTCGGCGACGTCGAGCTGCGGGATATCCCCTTCGGGACCGACGGACGGACGGATCTCGCGGCGCTGCGCGCGGGCCTGGGGCCCGACACGCTCTGTGTGGTGGTCGGGCAGCCGAACGTGTTCGGCGTCCTCGAGGACGTCGCGCCGTTCGCCGCCGCCGTGCACGCGGTCGGCGGGCTTGCCGTGACGGTCACGACGGAGCCACTGGCGTTCGCGCTGGTCCGCTCGCCGGGCGCGTGCGGCGCCGACATCGCGGTCGCGGAGGGGCAGAGCTTCGGCCTGCCGATCTCGTACGGCGGGCCCGGCGTCGGCCTGTTCGCGACCCACGAGCGCTACGTGCGCGCGATGCCCGGTCGCATCGTCGGCGAAACGGTCGACGCGAACGGGCGGCGGGGCTACGTCCTCACACTGGCGACCCGCGAGCAGCACATCCGGCGCGAGCGCGCCACGTCGAACATCTGCACGAACCAGGGCCTCTGCGCGCTCGCCGTGACCGTGTACCTCAGCATGCTCGGGCGGCGCGGGCTCCGCGCGCTCGCCGCGAACAACTTCGCGGCCGCGCACGCGGTCGCGGCCCGGCTCGAGGCAGCGGGCGTCGCGCGCCCGTTCGGCGCGCCGTTCTTCAACGAGTTCGTCGTGCAGGCGCCGGCGGCGGCCGCCGCCTGGGATCGCCTCGCGGGGGAGGGCCTCGTCGCGGGGTATCCGCTCGGGCGCTGGTACCCCGAGCTCGACGGTGCGCTCCTCGTCTGCGTCACCGAGACGCACGGCGCGGAGCAGATCGATCGCCTGATCGGCACGCTCGCCACGCCGGCGCGCAGCGCACGCACGGCGCACGGATGAGCCGGGGGACGATGCTGGAGGAGCCGCTCATCTTCGAGCGCGGATCGGCGGGCCGCCCCGGGTGGAGCGTCGGTCCGACGCCCGCGGAGCCGGCGCTGCCGCCCGAGCTCGCGCGCGACGACGATCTCGCCGGCCTGCCGGAGGTCGGCGAGCTCGACACGCTCCGACACTATGTCCGCCTCTCGCAGTGGAACTACAGCGCCGCGACGACGCTCTATCCGCTCGGCTCCTGCACGATGAAGTACAACCCGGTGGTGAACGAGGAGCTCGCGCGGCTGCCGGGCCTCGCGGCGCTCCACCCGCTCGTGCCCGACGCGCTCGCGCAGGGCGCGCTCGAGCTGATCGCAGGGCTCGAGGGAGCGCTTGCCGCGGTGAGCGGCCTCGACGCCGTCTGCCTCCAGCCCGCCGCGGGCGCGCAGGGCGAGCTGCTCGGCATGATGCTCGTGCGCGCCTACCACGTCGACCGCGGCGCGCCGCGCCGGCGTGTCCTCATCCCGTCGAGCGCGCACGGCACGAATCCGGCGAGCGCGGCGCTGTCGGGCTACGGCGTGACGGAAGTGCCGGTCGATCGCCGCGGGCTGCTGTCGGCGGCCGCCGTGGCGCGCGTCATGGACGAGTCCGTCGCCGCGCTCATGGTGACGAACCCGAACACGCTCGGCCTGTTCGAGGAGGAGATCGAGGTGATCGCTGCCGCGGTGCACGCGCACGGGGGCCTCGTCTACATGGACGGCGCGAACCTGAACGCGATCATGGGCGTGGCGAAGCCGGGCGACATGGGCGTCGACGTCATGCAGTTCAATCTGCACAAGACATTCTCGACGCCGCACGGCGGCGGCGGCCCCGGCGCGGGCCCGGTCGCGGTGCGCGCGCCGCTCGCCGAGTACCTTCCGGTGCCGCGGCTCGTGCGCCGCGACGGCACGCTCGGGTGGAGCGACGCAGCGCCGAAGAGCGTCGGGCGGTTGCACGCGTTCTACGGCAACTTCGGTATTCTCCTGCGCGCGTACGCCTACATCGCGCGCCTGGGTGCGCCCGGTCTCGCCGAGGCGACACGGCTCGCGGTGCTGAACGCGAACTATCTGCGCGCCCGGCTGCGTGGGACGTATCACCTGCCGTACGAGACGCCGTCGCTGCACGAGTGCGTCTTCTCCGACCGCAACCTGCAGGACTACGACGTCCACACGCTCGACGTCGCGAAGCGTCTCCTCGACTACGGCTTCTACGCCCCGACGATCTACTTCCCGCTCGTCGTGAAGGGCGCGCTCATGATCGAGCCGACGGAGACGGAATCGAAGGAGACGCTCGACGAGTTCACTGACGCGCTGCTTCGTATCGCCGAGGAGGCGCGTACGGATCCCGCGACCGTCCGCGACGCACCGCACCGGACGCGTGTCGCGCGCCTCGATGAGACCCGTGCGGCGCGCCGGCCGGTGCTCCGCTGGCGGCGCACGAGCCGCGAAAACACTGAGGAATCCGCCTGAGTTTCGTTGACTTCCCCGCCCCCCGCCGGTACGCTGCGCGCGGCGTGTCGGTCCTCAATACCAAGGTTCTCGTCCTCAACCGCTCGTATCTCCCGGTCCACATCACGATCGTCCGGCGCGCGCTGTCGCTGCTCTACCAAGGGGTCGCGCGCGCCGTGGACGAGCAGTACCGGACGTTCGACTTCGAGAGCTGGGCCGATCTCGGTGTCCACGAGGATCGGATCGGGCTCGTCGATCGGGCGATCCGTGTGCCGCGCGTCATCCTGCTCCAGGGCTACGACCGCGTGCCGCGTCGCTACGTCCGCTTCAGCCGCTTCAACATCTACGCCCGCGACCAGAACCGGTGCCAGTACTGCGGGCGCCAGTTCTCGCGCGCGGAGCTGAACCTCGATCACGTCGTGCCGCGCTCAAAGGGCGGCACGTCGGTGTGGGAGAACGTCGTCTGCTCGTGTCACCGGTGCAACCGCCTGAAGGGCGGCCGCACGCCGGCGGAGGCGGGCATGCGACTCATCCGGCACCCGCGGCGTCCACAGTGGACGCCGTTCATGACGGAGACGTACAGCCTCCGTCGCTACAAGGAGTGGATGCCCTTCCTGAGCGCGGTGGATGCGGCATACTGGAATACTGAGCTGGTGGCGGAGTAGCGCTCGGGGGCCCCGGCCCCCCGGCATGATGGCGAGGGGACCCGGATGCGGATCAAGCAGATCGAGCTGAGCGGCTTCAAGTCGTTCATGGAGCGGACCGTCCTCGAGCTGCCGGCGGGGGTGACCGCGATCGTCGGCCCCAACGGCTGCGGCAAGTCGAACATCGTCGACGCGATCCGCTGGGTGATCGGCGAGCAGAGCCCGAAGCACCTCCGTGGCGAGGCGATGGAGGACGTTATTTTCGCGGGCAACGCGGAGAACGGCCCGCTCGGCATGGCGGAGGTGTCGCTGCTCCTCGAGCGCGACGAGTCCGACCTCGCGCGCGCCGCCGCGGACGGCGAGGAAGAGTCCACGGAAGGGCTCCCGCCGGAGCTCGCGAACGCGAGCGAGATCCTCGTGACCCGTCGCTACTTCCGCTCGGGCGAGTCGGAGTACTTCATCAACCGCGCGCCGTGCCGCCTGAAGGACATCACCGAGCTGTTCCTCGGCACCGGGGTCGGGACGAAGGCGTACGCGATCATCGAGCAGGGGCGGGTCGACCAGCTCATCAACGCGAAGCCGGAAGAGCTTCGGCTGTTCCTCGAGGAAGCGGCGGGAACGACGCGCTTCCGGAGTCGCCGGCTCTCCGCCGAGCGCAAGATGGAGCGCACGCGCGAGAACCTCGTGCGGGTGCAGGACATCCTGCGCGAGCTCGAGCGGCAGATGGCCTCGCTCGAGCGGCAGGCGCGGCGTGCCGAGGAGCACCGCCGGATCAAGACCGAGCTGCGCGAGCTCGATCTCGGCGTCATGGCCGTGCGCCATCGCATCGCCTCCGCGGAGCTCGTGCGCCTGGGCGAGCGCCTGCGCGAGCTACAGGCCGAAGAATCGACCGTGCAGGAGGACATCCGCCGCTCACGCGGCGCCACCAGCGACGCGCATGCCCGTCGCACGGCACACGAGGAGCGGCTGCGCGTGGTGGAGGACGAGCTCACGACGACGCGGATCGCCGCGGGCGAGGCTCAGGCGCGCGCCACCGCGGGTGCTGCGCGGGCCGGCGAGCTCGCGGGGCGCGCCGAGGAGGCCGCGGCGGATGCCGTCGGGCTGCGCGCCCGCCAGGAGGCCCTGGATGCGGAGCTGACGCGGCTCGGCGCGGCCGTGGATCGTCTCGCGGTCGATCTCCCGCGCGCCGAGGAGGCGCTGCGGGCGGCGACCGAGCGTCTGGCGGAGCTCGCGGCCGCGGGCGGCCCGCTCGAGGGGGACGTCGAAGCCGCGAAGGACGGGCTCGTCGACGTCCTCGCCGAGGAGGCGCGGCTCAAGAACCTCACCGCGGCGCTCCGGCAGCGGCGCGACGACCTCGACGGGCGACGGCGGAAGCTGGAGGACGAGCAGCGCACGCTCGGCGACCGTCTACGCGCGAACGGGGAGGCGACCGAGACGGCGCGTGATCGGCTCGGACGGATCGAGGCCGAGCGCGCGACGCTCGTCGCGCGGCGATCGACGGTCGCCGAGGAGCACGCGGGACTCGTCGCGAGCGAGGTGTCGGCGCAGGAAGCCGTCGAGCAGGCGCGCGTCGAGGCGACGCGGCTGCGCTCGCGTCTCGACTCGCTGCGGGAGCTGCAGGCGCGCTACGAGGGGTGCAAGCGCGGGGTCGCCAGCATCCTCGGCCGCGACGCGGGCGCCGCGACGCTGCTGGCAAGCGTGCTGCGCGTCCCGCCCGCGCTCGAGCGCGCCGTCGCGGCGGCGCTCGGCACGCGGCTGACGCACGTCGTCGTGCCCGACTCGGCGACGGCCATTGGCGGCGTCGAATGGCTGCGCACGAGCGGAAGCGGCAGCGCCACGCTGCTGCCGCGCGAGAGCGCGCGGCGCCAGGCAGTGATCGTGCCGGCGGGACGGCGGCTCGTGGACGAGATCGACGTCGACGCGCGCGACTGGGCGCTCGTCGAGGCGCTGCTCGGCGACGTGCTGGTGGGGGATGACCTGGACGAGGCGCTGCGGCTCTGGCGCGCCGCCGCGCATCCCGTGACCGTCGTGACGCGCGGCGGCGAGGCCGTCGACCCGCTCGGCGCGGTCACCGGCGGGAGCGAGCCGCCGCTGGAGGAGACGCTCCTGGCACGCGAGCGGGAGCTACGCGAGCTCGACGTCGCGCATGCGGAGCGCGCGGCGGCCGTCGAGCGTGCCGAGGTCGCGCTGGCGACCACGCGCGCGCGCATCGCGGACGTCACGGCGGCCACCGCATCGATCGACGAGCGACTGCAGGCGCTCCGTCTCGACGCCGTAGCGACGGAGAAGGACCGGGAGCGGCTCGAGGCCGAGCGCGACCGCATCGCGGCCGAGCTCGAGGCCGCGGCACTCGAGGCGGGCGGGCTCGCCGGCGAGGACGGCGCCGTGCGCGACGAGATCGAGTCGCTGGACGACCGCCTGCGCGCCGCGGCGACGGCGGTGAGCGAGCAGCGCGAGCGCCTGGTGCGTCACCAGGAGGCGCTCGCCGCGTGGCGTACCCACCACACCGAAGCCGAGCAGGCCAGGACGGGCGCGGCCGTCGAGGTCGCAGCGGTAGCGGAGCGGCTGCGGGCGGCCCGCGGCGAGGTGGAGCGCGCGGCCGGCACGCGCGCGGACGTGGCCCAGCGCCTGGCCGCGGCGGAGCGCCAGGAGGTCGACGCCCGCACGGGGGCGACCACGGCCGCGGCGGACGCCGACGCGGCGGCCCGTGCGCGCGCCGCGGCAGAGAGCCGGGCGGCGGCGCTCGCGGCCGAGCGCGAGAGCCTCGTCGCGGTGATCGCCGAGGTCGACGCCGTCCTCAACGCCGACGATGCGGCGGAAGCGCAAGCGCGCGAGCGGCTCGAGGCGCTGCGCGAGGAGCACGGCCGCATCGACGTGAGCCTGACGGAACGGCGGCTCGCGATCGAGCACCTGGCCGCGCAGCTCGCGGAGCGCTACGAGCTCGGGCTGGAGGCGCTCGAGAACATCCCGCCGAGCGACGACGGGCAGGACGACGAGCGGGCGGCGCGCGTCGAGGCGCTGCGCACGCGCCTCCTCCGTCTCGGCGACGTCAACCCGGCCGCGATCGAGGAGCTGGAGGAGCTGCGCGGGCGCCACGAGTTTCTCGTGGCACAGCGCGCGGATCTGGAACGCTCGCTCGATGACCTCCGCCGCACCATCACGAAGCTCATCCGCACCTCCCGCCAGCGCTTCGAAGAGACGTTCGTCGCCGCCAACGAGCGGCTCGACGAGGTCTTCCCGAAGCTCTTCCCCGAGGGCCGCGCGCGGCTCGAGCTCACCGAGCCGGAAGAGGGTGGCGAGCCGGGGGTCGAGATCGTCGTCCAGCCCGCGGGAAAGAAGCTCCAGTCGCTGAGCCTGCTCTCCGGCGGTGAGAAGGCGCTCACGGCGGTCTCGCTGATCCTGTCGCTGTTCCTCATCCGACCGACGCCGTTCTGCCTTCTCGACGAGGTGGACGCGCCGCTCGACGAAGCGAACATCGGGCGCTTCAACCAGGTCGTGCGTGACATGGCCGCTGCCTCCCAGTTCGTGTTGATCACGCACAACCGGCGCACGATGGAGGCGGCCGAGACGCTCTACGGGATCACGATGGAGCAGGCGGGCGTGTCGAAGGTCGTGTCGGTCCGGCTACGCGCCGCGGCCTAGTCGCACGGTCGGTCGCATGGAGTGGTGGTGGATCGCGGCGGTCGTCGCCGCGGCCGTCGTGGTGCTCGTCGTCGGGGTGCTTGCGGCGCGCGGCCGTCGACGCCCGTCTGCGGCCCCTGCCGTTTCGGTGCCGGCTCGCCCGTCGGCCGCCGCGCGGCTCCGCCAGGGTCTGCTAGCGACCCGCGAACGGCTGTCGGCGCAGCTCGAAGCGGCGCTCCGGCGGGGCGGCGGGGACACGCGCGATGCGCTGGTCGCGGTCGAGGAAGCGCTCGTCGCCTCGGACGTGGGCGTCCGCACCGCGGCGACGCTCGTGCAGCGCGTGCGCGAGCGCAGCGGCGCTGCGGCCGACACGGCGACGCTGCGCGGCGCGCTCCGGGAGGAGATCGCGAGCGCGCTCGCTGCCGACGACGCGCCCGTGCCGAGCACGCGGCCCTGGGTCGTCATGGTCGTCGGCGTGAATGGCGTCGGCAAGACGACGACGGTCGGCAAGCTCGCCGCGCTGCACGCGGCCGCGGGACGGCGGGTGTTGATGGTGGCGGGCGACACGTTCCGGGCGGCCGCCGTCGAGCAGCTCGCCGTGTGGGCGGAGCGCACCGGGGCCGAGCTGGTCCGGCAGGGCGCGGGCGCGAGCCCGGCGGCGGTCGTGTTCGACGGCGTGAAGGCGGCGGTGGCGCGCAGCGTCGACGTGGTCATCATCGACACCGCCGGCCGGCTCCATACCCGGTCGAACCTCATGGAGGAGCTGCGCAAGGTGCAGCGCGTCGTGTCGCGCGAGCTGCCCGGTGCCCCCCACGAGACGCTGTTGGTGCTGGACGCGACGACCGGTCAGAACGGGATCGCGCAGGCGCGGACGTTCTCCGAGGCGCTCGGGCTGACCGGCGCCATCGTGACCAAGCTCGACGGGACGGCGCGGGGCGGTGTCGCGCTGGCAGTCCGGAGCGAGATCGGGGTGCCCGTCCGCTACGTCGGCGTCGGGGAGTCGGCAGACGACCTCCGGCCGCTGGACCCACAGGAGTTCGCCCGCGCTCTCGTGGACGAAGCGGCATCGCCGACTGGGAACTAGTGTTTCTCTTGACACCGGCTTCGGCGCGGCACTAGAGCGTCAAGCACTCAATCGCACGGCCATGAACCGCGAGCCCCTGGAGACCTACGAGCCGCCCTCTGAGGCCGAGAGCCTCGAGGCGAAGCTGGCGGCCATGGAGCGTGCATACGAATCGCTGCTCGAGCGGCTACGGCGGTACGAGCGCGAGCGGGCCGACATCCGGACCCGACTCGAGCGGATCCTCGCACGCATCGAGTCGTAGCCCGGGCCCGCGCCCCGCGGCTCCGCGTTGCACATCGTGTTCGACTTGCATAAAGTGCGCCAGGATTTACGCCAACTTGCAGACCGGGCCGCCGGTCGCGAAGGAGTCCAGAAGAATCGACGACACCGTGACGTGAGCTCCGCGAACGGAGTTCGCCGACGCGCAGGGGAGAACGGGGTGGAGCGGTTCACCGAGACAGCGATGCAGCGGACGCGGGATCGCCGCGTCCGGACGCGAACGACGCAAACGGCCCGATCACGCGATCACGCGCCTGCTCCACCGACGGTCGCCGGCCGCTAGCCCGCGCTCCATCGTTCTCCACCCGCGCTCGACTGCTGCACGCGCAGCGATGGGGGACGTGTACGACGACGACAAGCGCGAGATCCGCCGAGCGATGCACCAGCAACGGG
>Ga0209579_10003932_pt1 | contig 10540 bp, 13 predicted proteins | sample Coa_R1_2_FD_187152 | JGI IMG/M metagenome (GOLD analysis project Ga0209579, IMG submission 187152) | Surface soil microbial communities from Centralia Pennsylvania, which are recovering from an underground coalmine fire - Coalmine... | ecosystem: Environmental > Terrestrial > Soil >... | reverse complement strand
CAACGATAGGTACGAGACCCCAAAAGAAAAGAACGAGGAGGCGGCAGACCGCCTCCTCGTTCGCGTTCGTACGGCTCAGCGGCAGCGCGGGGGTACGTTCCCGCTGGCGACACAGCCGCGATCCCGGACCCACGCCCGGGGCATCGGGCCGTTGTAGAACCGGCCCTCGTAGGTGCGATACCGCGGGTGGTACGGCCCGTCGTAGTCGTAGCGGGCAACGGTCGAGCGATAGTGTCCGTACGGATAGCGGTAATAGACGCCGTTCCGGTCGCGGGTGAGGAGATAGACCACGCCGGCGATCACCACAAGACCCAAAATGGTGCCGACAACGTTCAAGGCCTGCGCGTGCGCCGGGGGAAGCGGCCCCGGCGCAACGTTGACGCCGACGAACACCAGCGCCAGAACCAGCAGGCAGACGGACGCCTGCCGGATGGGACTCCGATCGGCCGAGCCTGTCATTACTGTCACCTCCGCATAGTCAGGCCGCAATGGTGTTTCTATCCATACTCATCCCCACGTTATCTTGGGTTCATGCTTCAGCGGATGGAGCGGCGGCCTGCGGAGGCGTAGGTCGAAGGGTCGAATCCGTCCGGACGCGTTGCGGCCGATTGGTAGAGCAGATCAAGCACCCGTACCGCGCCGACAAACGCCGCGACCAGCCCGAGCGCCAGGAGCTGCTGCCACGTCAATCCCGATCCGAGGGGATCCAGCATCGCCGGCTCCTTCCGGCTCCGCCGGGGCGTCACAGACGCAGCTCCGCCGGAGTCCGGTTTCACGATAGCGCGGGGCCCGCGACGCCGATATGATCTCGTTCACACTTCCGGCCGGCCCGATATAATGCGGGTATGCTCTTCTTCAAAGCGTTTGTGATCGGGCTCTCGATCGCGGCCCCTGTCGGTCCGATCGGCGTCTTGTGCATCCGGCGGACGCTGGTCTTCGGCCGCCGCGTCGGCTTCGTCTCGGGGCTCGGCGCCGCGACCGCCGACGCGTTCTACGGCGCGGTCGCCGCCTTCGGGCTCACCGTTCTGTTCCGCTTCTTCGTGCAGAACGCGCGCCCGCTCCACCTGATCGGCGGGGCCTTGCTGCTGCTGATCGGCCTTCGCACGATGCTGGCGCGGCGCGACGTGGCCGTCTCCGCGGATGGGCCGGCCCGTTCCGGCGGGCTCCTGCCCGCCTACGCGTCGACGTTTTTCCTGACGATCACCAATCCGATGACCATCATCAGCTTCGCCGCGGTCTTCGCGGTGATCGCCCCGGCGCGCGGCCTCGACTACGGATCGGCTGCCGTGACCGTCGCGGGCGTCTTCCTCGGGTCGGCCGCGTGGTGGCTCGTTCTCAGCACCGGGGTCGGCGCCGTCCGGCAGGCGGCCGGTGTCCGGCTGCTCGCGTGGGTGAGCCGCCTCTCCGGCGGCGTCATCGCGGGCTTCGGCGCGGCGCAGCTCGTCGAACGGACTTAGCGCGTACTCCGCAGCGGCCTTCACACGTTCCAAGAAATCTTCATAACTTAGCGGAACCTTTTCTCCACCGCGTACGATTCTATTTCGATTGCGCGCAGTGAAGACACTATGAAGGCGGGAGGAACACGGAGTGATGAAGGTTCGGTACTATCCAATGATCATCGCGCTGATTGCGGTCCTGGCCGCGGGGGTCACGTTCGCGACGGTCCGGATGCACGCATCGGCGCAGACTCAGCCTCCGGCACAGACGGGGCAGCAGCACGGCAGTCGCGTGTTCGGCACGATTCAGTCGGTCTCGGCGGGCTCGTTCGTCGTGGCGGGCCGCGACGGTAAGACGTACACGGTGAAGACCACCGCGGCGACGAAAGTCCTCACGCAGGCGAACGCCGGTCTCCGCGACATCAAGGCCGGCGACATGGTCCGGATCATGGCGCAGAAGGCGCAGGACGGCTCGTTCACCGCGGTGGCCGTGCAGGCGGCGCCGGCCGGGCTCGGCTACGCCGGGCGGCCCGGACGCGGCGGCGTCCGCGAAACGACTGCGGGCCGCGTGTTTGTGTCCGGCGCCGTGGCCGGGGTGACCGGCACCTCGCTCTCCGTCGCCGCGGCAAGCGGCTCTGCGACGACCGTCGCGGTGCCGGCGTCGGCGAAGATCTCGCGGCTGACGAGCGTGCCCCTGACCAGCCTCGCGGCCGGCGCGCACGTGGCCGCGATGGGCACCCTCAATTCGGACGGGTCGCTCTCGGCCTCGACGATTATGGTGGTGACGGCTAAGCGGTAGCGCTCCGGCTCCTCATCGTTTGACCCCGAGGACGACGGCCTCGCCCCACGCGAACGCGAGGTCGTCGTTCTCGGCTTTTATCAGAAACTCCGCGCGCGCCTCGGGGCTCGCGTTCACGAACTCCGCCCGCAGCGCCGCGGTGTCGGTCTCGCTCATGCCGGCCCGGCGCGCCCACTCCGCGAAGTGCTGCGGAATGGCGGTCTTCTCGACGGCCCCGACGGCGAGCCCGGCCGCTTCGAACAGCACCCGCAGGCGGCTCGGCGGCACGTTCAGCACGTGGGACCGATCGCGCCGCACCTCCCATCGGTTCATGAGGTCGTCGAGGGCCGGATCCTCCGGCGCGCAGGTGTCGTCGATCACGACGCGGCCGCCGGGGCGGGCGACCCGCGTCATCTCGGCGATCGCGCGCTGCAGGTTCGGAAAATGGTGAGACGCGTACCGGCACACGACGAGATCGAAGACGTCGTTCCGGAAGGGCAGGGCCTCGGCGTCGCCGAGGCAGAAGGTCACGTTGGCCAGCCCGCGCTCGTCCCGAAGTCCGCGCGCCTCCCGCACCATACCCGCCGTGAAGTCGAGAGCCACGACGCCGCGGGCCCGCTCGGCCATCGCAAACGCCGTGAAGCCGGTGCCGGTCGCGACGTCCAGGACACGGTCGGTCGGGGCGGGAGCGGCGAACCGCTTCAGGATCTCGAGACCGCTCGACTGCTCGTGGCGCCGGCTGACCGTGTACCAGCCGGCCTGCCGGCCGAACTGCGACTGGACGGCCTTTTTCGTTGCCTCCGCGTCGTGCACGCGCACCCTCCCGGCGACATCGTCGCATTTCCGACGGCTGGTCCCGCGTGAGCGGGAGAAGGAGCCGATCGATATCGCGCGAATCAACGGCTCCGTGACGCTGGCCGCTTGGCACGGATCGCCGCTGCTCCTGATTCTCACGCTGGCCGGAGACGCCCTGTGTTTTGTGTTCGCGATCGTCGGCGAACTGACCGGGCGCCGCCGGATGCCGCACCTATTCTGGTGGATTCTCTGGTTGGCGCAGGTCCCCCTGGCGATTGCCGCCGTCGCCGGCATCGGCTTGTTCGCGACCGGCGCGCGGCCCCGGACCCCGTATCACTTCATGTACGACGCGCTGATCGTCCTGACGCTGCTTGCCCTCTACCTGCTGAGACCGGGCGGCGCGCTGCGCGTCGCGCTGGACGAACGCACCTACCGTGAATCGCGCTGGATGGCGCTGCTCGTGCTTTTCCTCGGAGGACTCGTCGGCCGGGCGTACATGACCGGCGCGCTCGGGCGCTGAACCGCTAGGTCCTCACGAGGACGTTCATGCGTTCTCGTGAGACCACCAAGACCTGCGCCCCAGACTGCCGGCGCCATAGCGCGCGCAAACGGCGGCGCGTCGGATCCGTCAACCGGGCATATCGTTGTCCGGCCATGGCCTTCTCAAGATGCGCGGGGCTGTCGAGATACGCGCGGCGCTCGAACACCTCGACCGCGTCGAGCCGAAAGAGTCCGCGCCGGACGACCTCCCGTATGGCCCGGTCGGCGCAGCGAAAGTCCGCCAAGGGTCTCCTAATCTCAAGGGGCCCGGCGTAGCGCCGTCGGTTTCCCGTCAGACAGACCACTTGGTCCTGTCGTGCCCGGGTAGCCGCGAACCTGTCAGTGCGCAGGTCGACCAGGATGCCGTTCGGACGGAGCAGGCCGCGGGTGACGATCAGGGCATGAACCATGCCCTCGCGGGGCACTCATCACAACGATCCGGAGAACACCGCGACGTCGAAGCGGCGATCGGCGACGCCCGGGCGTTCGGCGGTCCCCGGCCGGTAACGGATTTGTTTTCTGAGCCTCGGCGCGGTGAGCCGGATGGCTCGAGCGAGGACCGCCGTGTCGGGGTCGACCGCGTACACGAACCTGGCCACGCCGGCCATCTGCCGCGTCAGCCGTCCCTCACCGCAGCCGATATCGATGACGCGGGCACCTCTGAGCGGTGTACGTCGCAACAAGGTCGTGATCACCGTCCGCTCGGGATCGCGCCGGTAACCCTTCATGCCGCTATCCCACCGGCAGGTGTGAAGCCGTCCAAGCGTTGATGCCGCCGACGAGATCGGCGACATCCGGCACGCCGTGCTTCTCGAGCAGGCTCGCCGCGATCGAGGAGCGATAGCCGCTCCCGCAGTACACCACAACCTGCCGCGGGCCGCTCGGGACTTCCGCGATCCGCTCAGGCAGGTGCTGCAGCGGGATGTGCATGCTGCCGGCGATGCGGGCGTCGCGGCGCTCGGCGTCGCCCCGCACGTCGAGGACGACCGGCGGCTCCGGCGAGGCGAGCAGCTCGGCGAGAGCCTGCGCGGTCACCCTCGGCAGCCGGCGCATCAGGTCGCGCCGCGTACCGATGGCCTCCATGCCGTGCTCCAGATATCCCGCGACGTGATCGAACCCGATCCGCCCGAGCCGCATCGCCGCCTCGGGCTCGCGGCCGCCGGGCGCGACGATGACGATCGGCCGCTCCCGATCCAGCAGCGTCCCCGCCCACGTCGCGTACTGCCCGCCGAGACCGATGTTGACGCTGCCGAGCAGATGCGCCCCCGCGAAATCCGCCGGGTCCCGCGCGTCCAGCAGCTGGGCGCGGGCATCGCGCAGCCGGAGCGTGTCGTCGAGGCCGAGGCCCTGCAGGCCGCGCGCCAGCGCGCGGTCGAGCGTCGGGTGTTCCTTGCTATTCAGGATCGCATCGTACGTAAAGTACGAGGGGGCGTCCGGCTGGTCCGCGGTGATGATCTTGATGAAGTCCTCCCGGCTCATTTCCTGCAGGGCGTAATTGTACCGGCGCTGGTCGCCGATCGTGGAGACGGTCTCTTTGCTGATGTTCCGGCCGCAGAGGGAGCCGGCGCCGTGGGTCGGGTACACCAGCGTGTCGTCCGGCAGCGCGAGCAGCTTCGTGCGCAGCGAGTCGTAGAGCATGCCGGCGAGCTGCTCCGCCGACCATCCCAGCGCGGCCCGGAGATCCGGCCGGCCGACGTCGCCGATGAACAGGGTATCGCCGGTCAACACGGCCTGCGGGCGCATGCCGTCTTTCTTGAGATTGAAGACGAGGATACAGATCGATTCGGGGGAGTGCCCCGGCGTCTCGAGCGCCGTGAGGCGCACTCCGCCGAGCGACACGGCGTCGCCGTCGCCGAGCGGCGTGAAGGCGTACTCGGCCTTGGCCTGACGGCCGAGGTAGATCGCCGCCCCGGTACGGTCGCGCAGCTCGAGGTGCCCCGCCAGAAAGTCCGCGTGAAAATGCGTCAGCAGCACGTGCCGGATCGTGAGCCCGAGCCTCGCGGCATCGTCCAGGTACTGGTCGATATCCCGCTGGGGGTCCACGACCGCGGCGGCGCGGCTCTCCTCGTCGGCCACCAGGTAGGACGCGTGGGCGAGGCAGCCGAGATAGTACTGTTTGAGGATCATTCCGGCTGCGGCACGATCCGAATGTACGGCCGCGGCGCTTTCCACCCGCCGGGATAGGTCTTCTTCGCGTCCTCGTCGGAGACCGACCCGGCGATGATCACGTCGTCGCCGCGCTTCCAGTTTACGGGCGTCGCGACCTTGTGCTTCGCCGTGAGCTGCAGCGAATCGATCACCCGCAGCACCTCGTCGAAATTCCGCCCGGTGGTCATGGGATACGAGATCGTGAGCTTGATCTTCTTATCCGGGCCGATCACATACACCGTGCGGACGGTCTGGTTGTCGGCCGGGGTGCGGCCCTCGCAGGACCCCTCGAGATCGCCCGGCAGCATTTCGTACAGCTTCGCCACCTGGAGGTCCGTATCGCCGATCATCGGATAGTTGGGCGCGTGCCCCTGCGTCTCTCTGATGTCGTTCGCCCACTTCGCGTGGTTCCCCACCGGGTCGACGCTGAGGCCGATGATCTTGGTGTTGCGCCGGTCGAACTCGGGTTTGATCTTGGCCATGTAGCCGAGCTCGGTGGTGCAGACGGGCGTGAAGTCTTTGGGATGCGAGAACAGCACGGCCCAGGAACTGCCGATCCAGTCGTGAAAGCGGATCCGGCCTTCCGTCGTGTCCGCCTCGAAATCCGGGGCGACATCGCCCAGCCGAAGTGCCATGTCCACACCTCCGAGTTTTGTGCGTCTCTATACTACCGTAAGATTCGGGCGCGCATCCGATCGGGAGGGGGCGCCGGTCGTCCATGGTTCGCGGCGGCGGCGCCCCGCCCCTGGCGGCGCGCCGTGCTACGGCGCCTTGGCCGCCCGAAGCACGGTGATGCTCGGCCGGCCGGTCGGCTGGCCCTGCACCGAAGGATCCCACAGCAGGTAGATCTTGCCGTAGGTGTCCACGATCGAGTTGACGACCTTGGCCGCCTCATCCGGCGACATGTCGAGGACCGCCGCGGACACGAGCGGAATCTCGACCCGGTGGTAGTGCCACTGCGCCTTCTCGGCCGGCGAGAACTTCGCGTAGGTCGCCGCATTCACGATCGTCTCGACCCCCACGAGGTGCGCGTCCGGGGCGGCGCTGTCGTAGAGCTGGCACTCGATGAGTCCGCCGGCGACCTGCTTGCAGAAGTGGTGGGCGAGCATCTCCGGTTTGCCGGGGAAGTGCATCTTCGCCGTGATGTGCAGCGTCCAGCCCTCTGTGGGCCGGGGGGTGTCACCGCCGGCGGCGGCCTCCGGACCGAGGCCTCCCGCGGTGAGCACGGCCACCGCTGCGGTGGCGGTCAGCGCCAGCACCAGTGCGATCGTGCGTGATCCGATCTGTCTCATCCCTTTCCCTCCTCTCAGTGTGCGCTACGCGGTCCGCTCGACCGGCGCGCCGACCAGGCTGCCCCACTCCGTCCAGGACCCGTCGTAGTTGCGGACGCGTGGGTATCCGAGCAGGTACGTGAGCGTGAACCAGGTGAGGGACGAACGCTCGCCGATCCGGCAGTAGGTGATGACCTCGTTGTCCGGGTGAACGCCGCGGCTCTCGTAGAGCCGGCGGAGATCCTCCCGGGCCTTGAACGTCCCATCGTCGCGGACGTTGTGGCTCCAGGGGATGTTCTGTGCGCCCGGGATGTGGCCGCCGCGCTGCGCGCCTTCGTGCGGATAGGCCGGCACTGTGATTACCTCGCCGCGGTACTCTTGGGGCGACCGGACATCCACGAGGGCCACGCCGGGGTCTCCGAGCCGTGCCAGCACCTGATCGCGAAATGCGCGGATGCGGAGGTCCGGATTTTTCGCCCGGAGAGCGACACGGGGGTAGGATGGTACGTCCGGGGCCATCGGGCGGCCCTCGGCCACCCATTTCGCGCGGCCGCCGTTCAGAATGTGCACGCGCTGGACGCCATACATTCGGCACAACCAGAGGGAGTATGTCGCGAACCAATTGTGCTTGTCCCCGTACAGAACGAGGGTAGTCGCGTTGTCTACGCCGCAGGCGCCGAGCAGATGCTCGAACTGTTCTTTGGTGATCCAATCGCGGCGGACGCGATCTTGCAATTGCGTCTGCCAGTTGAAGTGAACCGCGCCCGGAATGTGATTGTGATCGTACAGGGTGACGTCCTCGGAGACTTCGGCTACGCGGACGGTCGGGTCTTGAAGATGGTCCCCGAGCCACACGGTGTCGACCAGGACTTCGCGGTGCGCGTACCCATCCGGCATCGATCGCGTCCCTCAGACGCGGCGGAATCGGCGTCCGCCGCCTCAGGGCCAGGATACGGGAGAGCCGGAGAGCGCGTCACCGGGAGAAATACGTGTTTTCCGCGGCGGCCGTACCTGTTTTTGGGCCTAGGTACCGTCGCTGGCGAGGACCGCAGCTACGCGATTAGGTCGAGGGAACCCCGTCTGCGCGGAACGAGCCGGCCCGAAGACCGCGCTCGACCGCCCAAGCGGCGATCTGGGCGCGGGAGTTGAAGGAGAGCTTATTAAGGATGCTTTGCACATGGCCTTCGGCCGTGCGCTCGGCGATCACGAGGCGCGCGGCGATCTCCCGGTTGGTTAGCCCTTCGGCAATGAGCCCTGCCACTTCGCGCTCGCGGGCCGTCAGCGGGGTCCCGATCGCGCCCGTTTGCCCAACGGCACCCTTCCCAGGGCCGGCTGGTGCCCGTACGAGCGCGAGCGCCTCGACGACCGCGTCGTCGGACGTCATCAGGCGGCCGCCGGCCCACGCGGCGGCGAAGTCTCGATCGCCGAGTTGTGCGCGCACGAACGCCGTAGTCGCCTCGAATTCCCTGTGCTCGGCAGGTTCGAGGTGGACTCCCGAGGCGTCGAGCAGGCCGTCCACCGCTCCGAGCAGGCGCGCGAGTCGCACCGGCGGCGCGTCTTTCGATGCCGCGGCAAGACCGGCGATGGCCATGATCACATCTCGAGGGCTCTTGAGATCTTGGGCCCGAACGAGGCTCTCGCGGAACAGATCGCGCGCCTCGACGCCGCGGTCCTGATGGAGCCTGATATATCCGAGATTGTGGAGAAGGTGCGACTGGCCTCGGCCATCCCCAATTTCGCGATACAGACTCATCGCCCGCGCGGTCAGCACCTCGGCGCGCTCGTAGTCGCCTTTGCTCCGTGCCACTTCGCCCAGGCAATCGACGGAGTTGGCCACGCCGCGACGGTGATTGACCTCCTCGTATAGTTTTACGCTTCGCTCCATCATATCCGTGGCCTGATCGTACTCGCCGCGGCTTTGCCGGACGTGCGCCAGGAAATGAAGCGCCTGCGCGGCCGCGTACCTGTCGCCATGCTGCTTGGCGAGAGAGAGCGCGCTCGAACATAAGGCCGCGGTGCGTTCATAATCTCCCTGACGGTAGGCTAAGACACCGGCGGTGTTAAGTGCTCGGGCCCGCAGTTGGGGGTTCGCAGTGCTCCCCGCCGCGATCAGGCTCTCCACCCACCCGCTCGCCTCGGCGTAGTAGGCGCGCATCTCCCAAAATCGCTGCAGATGCACCGCCAGCCGTAGGCCCGGCGCGACTTCGGTGACGGTGCGCCGGCTCCATTCAAGGGCGCCTCTCAAGTTCCCGTACTCTCGGTCCATGCGGTCCAGCCATGTCTTCTGGCCCGGCCCGTCCAGCCCGGCACTACCCTGCTCGGCAAGGGTGAGGTAACAATCGCGGTGGCGCCGGCAGACCGAAACGGCGGTTCCCGTGTCATCCAAACACTCCTCGCCGTACTGCCGCACAGTCTCCAGCATGCTGTAGCGCGCGGCGCCGTTCTCGATATCCGCGAGGACGAGCGACTTATCCACCAGCGACGTCAGCAGATTGACGATCTCCGGAGCATCGATACCGTCGCCCGCGCACACGGCCTCCGCGGCCTCGAGCGTCCATCCGCCAGCAAAGACTGACAGTCGAGCGAGGAGTGTTCGCTGGGGCTCGGTGAGGAGATCGTAGCTCCAATCCATCGCAGCGCGCAGGGTCCGATGCCGCGGGAGAGCGGCCCGGCTGCCTCCGGTCAGCAGCCGGAGGCGGTCGTCCAGCCGCGCGGCGATCTGTTCCACCGACAGCGCCCGCACGTGGGCCGCCGCGAGCTCGATCGCGAGGGGAATCCCGTCCAACCGGTGGCAGACCTGCGCGACCGCGCCGGCATTGTCCGCGGTGACCTGGAAGCCCGGCCGGGCCGATGCGGCCCGTTCGGCGAAGAGGCGCACCGCTTCGAACTGCGTCAGACGGTCGAGGGGCGGCAGGTGCAGCAGATCGGGGACCGCGAGGGAAGGGACGCGCCAGATCGTTTCCCCGGGCGTGCCGAGTGGTTCGCGGCTGGTCGCGAGGATGCGCAGTCCGGGACACTCCAGCAGCAGCGTGCCGGTAAGGTCGGCACACGCGCTCACGAGATGTTCGCAGTTGTCGAGCACGAGGAGGAGCGTCTTCTCGCGGAGGGAGCCGGTGAGCGTGTCCGTGGCGGTGCGGTCCGCGTGCTCCGTAATCCTCAGCGCCGCGGCCACGGCGTGCGGGACGAGGCCGGCATCGGAGAGGGCCGCGAACTCCACGATCCACACGCCGTTCGGGAAGCCCGCGAGGCGCGCCCTGGCGACTTCGAGTGCGAGCCGTGACTTGCCGCAGCCTCCGGCGCCGGTGAGCGTGAGGAGCCGGGTGCCGCCCAGCAGCCCGCAGACTTCGGCGATCTCGCGCTTCCGACCGACGAAGCTCGTCAGGGAAAAGGGCAGGTTGTTGGGCACCAGGGGCGCACCGCCCATACCGAAACCCTCGTCTGGGCGCGGATTTCGCCCGGATCGGCGGTCACGTTCGGCGGAGCCCGGCAAGTTCCTTGACAGCGGCGGGGCGGTTTTGGTAAAGTCATTTGACAAGTTCGCGCATACAGGCGATGAGGAGGCCGGGCCGCGG
>Ga0209579_10003931_pt1 | contig 10541 bp, 4 predicted proteins | sample Coa_R1_2_FD_187152 | JGI IMG/M metagenome (GOLD analysis project Ga0209579, IMG submission 187152) | Surface soil microbial communities from Centralia Pennsylvania, which are recovering from an underground coalmine fire - Coalmine... | ecosystem: Environmental > Terrestrial > Soil > Unclassified... | reverse complement strand
AGTGAGCAAAACAGACTCACTCAGAAATTGAAATATAAGTTGTTTGCGATTAGCTCCTACCACTTTTTTAATCCCGACTTCTTTTAATCTGCGTGAAGCTTTTGCCGTAGAGAGGTTCATAAAATTTATGCAGGCGATAGCAAGAATAAAAATAGCGATGATTGAAAATAATCTTACATACTCGCCTCTTCCGCCAGTTCTTGCGCCATGGGTAAAAGTGTTTTGTAAATATGCACTTGTGAACGGAATTGCAGTAATTTTTCGGAATGTATCGTTGGCATTGCGCGTGATGATATCATACACTCTTTTATTGAAAGAATTGATATCAGTCCCTTTTTTTAGAAAAACATAATTATGCGGGCCGCCGTTGTACCAGGTTCTTACCCAATTTTGAATACTTCCATAATATTCAAAGGATAAAACAAAATCAAACTGCTCAGAAGAATTGTGCGGTTGATCTTCAAAAATTCCTGAAATAAAAAAAGTGGTATCCTGTTGGAAACGAACTGCCTTGCCGACAATATTTTCTGTTGTGCCGAACAATTTATTTGCAAGGTTTTCAGAAATTACAATCGAGCTTTTGTCCCTCAGCACATCGTCTTTATTTCCTTTGATAAGATGAAAAGCAAAAATGTTAAAATAATCTTTGCCGACATATTGACCAACTGCTTTAATATTTTTTTCTCCGACAGTAAGAGTAAATTTTTGAAACCAGTTTGCCGGTGCAATGCTTGCGGCATATTCCACTTCGGGCATTTGCGCTTTAACCGTTTCGGCAAGCAAGCCCGATGATTCATCTGAAATACTTGCATGACCAGGATAATTTCTTACTTCCATCAACTGGTACATCTGATCGCTGTTTGCAAAAAATTTATCAAAGCTCAATTCATCTGTCACCCACAAATAAATTAATAATGCGCAGGCAATGCCCGTTGCCAAACCTATTAAATTAAGCAAAGTGAATTGGCGGTCTCTGATCATATTTCGCCACGCGATCTTGAAATAGTTTTTTAGCATAAAATGAATTTTGCAGTTCGTGATTTTGGATTGGTTTCAGATTTTATTAATCTTTACTCTTTATTTTAATTTTTTGTACATGACATGTTCTCTTATCTCATCTTCGATGTGTCGTTCATAAGTACGCGAACAAACCCATTCTGCCGTGGAAATCACTTATGAAAAACCCTTAGCCTTTCATCTTGTAATCATTCGCTGCACTGAAGCCGGTGGAACAAAGACCGTGCATTCCCTCATTACTTATGCATCGCAATTGCGGGCGAAGTCATTGGCTTCTTATACTTTCTCTTTACGATTTATTTATTATCAATTCCCAATCATTACCATAGTCTTCTATCCCAGGAAAAAAACCGGTGTTTCATAATTTTAATGTCGTTATAATGCCCCTCAAATCAGACCGGCATACCTGTCGGTAGGTCAAAACTCCGCCAAATGACGAATCCTCGACCATTGAGTATCTTTTATTCAGTTCTTAAACTCTTGGCCGGGTTTGCAATCGCTGCTTTTAATGCGTGAAAAATCACCGTCAGCAGAGTAATGAGCAATACCGCGATTGCCGAAAACAAAAATGGTGTCAGTTTTAACCCGGTATTATAAGAAAATAATTTTAACCATTTGTCCATGAAAAAATACGCAACGGGAAATGCAAAGAAACAGGATATGCCAACCAGGAAAATGAAATTTCTGGTGATCAGTGGCACAATTTGCCCAACACTTGCACCCATTATTTTCCGGATACTGATTTCCTTTTGCCTTTGCTCGGTTGTAAAAGCAATCAATCCGAGTAAACCGAGGCATGTAATCAATACGGTAAGAACCGAAAATGCAGTAAATATTTTGCCGCGTTTTTGATCAGCTGCGTATTGTGAATCAAAATCCTGGTCAAGAAAAGTGTACGAAAAAGGAAGATCAGGAAAAACATTTTTCCATGCTTTTTCAATCCCCGCAAGCGCTCCTGGAATATTTTTTGCATCGAGTTTAAATTGCAAACTGTTTCCGTTTGGACGGTAAAACAACATCAAAGGTGCAATGGGATTATACAGTGACTGCTGATTAAAATCTTTCACTACACCAACCACTTCAAAATAAAAACCTGACGTGTCCCCTGCAAATTTTACTTTTTTTCCAATCGCATTATCCCATCCATAATATTTCACCATATTTTCATTAACAATGATACTTCTTAAGGTATCAGAGAGTCCCGAAAAATTTCTCCCTTTTTTTATTTGCATGGCGAGCGTGTGGAGATAGTCTTCATCTATCGCATAATTCCATACCCCTTTCTGAGTAAACCCATTTTTTGTTTCTATCGAATACAAATTGAAACCAATATTCTGGCCACCTGGAACGGCGCTGGCCGTACTCGCAGAAAGAACCTGCGGAATTCTTTTTACTTCATTTTTAAATGCGAGGATTTTTCCGCGTATATCATTGTTTGCATTTGCAGTTAAAGAAAGAACTTGTTCTTTGTTAAACCCCAGATCTATATTGCGCAAATATTTTAACTGTCCATATACGACCCAGGTACAAATCAGCATAATCATGGAAATAGAAAACTGCACGACAATCAGAATGCGGCGCAATATTACATTACTCGAGCTTTTAGAAAGGCTGCCTTTTAAAACACTGACAGGGTTAAATTTTGAAAGATAAAATGCAGGATAACTTCCGCCGAGCAAACCGACAAACAAAATAATGCCGATCAATATCAAAAAACTATCCGGTTCAAATAATGTGTGAAATGAGATAAATTTCCCGGAAAGTAAATTGAAGGTGGGCAGCAGCAGTAATATTAAAATCATGCTTAGCAGCAAAGCCACAATAGCCGTTAAAATGGATTCAATCAGAAACTGCGCAACCAATTGTGATTTGGAAGATCCAGTTACTTTACGAATCCCGATTTCTTTTGCCCTTCTTGCTGAACGTGCCGTCGTCAGATTCATATAATTGATACAGGCAATTAGTAACATAAATAACGCAACGGCAGAGAAAATTCTGATGTAAGAAATATTTCCCAGTTCTTCCGGTTCACTGCCCATATCAGAATGCAAATGTATAGCAGGAACCGCCTGCACACCGTAGTGTATTTTAATATTGAACTGTGCAAAAATGGGAGCCATGTATTTATCATACAGCGGCAACAACTTTTTTTCAAATATGGCCGCATTGGCATTCGGTTTTAATAAAACGTAGGTGTAAAAACCAAAACCACCCCAATTGTTCGCAAAATCTTTCGGTAAAGAACTTACCGAAACAAGTATATTAAAAATGAGGTGTGAGTTCTTCGGGACATCTTTAACCACTGCTGTTATTTTATAAACATCTCCTTTGTCATTTTGTAACGTTTTACCCACGGCGCTTTTATTTTTTCCAAAATATTTTTCTGCAATTGATTGTGTAAGTACCATGGAATTGGGCTCAACCAATGCCGTTTTCGGATTTCCTTCGATAAACTCATGTGTAAAAACCTTGAACAGGTTGCTGTCTGCAAAAAAAACTTTATCTGTGTAAAAACGCAATTCGCCATCTCTATACATCGTTCTGCCGTTACCAACGAATCGAACAGCTTCCTCCACTTCCGGGAAATCCTTTTTTAATTCCGGACCAAGCGGGAATTGTGTTATGGCAAGTTTCATCACATCTTTTTCCGGTTCTTTTATGTAAGAATTGATGCGATATATCCTGTCCGCATTTTTATTAAAGTTGTCATAACTCAGTTCATCTTTAATATAAAAAATCAAAAACAGGCTGAACGTAATGCCGATCATCAAGCCAAGAATATTGATCAGACTATACCATTTGTCTCTTTTGAAATTGCGGATAGCAACGAGCAGCATATTTTTTATCATGATTTATTATTTATTTTGTTTGTCATAATTTTATTTCGAACCAGCATGTTTTCATTCTCGATCTCTGTTGTTGCAATCATGAACAACAATCATTATTCCCTGCCATCATCCGCTACTCAGTTATACATTATACTGATTCCGTCAACTACATCGCGTGATTAGGGCCGCGACTCGAAATATTCCTCCCACTTCTCTGATCCGGCCCTTATCTATTCTATCCGCAATGATTTCACCGGGTTGGCAATCGCTGCTTTTAATGCCTGGAAACTGACGGTGAACAAGGCAATAAATAATGCCAGTCCGGCAGCTAATAAAAAAAACCACCATTCGATGTCTATTCTGTATGCAAAACCAAGCAACCATTTATTCATAAAATACCAGGCAACAGGCATCGCAATAACAAAAGATATGACTACAAGTATCAAAAAATCTTTCGACAACAGATTGACGATGTTTGCCACACTAGCCCCCAAAACTTTGCGAATGCCGATTTCTTTCGTGCGTTGCATGGTGCTATAACTGGCAAGCCCCAGTAAACCAAGGCAAGAAATAAAAATGGCCAGGATGGCAAAATTCAAAAACAACTTCCCGAACCTGTCTTCGCTGCGATATTGTTTATCAAAAAATTCGTCAAGAAAATAATAGCTGAACGGCCGGTTGGGAATAATTGTTTTCCATTTATTTTCGATCGCAGAAATAGTATTCTGCAGATTGGTGGTATTGACATTTGCTGTAACCAAATAGCAACCGTTAGGTTCAATGCGGATGCTCAGTGGTTTAATCACTTCCTGCAAAGAACGAAAATGGAAATCTTTAACAACACCAATGATCATTCCTTTTCTGCCCCACTGATCAAATTTTCTCCCGATAATCTGTTCCGGTTTGGCATACCCAAACATTTTCATAGCCGTTTCATTCACGATCATTGACTGGGTTGTATCTGTTAAAAAATCTTTTGAAAAGGCGCGACCTGCAATTATTTTCATTTTGTATTGCGGCATGTAATTAAAGTCGACAAAATATAAATCGAGGTTGGCGATCTGCATATCTCCTTTCACGTTTTCAATTTGCGAATATGCGCCGGGGTTTCCGCCTCCAGGCACACTCCCGGCTAAAGAAGTTGATGTAACTCCCGGCAAAGAAGATATTGCCTGTTCAAAAAAAACTTTTGATGAGTCGCCATGCGTGTCAATGATCATTTTCTGATCTTTATTAAAACCAAGATCCTGGCTGCGCATGAAATTCATTTGATTATACACAACTATGGTTGCAATGATCAGAGCAACTGAAATTGCGAATTGAGCTATCACCAAACCTTTGCGGAGTAATATTCCTTTAAAACTGGTAGCAAAACGTCCCCTTAATACAACGACGGGTTGAAATGATGATAATACAAGTGCTGGATATATTCCGGCCAAGATTCCTATGCCTATTGCCGTTAATAAAAGCATCATCAGGTATCCTGGATGCATGAAAATGTTATGACTGATAATTTTTCCTGACAGCGTATTAAACAATGGCAAAAGCAATGCAGAAAAAATAACAGAGAATACAAAGGCGATAAAACAAAGTATTACACTTTCGCCAATAAATTGGCTCGCGAGCTGAGATCTGCTTGCCCCAACAACTTTGCGCATACCTACCTCTTTGGCACGTTCAGCTGAACGTGCAGTCGTGAGATTGACGAAATTAAAACAGGCGATTAATAAAATGAATATCGCCACAAGCGAAAAAATATACACATTGCTAATGTTACCGGTCTTGCTTCCATCGCGTGTTGATTTTAAATATACATCGCGCAGTGGTTCAAGAAATAGTGTAGGGAACATTTGCAGTTTCTTCATTTCATCACCGTTTCTTCTGATTAAGAATGCCGGGAGCTTTGCTTCCAGCGCTTTTGGATTAGCACCGGGTTTTAATAAAATAAAAGTTTTCTGCCCGTAATTTCCCCACTGATCATCCAGCCCTTTATTAAATTCTTCGGTGACTGTTGTCATGCTCACCAGCATGTCACCTTTTATCTGTGAATTTTCCGGGATGTCCTGCATCACGCCTGTAACTGTTGCGTTATAATTTCCATCGGTAAGCAAAACCGTTTTGCCTATTGGATTTTCATTACCGAAGTATTTTTTTGCAGCGCTTTCGGTAAAAACCAGGCTGAATTTTTCTTTAAGCGCTGTCGCAGGGTTTCCTCTTAGCAATTTAAAATCGAATACATGAAAAAAAGATGAATCAACAAACAATGTATTGTCTTCCTGGAACTTTACGTCTCCGCGACGTACAAGCAAGCTTGCATTATCAATACGAATTGAGGATTCAATTTCAGGAAACTCCGTTTTTAAATGCGGAGCAACTGCCCACGCAGGGCCGCTTGTGTTAATTGTTTCGGTGGGTGTTTTAATATCGCAAACAATGCGGTAAATCCTGTCGGCCTTTGAGTGAAATGAATCGTAGCTCAATTCGAATTTTACATACATGAAGATTAAAAGGAAGGCAGTCATGCCAACTGTAAGACCCATGATGTTGATAAAAGAGAAAACCCTGTGCCGCCAGAGGTTGCGAAAGGCGATCTTTAAATAATTTTTAAACATTTGAACTAATTTGTGATGTACGTTTTTTTAAGCTTTCTTATTGTTAACACTCAGTTTCGGATATTGAATTTTTGATTCTTCCCGGCAACTGGCGGATTATCGTTCGATAATCATGCTGATTTGCGCTAATCCCATCACAGTCACGCTGCCCTTAATTTTCTCCGTCGTACAAACCGCACCTGTTAAATTTTGCCTTTTAATTATTCTGCCCGTAACGTCTTCACCGGGTTCAATACAGCAGCCCTTATTGCCTGGAAACTTATTGTAAAAAATGCGATGAGTACCGCCGATGCTCCGGCGACCGCAAAAACCCACCACGCAATAGTTGTCCGATAAGCAAAATCATGAAGCCATATATTCATCCCTACCCAGCCGATCGGCGCGGCAATAACAAAAGCGATCAATACTAATTTTATAAATTCAACCGATAAAAGATTTACGATATTTGAAATACTTGCACCCAAAACTTTTCTTACACCTATTTCTTTGGTACGCTGAATGGTGCTATATGATGCAAGGCCCAGCAAACCCAGACAAGAAATAAAAATCGCGAGAATAGCGAAATTGGTAAAGAGATTGCCAAATTGTTCTTCCGCGCGATATTGTTTATTAAAAAAATCGTCTAAAAAGAAATACTCGAATGGACGATTCGGAATTATATTATTCCATTTTCCCTGAATTGATTTGATCGTTGCAGGCAGATTAGCTGACGAAACTTTTATAGAAATTAACCCCAATGCCCACGGTTCGTAACGGATGACTAAAGGCTGTATAGCCTGCTGAAGGGAATGGTAATGAAAATCCTTTAGTACACCAATTATCTTACCTTTTCTGCCCCATTGACTAAAATTTCTACCAACCGCATCTTTAGGAGAAATATATCCCAGGGATCTTGCTGCACTTTCGTTAATAACCATTGCTTGCGTGCTGTCTGTTTTAAAATCTCTGGAAAACCCCCGGCCAGCTACAAACTTGAATTGATATTGATTGATATAATCAAAGTCAACAAAATACAAATTTAGATTCGTCTTTTGGATTTCACCCGCCTTGTTCTCCATTTCTGAATAAGCGCTGGTGTGACCTGTACCCGGAGCGCTGGACGAAAAGCTTGAAGATATCACACCTGGTACAGATGCGAGCGATTGCTTAAACACATCTTTATTTTTATCAAAATTTGTATTGATCACAATGGTCTGCGCCTTATCAAAACCCAAATCCTGGGTGCGCATATAATTGAGTTGTGAGTATACAACGATGGTTCCAACAATTAACGCAATAGAAATCGTGAATTGAAAAACAACAAGACCTTTTCTTAATATCAATCCTCTTGTTCCGGTTACGAAACGGCCTTTTAACACACTTACCGGTTTAAATGATGACAATACAAGCGAGGGATAAAAACCTGCAATAACTCCTATGGCACCTGCAAGCAAAAAAAGTTCAAGAATATTTAATGGGTCAATAAAAATGCCCCCACTTATTTGCTTTCCCGCAAGCTGATTAAACAACGGTAAAAACAATGAGCACAAAAGAAGCGACAGCAAAAATGCGATGAAACAGATAATTACCGACTCGACAATAAATTGTTTTGCCAGTTGAAATTTTAAAGCACCAACCACTTTGCGGATTCCGACCTCTTTTGCACGCTCTGCGCTTCGCGCGGTAGTAAGATTGACAAAATTGGTACAGGCAATCAACAAAATGAAAATGGCAACCACAGAAAAAATGCGCACATTATTAATATTACCAGTTACAAATCCGTCGCGTTTTGATTTAAGATAAACATCACGGAGCGGTTCTAGAGATAAATAATCCTGCATCTGCAATTTTTTTGCCTGCGCTCCATGATGAAATTCCATGAATGACGGAAATTTTGCTTCCAGTTTTTTTGCATCGGCATTTGATCTCAACAATACATAAGTATAATATCCATGATTGGTCCATTCGCTATCTTGTGTTGCCTGACCATAAATCTGTTTGACTGATGACATCGAAATAAACATATCCGCTTTTATCTGAGAATTTTCCGGGATATCCTTCATTACACCCGTAATGGTTGAATTGATGGCTTCGCCCGTAAGCAACAAATGCTGACCTAATGGATTTGCGTTACCAAAATATTTTCTTGCAGCAGTTTGAGAGATCACAACGCTCATCGGTTCCTTCAGCGCCGTATTTTTATTTCCGGAGATCAGCGGAAAATCAAATACATTAAATAAAGTGGAGTCGGCAAGTGTGACCTTTTTTTCCTGGAATACCAGATTATTTTTGTGAACAAGAAAACCTCCGTCATCATACGTTACCCGAACTGCGTCTTCCACTTCAGGAAAATCCCTTTTGAGATTAATTGCAATTGGAGCTGAAGTTATGCCCTGGTTTGAAATTGTTTCAGATGGTGTTTTCACATCTGCTACGATTCGGTAAATTCGGTCAGCTTTGGTATGAAAATTGTCATAACCGGTTTCAAAATGCACATATAAAAATATCAGGAAGCACGCCGTCATTCCAACAGCCAGTCCCATTATATTAATAAAAGAAAAAGCTTTGTGTCTTAATAGACTCCTGAAAGCGATCGTGAAATAATTTCTTAGCATACCGTGTAGTTGTTTGTTTTTCTGACAGCTCATCCTTTCGCCAGCCGCATGTAATCCAGGAAGACCTGCGATTCTTTACCCTCCTGCGGCTGACCATGCTGTCCTGAACTGGTGCCGCTACCGACTATATATCGCAGTTGACTTCTCTGTCACCTGAATGCCCGAGCCAGCCTGAACATGCTGTTTAACCACTTTCCGCTATCAATAGTCAATGACCGATTATCTGAATGACAAAGAAACCCTTCCTCCGCCCGCATCAACAGTTACCGGAATTCCACCCCCATTGACTGTTCCTTCGATTTTATCTTCTTTAATGGTGCCGCTGAATTTTTCGAGGCTGAAATTCTTGTTGATCTTATCGCCATATAATTTAAGGTCATAACCTTTATCTTTTGGAATTTCCAATTCGATTTTACCACCGGAATTACCAAGTTTGATGTATTTCCCAACTTGGATTACTTCAGCATCGATATTTCCGCCGCTGGTTGATGCATCAAGGCTGCAGGCCATTTCGCGCAGATTGAGATTGCCACCTGATGTGCTTGTATTTAGTTCTCCCATTATATTTCTCGCATTAACCGATCCGCCGCTTGTAGTCGCTTTGATGTTACCATCAAGATGGTGCAATGACAGCGAACCGCCCGAGGTGTTCAACCTGATTTTTCCGGTGCAATTTTCTGCGTCAATGCTGCCGCCGCTTGTGCCCAAATCAATATCATTTTTTGAATCAGAAACAGTAATACTTCCGCCGGATGTTTCACCCGTTATTTTTCCGGTAAGTTTTGCAACATTCAAACTTCCGCCGCTTGTTGAAAAGTCTTCAGTACCGGATAAATTATTCAGGGAAATGCTGCCGCCACTTGTGGATAAATCCGTAGAAGTATTTTCAGGAACAAAAATCTTGAAAGAAATATTCAAGGACTTTCTCCAGTTCATGTTCCTGGTTTTTGCTTTGGCAATTGCAGTCAATTTATTTCCGGAAGCCGAAACATTGAGTTCATAATCATTCAATCTTTCCTGGATTTCTTCTTTGGATAAACTGTGTCCGTTATTCGAACTGATATACACTTCGATGCGTGCATCTTGTCCGCTGCCGCCACTCACATCGATACTTCCGCCGGATGTTTTTGCTTCCACATTCTTTATTGCCTCATTGGCAAGAGATTTAGTCATGTATAATTTGTCACGGTCTTGTGCATTGGTAGTTATTGCAGCAATGGCAAGCAATAATACAAGGAGCTGTTTTTTCATGTTCTTTTATTTGATTTAAAAAAAAATTTCCACCAGGACCGTCAGCGTCAGTCGAATTTTTATTTGTGACCGGTAATCCTGGATCATTTTGTCTTTTCGTAATTTCATTTTCCAATGCCAGAACTGGCATTGAGTCGCTTCATTTTCACACAGGGTAATTTTCTTACTCTGTTCTCAAACTCTTCACCGGGTTTGCCACAGCCGCCCTTATCGCCTGGAAGCTTACAGTCAGCAAAGCG
>Ga0209579_10003930_pt1 | contig 10544 bp, 12 predicted proteins | sample Coa_R1_2_FD_187152 | JGI IMG/M metagenome (GOLD analysis project Ga0209579, IMG submission 187152) | Surface soil microbial communities from Centralia Pennsylvania, which are recovering from an underground coalmine fire - Coalmine... | ecosystem: Environmental > Terrestrial > Soil >... | reverse complement strand
TTTTTTCTCGCGCGGGCGATCATCGTCGCGCGCGAACCGTCCGCGCGCCGATTGCTTATCGCCGGAGTGACGGCAAATCTGGCAGTGCTGGGTTACTTCAAGTATGCCGATTTCATCGTGGCGATCGTGCAGATGCGGTCGCCTGCTCCACCGAACGTTCCGCTCGCCCTATCGTTCACGACCTTCGTTCAGATCGCTTTCCTCGTATACGTGTGGCGAGAGCGGCCTCGCGTGGACTTCTCGCGCTACGCGATGTTTGTATCGTTCTTTCCCCACCTGATCGCGGGACCGATTGTGCGGTGGGACGATCTCGGCCCGCAAATCGGCGACAAGCTGCGTTATCGGCTCGATTGGAACAACATTGCGCTCGGCCTGACGGTCTTCTGCCTCGGTCTGGGCAAGAAAATCCTGATTGCCGATAACCTTGCCCCGCACATCGGCCCGGTTTTCGATGCGGCCTCTTCGGGCGAGCCCATCACCGCGTTTGCCGCCTGGGGCGCGGCCTTCGCCTATTCGGCGCAGCTCTATTTCGATTTCTCCGGTTATTGCGACATGGCCGTCGGACTAGGGCTTTTGTTCAACCTGCAGCTTCCGATCAATTTCGCCGCGCCGTTGCGTTCGACGAACATCATTGATCTTTGGCGGCGCTGGCACATCACGCTTTCCAATTTTCTTCGCGACTTCGTCTACGTCCCGCTGGGCGGAAGCAAATGCGGGCCGGTCCGCCGCGCCGCCAACCTGATTGCAACGTTGGTGCTCGGCGGATTGTGGCATGGCGCGAATTGGACGTTCATCGCCTGGGGTGCGTTCAACGGCATTTTGTTGACGGTGAACCACGCCTGGCGCACCTACCGCACCGAACGACCGGTCACACGATTTGCCGAGGTGGCCGGCTGGTGCGCCACATTCATCTCGTTCGCGATCGGGATGGCCATGTTCAGATCGCCAAATGTCCATGCGATGAGGTGCATTTTGCTGGCAATGGTCGGCGTTGACGGCGGCGCGGGTGCTGCAGATCAAGTCAGGGTCAAGGCCGATCTATGGCTCATTCGCCACGGCTATCTGTCCGAGCACCTGGTTCGAGCCCTCGCTGGTCAGAATTGGTCCCTGGTCGCGGCACTGAATACGCTCGTCGCACTTGCCATCCTGTTGTTTGTTCCGGACACTATGGAGCTCGTCGACTACAGGCACGGTGAGCCGCACGCACGCTGGCGCCGGCAGCTTGGCCGGTGGGCTTGGCGGCCATCGGTGCCTTGGCTCGCGTTCATCGCGTTAGTGTTTGCCGCCTCGTTCGCGTTTATCTGGCATGTCAATGAATTCCTCTATTATCAATTTTAACGGACAGTTGCGGCCGCGCAGCTATGCTATCGCAGCCATGGTCGCCGCCACCCTCTGGCTTGCAGCAACCATGACGACGAACGTTTTGATTGATCCGCAAGGCGTTTTCGATCTCGGTCCACCGCGCGGACACGTTGACGAGAATGTCCGCTATCAGCGATTCCGCGACTACCAAGCCCAGGCCGATCGGTACGATGCCGTGTTGTTTGCGTCCTCGCGCGGCATAGGATTCGACCGCGACCTGCTTGCTAAACTCCTCAGTGTGCGTGCGGTCGCCAATTTCTCAGTCCCATTCGGACTAATGACCGATCATCTGCCGGTTTTGCAGTATCTAATTCGCGACAAGGCTGCTCGCGGTCAGCGTCTCGCGGCGGCGTTTCTGGTCATCGATCCGGACTTCTTCGGCCTGCCGCCTTGGACGAACAGCAATATCGACGCCTTTCTTCCACCGCAGGTCGGCGATGATGGTCGTCTGCGTTTCTGGTGGCGGTATTTAACTGTTTTTCAGTACAGCAATTGGAAGCTCGGCTTGCCGAGCATGCTCGAGAGCTATTTGCCGACGCGCCGGGTCACGCGCCTTGGACCAAGACTCGCTGTTGCGGCAATGCCGGTTAGCCTGAATCTGGCGTTCGCTCAGCCACTGTCACCCGCGGTTTCTCTGGAAGGACCGGACGCCATTCAGATCCGATCCGATCTGGCACACCAGCTTGCGCTGCTCGCGCAGTTCGTCGCGCTGTGCAAAGCCAACGACGTGCGGTTGACCGTCGCGCTTTCACCACTCAATCGGCAGAGCGAGTGGGCCGGCGACACGCAGACGCCGGACAACGAAAGAGTCGCGGCGCAGATCGCGAACGTCGTACCGGTCTGGGATTTTGATCGACCCGCATGGTTGTCGGCCCGTCAGGACCTTTGGCTCGGCGGCAACGATCGCTCCCATTATGACGTTACGGTCGGCAATATGATGTTGCACCGCATCTTCGGTGGTGAGACCGACGCCCCGGCCGATTTCGGGCAACTCAGAACGCATTGAAGTGACGCGCCGCTATTATGCCCCGAGCGGGATCGGTCGGCCGTCGTCGCCGACATGCACATAAGTAAACAGCCCTTCGGTGACCTTGATGGGCGTTGGGTCGATGCGCCGCCGCACCCAGCTCTGGATTTTCACCGTGATCGACGTGTGACCGGTCTTTTCCACGTCGCAAAAGCAAGTAACTTCGTCGCCGACCATCACTGGACGATGAAACGCCATACCGGTGATGGCGACGGTAACGACGCGGCCGTTGGCGCGCCGCGTGGCGAAGGTCGAACCCGCGAGATCCATCTGACACAACAGCCAGCCGCCAAAGATGTCGCCGTGCGGGTTGGTATCTGCTGGCATCGCGATGGCGCGCAGCGCCGGCTCGGATGTCGGACAGGTTTCAGTCGCCGTATCGGATGGGTTTGCGGAGGCGTCTGGCACGTTGCGGCCGGTGGAGGGGTGATAGTGACGAACGAAGAGCAGCATAAAGCGGCTTGCAGCCGCCCGCCAGACGAGCACGTCGTGCATCGCGGCCGGCATCGAGCCACTGGCACTCAAGCCGCGTTGTTGCGATCAGCGGCGGGCGTCTATAGTTCGCAGAAATCGGCCTGATTCGGAGGTTCCGTGAACGTGGCCAACCATGAGGCGAAGAGCGCGACCAAGAGCATGGCCAAAAGCTCAGCCAAGAGAAGGCGCAAACTCTTCTACGCGACAGTCCAGGTGACTCGCGTCGAGGATTGGTGCGTGGAGGCTGAATCCGCCGAAGAGGCGCGCGCGCTGCTGGCGCAGGGCGAGGGTGAGCGTTTTGGACTCGGCGATCGCGTGCACCTGGAAGTCCACGAGGTGACCGAGTGACACCTTGCTTTAAAGGTGGCCTCGGTGTCCTGCACAAGCTCCAATCGCGCCTTGAGGTCAGGAACTCGACAAAGCCTTGACGGTTATTTGACCGGGACTGGCGCTAGCCGCCGCGGCGCAGCGGATGCACGAATGCCCGAACTCAAACTTTCAAAGACCGATTTCATCAGGAGGATTCGATGGCGAAGAAGACGAAACGAAAGTACTCACCCAGCGTGGGGCAGGACGTCGAAAGAGAAATGCGCCGGTTCAAACGCGGAACGGCGAGAAGCGGTCCTGGCGGAAGGGCCGGTAAAGTGAAGAGCCGCAAGCAGGCGATCGCGATTGCGCTTTCGGAAGCACGTAAGGAAGGCAAGCGGGTGCCGAAGAAGAAATAGCGAATGGCCGGCGGACGATTGCGCGCCTTCGGCAATCGTGCTGGGATCGCGCCGCTGCGTAACCGAGACCTGAGAATGCCCGGCAAGCGGGTGCAAATCGACAATGAAAGTTGGGCCGCGCTCGATCTGCTGGCGCACGACCGCATGATGACGTTTCAGGAGTTGGCGGACGAAGCTTTCGCCGATCTCTTGAAGAAGCACGGACGTCCCGTGGATCTTCGGGCGGCGTTGCGGCGAAGTGCGGGCGCGTCGGCAGATGTCATCCCGCTCAAGGGTGGCAAAGCCAAGCCAGGGCGGCGCGGACGCGGCAAGTAATCGGTCAGAAAATCAGTTTCTCAGCCAGCGCTTTTCCGCCGCGCGTGAGGCCGGGCAGCGCGCTTGACAGGCGCTTCTTTTGCCTTCTTGCCGGCGATTGGGAATAGCATTTCACGCTGGCCTTCAGATTTCTTGCGGCCTTTCTTGGCAGAGCGCGCCGGGGCGCGGCCACCTTCCGCCTTGACGCTGTTGCGCAGCGCGTCCATCAGATTGATGACGTTGGACGGCTCGCGCTCTTTGGGCGCCTCGATCTTCTCGCCCTTCTGCTTCTTGCGCAGAAGCTCCTTTAGGGCGTCCTCGTATTCGTCCTCGAACTTGTCGGGCTCGAATTTTCCCCGCTTGGTCTCGACGATATGCGTCGCCAGTTCGAGCATGTCTTTGGGGATTTTCTCGTCCTCGATGCCCTCGAAATACTCGTCGGGCTTGCGCACCTCGTAGGGGTAACGCAACGTCACGCCCATCATGCCCTTGCCGCGGGGCTCCAGCGCGATGATGTGCTCGCGCGAAGTGAAAACAACTTTGCCGATCGCCACCATTCCCTCGGTGCGGATGGCTTCGCGGATTACGGCGAATGCCTGCTGTCCGACTTCACCGTCGGGCACGACGTAATAGGGGTCCGCCAGATAGAGATCGTCGATCTCCCCCTTGGGCACGAACTCATCGATTTCGATGGTGCGCTTGCTCTCGAGCGCGATGGCCTCAAGCTCCTCCGGCTCCAGGGTGATGTAATCGCCCTTGCTGACCTCGTAGCCCTTGATGATGTCCGAGGCCTCCACGTCCTTGCCGGTTTCAGCGTCGACCTTGCGGTAGCGGATGCGATTGCCGGTGTCGCGATTGAGCTGGTGAAAACTGATCTTCTCGCGCCCGGACGTCGCGGGGAACAGCGAGATGGGGCAAGAAACAAGCGAGAGCTTGAGATACCCCTTCCAATAAGCACGCGGGGCCACTGGTCTACTCCATCGATCGTCGTACTGGATTCGAAAGGCGCTCAAAACATCGAGTTGCGCCAAATCCGCCGCCTAATACCGTATTGGATAACTCCTAAGGCTGTCTATCCTTCCGCTTTTTTTGCTCGAACGAACAGGAAACGGCGCCACCTCGCAAAGAACAAATTGATTGTCGGGAGAAGTCGCTACACACGCGAGCAGTTGTGCCTAAACGTGTTCGCGATACCAGCGCTCGGCACCGGGATGCAGCGGCACGTCCATGGGCGTGGTCTCGGTCTCGCTCACCATGTGCAGCGCGGAGCCGTCGCTGCCCATCTCCCAAGGGATTTCCTCCTCGCGCGCAGCCAGCGCCGCGCAGATGTCGTACGCGGTCTGTTCAGGCAGCGACGCGTTCGCGTAGATCGGCCAACCGCTGAAGTCGAAGGTCTCGAAGTCCCTCGCCAATTGCGGAAAGCGCGCTTTCGGCAGCACCACGCGGCGCCAGCCAAGTTTTCCCATGGCAGCAAATTCGGCTTCGTCGGGTTGGATCGGCACCAGGCCTGCCGCCAGCGCCTCGTCGAGCCAAACCTTGATGCCTTCGTCGAAGACCGCGTCGATCTCGCCGCGCACCAGCGGCTGCAGGCGGCGAACGTCGGACGGTCCACCGCAGAGAATCAGGCGTCCACCCCAGGATTCGATGTCCTTGAGCGTAAAGCCGTGCAGCGCGAATGCCTGATCGATCAACACCAGCGTCGAATGTGTGGGGTCTTCGCGCACCGATACGCGCAGCGGATAGCGCGTCGCCTTGATGTCTGCGATGGAGCGAATGCCAGCGCGCGGGTGGATCGCGAAGACGAAGCGGTCCCAACTGGGATACGAGGCAATGATCAGCACCGGAAGCGGCCGCTTGAATAGGCCCACCCCACGATAAGCCTGGGTCAGCAAGGCCGAAGGATTGACGAACGCGCAGTCAACGCCATCGCCGCGCGCAACTTCCTCGGCGAGGATGGCAGAACCTGAAGCCATGCGTAGCCACGGTCGAAAGCTCGGGCCGGAGCCGCTGCCGACGGTGATGACCATGTCGCGGTTGCCGCCATAAGGCGTCGCCGGATTGCCGGCGATGTGCAGGCCAATCTCCCAAAGCGTTTTGGCGCGGATGAAGTTGGCGCCTTTCGGCAGCGGTTCCATTTGCCGATGTCTCCAGTGGCTGCGCGTGCGGCGAGAGCGTACAGCATCGCCTCGCGCGCACAACTTGCGCCGGATATGTCACTTGCCTGCTTTGTCGACTCCGTAGCGCGCCAGGAATTGGCGCGCCCGATCGGTCTTCGGTTTTGTGAAGAAGGTTTCAGGGTCCGCAGTTTCGACGATCCGCCCCTGGTCCATGAACACGACGCGCGTCGCCGCCTCACGGGCGAACCCCATTTCGTGAGTCACCACCACCATCGTCATGCCGTCGCTGGCGAGGGTCTTCATCACGGCCAACACTTCGCCGACGAGCTCTGGATCGAGCGCGCTTGTCGGCTCGTCGAATAGCAATAGAACTGGCCGCATCATTAAGGCGCGGGCAATCCCCACTCGCTGCTTCTCGCCACCAGAGAGCCGGGCTGGCGGTGCGTCGCGTTTGTCCCACAGGCCGACTTTGCGGAGCAACGCCTCGGCCTGCTGCGAGACCTCGTCGCGCGGCCGTCGCTGCACATGCAGCGGCGCCGCCATCAGATTGCCGAGCACACTCAGGTGCGGCCACAGCGCGAAATGCTGGAACACCATGCCGATGCGCGTGCGGATGCGCGCAAGTTCGCCGTCCGACATGGTCTGGCCGACGGCACGAATGCCGACCCGTTCTCCAGAAAGGAACACCGAGCCGCTATCAGGCGTCTCCAGCCAGTTGATGCAGCGGAGCAACGTCGACTTTCCGGAGCCAGACGGACCGAGAATGCAAACAGTCTCGCCCTCCGACACCGAGAGGTTGATGCTCTCCAGTGCTTGGTGGTCTTTGAAGGATTTGCAAAGTCCGGTGACCTGAAGGACGGAAACGGCGTTCACGCTTCTGCGGCCTGCTTGACCTCTCCATCGCGATACTGACCCCAGGCGGCACGCATGGCGCCGTAAGCGACCGGATCGAGATCGAACCGCGGCAACGGATCCGGGTCCCAATGGCCATAGCGGTCGACGCCGCGGACCAGCGTCGCAGTGCGCCGCCCGGTCGTAGAGCGGACGTGGGTCGGAATATAAAAGAACGCAAAGCCAATGCGCGGCGCGGCCGAACGGTTCTGCTTCGATCCATGAGCCATACGCTCGTGGTGCAGCGAGAACTCACCGGGTTGAAGCTCGATGGTGACCGCGTTGCTCTCATCGTGGATCTGCAGCGACTGTCCGCGCGCCAGCATATTGTCCGGCGCGAAAGTCTCTTCGTGCACAAGATCCGGGCCGAGATGGGTGCGCGGCAAGACCTGCAGCGCTCCGTTTTCAGCGTTGGAGTGAGTGAAGGCGACCCAGGCGGTTATTTCTTCGTGCGGATCGAGACCGAAATAGGCGCTGTCCTGATGCCAGGACACGTATGCGCGATCCTTGCCGCCCTTGGCGAAGATCGACGCGCCGAACAACAGGATGTCCGGGCCCATGATGTCTTCCAAGGCATCGAGGATAGCCGGACTGCGGCCCACTTCCACCAGCCATGGCATCGCCAAGTGGCCTTTGATTTTCAGGCTGCGATTGGCACTCTCGCCCATCTTGGCCTCATAGGCCGATATCCGCGCCGCGCAATCGGCCGCTTGCGCGGTGTCCATCGCCCGCATGGGTGCCAACCAGCCTTGTTCGCGGAAATGCGTCACTTGCACATCGGTCAGTGCCTTCATCATCGGGTTCCTCGCTTCATCGTCGCCGTTCGGCCAATGCCAGAACCGCCCGCACGCCCGTCTCGACCCCGAGACACAACAGCCAATATAGCAGCATGGCGCAGACGAAGCTGGCGAACGGTACGTAATAGGTCGCTTGAATCTCATTGGCGGCGAATGTCAGTTCCTGCACCGCGATGATCACCAGGAAGGCGCTGTCCTTGATGATCTGAATCATCTGATTGCCGAACATCGGGATCGCGGACAGGAGTACCGGCGGCAGGATTATGCGCGCCAAGAGGCGCCAGCCGTGAAAGCCGAACGCGTGCCCGGCCTCGATGCCCTCACGCGGCAGCCCTTCGTAACCGCCGCGGAGCAATTCGGCGATGTAGGCGGCGTTGTAGATCGTGAGCGCAGTAATACCGGCCGTCAGATTGCCGACCACGATCCCGACCGACGGTAGTCCGTAGTAGATCAGGTAGCAGAACAGCATGAATGGCACGCAGCGCATCAGGTCGATCAGCCAGACCAGCGTCACTTCGATGGCGCGGATGCGCGAGATCAGCAGCGAGAAGACAACAAGGCCGAGCAGGCCTGCGCAAATGGCGGCCACGATGGTGATGCCGATAGTGGTGAGCAGTCCCGAGAGCATCGCGTCGCGCTGCTCCCACAGAACGGCGATGCCGCGGGGAATCATGCGAATGCCCCGGCGCGGCGCCGCCGCTCCAGCATGCGCTGGGCCGCGACGAACGCGCCGATGACGACGACGTAGATGGCAAGCGCGACGAGGAATGGTGGGATCGGCCGGTATGTCGCGGCGCCGATGCGGATGGCGGCGCGCGTCGTCTCGATCACGCCGATGACGGCGACGGCCGGGCTGACCTTGATGATCAGCGTCATCTCGTTGACCAGCGCCGGCAGCGCGACCCGAACGATCTGCGGCAAGATGATCAGGCGGAAGCGCAAGGCGCGCGGCATGCCGAAGGCCCGGGCGGCGTCGAACTGATCGGCCGGGAATGCCAGCAGGGTCGCCCGCCAGATTTCGCAGTTGTAGGCCATCGTGCCCAGCGTCAGCGTGGCGACGCCGGCGGCGAAGCGCGGAATTTCCAGGCCAATGGTCGGCAGCGCGAAGTACACCAGCAGCACCAGCGTTACCGATGGCGTGGCGCGCAGCAAACTGACGAGCGCAGCGACGAAACCGTCGAGGATGGGAAACTTGCGCCAGCGGATCAGGGCCAAACCCAAGCCGAGCGGCGTGCCGAGCGCGATCGTCAGCAGGCTGACCGCGATTGTATTAACCGCACCGGCCGCGATGGCCAGATAATCCCCGGGTCCCACGGCCGCGCGGCATCAGACGCTGGCGGTTGGCACTTCGGGCATGTGCTCGTACGTCGTGTCGAAATACTTTTTCTGCAGCGCGTACATCGTCCCGTCCTTGCGCGCACCGATCAGAAAACCATTGACCAGCGCCAAGAGTTCGCTGTTACCCTTCACCAACGGATAGGCAATGTAGGTCGGCTTGGACACCGCTTGGCCGACTTCGAACGTGTCGGGCTTTTCCTTGGCGATCGTTTTTAGACTGAGCCAGACGTTGACCACATAGTCGACGCGGCCAACCGCCAGGTCCTGATACGCTTCCGGGTAGCCTTGGTAAGGCACGATCTTGCCGAGACTGCCGCCGGTGGTTTTGAGCATGTCGCCGAGCTGCGGCAGCAGCTTGAGCATGGCGCTGCCCGCCTCGACGCCGACCGTCAGGCCACTTAGGTCTTTGATCCCCTGGATCCGCTTGTCGCCCTTACGCTTGAGGTAGTAGTCGACCGACTCGGCGACCGGCGCGCAGAAGTCCAGCGTCTTCATGCGTTCTTGCGTGACCAACACGGCGGTCCACGCGGAGTCGTACTTGCCGGTGGTGACGCCGGGCAGGATGCCGGTCCACGGAATGATGTCCTGGCGGACTTCGAAGCCGGCTTTCTTCTTGAAAGCCTCCAAAAGCTCCTGGTCGTAGCCGGTCGGCTTGCCGTCCACCGTGAATTCGAACGGGCGGAAGTCGTCCTCGGTGGCGACGGTCATGTATCCGCGCTTCTTGATCTCGGGAAGCGTCGCCGCATTGGCAGCGTGCGGGATGGCGAGGGCGGCGGAACCGATCAGCAGGCCGCGACGGGTAAGGCCGGATGCGATCATGGTGGGTCCTCCTTTTTGCCTCTAGAAAAAGCAAACCTCGTGCCAGCGCGGAATGCTTGTTCTGGCGAGGAAAAACTCTGTTCCCGAGGAAGAGTGAGGCGCGAGATTCCACCTTGCCCACGATATGGGCAGCCGCAGCCGCGTGGCCAGAGCTAAGCTTAAGCGTGGTCGGGGGCGAGGCCAATGATCGAGCCGGGATTGCCCGAAAGGACGGAACGCACATGGTCGATCGAAACGGAATGAAAGTGCTGCGCGAGGAGACTGTCGCGCCCGCCGGGTATTTCGCCGCCGAAATCCGCAAGGGTCAGGTTTTGCGGATCCTCGACCTGGAGGGTCAGCAGGTGGCCGACCTGGTGACGATCAACGCCGGCAATGTCGCCGAGAAACTCTCGGTTATGAACACGATCAGCCTCAACAAGCAGGTGTTTCCGCGCGTCGGCTACGTGCTCTATTCCGACGAAGCGCGCGGCATGATGACAATCATCGCCGACACCTGCGGCGTGCACGATATGCTGGCCGGGGCTTGTTCGAGCTTCACCAACGAAAAGCGCTACGGCGTCAAGGATACGAAGAACTGCCGCGACAATCTCGCGGCCGCGCTCAAGCCGTGGGGCATTGGCTGGAAGGATGTTCCCTTCAACATGAACGTCTTCATGAATTGTCCGATCGGCAGCGACGGAAACTGGTCGATCCAGGTCCC
>Ga0209579_10003929_pt1 | contig 10544 bp, 12 predicted proteins | sample Coa_R1_2_FD_187152 | JGI IMG/M metagenome (GOLD analysis project Ga0209579, IMG submission 187152) | Surface soil microbial communities from Centralia Pennsylvania, which are recovering from an underground coalmine fire - Coalmine... | ecosystem: Environmental > Terrestrial > Soil >... | reverse complement strand
GAGTGCGCAGGGCGCCGGCTACGCGTACCTGTTCCGCAGGCAGGGCGTCCTGCCGTCGAACATCGGCCGCCTCGTGCTGATCGTGATCACGCTCACCGCCGGCACCGCGCTGCTGATGTGGATGGGCGAGCAGATCACGAAGCGCGGGATCGGCAACGGCATCTCGCTCCTGATCTTCGCATCGATCCTGACGGCAGCCCCGACCGGGATCAACGCCTGGATCCACGGCGGCCCGACCGAGAAGCTCTTCTTCCCGCTCGTCGCGCTCGGCGTCGTCGTCGCCGTCGTGTTCGTGCAGGAAGGCCAGCGGCGCATTCCGATCCAGTACGCGAAACGCATGGTCGGCCGGCGCGAGACCACCGGCGGCTCGACCTACATGCCGCTGCGCGTGAACATGGCCGGCGTCATCCCGGTGATCTTCGCCGCGGCGCTGCTCGCGCTGCCGCAGACGATCGGGTCGTTCGCGCCCAACACGCAGACGTTCATCAACCACCACTTCGCGCAGACGTCGAACACGTACCTCATTGTCGAGGCGGCGCTGATCATCGTCTTCACGTTCTTCTACACGGCGGTGCAGTTCAACCCGGCCGATCAGGCGGACAACCTGCGCAAGTACGGCGGCTACGTGCCGGGCATCCGGCCGGGCCCGCCGACGGCGCAGTACCTCGACCGCGTCCTCACCCGGCTGACGCTGCCCGGCTCGATCTTCCTCGCCGTCGTCGCCGTGCTGCCCTCGGTGTTCATCAACCACTTCGGGTTCCAGCAGGCGACTTCGCGCGCCCTCGGAGGCACGTCGGTGCTGATCGTGGTCGGCGTCGCGCTCGACACGATGCGGCAGATGGAGTCGCAGATGATGATGCGCTCCTACGAGGGCTTTCTGAGGTAGTGAATCTGCTCGTACTGGGGCCCCAAGGGGCAGGCAAGGGAACGCAGGCGAAGCGCATCGCCGCTGCCTACGGCATCCCTCACATCTCGACCGGGGACATGTTCCGCGCCGCGATCGCCGGCAACACTCCTCTGGGTCAGCAGGTGAAGCCGATCCTCGACTCGGGCGAGCTCGTCCCGGACGAGCTGACCGTCGCCCTCATCCGCGAGCGTCTCGCCGAGCCGGATGCCGCGGCCGGCTTCGCGCTCGACGGCTTCCCACGGAACCTCGCCCAGGCCGAGGCCCTCGACGAGATGCTCGGCGAGATCGGCCGTAGCCTCGACGCGATCCTGTTCTTCGACCTGCCCGACGAGGTTGCCACCGAGCGGCTCGTGACGCGGGCCCGCGAGGAGGGCCGCGCCGACGACACGCCGGAGGTGATCGCCCGCCGGCTGCAGATCTACCACTCGGAGACGGAGCCGGTCGTCGAGCACTACCGGGTGACGGGCAAGCTCGTGCCGTTGCACGCCGGGCGGACGGTCGAGGAGGTCTGGCGGGAGATCGAGGACGCCCTCTCGGCGGTGGCGGCATGATCGTCCGGAAATCCGCCCAGGAGATCGAGACGATGGCCCGCGCCGGGCGCGTCGTCGCCGACACGCTCCGGCTGCTCGAGGAGCACATCCAGGCCGGGACGACCACGGCGGAGCTCGACGAGATCGCGGAGGAGTTCATCCGCTCCCGCGACGGCGAGCCGACGTTCAAGGGCTACCGCGGCTATCCGGCCGCGACGTGCCTCTCGCCGAACGACATGGTCGTCCACGGCATCCCGGGAAAGACGGCGCTGCGGGAGGGCGACATCCTCTCGGTCGACGTCGGCGTGACCCTCGACGGGTTCGTCGCCGACTCCGCCTGGACGTTCCCGGTCGGGCAGATCGAGCCGGAGGCCCAGCGCCTGCTCGACGCCTGTCACGCCGCCCTCGAGGCCGGGATCGGCCAGGCCCGGCTCGGCAACTCGGTGGGAGACATCTCGAAGGCCGTCCAGACGGTTACCGAGGCGGCCGGGTTCAGCGTGATCCGCAGCCTGGTCGGACACGGCGTGGGGAGGGCCATGCACGAGGATCCGCAGGTGCCGAACTTCGCCTCGGCCTACCGCGGCCCCGAGCTGCGGGAGGGCATGACGCTCGCGATCGAGCCGATGATCACGGCAGGCGGCCCGGACGTGTACATCCACGACGACGAGTGGTCGATCTCGACGGTCGATCGCTCGCTGGCGGCCCACTTCGAGCACACCGTGGCGATCACCGCCGAGGGCCCCCGCGTGCTCACGAATGGCGCCAGGGTCCTGGTACCATGATCCTCCGCGCTGCGAGGCGGCTGCCCGCGCGCGAGTTTTCGTGCCCTTAGAAACCGTCTGACGAAGGAAGGCAAGCTGGCGAGCAAGGAAGACAAGATCGAGGTCGAAGGCGAGGTGACGGAGGCGCTGCCGAGCACGATGTTCCGTGTCGCGCTCGAAGGCGGCCACGACGTCCTCGCGACGATCTCCGGGAAGATGCGCAAGCACTACATCCGCATCCTTCCCGGCGACAAGGTCAAGGTGGAGCTGTCTCCCTACGACCTGACGCGCGGTCGCATCACCTATCGCCACCGCAGCTAGAGATGAAGGTCCGCCCGTCCGTGAAGCCGATGTGCGAGCGCTGCCGCGTGATCAAGCGGCACGGTCGCACCATGGTCATCTGCACCAACCCCCGGCACAAGCAGAGGCAGGGGTAGAGGCTCGATGGCCCGTATCGCCGGCGTCAACCTGCCGAACCAGAAGCGGCTCGAGATCGGCCTCACCTACATCTACGGCATCGGCCAGCCGACCGCGCGCAAGATTCTCGCCGCGCTCGACCTGAACGCGGACACGAAGGTCCGCGACCTGACGGAGGAAGAGGTCGCCAAGCTCCGCGAGTACATCGACCAGAACGAGCAGGTCGAAGGCGATCTGCGGCGCGAGCGCACGCAGTCCATCAAGCGCCTGCAGGAGATCGGCTCGTACCGCGGGCAGCGCCACCGGCGCAACCTGCCGGTGCACGGGCAGCGCACCAAGACCAACGCGCGCACGCGGAAGGGCCCGAAGAAGACCGTCGGTCGCGGGAAGAAGGCGAAGTAGCGTGGCGCCTCCTCGCAGAGCCGCGGCCCGCGGCCGCACCCGCCGCCGCGTCCGCAAGAACATCGCGATCGGTCAGGCGCACATCAAGACGTCGTTCAACAACACGATCGTCGCGCTCACCGACAAGGACGGGAACGTGATCGTCTGGGAGTCCGCCGGCTCCGCCGGGTTCAAGGGCTCCCGCAAGTCGACGCCGTTCGCCGCCCAGGTGACCGCCGACTCGGCGGCGCGGAAGGGCATGGAGCACGGGCTGCAGAAGGTCGAGGTCTTCGTCAAGGGCCCCGGCTCCGGGCGCGAGACGGCGATCCGCTCGCTGCAGGCGGCGGGGCTGGAGATCCTGGGAGTCAAGGACGTCTCGCCCCAGGCGCACAACGGCGTCCGGCAGAAGAAGAGGAGAAGGGTCTAGTTGGCGAGGGACAGGTCCCCGAAGTGCAAGCAGTGCCGCCGGGAGGGCATGAAGCTCTTCCTCAAGGGCGAGCGCTGCCTGACCGAGAAGTGCGCGATCGAGCGCCGCTCGTACCCGCCGGGCGAGCACGGCCGCGGCCGTGTGAAGCAGAGCGAGTACCTGCTGCAGCTGCGTGAGAAGCAGAAGGCGCGGCGGTACTACGGGCTGCTCGAGAACCAGTTCCGGACGTACTACGAGAAGGCGAACAAGCAGGGCGGCATCACCGGCGAGACGCTCCTGCGGATGCTCGAGACGCGACTCGACAACGTCGTCTACCGCCTCGGCTTCGCCGCCTCACGTGCGCAGGCGCGCCAGCTCGTCCGCCACGGCCACTTCTCGGTCAACGGCCGCCGCGTGAACATCCCCAGCTTCCAGGTGAAGCCGGACGACGTGGTTACGCTCAAGGCGGGGTCGAGCGCGGAGCAGATCGTGCGCGACGCGACCGACCTCACCGCCGCCGTCGCTCCGTGGCTGCAGGCCGACCACGACGGGCTGACCGGCAAGGTGCTCAAGTGGCCGGAGCGTGCCGAGATCGACACCCCGGTTTCCGAACAGTTGATCGTCGAGCTCTACTCCAAGTAGCTCGCACTGAAGAAAGGACGCAAGTGGCTGCACTCAGCTCCGTCTTGACGGACTTCCAGGTCCCGAAGATCACCCACGAGGACGTCAACGAGAACCGCGGCGTGTTCGCCATCGAGCCGCTCGACCGCGGCTTCGGCTACACGTTCGGCAACTCGCTGCGCCGTGTGCTGCTGTCGTCGCTCGAGGGGGCGGCGGTCACCTCGGTCAAGATCGAGGGTGTCGCCCACGAGTTCACGACGCTGCCGGGCGTCCGCGAGGACGTCACCGACATCATCCTCAACCTCAAGCAGCTCGTCTGCATCCTCCACGGCGAGTCGCCCGAGGTGGAGGTGCGCCTGACGAAGCGCGGTGAGGGCGTCGTCACGGCCGCCGACATCGAGGCGCCCGCCGACCTCGAGATCCTCAACCCGGATCTCGAGATCGCGAACCTCTCGGCCAAGGGCCGCCTGGAGGTCACGCTCACCATCGGCCGCGGCCGCGGCTATGTACCGGCCGAGGGCAACCGCGGCCAGGCGCACACGATCGGCGTGATCCCGGTCGACTCGATGTTCTCGCCGATCCGCCGCGTCTCGTACGACGTCGAGGCGGCGCGTGTCGGACAGCGCACCGACTACGACAAGCTGATCCTCGACGTGACGACGAACGGCTCGATCGAGCCGAAGGACGCGATCGCCCAGGGCGCCGAGATCCTCATCCGCCAACTCGCGATCTTCACGGACCTGGAGAAGATGGAGGGCTTCGGCGAGAGCGCGATCGGCGGCGGCGACGGTGCAGCGGAGTCGCCCGGCGTCTCGCTCGCCGGCGGGATGGAGAACTTCCCGATCGAGGAGCTCGAGCTCGGCGTCCGCTCGTACAACTGCCTGAAGCGCGTCGGCATCGAGACGATCGGCGACCTCGTCACGAAGACCGAGTCGGAGCTCGCCGCGATTCCGAACTTCGGCAAGAAGTCGATCGAGGAGGTCAAGGAGACGCTGGCCCAGCACGGGCTGACGCTCCGCGGCGGCTCGATGAACGGCGGAGACGTCTAGGAGCTCGCCGTGCGGCACCAGCGCGCAGGGAAGAAGCTTGGCCGCGACTCGGCGCACCGCCGGGCGCTGTATTCGAACCTCGCCGGGTCGCTGATCGAGCACGGTCGCATCAAGACGACCGTCACGAAGGCCAAGGCGGTCAGGCCGATCGCCGAGCAGATGATCACGCTCGGCCGCCGCGGCGACCTGCACGCGCGCCGTCAGGCGACCGCCTTCCTGCGTTCCCGCGACATCGTGCACATGCTGTTCGCCGAGGTGGCTCCGCGCTTCAAGGACCGCCCCGGCGGCTACACGCGCATCGTGCGCATCGGCCCTCGTCCCGGCGACGCGGCGGAGATGGCCTACCTCGAGCTCGTCGACGAGGAGTACGTCGCGCAGCTCCGCGAGGAGCGTGCGACGGCGGTGCCGGCCGCGGAGCCGGAACCCGAGGCCGAAGAGGAGACTCCAGAGGAAACTCCGGAACCTGGTTCGCCGGAGGCGAACAAGGTTCCCGAGGTAGCCGAGGAAACTCCCGAGGTAGCCGAGGAGCCCGAGGAAACCGCCGAGTCCTAGCCGGCCGAGCCGATTACCGAGCCGACGGCGGCGATCACCGCGCCTCCGACGGAGACGGCGAGCAGGCTGCGGACGAAGCTCGTCTCGAAGAAGCGCCAGCGGATCACGGCGAGCGCGACGAGCTCGAACGCGACGACGATCGCCGCTGCGACCACCGCGGCGTGGTACTGCGAGATCAGGAAGGGCAGGGTGTGCAGGATGCCGCCCGCGAAGGTGCCGACGCCGGTGATCGCGCCGCGTACGGCCGGATTGCCGCGGCCGGTGAGCTCACCGGTGTCAGAGAGTCCCTCGGAGAACGCCATCGAGATCGCGGCGCCGATCGACGTCGCGAGCCCGGCGACGAAGGCCGTGTGCGGGTGGTGCGTGTAGAAGACGAGCCCGAAGATCGGCGCCAGCGTCGAGAGGGAGCCGTCGATGAGCCCCACCATCGCCGGCTGGACGCGCTGCAGGAGGAATGAATGCTCGTCCGACACAGGTAGAGTGTACCTGACAAATGCCAAGTGACCATAGCATCAGGCACGCCTAACAAACAGGGTCAGGATCCCCTGACGTGCGGCTGAGGCTACTGCTCGAATACGACGGCACCGACTTCCGCGGCTGGGCGCGGCAGCCGGGCCTGCGGACGGTCGAGGGCGAGGTGCAGGAGGCGCTGGAGCGCGTGTACGGCGCGTTCTCCGAGCTCGCCGTGGCGGGGCGCACCGACACCGGCGTCCACGCGCTCGGCAACGTCGTCTCCGTCGAGGTCGCGGGCGGCGCGCCTCCGGCCCGGGCCGCAGAAGCACTGAACACCGTCCTGCCGCGCGACGTCGCCGTCCTGGACGCCCGCGAGGAGGCTCCGGGATTCCACGCGCGCTTCGACGCCCGGGCGCGGTCGTACCGCTACCGCGTGTTGCGGCGGCGCGAACGGTCGCCGTTCGAGGAGCGCCGGGCCCTCTGGTGGCCGCGGCCGCTCGACGTCGACGCGCTGAACGAGAACGCCGCAGCTCTGCCGGGTGAGCACGACTTCCGGGCGTTCACGCCCAGCGACACGCAGCACGAGGTGTTCGTCCGCGTGGTGGAGAGCGCTCGCTGGGTCGAGCTGGACGGCGACGTCGCGGCGTTCGAGATCACCGCCGACTCCTTCCTGCGCCACATGGTGCGCACCCTCGTCGGCACGATGCTCGAAGGGCGCGACCTCGCGTCGTTGCTCGCCGGCCGGCCGCGCGGCGAAGCGGGCATGACCGCGCCGGCGCACGGTCTCTACCTCACCGGCGTCCGGTACAAGTAGACGGATGCGCTTCCCCGTCGTCCTTTTCGACCTCGACGGCACCGTCGTCGACTCCGGCGGGATCATCCTCGCCTCGATGCGGCATGCGACCCGCACGGTCCTGGCACGCGAGCTGTCCGACCGCGAGCTGCTGGCGCACGTCGGCGGCCCCGGCCTCGAGGCGCAGATGCACGCGCTCGACCCGGCGCGCGCCGACGAGCTGGTCGCGGTGTACCGGGCGCACAACGAGCCTTTGCACGACACGCTCGAGGCGTGTACTGGGATGGAGCACGTCCTCGCCGCGCTGAAGCAGCGGGGCTGCCGCCTCGGCGTCGTCACCGCCAAGCGGCGCACGACGGTCGAGCTCGCGTTCGCGAAGCTGCCGCTCGGTCACCTGTTCGAGTCGGTCGTCGGCGGCGACGAGACCGAGCGCCACAAGCCGGATCCCGAGCCGCTGCTCGTTGCCGCGTCGCGACTGGGTGCAGAGCCGGACGAATGCGCGTATGTCGGCGACTCGCCGTTCGACGTGCGGGCGGCGAAGGCAGCGGGGATGTACGCAGTCGCCGTGACATGGGGACGAATCCACGACCGCGCCCGGCTCGAAGCGGAGCAACCCGATGCGATCGTCGACACCGCGGAGGAGCTGCTTGCCGCCCTCTGACGCGAAACGCGTCGAGGAGCTGCGGGGCCTCCTCAACCGCTGGCTCTACGAGTACCACGTGCTCGACGATCCGTCGGTCGACGACGCCGTGTACGACCGCGCATTCGACGAGCTCGTAGAGCTGGAGCAGCGCCATCCGGAGCTCGTTACGCCCGACTCGCCGACGCAACGCGTTGGTGCGCCGCCCTCCGAGAAGTTCCAGAAGGTCCGCCATCTGACGCCGATGGGCTCGCTGGAGAAGGTCACAACGGATGAGGCCCTCGGTAAATGGGCGGACGACGTCGCGAAACGGCTCGACGGCGACGAGCCGAGCGCCTACGTGATCGAGCCGAAGATCGACGGGCTTGCGATCAACCTCACCTACGAGAACGGCCTGCTCACGCGCGGCGCGACGCGCGGCGACGGCGAGGAGGGCGAGGACGTCACCGTCAACCTGCGCACGATCCCGTCGGTGCCGCTCCGGCTGCTCGGCGACCACGCGCCGGCGCTGCTCGAGGTGCGCGGCGAGGTCTACATGCCGCTGAGCGGCTTCCGCGCTCTGAACGAGCGCCTGACTGCGGAAGGCAAGAAGCCCGCCCCGAATCCGCGCAACGCCGCCGCCGGCTCGCTCCGGCAGAAGGACTCGTCGATCACGGCGGGTCGTCCGCTGTCGGTGTGGGCGTACGGAGTCGGCCGCCGTGACGGCCTCGACGTCGGCTCGCACTGGGAAACGCTGCAGTGGCTCAAGAGCGCGGGATTCCCGATCAACCCGTTCGCCGAGAGGCTCGAGTCGATCGAGGACGTCGCGAAGGCCTGCCGCGAGTGGGAACGCCGTCGTGCAGCGCTCGACTACGAGATCGACGGCATCGTGATCAAAGTCGACGACCTGTCGCAGGAGCAGCGGCTCGGCTCACTCCATTCGCGGCCGCGCTGGGCCCGCGCGTTCAAGTGGGCGCCGATGACCGCGGTGACCCGTCTGAACGAGATCAGGATCCGCGTCGGACGCACCGGCGCGCTGAACCCGTGGGCGCTGCTCGAGCCCGTCGAGGTGGGCGGCGTCACCGTCTCCCGCGCGACGCTGCACAACGAGGAGGACATCAACCGCAAGCAGATCCGTGCAGGCGATGACGTGATCGTGCAGCGTGCCGGCGACGTGATCCCGCAGATCGTCGGTCCGGCGGGCGCACACCGGCCCGGTACGAGGCAGTTCAAGATGCCGAGGCACTGCCCGCTCTGCGGCACGGAGATCGTGAAGCCGGAAGGCGAGGCGATGCACCGCTGCCCGAACCGCGCCTGCCCGTCGCGTGGGCTCGAGACGCTCATCAACTGGGTGCAGGGCCCCGCGGATATCGAGGGCGTCGGCGAACAGACGATCCGGATCTTGTGGGAGAAGGGTCTCGTCCGGTCGCTGCCCGACCTCTACCGGTTGACGAAGGAGCAGCTGCTCGAGCTGGACGGGTTTGCGGAGATCTCGGCGTCGAACGCGATCGCCCAGATCGAGGCATCGAGGACGAGGGTGCCGTTCTCGCGAGTCCTGCTCGGCCTCAACATCGCCGGCATCGGGTGGGTGCTGGCGCAGAACCTCGCCCGCCACGTGGGAGACGTCGACCGGCTGATGGCGGCAACGCAGGAGGACATCGCCGACGTCGAGGGGTTCGGCCCCGACCGTGCCGAGGCGGTCGTCGAGTGGTTCGCCGACGACGACAACCGCGCCCTGGTCGAAGAGCTGCGGAAGCTCGGCCTGCGGTTCGAGGTCGCCGAGGAGGATCGGCCGGCGGAGGGGCCGTTGACCGGCAGCCAGTACGTGATCACGGGCACCCTCGAGCAGTATTCGCGTGAGGAGGCGCGCGCGGCGCTGGAGGCTCTCGGCGCGAAGATCTCCGACAACGTCTCGAAGAAGACGACGGGCGTCTTCGTCGGCGAGAGCCCCGGGTCGAAGGTCGCGAAAGCGCAGAAGGCGGGCGTGCCGCTGCTCACCGAGGCGGACCTCGTTACGTTGCTCGAAGACTCGCGTCTTTGAAACTGTTTCGCCGCGGAGCGGCGAAACAGTCTCTCGACGTCCTAAGGACGGGTTCGCGCGAGCGCCGTCACGAAGCGGTCCTGTGCTTCGCGCGACGCGACCCACGAGACCGGATCGCCGTTGTGCAGCACGGCGAACGCGTACTCCGTCCGCACGTAGCCGGACAGCGCGGTGGCGATGTCGGTCGTGCCGGTCTTCGCGCGCACGACGCCGCGGGCAGGGCCGGTCTCCAGCCTGTCTTTCAGCGTCCCGCTGACGCCCGCGACCGGCAGTGCGCGGAAGACGATGCCGCGCAGCTCGGGCCTCCGCCAGATGGCCAGCAGGAGTGCGCTGATCGCCCGTGCCGTGGTGCGGTCCTCCTCGGAGAGGCCCGAGCCGTCGTAGAGGCGCACGCCCGTCAGGGGCACGCCCGCGGCGGCCAGGTCGCGGATCGTGACCGCGAGCCCGCCTGCCGTCGTGCCGCCGTCGCCCGCCTCTGCCCCGAGCTCCTTGACGAGCAGCTCCGCCGTCATGTTGTCGCTCGAGAGGTCCATCGTGCGCACGATCGCGGCGAGCGGCTCGGACTCGATCTCGCCGAGCACTGTGGCGCCGCTCAACGCGCGGCCGACGCCCACGGGGCCCGCGACGACGTGGCGGCCCCTCAGGAGCCGCCGGAGCTTGCCTGCGGCTGCCAGGGCCGGCCGCAGCGCGAGGTGTTGCTGGTAGACGTCGCCGTCGACCACGAGCGCCGACAGCGGCGGGCTCTCCCACAGGTAGAAGGACGGCTTCCAGCCGGGCGCCGTCCGCCGCGTGTCGAACCACGACTCGTCGCCGAGCACGCGTCCGGTGATGCGGTCGATGCCCTGTCGCTGCAGCTGCGCGACGAGTCGTCTCAGTCCCGCCGAGGTCAGTGTCGGGTCGCCGAAGCCTTTCAGGATCAGGTTGCCGTGCCAGACGCCGTCGCGCTGATAGCCGTTGCCGAGCAGCTGCGTGCGGAAGCGGTAGGTCGGCCCGAGGGAGACCAGCGCCGCGTAG
>Ga0209579_10003928_pt1 | contig 10545 bp, 9 predicted proteins | sample Coa_R1_2_FD_187152 | JGI IMG/M metagenome (GOLD analysis project Ga0209579, IMG submission 187152) | Surface soil microbial communities from Centralia Pennsylvania, which are recovering from an underground coalmine fire - Coalmine... | ecosystem: Environmental > Terrestrial > Soil > Unclassified... | reverse complement strand
TGAACGCGACGATGGCGCTCGGCCTAGTCTTTGTAATCGGTCAATATCTCGCCTGGCTCAAACTTAGATCCGAAGGCTTGTATCTGCCCACGAATCCCAATAGCTCCTTTTTTTATGTATTCACCGGAGTGCATGTGGTGCACGTGCTGGGCGGATTGGGCGGGCTAAGCCGGGTAATGATCAAGTTCCACAGCGCGACGGAGACACTGCGGCGTAGCACGATCGACGCAACGTCGTATTACTGGCATTTCATGGGTTTGTTGTGGATATACCTGCTGTTCGTGTTGTGGCTGAAGCTGTAACACCTGGTCCAACGGAGGCCCTTGTGAGCGAAGCCAATCTGACATTAGCGCCTGATTCGCACGCATCATCGATTGCGGGCGGGCATGCGGCGACGATGGAAGCTCCGCCGTTTGCCATTCCTTCCAAGAAGCTGGTGATGTGGCTATTCATCATCTCGGATGCTTGCACATTCGGAGCGATGTTATTCGCCTATGGCTACATCAAGAACGCGGCAGCGGATTGGCCGCACCCGTTCGAGTCCGCCAGCATCATGAATGCCCTGTTGATGACCTTCATTCTGGTCACCAGCAGTCTCACGATCCTCGTCGCCGTGCGCGCTGCGAAGAACGCAAACAAATCGAAGGCGATCCTGTGGACCTTTATCACCATCGTACTGGGCCTCGCCTTTGCGGCGCTGCACTTGAAAGAATGGATGGGATTGATCGGGCAGGGCGTCCGGCTCTTCCAGAATCCCTGGGGCTCGCCAATGTTTGGCGCATCTTTCTTCGCCGTCACCGGCCTGCACCTGGCGCACGTAGTTAGCGGCGCGATCGCTCTGTTCGTGGTCGTGATGGGCTACAAACGCGGCCGCTACAACTCCGATGATCTCGAAATCTGGTCGCTGTACTGGCACTTTGTTGACCTGGTCTGGATGTTCGTTGTTCCAATGGTCTATTTGATGAACGTAAAGGCCGGTTAAAGGGAGACAAGCTATGGATTCGAATCAAGGCAGCATGAAAAGTGATCTGGTGGTTTACGCCGTCATCCTGATCCTTGCTTGCGTGCAAGTGTTTGTTCTGAAGGGACACCTGTTCGCCATGCTTTCGGTGGCCGTGGTGCAGGCTATCCTGGCAGTCAGCTTCTTTATGCACCTGGGATCGGAGAAGCCGACGCTGCGATTGGCGTTGATTCCCGGGACACTTTTCGTGCTGGTCATGATGAACATGATCTGGGCCGACAGCTACCGGCTGATGTCGATGAAGCCGTTTGCGAAGTAGGAGTTTGTTATGTCGCTGTCAAGAATCTCTCTCCGAGCAAGGGCCGGAATCACCGCCGCGGTGGTGCTGGCGGCGAATGCCGCATGCTACGCGCAGAGTTGCGCGCTTTGCTACACGCAGGCAGCCGGCGCGGGCCACAGGCTCATTCAGGGCTTGCGCACTGGGATTCTCGTACTGATTATCCCTCCTATGTTCATGTCGGCAGGCATCACGGTTCTTGCCTACAAGAAACGCAACCGAACGAACGAAACGAAAGAATCAGAGAAGTCCAATAATGGCTGGTAGGTGAGTCGGCCTCCGCTCCGACGGCGACCCGTCCCTCGCAAAAACAGACTGCGCGCATGATCTCGTGTCGCGTGGCATAATTGCCGGCAACATATTCCCCAACAGGTGTTCACCATGCGTCAGTTGCTGATTGTCGCAGTCTGCTTTTGTCTCCTTGTTTTCGTTCTACCGTGTTATGCCGCGGCGGCAAAGCCCAAGCCTCTGCAGATCTATTTCATCGATGTGGAGGGCGGCCAGTCGACGCTGCTGGTAAGCCCTTCGGGAGAATCACTGCTGATCGACACTGGCTGGCCCGGCTACGAAGGTCGCGACTCGGATCGTATCGTTGCAGCTGCTCACCAAGCAGGGATTAAACAGATCGACTACGTCCTAATCACGCACTATCACCGCGACCATGTTGGCGGAGTGCCACAACTGGTAGAAGGCTTCAAAGTGGGCACCTTCGTCGATCACGGGCCAAACGAAGAGGATTCCGAAGTCACCCGCACTGACTATGCCGCGTACGAAAAGGCGATTGCCGGCCACGCACACGTAGTGGTGAAGCCGGGATGGGGATTGCCTATCAAAGGAATTCAGGTTCGGGTCTTGACGGCGGATGGGGAGCAGATCACCGATCCTCTGCCCGGGGCGGGAGTAGCGAATTCGTATTGCGGATCGGAACCGGCTGCGGCGGATGATCCCACGGAGAATGCGCGCTCGGTCGGGGTTCTAGTGACGTATGGACGCTTTCGGTTTCTCGATCTTGGCGACCTGACCAAGAAGAAAGAGCTGGGACTGGCCTGCCCCAACAACAGCTTGGGAACTGTCGATTTGTTTCTTGTGACCCACCACGGAGCCGACCTATCCAACCCGAAGGCATTGGTGTGGGCACTGCATCCGCGAGTCGCGGTCATCGACAACGGCCCGCGCAAGGGAGCCAGCCCAGCGGCATGGCAGATTGTTCATGACTCGCCAGGACTCGAAGATTTGTGGCAGCTTCATTACGCCGAGGAATCCGATCAGGCGCACAACATCGATGCGGAACACATCGCGAACGTGAAAGAAAATTGCGAAGGAAAGAACCTCAAAGTCTCGGCTGAAAGCGATGGAACATTCACAATCACCAACAGCCGTACTGGCGCGCAGAAAACCTACACAAAAAAATAAATCACGAACGGCATAATGATCGTCATTGTTATGGGAGTCGTGGGTTCCGGCAAGACAACTGTGGGCAAGCTCCTGGCGGAGCAGCTTGGTTGGGACTTCGCGGATGCGGATGATTACCATTCGGCGTCGAACGTAGAAAAAATCAAAAAGGGAATTGGTCTCAACGAGTCTGATCGCGAGCCGTGGCTGGAGAGCCTGCGCGCCGCAATCATTCAATGGATCGCGCAAGGGAAGAACGTCGTTCTGGCCTGTTCGGCGCTGAAACGTTCGTATCGGCGAAAACTGGAGCCGGGTCCCGGAGTGCGCTTTGTTTACCTGAAGGGAAGTTCGGACCTGATCGCTGCGCGGCTGGGGTCGCGGCACGGGCACTTCGCGGACACGAAAATCCTGGCTAGCCAGTTCGAGGATCTGGAGGAGCCGGATAGGGCGGTTACGGTGGACATTGCGAAGCCTCCGGATGAGATCGTCGCCGAAATTCGAAAGCAGCTCGCCTTGGAGTAGAATCCTCGAACCGCAGAACACCTAAAGAATGTTCGCGGATGCCTCTGAGGATCCTGATTCGTGCAATCCGCCACCGATCGATTCGAATCCGCCGTGGTCTCGCGACTATTGTGGCGGCTGATGCCGTTCCTGTTTCTCCTCTATATTGTCGCGTATCTCGACCGCATTAATGTCAGCTTTGCCGTCCTGCAGATGCGAGGACAGCTGGGGTTGAGTGACCGCGTTTACGGCCGCGCGGCAGGAATGTTCTTTGCCGGGTACTTCTTTTTTCAGCTTCCCAGCAACTGGCTGTTAGAGAAGGTCGGGGTCCGCCGCTGGATCTCCGGTCTCATGCTGCTTTGGGGCGTCATCTCGTGCCTGATGATCTTCATTCGCGGGCCCGTCAGCTTTTATGGAATGCGCTTTTTGCTGGGGGCCGCCGAGGCCGGTTTCTTCCCCGGCATGATCCTTTATATGAAGCGATGGTTTCCGGCTCGAGCCCGCGCGCGCGCCGTCGCCTGGTTCATGACGGCCAATCCTTTGGCTGGAGTTTTGGGAAGCCCCATCTCAGGTGGTTTGCTCAACTTGCACAGCTCGGGCCTTGCGGGCTGGCAGTGGATGTTCCTGTTGGAGGGGATTCCAGCGATCATACTGGGGGGAGCGGTTTTCTACACGCTGACCGATATTCCGCAGGAGGCTCATTGGCTTGAGGACAGAGAACGAAGTTGGCTTCTCGATACACTGGCTCGCGAACGCCAGGCCGAAGCTTCCGTTCCGCAGAGCCGGTTTTGGGCGGTGCTTTTCAATGGCAAGGTATGGCTCCTCTCTGTGGTTTACTTCGGAGTTTCGGCCACCATGTACGGTGTAACGCTTTGGCTGCCTAGCGTGATTCGTGCGTTCTCCCAGTTGAGTTATCTTCGGACTGGGCTGGTCGCTGTGCTTCCGTTCCTGGTGACGGTCATTGTTATGGTCGCAGTCGGTATCAGCTCGGACCGCACTGGGGAGCGCCGCTGGCATACAGCAATTTCCGCCTTCCTGGCAAGCGCAGGCCTTATCCTGGCAGCGTACGGAAATTCTACCGCGATCGTTGTCTCCGGCCTGGGGCTTGGCATGGCTTTCGCCGAGGGGATGGTGGGGCCCTTCTGGGCCATGGCGACATCCAGCATGGCGGGCCTCTCTGCAGCAGCGGGCATTGCCATGATCAACTCGCTCGCGAATCTGGGAGGATATTTCGGTCCCGACATCATCGGGCTGTTTCGCAGCGGAAACGGCGGGTTTCGTGGCGGTTTGCTGGCGATTGCCGCCGCAGTCGCGATTAGCGGTTGCGCCGCTTTATACGTCGGGAGGCCCGCGCCAGGCCGTCGCTCTGCATCAACCTAGAGATTCGAGCTGTTGGGGGCTGTCCGCTTCGTTCCATCTCGTCAATTGTTTACAATAGACGCTTCGTCTGCCCGCTAAACGCAGGCGTCTGATTAGAACGAGCCATTTTGGATCAGCTAAACCATAATTCCGCCGCCGGCCCCACTGTCTACTGGCGTGTAGAGGGCAGCCTCCTCGACCTGACGGTCGTCCGGCCGGTGGCGTTCTTCACTTGGAACGCGCAGACGTTTGCGGAGCGCTTTCGCAGGCGCGGGTTGATTTTCCTGATGGCGTTGTTGCGGCCGGTTCTGTATTCCACCAACCGCAAGTTTGCCACCCGCGTCGTACACGCCGTTCTGCGAGGCACCACGCGGGATCGTCTCGATCTGCTGGGCGAAGAGTACTTTCTGTACAAATTAAAGCCCCGGCTGAAAGAGCGCGGGGTGCAACAGGTGCAGGAACTGGTGCAGTCCGGAGCCGACGTTGTCCTGGTCAGCCAGGCGCTCGATCACATGATGCGTCCGCTGGCCCAGCATCTGGGGGTCAAGCACATCGTGGCGAACCGGCTGGAATTTCGCGATGGAATCGCGACCGGTCGTCTGCTGGAGCCGGTGATCCGGCCCCGGGGCGCGTTCGCACCGTTCCGCGAGAATATGCCGGACGGCCGTCGCGCTCCCAAAACACTCGCCCGACATCTCGACATTTCTCCGGAAGAACTGCGGCAGGCTGTCGTTACGGCAAATCGACAAGTTGATGCGCCGAAGATGCCGATCGTCCACTTCGACGGCCACCGGCAGGCAACCGGGTTCTCAGTTCGCCGGGCATTTGCCGGAAAACAGGTCATGCTGATCGGCGTCACCGGATTTATCGGCAAGGTCTGGCTGGCGAATACACTCCTTGATCTGCCGGATACGAAGAAAATCTACCTGCTGATTCGTCGGCAGAAGTCGAATCCGGCAGAGCGGCGCTTCGAAAAAATGATTGAGGAGTCGCCCGTATTTGATCCGCTGTTCGATCGTTATGGGCATCGTCTCAGCGACTTCCTTCGCGAGAAAGTTGAGGTTGTCGAGGGCGATGTCACACAATCAGGGCTTGGGTTAAGTGATGAGATTGCAAAGCGTTTGCAGCGAAATCTCGACCTTATCGTCAATAGTTCGGGTCTGACCGATTTCAACCCCGACCTGCGGGACGCTTTGGCGACCAACACCGATGCCGCGGTCAACATTCTCGAGTTTGTGCGATCCTCGGATCATGCCGGATTGCTCCATCTCTCGACTTGCTACGTGGCTGGCGAACAGGACGGCCGGGTCAGCGAAAAGTTGGTTCCGAATTACAATCCGCGCGCGTTGCCAGGCTTCGATGCCGAGCAGGAATGGCACGCGCTTCATGGAGTGGTGAAACAAGCCGAGGCGCATGCCGAGAGCGAAGAAGTCACCTCTGGCTTGCGGATGCAGGCTCAGTCCAGGGAACATGCGGCAAAAAACCTGCAGGGCGCGGCGCTGGAAAATCAAATTCGCAAGAATCGCGTCCGCTGGCTGAAAACCTATCTGACCGAGGCGGGAACGCGCAGGGCCAAAGAACTCGGCTGGCCAAATACCTATACCCTCACCAAGAGTCTGGCCGAGTCGCTTATCGCAAAGTACGGCTCCGGATTACCGGTTGCCGTAGTGCGCCCGTCCATCGTAGAGACCTCGATTGCGAAGCCCTTTGTGGGATGGAACGAGGGCATTAACACTTCTGCCTCTCTTTCTTATCTGTTGGGAACATATTTCCGGCAGTTGCCCTCCAACGAAAGCAAGCGCCTCGACATTATTCCGGTGGATTCGGTCTGTGCCGGGATGACACTGATTGCGGCCGCAGTGATGGAACGGCGCCACGATTCCCTGTATCAGTTGGCGACGTCGGTTACCAATCCCTGCGACATGGGCAGATCGATCGAATTGACGTCTCTGGCGCACCGCAAACACTATCGCGCGCAGGAGGGCCTGGAATCGTGGCTGCGCCTGCGGTTTGACGCGATACCGGTATCGAAAGCACGGTACAACCGGATGTCAGCTCCGGCGCAGAAGGCGATCGTGAAGTCAATTCAGCGGATCATGTCGCCTCTGCCGCTGAAGAAGGCTCCTCTGGTGAAGACGGAACGGAATCTGGAGCGCCTGGAAAAATTGATCGAGCTGTTTGAACCTTTCATCCTGCTCAACGAGCACGATTTCATCGCGGAGAACGTCGAAAAACTTTCCTATGCCCTCGTGCCGGAAGAGCGGGATCAATTTGGTTACGACACGCGCTCGCTCGATTGGTGGGAGTATTGGATTAACATTCACATCCCAGCGTTGCGGCGCTGGACGTATCCTTTGATCGAAGGACGTCCGCTGGAGGCGCGCCCACCGCGGAGCTTTCAGCTTGCGCCCGCCAACGGCGATGCCATGAAAACTGGGACTAACGGAGCCACGTGGCGATTTTCCTGACCGGTTCGACCGGATACATCGGCGCGCATGTCGCCGCCAACCTTCTCGAAGGGCATAACGCATCCTTGAATCTGCTGGTGCGTGCCCGTGATCCGCAGGATGCCCAATTGCGCTTGTGGCGCGCGATGCAGTTGCATCTGGAGTTTCCGCGCTTTTACGAGCACTTGCAGACCAGAGTAAGAATCTTCTGCGGTGATTTAACCCTTCCGGGCTTCGGGTTGAGCCGCGATGAGTACGATCGCCTCGTCCACACCACCGATTCTGTGATTCACTGCGCGGCATCACTCAACCGGAAGTCAGAAAAAAGCTGCCTCAATGTGAATCTGCGGGGCACTCTCGAAGTCCTCACGCTGGCGCGGCAGGCCGAACACTATCACGGCTTGCGGCGATTCAGCGAAGTCAGCACGGTCGCGGTGGCAGGGAAGCGCCACAACGAAGTCGTCACCGAGGATCGTTCGATCGAATGGGATCGTTCCGACTACGACCCCTACGCCCGCACCAAGAAATTTTGCGAGCACATGACGGGAGTCCTGCTTCCGGACACTCCGAAGACCGTTTTCCGGCCGAGCATCGTCTTGGGCGATAGCCGCCGTGCCGAGACCACCCAGTTCGACATGGTCAAGGCGTTCGTTTTCCTGGCCGGCCTTCCCGCATTGCCATTCCGACCCAACGACAAAATCGACATCGTAAATGTCGATTTTGTAGCCGACGCGATCGCTACCCTGCATCAGAAAGAGCAGCCGAAATACGAGATCTACCATCTTTCTTCTGGAACCAGTTCTCAGACCTTCCGCGAACTGACCAACGCCCTGGCGTCAGCGCAGCAAAAGCGCAAACCCATCTTCCTTCCATTTACGGAGAAGCCTTTCACCGGGTCGGTGAATTTCCTCTCCAACCGAAAAGGACCGCTGGGTTTTGGCGCTTCGTTGATGAAGGTGTTCATGCCCTACCTGGTTTGGAACACGGTCTTCGATAACACGCGCGTGACGTCGGAGCTCGGCCGCAAGCCCGTTCCATTTTCACAATATAGTTTCCCGTTGCTGAAGTTCAGCCGCGAGAATGATTTCCAGTATCCCTATCAACCGTGGCCTTCCACCCGCGGAGGGAACGCCGCATGATGGACTTCATTCTGGAAGCGTGGGTCAGCACGAACATCGAACGCGCCAAAGTTGGATGGATCCTCGGTAGCGGCAAGCCCTGGCAGCCGGACGAAAAGCTCAAGCTTCTCTTCGCCGGATATAACGGAACGCGCAACATGGGGTCCGATGTTCGCGTCGAGGAAATGCTTCGCCAGATCCGTCATATTCTCGGCCCCGAGCGCGTCGAGTTTAGCGTGATGAGCCAGGTATTCGACTATTCCAAAGGCTACTTCGAAGGGACGAAGCAGGTTCATCTGCCAGACATTTTTCCGCCGTTTCTGGCGAACGAAGTGCCCAAACATCACGGAGTGGTGGCTTGTGAAGGCTCGATGTTCAAGAGCAAGTTCGCCAACGCCCTGACCACGATGATGATCGGCTCGCTCGGCATAGCCGCCGCGCAGAACAAGCTGTCGGTCGGCTACGGTGCGGAAGCCGGACACATGGACCCGCTGGTCGCCAAAATGTGCGGCCGCTATTGCAGAAATTCGCTGGTGATCACGCGGAACGAAGAGTCACGCACGGTTCTGCGCGAACTCGGCGTACCGACCGAACTGGGGACCGACACTGCCTGGACCTTCGAGCCACGCCCCGGCGAATACGGTCAAAGCGTCCTTCGTCAGGTCGGGTGGGACGGACGCGTGCCTGTGCTGGTCGTCTGCCCCATCAATCCGTTCGAGTGGCCGGTAAAAGCGTCGGTGGCGAAGTATGCTTTGCGCAGCCTCACCGGTGCTTACAAAGAGAGTCACTACCGCACGGTCTATTTCCACAACTCTGGTCCGGCTTCCGATCGTGCCTATCAGCATTACCTCACTTCGATTGCAAATGCGGTCGATGCCTTCCGCAAGCAGCGCAACGTTTTCGTGATTCTGGTGGCGACCGAGCGTCTGGATGCCCGTCCCGCCAACCGCATCTCGGAAAAGCTCGGTGGGGTGCCGGTTCTGACATCGGACCAGTACAACATGTACGAACTGGTCAGCATTTTGCGCTCTTGCCACATGATGGCCTCCTCGCGCTATCACGGCATCGTGACCTCAATGCCCGGTCTGGTTCCCTCGGCCGGCATCACGATGGACGAGCGTATCCGCAACCTGATGCGTGAGCGTGGCCATCAGGAACTGCTGATGAATGTCGACGATCCCGATCTTCAGCAGAAACTGCTGGTGGCTCTGGAGACATTGGCGACGCAGGGGGAACGTATCGCCGACGGTATTGCCCGCACCGTGGTGAAAAATCTCAAAGTCATGGCGAGGATGGGCGTATTTTTCGAGGAGGAAGTGCAGCGCCGGTATCCCCAGTTCCCCACGCGGCAGGGCGAATGGAGTTGGGAAGATTATCTGCCACCCATGAATGCTTCGCTCCGGCAGTTAGTGGCCGCTTACAGTTAGTCGAAGTTCCTGGTACAGACACGAATGCCATTCGTTGGCGAAATATTTACGCAACTGAAGACTGCCTCGGGCACGACCGTGCTGCAGGAGGTCCGCGACGGCAAGATCAGTGGCGTCAATGGAGCCGAGTTGCTCGAGTTGATCCACCGGGCACGCACTTTTCTCGCGTCCAAAGGCCTGAAGAAAGGGGATCGCTGTGGGCTGCTCGCCGCCAACAGCATTCGCTGGATCGCGATTGATCTGGCGGCCATGGCCGAAGGTCTGATTGTGGTCCCACTGTACTGGCGCCAGGCTCCCGCGGAGTTGATCGCCATGATGAAGGACAGCACTCCCATTCTGGTCTGCTGCGGCGATGAGGCACTTCGCGCGGGAATTCTGCAGAATTGGCCTGCTGCTCCTCCCCACTTTCTCTTCGACGAAATCTTTGCGGGGGTTTCCGGAGTCAGCCTTGAGCGGCCGCAGGTGCGGAACGAAGATCCGGTGACCATCATTTACACGTCCGGGACGTCCGGCGCATCGAAGGGCGTGGTCCTGACTGCTGCGAATGTTGGATTCATGCTCGGCTGCACCTCGGTGCGGCTTGATCAGTTGATGGGCGGCCGTACTTTGCAGGATCGCATCTTCCACTATCTGCCATTCAGTTTCTGCGCCTCGTGGATCGCCGTGCTGACCTTCATGCTGCGCGGAAGCCTGATCACTTTAAATACCGATCTGAGTAAGATCGCCACCGACATGCCGCCGGTAGCTCCTCACTACTTTTTGAATGTGCCCCAATTGCTTGAGCGCATGCGGCGTGCCGTAGACGAGCAGCGTCAGCATGTCCCGGCCCTGCGCGTCGGTGCCAAGCAGGAACCGCGCCGACGGGGGACGCCGCGGCGGCACGGCGCCGACCTGCCCGTTGTGGGCGTCGACGAAGAATGGGCCGACGACGCTGATCAAGACGATCACCAGCAGGATCGACAATCCGGCGATCAGCGTGCCGTTGATCCGGCCCTGCCTGTAG
>Ga0209579_10003927_pt1 | contig 10551 bp, 13 predicted proteins | sample Coa_R1_2_FD_187152 | JGI IMG/M metagenome (GOLD analysis project Ga0209579, IMG submission 187152) | Surface soil microbial communities from Centralia Pennsylvania, which are recovering from an underground coalmine fire - Coalmine... | ecosystem: Environmental > Terrestrial > Soil >... | reverse complement strand
CACCCGCCGCCTGATTGGCGTCGAGCCTGCCGTCGCCCTGCTTTCGTTTTCGACCAAAGGCAGCGGCCGCCATGCCCATGTGGACAAAGTGGTGGAAGCGCTGCGCATCGTTCGCGAGCGCTCGCCGCAGTTGAACATCGATGGCGAACTGCAGGCCGATGCCGCGCTGGTCGCCGCCGTGGGCCAATCCAAAGCCCGCGGCTCGACCGTTGCCGGCCGTGCCAATGCGCTGATCTTTCCGAATCTCGCGGCGGGCAATATCGGCTACAAGCTGGTGGAGCGTTTAGCCGGGGCCACCGCCATTGGACCGGTCCTGCAAGGCCTGGCCAAGCCGGCCAACGATCTGTCGCGCGGTGCTTCCGCCGACGACATTTTCAACGCCGCGGTAATTACCGCAATCCAGGCAGGCAGCTAATGGGGAACCAACTCGATGGGCGCGTCGCCGTCGTCACCGGCGCAAGCAAAGGGCTCGGCAGGCAGATGGCGGAATCGTTGGCGGAGGCCGGCGCTGCTGTGGCATTGGTTGCGCGCGACCCCGCGCGATTGGAAGGGGTGAAGGCCGAGATCGAGCAGGCGGGCGGCCGGGCGCAGTCTTACGTTTTGGATGTCACCGACGAAGACGCCGTGCTTTCTACCGCCGGCCGAATCCGCGAACAACTTGGCTCACCCGACATCCTGATCAACAACGCCGGCGTCATCATGGCAAAGCCGGTCAGCGATTTCACCTTGCAAGAGTGGAACGAAGTGATGGCGGCCAATCTGAACGGGCCGTTTTTGTGCACCCGCGCTCTCATTCCGGGGATGAAGGAAAAAAAGTTCGGACGCATCCTCAACCTCACCTCCATCATTTCGCACGTCTCTATGCCGGGTTTATCGGCGTACGCTACCAGCAAATTCGGCCTGCTCGGCTTTACAAAAACCATGGCGCTGGAACTCGCGCCCTTCAACATCACGGTGAACGGCATCAGCCCCGGCCCTTTCGCAACCGACATGAACAAGCCGGCGATGGACGATCCCACTGCCAGCGCTGAGTTCCTGGCCAAGCTTCCGCTCCGCCGCTGGGGCAAAGTCAAAGATATCGGCCCGCTGGCGGTCTACCTGTGTTCCGAAGCCGCCGGCTTCATCACCGGCACCGATATCCTGATCGATGGCGGCTGGACCGCGCAGTAATGCTGCCGTTTCATCTCATCTATCACGAAGGCTACGACCTCAATCTGGGCGCGCACGTTTTTCCGTCGGAGAAATTCCGCCTGATTCGCGAGCGGCTCCTGGCGGAGAATTTTGCCGCGCCCGAAGATTTCGTTGCGCCGGAGCCTGCGCCCGATGCAGACTTACTTCTCGCCCACGAAGCGGGTTGGATCGAGCGCCTAAAGACGGGCACGCTGAGCGACGTCGAGATCCTGCAGCTCGAAATTCCCTATTCGCAACGCATGGTCGAGGCTTTCTGGCTCGCCGCGGGCGGCACCACGCTAGCCGCGCGCCTGGCCCTCCGCGAAGGCATCGCCTTCAATGTCGGCGGCGGATTCCACCATGCATTCGCCGGCCACGGCGAGGGATTTTGCGCGATCAACGATATCGCCGTCGCGGTCCGCGTCATGCAGCGCGATGGCCTGATCGAGCGCGCCATGGTGGTCGATTGCGACGTCCATGACGGCAACGGCACTGCCGCTATCTTCGCCGGCGATGCGTCGGTGTTTACGATTTCGATTCACCAGTTCCACAACTATCCGTCGGTCAAACCGCCGTCGACGGTCGACGTGCATCTCCCCGATCGCGTTGGCGACGACGAATATCTGGACCGCCTGGCCAAGGCCTACCGCTTTCCGCTCGACGGTTTTCGCCCGCAGTTAGTGATGTATGTGGCCGGCGCCGATCCGTATCGCGAGGACCAGCTCGGCGGGCTTTTGCTGACGATGGACGGCTTGAAACGCCGCGACCGCCTGGTGATGGACGCCGCGCTAAGCCAGGGCGCGGCGGTTGCTGTAGTGCTGGCCGGCGGCTATGCGCGCCATGTCGAAGACACGGTGACCATTCACTGCAATACGGCGAAGGCGGCGAAAGAAGCGCTGGAGGCATCCGGAAAACGTTACGCTTGACGTAACACGTAATGCACTCGAGACTTCGCCATTGGAAACGGGTTAAGCCATTTTCTGGAATCGAACGTGCCGCGCACTTGAAACTGGACCGGTTGGAGGTGGCAGCGTCGTTGAAGGACCTTGCCGTTTTGCCTGGCAATCGCTTTGAAGCAATGGCAGGTGGGCGCAAGGGTCAATACAGCATCCGCATCAACGATCAATGGCGCATTTGCTTCGAATGGCCAGATCGGTCGCCGGGGCCGGTCAGTGTCGAGATTGTAGATTATCACTAACGTAGGAGGATGCCATGGGACTTGCCGCAATCCACCCAGGGGAACACCTGGCCGAAGAATTGAAGGAGTTGGGTATGAGCGCCGCCGAATTGGCGCGTAGGATCGACGTGCCTACCAACCGCGTTACAAATATTCTGAACGGCCAACGGTCGATAACAGGCGATACGGCTCTGCGCCTCGCTCATTTCTTCGGCACGAGCGCGGAATTCTGGCTTAATTTGCAGAGCTTGTACGAAATCCGCCTCGCCCAAACGAAAGCTGGGAAATCGATCCGCGCGCTTCCCACTCTCCAACGATCTAAACCCGCGTTGGTGTAGGGGCGGGTTCAAACCCGCACTTCGCCGCATGCCTGAAAAAGGACAGGTTTGAAACCCGTCCCTACATTACGCCGCGCGCCCGCACCTTCCGCGGATCCAGCAAATGCTCGGGCAAATATTTGCTCTTTGTCCAGCGGGAATCGGCGTCCAGTTCCACGCCGATAAAGCATCCACCCACGCGCACCAGACAGTAGCGCACCACCCCGCGAAAGCTTTTTCCGCCGCACGCCAGGCGCACGCGCGTGCCGTCGGGCAAGCCGAATTCCGCGTCCAGGCACGCCCCAAATGCGGATATGTTTTCCAGAACCACCGTGGATTTACGGCGCGCACGGCCGACCTGCCAGTGCAGCGTCACTAACGCCGAGCACAGATACCGCGGCTGGCGGCGCTGTTCCTTTTCGGATTCAGGCGGGGCCGGTGAAAGTCGATTTCTCGTCGACGAAACAGATCGGATTGCCAAAAGGATCTCTCGCGTAAAACGAACGCTCGCCCCACGGCCGCGTCTCGATCGCGCCTTCCAGTTCCTGGCAGCCGGCCGCTTGAGCGCGCGTGAACACGGCTTCCAGATCGTGAACCGCAAAATAATAATGGACGCCCTCGCCGTTCGGACGCGATTCGAACGCGTCGCCATCGGCGTGCGGATCGAAGCAGGCCAAAATCGTGCCGCCACAGTGAAAATAATGCCTTCCCGGTGACACGCGAAAGCCCGGCTGATCGAACAGTTGCCCGTAAAACGCGGCCGCCCGGTCGATATCCGAGACGGGAAGAATCACGCGATAGAGACGGGCGCTCATGGTCAGGTCATCAGTAAGGCCGCGCCAGGCGGGTGAATTCGAATATCAGCGGATTGAGGCCGCGCTGGGTCAACTGCCGCACGCATTCATCGATCGAATCGCCAATGGCCTCGATGCGGTGTACCGGCAAGGTGGCTGGAGTGTAGATCTCATACGCCACGTATTTGCCGGCCAGCGCGAAGCGCTCGTCGAGCGTCAACCTGTCCGGGGTACGGCCGATGGCTTGCTGGGGATCCTTGGCGATTGAGGTAGGCATGGCGAAAGAGATACGCCAGTGTACCTAAAACTTCTTCAATTCTTCAATGAGCGCGTTCAGGCCCTTTTGACGATAGAGGTCGGTGAGACGCTGTTCTTCGGGGGAAGGCGCGAGCGCGCGCAGCAGGCGGGTGTTGTCGAGCGACGAACGATTGGGCACCCAGACTTTGCCGTCCGCGTATTCCACCTGGCTGACGAAACCGGTCATGCCTTCAATGGCTACCGGCTCACCGCCGCCGCGCGAGAAGCGCATGGTAGTATCCGCCAGCACCTGGCCGGCAGCGCCCGGCGGCAGCATCATGTCGCCGTCCGAAGCCGGCACCGAGCCCGCCAGAAACTCGCGCCCCTGCCGGTCTTTCACCAGCCAGCCGATCTCGACATAGCGGATCGCCCGGTTGGAGCGGTTGACGACGCCAATGCGGGGCGCGCGTGCTTCGGCGCCAGAAATCTCGGCCCAGCCTTCCATGGGATCGATCGGCGAATCGGGGAATCGCAGAAAAGCGAATTTCACTTTTTCCGGTACGCCGACGGCGGTCGAGCGGCCTCCGCGGGCCAGACGCACGTCGATGCGCGGGCGCTCATCTTGCCGCGCCAGGCTCTCGATCACTTCACGCTGCAAACTCTCCCGACCGCCCTGAGCCAGTGTCTTTTGCAGGAACTGCCGGTCGCGTTGGGCTTCGGTTTCCCAAACCGTGAGCGAGCGCCGCGAGTTCAGGCGATTGGGTCCATAAAACGAAAAATCGTCAAACAGCACGCCATCCAGGCGGACTTCGACCAGCGGCCCCGTCCCGGCATCGAGCGGCCGGAGCAGCCGCAGATCGATCCGCACAGGGAACGCTTGGGAAGGCGAAACGTCTAGGCTGGGCACGGCTACGGAGGCTTTGCCGCCCGGCGTCATTTCCTGCGCCAGCACCAGCAGCGTGATGCCGCGAATCCGATGCGCGCTCGAATTGCGCAGCGAGAGGCCCATGTGGAGATCGACCACCATCGCCCCGCCGCGCGGCGTGGCGCGTGATTCGCCTACGTTGGTTCCCATCAACGCCACCGGGGAATCCGGCGGCAGGTTGATCTTGATCGAGCTGCGCGGATCGAGCGGGGCGTCCTGCCCGCTCATCATCGCGGCCGAGAGCAATAGCAACGCGGCTAGATTCTTACTGCACATAAACATTGTTGATGGTCACGTTGCCGGTCTCGGCGTCCACATAACGCGCGCGCATGGCTACACCGCCGGCGAAGGTGTCCACGCTGCGGGCGCGTCCGTTCAGCAAACCCAGCGTCTGCCCGCCTTCGGTCACTTGAATGCCGCTGCTGGTGGATTCCAGCACAATCTGATCGGCGTCCTGCTTCTGCGCGGCTCGCGGGGCAGGCCGTTCCAGCCACAAAGCGGCAATCAACAGCACGGCCAGGCTGCCGCAGGCCGCGAGCGATCGCGCTCCAAAAAATCCAAAGTTCCGCGCCGGTGGATTCACGCACTCCCCGGCTTCCAGACCCAGCCGGATGTTGGCGCGCATCTCCGCCGCCATTTTGTTCCAGGCAACATCCTCGGGAGTGCCTGCTTCGGTGACTTCGGATCGCAGTACGGAATATTTCGCTACCGTCTCGCGGCACTCCGCGCAGCCCGACACGTGCCGCTGCATGCGCCACTGCTCGATCGGTCCGGCGTCGCCCGAGGCAAAGAGAGCCAGGCTGGTTTCGGGAGGATGATTGGTGTTCATCTCTTTCTCCTCTCCATGTAGCGCCGCAGCTTGATGCGCGCGTTGGCGATATGCGAGCGTACGGTGGCCTTGGAGCAGTCCAAACGCCGGGCTACTTCCTCGGCGGGCAAATCTTCGATGTCGCGCAGCACAATCGCGGCCCGCTCGCGCGGCGTCAGCAGACGCAGGCCATCTTCGAGATAGTCGCGGTGCTCCCCGCGCAGCACCTGCTGTTCTGGGTTCTCAGCGTGCGATTCCGGCGCCACGTCGATTTCGCAAAAAGTGGTCCGATTATGGCGCCGCAGGAAATCGAGCGCGGTGTTGGTGGCGATGCGCGACAGCCAGTGCGCGGCCTTCAATTCGTCTTTGAGCTGATCCTGCCGCTGCAGCGCTTTGATGAAAGCTTCCTGCGTCAAATCCTGGGCGTCGGCCACGTTGCCCACAATGCGGTAAATTTGCACGAAGATGCGGCGCATGTGCTCGGTGACAAAGCGGTTTTGCCGCTCGAGCGCTTCCACCGGCGGTTGCACTGTGTCGCTCATCAGGTCGCAGTACAGCGTTTCCATGGCCTAAAGGGATGACGGCGCGGCCCGGAAAACGTGGATAATACTTTACTAAGCTAATTATATGAGACCTGTAGCGGTAATCGGGGCGGGGAAAACCCGTTTTGGCGCCCTGGCCGATCGCGATCTTCGCTCCCTCGCGGTCGAAGCTGGCGAGAAGTGCTTGAAAAATGGGCACCTTAGCCCTTCCCAGATCGAAGCGTTCTGGCTCGGCAACTTTGCCGGACCGTCGTTTGTCGGCCAAAATCACCTGGCGCCCTACGTTTCGACCGCCCTGGGCCTGGAGGGCATTCCGGCCACTAGGGTGGAAGCGGCCTGCGCCTCCAGCGGTTCGGCCTTCTTTCATGCCGTTTCCGCCGTGGCGGCCGGGCTTTACGAAGTGGTGCTGGTGGCCGGCGTCGAAAAAATGACGTCCCAGCCGACGGCGCGAGTCACCGAGATTCTAGCCTCCGCCGGCGATTGCTCCGGTGAGATTAAGGCCGGTTCGACGTTTCCGTCACTTTTCGCCATGATCGCCCGCCGCCACATGTTTCAGTTCGGAACTACCCGCGAGCAACTGGCGGCGGTCGCCGTGAAGAATCACGCCAATGGCTTTCTCAACCCGAATGCGCACATGCGCAAGCTCATCACCATCGAGCAGGCGCTCAATGCCCGCCCGGTGGCCGAGCCCCTCGGCCTTTATGATTGTTCACTCATCAGCGATGGCGCCGCCGCCGTGGCCATTACTTCGCTCGAACGCGCCCGCGATTTTACCGACAAGCCGGTGCGCGTTCTCGGCATCGCGCAGGCATCGGATTACGTGGCTCTGGATCAGAAGCCGGACATCACCACGTTCCCAGCCGTGCGCAAAGCCGCCGAAAAAGCTTACAAAATGGCCGGCTTGGACGCGAAAGAAATCCAGTTTGCCGAGCTGCACGATTGCTTCACCATCGCCGAAATCATCGCCATGGAAGACTTGGGATTCGTCCCGCGCGGCCAGGGCGGACCATATACGGCGGCCGGACACACGGCGCTACACGGTGAGCTGCCTATCAACACCAGCGGCGGTTTGAAATCGAAAGGCCACCCGGTAGGCGCGACCGGCGTCGCGCAGATTTGCGATCTGGTGGAGCAAATCCGCTGCGAGGCCGGCGAGCGCCAAGTCAAACGCCACTCGCTCGGCCTGGCACAAAATCTGGGCGGCTCCGGCGCGACGTGCGTGGTCAGTATTTTGGGGAGCGTATGACGGGAACAGTCTATACCGAAACCGTGGTGCATCTGGCGCCGGAGGCATTCGCCGCTGAGGTGCCTTACCAGGTGGCCATCGTCACGCTGGAAAATGGCTCGCGCGTCACCGCGCGCATCCAGGGCGAGCGCGTTGCCATCGACGATCGCGTGCAGGAAGTGGAAGTTCGCGAGGGAGTTCCCTTTTTCAGGAAAAGCGCATGAAACTAGCCGAACGCATGAGCCGCATTGGCGTCGAAGGAGCCTTCGAGGTGCTGACGCGCGCCCGGGCACTTGAGGCGCAGGGCCGCAACATCATCCATCTGGAGATCGGCGAGCCCGATTTCCCCACGCCGCTGCACATCGTTGAAGCCGCCAAGAAAGCCTTGGATGACGGCTGGACCCACTACGGTCCCACCCAGGGCGACCCTGAACTCCGCCAAGCGGTGGCCGCGTACATCTCGCGTACCCGCAAAATCAGCGTAGGTCCGGAGCATGTGTGCATCGTGCCCGGCGGCAAGCCCATCATCTTTTTCCCCATGATGGCGCTGCTCGAACCGGGCGATGAAGTGATTTACCCCAACCCCGGTTTCCCGATTTACGAGTCTATGATTCGCTTCCTGGGCGCCAAGCCCGTGCCGATTCCGCTGGTCGAAGAACGCGGATTCTCTTTCGATCTGGATCTGCTGGCCGCCTCGATCACGCCGCGCACCAAAATGCTGGTGCTCAATTCGCCGCAGAATCCCACCGGCGGCGTGATTCCGGACGAAGACATTCGAGCCATAGCGAAGATGGTTCGTGACCGCGACATCATGGTGCTTTCCGACGAGATTTATTCGCGCATTTGCTATGGCGCGCCGCCGCTCTCGATCGCCTCGCTTCCAGGCATGCTGGAAAAGACCATCATCCTCGACGGCTTTTCCAAGACCTACGCCATGACTGGCTGGCGCATGGGCTACGGCGTAATGCCGGAATGGCTGGTGGACCCGGTCAACAAGCTCATGGTGAATTCCAATTCCTGCACGGCCAGCTTCACCCAGCGCGCTGGAATCGCCGCGCTGAACGGCCCGCAGGAGGCCGTAGACCGCATGGTGGCTGAGTTCACGCGCCGCCGCGCGGCCTTCTGCCAGGGATTGAACCAGATTCCAGGATTTCGCTGCGCCCTGCCGGGCGGTGCATTCTACGCGTTCGCCAACATCCGCGGCACCGGGATGAAATCCAAAGAGCTGGCCGATTTTCTGCTGCTCGAAGCCGGTGTGGCGGGCCTGAGCGGAGCATCCTTCGGCGAGTACGGCGAAGGTTACGTCCGCTTCAGCATCGCTAATTCGTACGAGAATCTGATGGAAGCCGTAGCGCGCATCACAGGAGTCCTCACGGCACGCAAGCCGGCGAGTTCAATTCCTTCTGCAGCCGGATAAAAGCCGCTTGCAGGAACACGCTTGCGCCGGGCGCCTTCGCCAGCTCCCCCTGTTTCGCCGTCATCTGGCTTAGATAGGGATTCAGGAACCGCCCGTATTTCTCCAGTACCGCCACCTCGCCGGTGGCTAACGCCGTCGCAATGTCCAACTCCACAGTGGGCGAAAGCACTTCGACCCGTCCGACAAAGACGCGCTCGATCTGCTGCGGAGCCGGAGTGATCGTCAATGGCAGAACCGCATCCACCATGGAGCGCGGAACGAAGTAGAACACGCGAGCGCCCTCTTCAAACCAGGAGTCGCGCCATGTCTCCACCATTGCGTGCGCTTCTTTCGGATACAGACCCACCGCGATTAAATCCACTTCGATCTCTTGCCGCAGACGGTCGACGTTTCCCGCAAGTTCCGGCAGGTCCAGGGTCACCGCCTCCCGCACACTGCGAGCTACGCGATAGCCTACTTTGCCGCGCCGGTTCTCGAACACAATCGCCAAGGGGATTGGCTCGCTGCCCCCGTTGCGAATTTCCATCTTCCCTGCGCTGGTCATCCGCGGGCGCACCGGGACGGCAAAATCTCCCATGCCCCGATAGAAAATCAGCTTCTCTTGTTCTTTGCCGATGCGGATCGGCGCGGAATCCGTTTTCCGCGCCGCGTAGTAATGGCTGGCGGATTTCTCAATCGGCAGCACCAGATGATCGCCAGGACGCACCTCCACCGAGTTCCATTCAATGCTTCCGTTAGCGGTGCCGAATCGCGATGGGGAATTCAGGTTTGCCTGGTACGGCCCGACGTGCGTCGCGTTCGGATACCATTCGGTGACGATTCCCTGGGGAAAGTCCACATGGACGGAGACCATCGTAGGCCGTGAGGCGTAGAAGTACAGGACCGGCGTCTCCATTCGGACAGTCCCTGGTGCCAATTTGATATTGCGGCCGCCCAAGCGGTTCACAAAGCAGGGGAGATCCGAGGCGCCTGCAAGCGGGAACCAACTCACCGGGTCTCCATCTTCACCCGCCACTGAGGTGAAAGTGCCCCACTCATGCGCCACCAGCGTTCCGTCCGGAGGGTCGATTCTGGCGGCGAACAACGCCGGAACCAGGATGATTGCCAACCTCAAAGTCTTACAATGTGGCATTGGTCTTGTGCTCCTGGTTCGAAGGTGCGGCCAATCCGCTGGAGTAGCAAGTAGCGGCGAGTGATGTAACCGTTGCCTTACCGTAAAACGCCCGGAAATCGCGCGATTTGGCACGTAACCGATTGAATCCGACGCCCGACTTTGCCAGAGTAGGGGCGATGCCGGAACCGACGCCCGCTGCGGTACGAGCCGAGTTGGATCGCGTGTTGGCCAGCGAGGGGTTTGTGAACTCCGAGCGCCTCACGCGGTTTCTGCGTTTCACCGTCGAGAAGACGCTCGCCGGGGAAGCCGACCAGCTCAAGGAATATCTGCTGGGCGTAGAAGTATTCGACCGGGGCGCAGCCTTTGACCCGCGTATGGATCCCATCGTCCGCGTAGAGGCCCGGCGCCTACGCGCGAAATTGGAAGAGTATTACGCCAGCGCAGGCAATGCGAGTGAAGTGCGGATCGCCTGCCGCAAAGGAAGTTACATTCCGGTATTCGAATCGGTGCTTCCGCAGCCGGCTACCGCAATCTCCCGGCCGCCGCGCAAAAGTTTGTGGTGGCTCGGTGCCGCCGTGTTGGCGCTGGCGTTTGCCTACTGGTCCTGGAGCCGTACCGGCGGCCATAGCGATGCGATCTCGATTGCCGTGATGCCGATGGACGCCATCGCGGGAGACAAGACTGCCAACGAATTGGCGGACGGAATTGCCGAAGCGCTCAGCATTGAACTTTCCCGTGATCCCGCATGGCGCGTGGTCGCGTGGCCGAATATATTGCGGTACCGGCGCGAGCACCCGCAGGAGCAGCGGCGTCGAATGAGGCAAG
>Ga0209579_10003926_pt1 | contig 10555 bp, 10 predicted proteins | sample Coa_R1_2_FD_187152 | JGI IMG/M metagenome (GOLD analysis project Ga0209579, IMG submission 187152) | Surface soil microbial communities from Centralia Pennsylvania, which are recovering from an underground coalmine fire - Coalmine... | ecosystem: Environmental > Terrestrial > Soil >... | reverse complement strand
CCAGTAGAAAAAGTACTCGGGGTAATCGAGCCAACCCGAGAACACGTTTTCGAACAGCGGCATGGTTTTTTTGGTGAGTTCGGTGCGCCAGTTCGCGCCCGGCACCTTGTTGATCGTGGTGGTGATGCCGATCTGCGCCAGGCTCTCCTGCACCAGGACGGCGATCGGCTCGTTGACGCCGGCAAAACCGAGATCGAACGAGATCGGCACGTTGATGTTGCTCGCGCCGGCCTCGGCGAGAAGTTTTTTCGCCTTGTCGAGATCGGTGTTGAATTTGTGCGGCTGCGGCCAGGCGACCTCGGTCGGGGCGTCGGCCGGCGCGCCGAACATCGGCTTGGCAAGCCCGTACAGCACGGCATCCATGATCTTCTGATAGGGAATGGCGTAAGCCATGGCTTGCCGCACTTTCACGTCGTTGAACGGCGGGTTCTGCACGTTCATGCCGATATATTGGATGCCGTTGGAATACGGCGTCGACACGATGGCGAGCTTGCCGTCGGTTTTCAGCTCGGCGAAATCCTTGTTGGGCAGATCGTAGGACACGTCGGCGTCGCCGCGTTCGAGCAAGGCGCGCCGGTTACCGGCATCGGGCACCATGCGCCAGATGATGCGCCTGATCTTCGGCAGCGGGCCGCCTTTCCAGTTCTCGTTGCGCTCGAGCACGACCTGAGAGCCGGCGGTCCAGTTGGTGACCTTGTAGGCGCCGCTGCCCACGGTGTTGAGCTTGGTGAACTCCAGGCCCCAGGGGTCCTGCTCGGTCGCTTTCGATTTCACCAATTTGGAATTGAGCACGCAGGGCACGATGACGGCGAGATCGGGAACGGTGAGTCGGTCCTTCTTCATAAAGTCGACGCGAAAGGTGTGATCGTCGACGGCGACGAACTGCTCGGGCTTGGTCAGCGAACCGGCGCTCATCTGAAACGTCGGAAAGCCGCCGACGGTAACGGCGCGGTCGAACGACCATTTGACATCGTCGGCGGTGATCGGCGTGCCGTCCTGGAACGCGGCGTCCTTGCGCAGCTTGAAGGTCACCGACATGTCGCCGATCGCCATGTCCTCGGCGAGCTCGGGCTTGAATTTGTATTTGTCGTAATACGGCGTGCCGTTGGGCAGCGTCTTCATCTCGTGGCTGATCAGCCGGTCGTAGCAATTCCACGACACTTCGTAGCCGGGCACGTTGGTGCCGACGCCGTGGATGTCGAGATTGTTCGGCCCGCTTTCGGAGACGATGAGCAGCGTCTCCTGGCGCGATTGCGCCTTGGCCGGCGACCACACCGCCGGCGCCGAAACGGCGCTTGCCGCAGTGAGCGCGGTCATCGATTTGAGGAATTCGCGGCGCTTCATGAAGCTCTCCCAAGGGTGTGCTGCCCTTGGTTCCGCAAGCCGCGTGCCATCGCGCGCTGTGCCGTTGCCGCAGGCCAAAACCCTTGAATCCCGCGCACTTGTGCAGGCGTTGCGGCAGCGATTGACCGCCCCATGAGCGTCCTGGGCAGACGCCGCACATTTATTAGGCAGTTCGCTGAGCTTTGCTGCCGCGCTGGCCGCTGAACCGCGGCGCCTCGATCTTGAATATTTCCCGGTCAGGGACGGCGGCGCGCCCGCTCGCCTAAGACATCATTGCGGTATTCCTATACGGGCTGAGCCGCGATCCGCCACTGGCGCCGCTGCCGACCGGTCAAGGGAAGTCATGTCCGCAACCCTCTGGAGTGAGCAGAACTGCGCTGGCGAGCCACCCCCGGTTGCGCCGTCCGTTTTGCGCTGCGGCAAAGCCTGACTTTGTCGGGCTAGGCCTGACGCGACCCCGCTAAAAGTTCCCATTTTACCGCAAATTACTGGCGTTTCCTCTGATCAACCTTAGGTAACCATCATCGCAATAACTTGACGCTATCCACCGCGGCATCCTGAGTATCTGGTATGCCCTTGTTTGGCCCTGTATAAGACGGCCAAGTGACAACAATCTAGGATTGGATCGATTCGATGAAGAGCAGAGGCCCGCAAAGTTTGGATAAGGTCGTTGGCCGTAATGTCCGCGTTCACCGGCTGGCCAAGGGCATGTCGCAGACCGACTTGGCAAACGAGCTCGGCATTACGTTTCAGCAAATACAAAAGTACGAGAAAGGCACGAACCGCGTCGGCAGCGGCCGTCTTTTCGAAATCAGCGTGATCTTGGGCGTTTCGGTTCTCACGCTGTTCGAGGGCGGCAAGTCGACCCTGGCGAAAGGCGACGATTCTTCGCCGTTCAATCTCTTGGCCGATCCGCTGTCGCTGCGCCTAGTTCAGGCGTTCTCGGAGATTCCGGAACGGCGCACGCGGCACTCGCTGGTCGACCTCGTTGAATCGATGAAGTCGCGAAAGAATTAATTCGCGCCGCGGCGCCGGCGGCATGCCGTCGTCGCCTGCTTCACTTTTCAGTGCGGGGTCGTCGTTTGGATCGGCTGGACCGGAGTGTCCAGGCTCGCTTCCTCGGAGATTGCTGCGATCGCCATCTGCAGGAAATGCGCCCCCATCCCGTTGAGCGCGCGAACGTCCTCGAGCGCATACGACAAGTATAAGACCACCAGCTCGCGTTGCCGCGGGCTCAAGGTCTTGCCGTCCTTTTGCACGTCAAACATCCTGATACTCCTACGTGTACAGCAGTGTCCCCAACATCAGGCTCGAGCAGTTAAACGATTTATCTCGGCGCCGGTATGAACCGCCGCGCTTTCACTTTTATTCCCGCTGTTCGGCGTCGCGATCCTCTTGCAGGTGATCGAGCTCCGCCGCCTTCTGCATCAATTCAACGCCGATCGCTTCGAGCTCATGCGCGGTCGGCAAGTGCGGGCATTCACGCGCGAGTCGCGTGCAGCGCTGCGCCTGCTCGCGCAGGTAAGGCGCATCGACCCAGATCCAGGCATAAGGTTCAGCGGAACTCGATATCATCAGTTCGCCCCGCCGCCATTTCAGCTTTGCGTCCCGCAAGTCTTGTTTGAGTCGCACAAGTCGCGCGGTTGGGCGAACGCTTTAGTCCGGATTTGGAATAGCTTGCCTATTTTTCGGAGAGATAGTCCCCACGGCCGATCGTATTCCATGCCACGTGCCCGCCTGTTCGGCAGTTTTATCACGGGCAAGGAGTCACCTGAATCGTACAAAAGTACCGGCGCCGGCGGCGGCCGCTAAGTACTAAAGTACTGGGTCGCCGGTGCCGCGGCCGGTCCGATCATTCGGAGACCGGCTCGAGGCGCGCTGCGTGAGCCGCTTGCTTGCGCACCGCCACGGCATATTGCCCGTGCTTGCGCTCCGGCGTGGTGTTGGGCACGACCACGGTTTGATGAAACGCCTCCCAGTTCTCCGGCGACAGCTCGTCCAGGTTTTTTACAGAGAAATTCTGTAGGAATTTGTCGGCATAAAACTCCTTGCGAACCGGCTGGACCTGCAGGAAGGGGACGTCGGCGCGGAACTCGATGGGGACGTCGGTCTTGAGCAGGCGGACGTTGTCGAACAGCGGGCCGAACCAGGTGTCGGTTTCGATGATGCCTTCCAGCATCTGGTAGGAGGGGCTTTTCGACAGGTTCGCCACCCCGCGAACCAGCAGGCTCCAGCCCGGCGCGGTCTTGGCGACGCAGCCGGTCCAGATCTGCAGCTGTCCCGGCTGGATCGACGGCGACAGGAACGGCGGCGAGAAGCCGCGCACGTCGGCCGGCGCATGCCGATCGAAATGCTCGCGAAACCCCGGATATTGCACCGCATCGCGCGTCAGCGGCAGCCACTCGTCGACGCCCGGATAGGTCCACAACATGTCGTGGCCGTCCCAGACCACCTTGAAATTCATCGGCAAAAACACGTACCAGCCGAACGCCGAAGCGCTGGTGATCGCCTCGCAATAACGCAACGCCCGCGCCGGAATGACGCCGCCGACCGACTTGTCCGCGCGGCGCGGCGGCATGCCGTCGGGGACGAGCTGGAAGAACTGGGCGAGGGGGGTGTCGGGTGGGGTAGGAGGGTGCATGGCGTCAAACCTTCAGAGGCAAATACTGCTAACGACATGGCTGAGTAGAACTAGTTTGTCCGCGGGAGCGCGCTTTGCGTCCCGCGGGCAAACGACCATCCGGAAGGTTACCGGCAGAACACAGGCGCACTATCTCCCAGCCGCACCTTGCCCTGGTCCTGGCTAGCCGTATCGCGCACAACTTTGTCGCCGGCGCGGACGAATGCGGGAGCGGAGTCCCCGAGCCGTACATTGCTCTGGTCCGCGGTCGCGTTATCACGGACCACTTTGTCACCTGCGTGAACTTTCGTCATCGATATCTCCATTGCTGGCAGCCCCTTTTTTGACTGCATTGCCGAGCCTAAGACCCTCTCGACTGTTCGCAATCTGACACATGGCTTTTCCACTGCGACGAAGTCTTGAGACCGCTCGCCAAGCTGGGGACAGAAGTACGTCCCGTCCGAGACTTCCGGCCGCTTTATTTTCAACGCGGAGTAGAACATTGATTTTGCAAAGTCGCCGGACCGCCACATGAAAGCGTCACGCGCCAGCAAGCTTGTTGTTGTGATCGACGATGACCCTCTTGTTCTTGAGGCCACTGGAGGCTTGCTGCGTTCATGGGGCTTCCTAGTTGTCGCAGCTGAATCCCACGCCGAGGCCATGGCTCAACTTGCCAAACAGGGTCGCCGGCCGGATTTGATTATTTGCGACTATCGCTTATCGGAAGGCGCGAGGGGTGTTGAGGTCATCGAGCGGCTGCGAAGCGCTTATAAAATTCCTGCCCTACTCATTTCCGGGGATGGCGCGGCACCGCTGGCCGAAACCGATCCTGGCAGTTACAATCTCCTGCATAAGCCGCTGGATGCCGCGAAATTCCACGCCGCACTGGTGGATGCATTGCAGGCCTAGCGTTTGCTTCGGCAAACGGTGGTAGGCGGAGAGGCACCAGGGAAGGCCGAGGCGTTTATGCTTGAAAAAGTGAAGGAAAGCGTGCGCGAATTGCCGGAAATCGGCGTCGCCACGGATACCCGCGATATCCTCTCGCATGCAACGAAGCAGTCGGAGCGCTACTCCGATTACTTCACGGTCGATGTGGACGCTCATGTAACCGAGACACAATTCTGGCCGGAAATCCTTGCAATGGTCGACAATGAGGTGATCCGCCACATGGGGGAGGGTATCGGCGGCCGGCCACTGTCACGCTCGCTGGCGCTCCTCAACAACCAACCGGGCATGAGCTTCCAGAGCGTCTATGGCCGTATCCCGCACGATCTAGCGCGGCTCGAAACCACTTCAGACGCCGACTGTCATCCGTGTGTCGAGTTGGTGCGGCGTTCGATGGATGCAATGGGGCTCGATTATCAGGTACTATTTCCTACTCCGATGCTCACGCTCGGCATGCATCCGATGGACGATATCGAGGTAGCGCTTGCTGGTGGATTTAACAGGTGGATGATCGAACGAATTCTGCCGCAAGATAAACGGATCAAGGGGCTAGTCTATTTGCCGTTCAACACGCCCGAGGCGTGCGAGAAGCTCGTCGAGCAATACGCGCAGCGGTCAGAAATCATCGGCTACGTAATTTGTTCGACCCGCAACAAGCCGGTGCATCACAATTCCTACATGCGGCTTTATTCCATGATTGAGGAGAGCGGCAAGCCGCTGGCGTTCCATAGCGGCTTCAATTGGAGCGATCCGTCATTCTCACAGCTCAATCGGTTCATCTCGATGCACGCGCTCAGTTTCGCGCATTACAACCTCATCCATCTGACTAACTGGGTGATCAATGGGCTGCCGGAGCGCTTTCCGAAGCTAAAGCTGATTTGGGTCGAGGCCGGGCTTGCCTGGATTCCATTCCTGATGCAGCGGCTCGATCACGAGTTCCAGATGCGTGTGTGCGAAGCACCGATGCTCAAACGTTTGCCGAGCGAGTATATGCGGGAGATGTATTATACATCGCAGCCCCTGGAACGAACCAACCTCGATCTGCTCGAGGCGACGATGAAGGCGTTCAATGCCGAGACTCAGCTTTTATTTGCATCCGACTGGCCGCATTGGGACTTCGACCCGCCGAGCTCGATCACGACGCTGCCATTCCTGAACGATCAGGCCAAACGCAATATTCTCGGGCTCAATGCGGCGCGCGTTTTCAATCTCGATACCAAGCGCACACGACCGGATGCTAAAGATGTGGTGGCGTCGCGCGCCGCATTGGCGTCGGCATGAACGCTGAAGTCGAAGCGTTTAACGCGTTGGCGGAACGGACGCTGGCGAGCGGCAATTTTGACGCATTCTCGGACGCCGATCTGGAACACGTCATGACGAGCGCCGTTAAATTGTACGTCGCCAAGGCCGAGGCAACCGGTGCTTATCCGCGGCCGGTGACAGCGGAGCGAGTGACCCCAACGGAGGTCGTGACAGTGGTTTCCGAAATGATCCGCGCGGCGGGTCTCAATCTGTTCGACCTGTCAATGTGGTTCCGCCGCGTGTAAACGAGATCATCATGCGTGAAGTCACACTCGGATCGGTTACAGCCTTTTCGGATCCCGGCCGCAAAGTGGTCGAGATCGATGGCGTCGAAATCGGCGTATTTCACGTCAAGGGGCAGTTCACCGCCTACGCGAACATCTGCCCTCACATGGGTGGCCCGGTATGCCAGGGCAAAATCCTGCCGCGGGTCGAGGAGGACATTGCGGCCGATCGCAAGACTTGCGGCTTCGTGTTCTCGAAGACGCAGACCAACATTGTCTGCCCGTGGCACGGCTACGAATTCGATATCCGGACCGGTCGCCATCAAGGCAATCCGCAGCTCCGCCTGCGAGCGGTGGATGTGCGCGTGGCCGGTGGTGAAGTTTTCGTCCTGGTTCCCGAACGCACGCACCGGCCGCAAACGACTTAAGAACAGGCATTGCGTCACTGGACAGGTGTTCGAATCATTCAATCAGAGCATCGGCGCCGGCGAGAAGAATTCGCGGCACGGCGAGGCCGAGTGCGTGGGCCGTCTTTAGATTGATGACAAGCTCGAATTTTCGGGGCGCCTGCACGGGAAGGTCCGCAGGTTTCTCGCCTTGCAGAATGCGATCGACGTAATCGGGCGCCCGTCTGAACAAATCCAAGACATCAACCCCATAGGACAATAAACCGCCCTCATCGGCAAAATAACGATACGGATAAATCGCTGGAATGCGCCATTGAGCCGCCAGCGAGATGATGATTTGGCGGTTAGCCGAGGTGAAGTTGTCCGGCATAACAATAAGTCCACTGCCTGGCGAGGCGCCAAGATCAGCCATGGCCGTTTCGATTTCACCCGGACTGCGGATTTCGAGCAGAATCGGAGTGACATTGAATTCCTTCGCTGACTCTATGAAGCCGGGCTTGTAATATGCCCCGCCCCTTGGGGCGGACTCGGGATTATACATAACTGCGACGCGGGTAAGCTGCGATTTCAACTCCCTCAGGATCGACAAGTATTTACCTGTAATCGATGGCTGCAGCACCGAAAATCCCGTGATGTTGCCGCCCGGCCGCGCGATGCTTGCAACGAAGCCACTACCGACAGGATCCCCGACAGCGACAAACACAATTGGAATTGTTCGGGTAGTTTTTAGAAGTGCTGCTACAACAGGCGTGCTGTGGCCGATTATTACGTCCGGATGAAGAGCGACTAATTCTTTCGATAAACTAAGCATGCGCTCGATGTCACCCGCAGCGAACCGATACTCGATCTGGAGATTTTGACCGACGATCCACCCCTTCTTTGCGAGGCCTTGCTCAATGGCCTTGGCCCGAGTTTGAGTCGCCTCATCGTCCGCCAGTCCCATAAGCACCCCGACAGTGCGCAAGCGGGTCGCCTGCTGCGCGTTTGCCGGGATTGAGCGCATTGCCAGCGCGGCACTGAGAAAGGCCACGAAAGCGCGCCGCTCCAGGTCCATCGCCTTATCCATGCATTAACGTCGCCTAAACAGAGGCCATTAGCATAGTTTCGTTGCGGGGCCAGCGACCAGCATCAACAAGAATTACACTTACCGGGGCGGCGACAAAGCTGCATTCTGTCGCATTTTGCTCGGTATCGCGCTCCTTCCTCCGCAGCGGCGGACTGATATGATGCGGGACACGAGACAAGTCGCCAGGATTGGCCGCTTGGTGCGGTCACGACTTTGGATCGAGCGCAGCGCCTGGGCACACGTAATGATTGAGATGTTGAATTTTTCGCCAGATGGAGGCGGCGCGGGCTCGGTCGAAACCGGAAACAAAGCCGTTGCGGCCGATGGCCGGATGAATCGCGATGCGCTCAAATCGGCAGCGCGCGCGCCTGCGGTGCCCCAGTCGCGCGGTGGCCTGTTCCGGAAATATGTCGTAATGTTTGTCGTAATTGTCAGTCTCGCTTTGGCGATCAACGGCACATCCGATATTTGGTTCTCCTACCACGAGCAGCAAACTCTCCTGTTTCGGATTCAGCGCGAGCAGGCTAAATCTGCGGCAGAAAAAATCGGCCAATTCCTCAATGAGATCACGGCCGGATTGACGTGGGAGACCCAACTATCGTTGAGCGATAGCACATTAGATGAATGGCAGTTCGACGCGGTTCGCCTACTGCGGCAAGTGCCCGCGCTGACCGAGATCGTGCAACTCGATGCGGCGGGACGTGAGCAGTTCCGTATGTCTCGGGAAGCGCCGGATGTCATCGCGAGCCATGCCGATCATTCGCAAGAGGCTGCATTCATTCAGGCGAAAGCCAATAAAGTCTATTATGGGTCGGTTTATTTCATCGACGAATCGCAACCGTACATGACGATTGCCATGGCCGGAATTCGACCGGAATTCGGCGTTATAGTCGGGCAGGTGAATCTCACGTTTATTTGGGACGTCGTATCGCGAATAAAGGTGGGCAAACACGGACAGGCTTATGTCGTTGATGAGGCTGCACGCCTTATCGCGCATCCGGATATTAGCCAAGTGCTGCGCAAGACCGATATGTCCGGCCTTGCGCAGGTACAAGCGGCACGTGCGACAGAATCAAACGGTTCGCCGGATCAGCCGTTGCAGGGTGTGGACATCAAGGGCCGGCGCATATTGAGCGCGTATGCCGATGTGACGCCGCCTGGATGGCTCGTCTTCGCCGAGTTACCCCTCCAGGAGGCCAATGCGCCGCTCTACGATTCCGCCTTGCGCTCCGGCATTCTAATTCTGGTGGCGCTTGTGCTGGCTATTTTCGCCGGATTGTTGCTGGCCCGCCGCATGGTCGTGCCGATTCGCGCGTTGCGCGATGGTGCAGTGCGCATCGGCGGCGGCGATCTTGGGCAGCGTATTTCGATCAATACCGGCGACGAGCTCGAAGCCCTGGGCGATCAATTCAACGCCATGGCCGCCCGGTTGCAGGAATCCTACGCCGGCTTGGCGGGCAAAGTCGAAGAGCGGACCCGCCAACTCGAAGCCGCCAACCAAGCCAAGTCGCGCTTCATCGCTGCCGCCAGTCACGATTTGCGTCAGCCGCTCCACGCCTTGGGCCTCTTCGTCGCGCAACTGCACGGCAAGCTGCGCGCCGCTGAGCGTAGCCAGATCGTCGGCCGTATCGAGGCGGCGCTCTCCGCCATGAACGAGCTGTTCAGCGCGCTGCTCGACATCTCAAAGCTCGATGCCGGGGCGACCACCATCAACATCACGGTTTTCCCGGTCGCGCAATTGTTGGCGCACGCCGAGACCACCTTTGCCGGCGCGGCGCGGGAGAAAAAGCTCTCGTTCCGGGCAATGCCGAGCGACGCCTGGGTGCGCAGCGACTTCATCTTGTTGCAGCAGATCGTATTCAACCTGGTGCAGAACGCGCTGCGCTACACGCGTCGCGGCGGCGTGGTGGTCGGTTGCCGCAAGCGCGGCGATCAGTTGCGCATCGAGGTGTGGGACACTGGCGTCGGCATTCCGCCCGATCAGCATGACAAGATATTCGGCGAGTTCTATCGCCTGGGCGAACCGGATCGCGATCGGCGTGCCGGTCTCGGTCTTGGGCTGGCCATCGTCGATCGCTTGTGTCGCCTGCTCGGTCACCCGATCGAGGTCAAGTCGACCGTGGGCAAGGGTTCCGTCTTTGCCGTCACCGTCCCGCTCGCTCCGGCCAATAAGCGGGCCATCGAGGCGTCCATCGTTCCGCGCGCCCAGCCGAGCCTGGCCAATGACAAGCTCGTCCTCGTGATCGACGACGATCCGCTGGTGCTCGAAGGCATGAGCGGGATTTTCCGCAAATGGGGTTGCCGCGTCATCACCGCGGACAGTGGTAGTAACGCGCTCAAGACCGCAGCCGAGCAGGACGAAACGCCGGATCTTATCATTTCGGATTATCACCTCGCCAATGGCCGCACCGGCATCGAGACCATCGAACGGCTGCGCGGCGAATTTTCGGCGCCAATTCCCGCTTTTCTGATCAGCGGCGATACCGATCCGGCAACGCTGCATGAAGCGAAAGTCAAAGGGTTTCACCTGCTGCACAAGCCGGTCGACCCCATGGCGCTGCGCGCCATGTTCCATCAGGCGGTCAAGCCGGTGCCGCGAACGGTCGTGCGCAAGCTGCCCGATGCGGAAGAGTCGAGGCCCGACGCG
>Ga0209579_10003923_pt1 | contig 10559 bp, 7 predicted proteins | sample Coa_R1_2_FD_187152 | JGI IMG/M metagenome (GOLD analysis project Ga0209579, IMG submission 187152) | Surface soil microbial communities from Centralia Pennsylvania, which are recovering from an underground coalmine fire - Coalmine... | ecosystem: Environmental > Terrestrial > Soil > Unclassified... | reverse complement strand
CCGTGTCGCGGGGGCCGATGGCCCAGGCACGTTGGGCGACGATGTCGCCCGCGTCGGGCGCCTTCACCATGTGATGGAGGGTGACGCCGGACTCTTCCTCGCATTCCACCAGAGCCCAGTTGATCGGCGCCCGGCCGCGGAGGCGGGGCAGCTTGGAGCCATGAAGATTCAGGGCCCCCAGGGGCGCTTGCCGGAGCACGGACATCGGGATCATGCTCCGGTAGTAGAAGGACAGGATGAGCTCGGGCTTCAGGCCCGCCACGGTGGGCTGGAGGTCGACCTCGTCCCCGTAGATCACCGGCACCCTCGCGGCGGCGGCCACCTCGGCCAGCGAGCGGTACCAGCGTTTCTCGTGCGGATCGTCCCGATGGGTGATCACGGCGGCGACGTCCTCCCCCTGGGACCGGAGGAATTCAAGGCCCGTGCAGCCCATCTCCCCGTAGCCGAAGAGGACGATCTTCACGCCTCGGCGTCCCCGCCATGCACCTTGCGGACCACATAGCGCGGCCGCTGGCGGACCTCTCCATAGATTCGGCCGACGTACTCGCCCAGGATTCCCAGGCCGATGAAGAGGCCGCCTACCATCATGAAGAGGATCGCGAACAGCGTGAAAATGCCGTATTGGGTGTACGAGTCCCCCCGGACGAGCCGCATGGCCAGGATGAAGACGGCCAGGGCGAACGCGGATCCGGCGACCATCGCGCCGAACCAGCTCAGGAAGCGGAGCGGGAGGAAGGAGAATCCCGTCATGAGGTCCATCTGCAGCTTGATCAGCTGGAAGATCCCGTACTTCGACGTGCCCCGCACCCGCTCGGCATGCTCGACCTGGACCTCCGTCGTCTTCTTCGCATAGAGCATCGCCAGGACGGGAATGAAACTCGACAGCTCCTTGCACTGGCAGATCTGGTCGACGACGTTGCGGCTATAGGCCCGGAGCATGCAGCCGTAATCCGTCATCCCTCGCGCGGCCTTGTTCCCGCCGCGGGTGAGGCGGTTCACGAGCTTCGAGGCGATCTTCCGGAAGAGGGGATCCTGGCGGTTTTTCCGAACGGACCCGACGACGTCAAATCCCTCCTCCATCTTGGAGACGAGCTTCGGCACTTCCTCGGGGGGATTCTGGAGGTCGGCGTCGAGCGTGACGACAATCTCCCCCCGAGACTGCGACAGGCCCGCGAAGACGGCCGCGTGCTGGCCATAGTTTCGGTTGAATTCCACCGAGCGGATGCGCTTGTCTTTCGCGGAGAATCCCGCGAGCATCTCGAGGGACTTGTCGGCGCTGCCGTCGTCGACGTAGATCAGCTCCCAGGCCCTTCCGGTCGAGTCGAGGGCCTTGGTCATCCGCTCGTTCAGCTCGGGAAGGTTGGCTTCCTCGTTGTAGACCGGAATCACGGCCGAGATGTGGGGAGGGGGGGCGCTCACGCGAGAAGCCTCCGGACGGCGGCCACGACGTCATCCGCGTCCCCGTCCGTCATGTCCGGGAAGAGAGGCAGGGAGAGGATGCGGCTGCAGACGTGGTCCGTTTGGGGCAGCTTCTTGGCGCCCTTCTTGTACAGCGACAGGCGGTGAACGGCCTCGAAGTGAAGCCCGGACCCGATGTTCTGCTCCTTGAGCTTGGCCATGAAGTCGTCGCGCTGGTCCACGAGGATGGTGAAGAGATGCCACGCGTGCCGGTGGGCATAGGACGGGGCCGCGGGAAGCCCGAGCCCGGGGGCGCCCGCGAGGCCGGTGAGATACCGCTCCGCGATCCGCCGGCGGCGGTCGATGAATCCGTCGAGCCGGCGCAGCTGATGGATTCCCAACGCGGAGGCGATGTCGGTCAGGTTGTATTTGAAGCCCGCCACCACGGTGTCGTAATGGGCCGTGGCGGCGGATCCGTAGGCCTTCCAGGCGTCGCGCGAGACGCCGTGGAACTTGAAGAGCTTGATCCGCCCGGCGAGCTTGTCGTCGTCGGTCGTCAGCATCCCGCCTTCGCCGGTCGTGATGTCCTTGATCGGGTGGAAGCTGAAGATGGCGGTGTTGCCGAGGCCGCCGACGCGCTTGCCCTTGTACTCCGTTCCGGCCGCGTGGGCCGCGTCCTCGATGATCGGGATCTTCTTCCCGGCGATCGCCCGGAGCGCATCGACGTCGGCGGGAGCTCCCGCGAAATGGACCGGGACGATCGCGCGGGTCTTCTTCGTGATCTTCCTGGCGACGTCCTGGGGGTCGATTTGGCGGGTCGCGCGGTCGATGTCCGCGAAGACGACCTTGGCGCCGAGCGCGACGGCCATGTTGGCGGTGGAAGGCCAGGTGAGCGACGGGCAAAGGATCTCGTCGCCGGGCTTGAGGTCGAGCGCCCAGTAGGCGCAGTGGAGCGCCGCGGTGCCCGACGAGAGGGCCAGCGCGTGCTTCGCCCCGACGTAGGCGGCGAAATCCTTCTCGAACTGGACGGTGCGGGGCCCCGTGGTGATCCATCCCGAACGGAGCACCTCGGTCACCTCGCGGATCTCGTCCTCGCCGATGCTGGGCCGCGAAAAGGGAAGCATCGTGGCGCGAATGGTCGCAGCGGTCATGGGATTATCCTCAGAAGGTACCGATCGCGCCCCTGGTGGTCCAGCATCCTGTCGATGATCTCCAAGGGCTTTCCGTCTTTCCGGAACTTCCTTTCCTGGAGCTCGGAGGCGAGGTACAGGCCGGGCTCGCCCTCCCGGGAGGGCAGCGTCCGTCCGACATAGAAGTGGTAGAATCCCTCCGCCCCGCCTTCGGCGGGGACATAGAGCGTTTCTCCGGCCGGGATTCTCGTGGCCAGCCTCCGGCAGCCCTCCGCCATCTCGCGCGTGTCGAGATTGAGCCGGGGATTCACGAAGGCACCGTAGACGAAGAACGCGGTGGCCAGCGCGCCCGTCATGCCCGCAAACCCGGCGCAGAAGCCGAACCGGGCCGTCATCAGCACGACGCCCAGGGCCGCCCCAGCACTGACCCCGCCGATCCAGGGGATCCGGGTGGCGATCTTGAGAAGGCTTGCCCCCGTCCAGACGGACGCCGGGATGAGGGCGAGGACGGCTCCTCCCGCCGCCACCGCGCAGCCGAATCCGAGGAGGCAGCGCCGGGCCAGGGCTGGCTTGTCGCGCCAGAGCGCGGTCAGCATCGTCGCGGCGGCCATCGCCAGGGGCGCGGTCAGATACGTGAGGTAATTGATGCGTTTGGCGGACGAGAGCTCCAGGAAGAGAAACACCAGTCCCGCCCAGACGAGCGACAGCGCGACGCCGGGCGCCCGGCGGACGGTCCGGGTCAGCGTCAGCGAGAAGAGCCAGGGCGTCAAGAGCGGGGTCTGCCGGAGGTAGAAGGTCCAGGGACGTTTCTGCTGGTAGCCTTCGGTGTAGGCGTTGACATTCTCGAGAAGGAGATTCTCGCGGACAAAGGCCCATCCGTTGAGGTGATACACGGCATAGTACCAGGGAATCACGATCAGCAGCGCGGCGGGGATGCCGTACCAGAATTTCATCCCGATCAGCAGCGTCCATTCCCGGCGGACCAGGAACCAGGCCAGGCCACCCAAACCCAGGACCGCCACCGTCAGGGGTCCCTTGGTCAGGATCCCCAGCGCCGTGAAGAGGTACATGAGCGCCAGGTCGCGGTTCTTCCGCCCCCCCCTCTCCGCCGGTTCCGTCCACGCCAGAAAGCGATCGAAGGCCGCGGTGGCGAACAGCATCGTGAGCACGTCGGCCCGGCAGACGGTGCTCTGGAGGAAGAAGGCCGGGGTCGTGGCGAGGATCAAGGCCGCCGCGATACCGGCGTCGTCTCCCGCCAGACGCCGGGTGAGGACGGCGAGGACCGCCAGCAGGGCGAGGGAGGCCAGGGCGGTGGGCAGCCGCATCGCGAACTCGGTGAATCCGAAGATCGAGCCGGAGGCGGCCAGCAGCCAGTAGTGGAACGGCGGATAGGCCGCAAACGGGATCGCGCCGATCCGGGGCGTGACCCAGTCCCGGCCGGTCACCATTTCACGGGAGACCTCCGCGATCTGGGCCTCGTCGATGCGCGACAGCATGGAGCGCCCCAGGACGGGCAAAAGGAGAGCCGCGTCCAGGAGCAGGATCCATCCGAGATTCCGGGAAAACCGGGTGGTCGGGATCATCAATCGGTCGGGAGATTCTACCGAATGACGCCCCTCCCCGCCAGAGGGGCGCCTCGGGATCCCGGCCCGGTTGACAGGAGTTTCGGGGTCGGGGATGATGGTCCCGTCCCATGAACGTGCCCGCCGGGTCCGCCTGCTCGCGGCAGGTCTTGGCCGTCATCGCCGTGGTCACCCTGGTCCGGGCTCTGGTCTCCCTTCAGGGGGAACTGACCTCGGTCGAGAGCTACTCGTGGATGTACGCTCAATACCCCTCTCTGGGCTACTACGATCATCCGGGCATGGTCGGCTGGTGGGGCCGGCTATCCTCCGTCCTCTTCGGGTCCAGCGCCCTGGGATTCCGGGCGCTCCCCCTGGCCGGCTCCGCGGGAATGATCTGGATGGTCTTTCTCGCGACGCGCCGGTTGTACTCCGAATGCGCCGCGCGGCTGGCGGCCCTCCTGGTGGCCTTCGTCCCCCTCTTTTTCATCTTCTCCTGGTATACGACCCCGGACGCGCCCTGCCTCTTCTTCTGGAGCGCGACGGTCTGGGCCCTCGCCCACGCGCTCTCGGGCGATGCCCCGCGCTGGTGGTATGCGGCCGGACTCTTCCTGGGGCTGGCGCTGGATTCGAAGTACCCTGCCGTGTTCTTGGGACTCGGGGTATTCGGCTTCCTCCTGTTCAGTCCCGAGCAGCGATTCTGGTTGAAGCGCCGGGAGCCGTGGATCGGGGTCGTCCTCGCGGTCTTGGCCTTCTCGCCGACCTTCGTCTGGAACGCCCGAAATGAATGGCAATCCTTCGCCTACCAGGGCGTGTCGCGATTTAAGGAAAGCGGTTTTCAACCGGCCCAAGTGTGGCGCTTCGTGTCCAGCCAGCTTTATCTTCTGACTCCGGCGGTCGCGGTCGGGGCCTGGGGAGCGGGAATCACCGCTCTGGTCCGCTGGCGCCGGATCGACTGGAAGGATCGCTTTCTGTCCGCCCTGGGAGCGCCTCTCCTGATCTTCTTCGCGGCGGTGATGTTTGTCCGTCCGGTGCGGGGCCACTGGGCGGCATCCGGCTACGTGACGGCCGTCATGCTCTCGGCAGCCTTCGTCGTGAAGGGCGGGCGTTGGACCCGTCGTCTCTATTGGGGCTCGATCGCCCTCCTGGCCGTCGGCACGCTGATCCTTCCGGTCTTCCTGGCGTTCACGCCGAGGGATCAGCGGAAGGGCTGGGCCTTTCTGGGCGAAGAAGTCAAGCGACGGAATCCCGACTTTATCGTTTGCAACGAGTACCATCTCGCCTCCCAGATGGGGTATGTCCTGCGGACGAGGGATTCATGGGATCTGACCCCGATCGGGAAGCCGTCGAAGAGTTTCCCCAACTGGTGGGACGAGAAGCGTCATCTCGGGAAGAACGCGGTGATCGTCTACGACAGCAGGCACTTTCCGGGGGAGATGGACCGGATCAAAGAGTGCTTCGGCCGGATCGACCGGGCCGAGCTCGTCCTGGTGCCGAGACTGCAGGTCGGGCCCTTCGGCGACGACGAACGGTACTGGATCCTGAACGCCTGGAATTACAAAGGTCCCCGGCTCCTGTATCCCCGAGCGCCGGAGTCTGGAGACTAAGAGACGACGTACCATTCTGGTGGGCCATAGGTTGTAAGTTCCATGGCGGCAGGGTCGACGGCTCCGGCGTGCCGTCCTCCTCCTGGGAGCGAATGAAATCCCGATCTTCACCGAGCCGGGATTTGGGGTATTCTTTCGTCGTGCGGTCTTCCGACAACAAGGCGTTCAAGGAGTGGGCCGTGGTCTGCCGGGCCCTCGGAACCGGTCGGCAGATTCTCATCGTGCGCAAAGGCGGGATCGCCGAGGGTCCGGGCGGCTTCGAGGTGATCGACCGGCAGTTCTTCCTGTATCCCACCTACTTGCATCAATCACCGACCAGCGTCGTCTCGAGCTGGCGGGACGCCTTCGACCAATGCGTCGATGCGTCGCCCGGGAGCGTGACGATCCGGCACTATGCGATGGTCGCCTCGTGGGTTCGGGTGCGGACGCTGGAGAAACTGAAGGCGCTCCGGGGCCAGCACATCCTGTCCGACGCGGTGGTGGAAGAGCGCTTCAAGCGCTGGGCGGACGACAGCGTTCATGCGCTCATGGTCCGAGTCTACGAGCTTCCCGCGCCGGTCGTGATTCCGGAGCTCGAGAGCTATGCGGGCTGCAAGTCTTGGCTTACCCTGGCGGAGGAGGTGCCGCTCGCCGGGGCACGCCCGGTGCTCGACGATGCCGAGTTCGAGAAGCGGGTGGCGGAAGTCCGGGCCATCTTCCGGTGATCTTCCTTGGATCTAGACGATCTCCTGGATCACCCGACCCCGGAGAAGGGTCAGGCGCTCATGGCGGCCCAGATGGAGGTAGGTCAGGCGATCCTGGTCGAGACCAATCTGGTTCAGGATCGTCGTATGAATGTCCCGGAAGTGATAGGGCTTTTCGATCGCCTTCAGGCCGATCGCGTCGGTGGCGCCGACCACCTGGCCTCCCTTGACGCCGCCTCCCGCCATCCACATCGTGAAGCCGAGATTGTGGTGGTCGCGGCCCTTCCCGCCCTCGGCCTCGGGGGACCGACCGAATTCGCCCCCCCAGACGACGAGCGTGCTGTCGAGCAGACCCCGGCGCTTCAGGTCCGTTAGGAGCCCGGCGACCGGCTTGTCCGTCTGCGAGGCCATCCGGAGATGGTTCTCTTCGATGTCACTGTGCGCGTCCCACTGAAGGTTGCCGGTGCCGCCGCCGGAGACGACGCAGATGAACCGCGTCCCCTTCTCCACCAGCCGGCGGGCCATCAGGCAGCGGCGGCCATAGTCGTTCGTCGGTTCCAGGCCCACGCCGTAGAGGTCGAGGGTCTCCTGGGGCTCATTCGAAAGGTCGAAGACCTCCGGCGCTTCGGTCTGCATCTTGAAGGCCAGGTCGTAGGAGCTGATGCGCGCCGAGAACTCGGAGTCCCCTGCCTCCAACGTCGCCCGGTTCAGGTCCCGGATCAGGTCGACCGTCGACCTCCGCTCGTCCATCGTGACGCCCGGGGGCAGGTTCAGGTTCAGGACCGGACGCGCTCCCGGGCGGAACAGGGTGGGCTGGTAGACGGCCGGGAGGAAGCCGTTGGAGTAGAGCGGCTGGCCGGCTTCCTGGGCGCCGTGGGGATCGGGCATGACGACATAGGCGGGCATGGACTCCGACTCGCTGCCCAACCCATAGGTGGTCCAGGAGCCCATGCTCGGGAAACCCGGGACGATGCGCCCCGTGAAGAGCTCGTACTGCGCCGCGGAGTGGACGACCATGTCTCCGTGACAGGAACGGAGTATCGCCAGATCGTCGATGCACTGTGCCGTGTGCGGGAAGAGGTCGGAGACCTCGATGCCGCTCTCCCCGTACTTCTTGAACGTGCGTTTGGTGCCGAACAGCTTCGCCGTCGGCGAGATGAACTGGTACTTCGCCTCGCCGAACTCCTTGGGCCGCGACTGCCCGTTCAACCGATTGAGCAGCGGCTTGGGGTCGAAGGTCTCCAGATGGCTGGGCCCGCCCGACATGAAGAGGAAAATGACGGCCTTGGCCTTGGGGTTCAGGTGCGGGAGTTTCGGCCGGAGCGGGTTGAGCACGCCGTCGTCGGCGCGCAGCTGCTGCTGGTGAAGCATGGAGGCGAGCGCGATCGAGCCGAAACCGCAGAACGCGTCCTGGACGAATTCCCGGCGCGTCCGCGTGGGGCAGGAATGCGGCAGCTTAGTGGACATACAAGAACGCATTCAAATTGAAGAGGGCGAGGGCGAATTCCTTGAGCGAATGGCGCTCCAAGAACTCTCCCGCCAGCCGCCGTTCGTCCGCGGAGGGCGGACGGCCGGCCGTCAGTCGGAAGGCCAGGGCGACCTGGCCGGCGGATTCCGTGCCCGCCTCCCTCCGGAGGCGCTCGGCCAGGGCCGCGGCGAGCGGATTCGAGAGCGACCCGTTCAGCAGCTCCAGCGCTTGCGGCGCGTGGGTGCTGCACTCGCGTCTGCCGCAGCTGGAGCTCGGCGTCGGCTGGTCGAAGACCTCCATCGAGGGCAGCCGGAGGTTGCGTTTGGCGACGAGGTAGATCGAGCGGCGCCGATGCTGGTCCTGGTTCTGCGTGACCGCCCATTGCGCGGGTTTGTAAAGGGCGTGGACCAGCTCGGGGTCGACCGGGACGAAGACGCTGGGCCCCCCCATCGAGGGATTGAGCTTCCCCGACACGGCCAGCATCGAATCCCGCAGCTCTTCCGCGCTTAAGCGGCGGCGGTCGAAGCGCCAGATCCAGCGGTTGTCCGGATCCTTGCTCAGGGCGTTGGTCGTCTCCGGCGTCGAGTCGGCCTGGCGATACGTGCTGCTCCTCAGGATCAGCCGGTGGAGGGGTTTCAGACGCCAGCCGTTTTCCAACAACGCCGTGGCGAGGTAGTTGAGCAGATCGGGGTTGCTCGGCTTCTCGCCGTTGACGCCGAAGTCATTCGGGGTCTTCACCAGTCCGGTGCCGAAGTGGTGCTGCCAGATCCGATTCACCAGGACTCGCGGCGTGAGCGGATGGGCCGGATCGGTCAACCAGCGCGCGAGCTCGACGCGGGGATTGGGAGTCGTGAGCGGCAGCTCCTGGACGTTGTCGCTGATCAGCACCGCAGGGAAGCGCATGCCGACAGGATCGCCCTTCTTGTCCCATTCCCCCCGGCGCAGGACGTGGATCTTCGTGGGCTCGGGAAGGTCGTAGACCGTATTGAGGGCCGGCGGCGCCGGGGGCTTCTCGTCCTCCAACCGCTCGATGTGCTGCTCGAGGAGGATCCGTTCCTGCCCCATGGCCGTCTTGAGCCGCTTCTTGAGGGGGACGATCTGCTCTTGGAGGACATCCGCTTTCGCCTTGTAGGCCGCTTCCTCTTCGGGGGTCGCCAGCGAGATGTTCCTCTCCTCCGTGGCGGCCATGAAGGCCTGCAGGCGATAGTAGTCCTTCTGCAGGATGGGGTCGAACTTGTGGTCGTGGCACCGGGCACAGCCGAGGGTCACGCCGAGGAACGCGGCGCCGATGATGTCGGTACGGTCGGTGAGGACCTCGTTGCGGCTGCTGGCCACCTCCTGGTTCCCCGCGTTTCGCCGCACGGGGCCGAGGCGATGGAACCCTGCTGCGACCAGGGTCTCCGGACTCTGCGGATCCATCTCGTCGCCGGCGACCTGCTCTTGGACGAAGCGGTCGTAGGGCTTGTCGGCATTCAGCGAGTTGATGACGTAATCCCGGTAGCGCCAGAGATTGCCGACGGGCGTGTCGTACTCGAAGCCTTCGCTTTCCCCGAAGCGTACGACGTCGAGCCAGTGCTGGCCCCAGCGCTCGCCGTAGCAAGGACTGGCGAGGAGGCGGTCGACCAGGCGCTCGTACGCGTCGGGAGCGGGATCCTGGACGAAGGCATCGATTTCCTGCGGCGTCGGCGGAAGGCCGGTCAGGTCGTAGGTGACGCGGCGCACGAGGTCGAGTTTCGAGGCCTCGGGGGCGGGCTCGATGCCCTCGCGTTCGAGCCGGGCGAGGATAAAGCAGTCGATCGGGGTCCGGACGCGGTCGGCGTGCCGGACCGTGGGAACGTTGGGTTTGCGCAGCGGCTGGAAGGCCCAGTAGGCCCGCTGTTCGGGGGTGATCGCCCGGCCGGGAACGATCGGGGAAGGGGCCGCGGCAGGTTCAGGCCAGATGGCGCCCGCGTCGATCCACGCCGCCAGGAGCTCGATTTGATCGGGCGGAAGGCGCTTCCCCTTCGGGGGCATCATGACGTCGGGATCGGTCGATCGCAGGCGTGCGATCAGGTCGCTCTTGGCACTGTTGCCGGGAACCAGGGCATGGTCGGTGGAGTCCCCGCCGCGGAGGGCGGCATCGCGTCGGTCCAGTCGAAGCCCCCCCTTCGGATGGTCGGGTCCGTGGCACTTGTGGCAGTTCTGGGACAGGATGGGCTCGATTCGGGAGGCGAAGTCGACCCCTTTGGAAGCGTCCTGGCTGTAGGCGCGCGCAAAGACGGCCAGGAGAAGCGCGAATCCTGCCAAGCGACGGACGACCGGCATTGCAGGCTCCGAAGGAGGACGGGGGCCGCTCCTAGCCCAAACCGCAGTCCCGCCTAAGGAACAACGAACCCCCGCGGTGAGATTCGGCGGGCGACAATTCCCGGGCGGATAGAGCGCTTGAATCCTTCGTCCGTCCCGCGTATGCTGGGGACAACCTTCCGCGCCGCTGGACGGCGCTCTCCCCATGTCGGATCGCTGACCGTGCCCCCCCCGATTCCAGGTTCTGATGGTTCTTTGGACTCTCTTAGTGCGTCGCCTTGGGCGACGGGAAGGATGGAAGCATTCGAGGACCCGGCCGTTCACGCCCTGCTTGCCAGGATCCGAACGCTCCGGCACCGCGAGGGCCGTCAGCGGACGGGACTTCATTACATTGAAGGCTTCCGCAACTTCATCCAGGCGCTCGATGCCCA
>Ga0209579_10003922_pt1 | contig 10560 bp, 12 predicted proteins | sample Coa_R1_2_FD_187152 | JGI IMG/M metagenome (GOLD analysis project Ga0209579, IMG submission 187152) | Surface soil microbial communities from Centralia Pennsylvania, which are recovering from an underground coalmine fire - Coalmine... | ecosystem: Environmental > Terrestrial > Soil >... | reverse complement strand
GGGACCAGACGGAAAATTTGGTTCGGTCCATCCCGAAAAAATAGACGACGGCAGCGGAAACTACTTTGGCCTCGATCCGGCCAACGATGAGGCTGCGCGCGACGATATCGTGGCCGCTTCCCTGGTTGTCCCCATCAACACTCCAGTTGCCATGACCCTGCATTCCAAGGACGTCGGCCACTCCTTTTACGTCCGCGAATTGCGCGTGCAACAGGACTTTGTTCCCGGCCTGGACATTCCGCTCCATTTCACCGCTACGCAAATCGGTAAATACGAAATTGTCTGCACCCAGCTTTGCGGCCTGGGCCACTACAACATGAAGGCTTATCTCGAAGTGGTGAGCGCTCAAGACTTTCAGCAATGGCTTAAGACGCAGGCGGGTCAGTAGTTGGCGTAATTTCGCGGGGACATTCGCACTTGTTTGTTTCCGGCTTTCAGAGGACTACAGCTCATGCATGACGTATCGGCTAGGCCGGCTTCTCACCAGCATACGGCTCCGACCGGATTTCTCCGGAAGTATGTCTTCAGCCTCGACCACAAGGTCATCGGCAAACAGTATTACGGCCTCGCGTTGGTGGCCGTGTTTGTCGGCATGGTTCTTTCCTGGCTGCTCCGCCTGCACCTCGCTTATCCCAATTGGCACATTCCTCTGCTCGGGAAATTCTCCGCCACCGGCGCGCCCGATGGCGTGATGACCCCGGAATACTATCTTTCCCTTCTCACCATGCACGGCACGCTCATGGTTTTCTTTGTCCTCACCAATGCTCCCTTCGCCGCTTTTGGCAACTACTTTCTGCCCATTCAGATCGGCGCGGAGGATATGGCGTTTCCTCGCTTCAACATGATGTCCTTCTGGACCACCTTTCTTGCCTTTGTCGTGATGATGGCCTCGTTTTTCGTTGCGGACGGGCCGCCCATTTCCGGTTGGACCGCGTACGCTCCGCTGAGCGCCGTCGGCGGAGATGCTGGCCCTGGCCTGGCAATGGGTCAAAACCTCTGGGCCGTTTCGATCGCTCTATTTTGCGTGGGTTCGTTGCTTGGAGCGCTGAACTTCATCGCTACCACTCTCGACTTGCGTACCAAGGGAATGTCGCTTGCCCGCATGCCGTACAGCACCTGGGCATGGTTTGTCACCTCCGTGATTGCCCTCCTGGCCTTCGCGGTCCTTCTTCCCGCTTGCATCCTGCTGATTCTGGACCGCGTCGCCGGAACTAGCTTCTTCATTCCAGGGGGCCTCATTCTCAGCGACAAGTTACAGCCCCACTCCGGCGGCTCGCCGTTGCTCTGGCAGCACCTCTTCTGGTTCTTCGGCCACCCCGAGGTGTACATTGCCATCCTTCCCTCCATCGGAATTATCGCCACCATTCTTCCGGTGTTCGCGCGCAAGCCCCTGCTGGGACCGCGCGCCCTCATCGGCAGCATGGTCGCCATCGGCTTCCTGAGCTACATGGTTTGGGGCCATCACATGTTCGTCAGCGGAATGAATCCCTTCTCCGCCAATATTTTTTCCGTTCCCACTCTGATCATCACCATTCCGGCCACTATCATGACTTTGCTGCTGACGGCTTCGGTCTATGGCAGCCGAATGCGCTTCCATACTCCTGCGCTGTTCTGCCTTGGTTTCATTTCCGTGTTCATCAGCGGGGGTATCAGCGGGTTCTACCTCGCCCAGCCTTCGCTCGACACATATCTGCACGCCACCTACTTCGTCGTGGCCCATTTCCACTTCGTTATGGCCGTCGCTTCGCTCTTCGGCGTCTTCGCGGGTACTTATTTCTGGTTTCCCAAAATGTTTGGCCGCATGATGAACGAAACCCTCGGCAAGTGGCATTTCTGGCTGACCTTCCTCGGCGTGTACTGCGTTTTTATGCCTATGCATTATCTCGGCCTGGTCGGAAATGTCCGCCGCTATTCCGCTTTTGTGGATGACTACCTCGCGCCACTCATTCCGGTCCACAAGTTCATCACCATTGCCGCCCTGCTTACCGGTGCAGCCCAGCTCCTCTTCTTCTTTAATCTCATCTGGAGCCGCTTCCGCGGCCCGGTTGCTTCTGAAAATCCGTGGGAGGCTACTTCGCTCGAATGGTCCACCACTTCGCCGCCCCCGTTCGATAACTTCGGCGGACATCATCTGGTGGTCGAGCACGGCCCCAATGAGTTTGCCGTTGATGCGCCGGATGGCACGGACTTCGTGATGCAGGCCGCGCCTCCCAAGAGCGCGTGATGCACCGGCGAAATCGAATCGTCTTGAGAGGTCGCTTTGGGAATTGACATCCATCAAGCCATGCACAGCGAACCGCCACACGTGTCGGCCCTCGCTCGCTTGGGGCCGCGCACACCCGCTATCGCCAAGCCAGAACGCTCCGAAACCGGCGTGTGGATCGGAATGTTCGCCATCGTTATGTCCTTCGCGGCGTTCACCAGCGCCATGATCGTGCGCCAAGGTGTTTCGCCAGACTGGCGCCACTTCGAGCTTCCTCGCCTGCTCTATCTGAATACGCTGACCTTGATCGCCAGCAGCTTCACGTTGGTTCGTGCCCGCGCCCGGCTCACCAGCGCCGTGAAACCCCTGCCGGCATCCGGTGTGGACTCTAAGAAGTCCTTCTCCGAAGGCATGAGTTGGCTCTACATCACCTTTGGCCTCGGCACGGTATTTCTTGTCGGCCAGGTGCTGGTGTGGCGCCTGCTGGTGGCTCAGGGCCTTTTTCTCTCTACCAACCCGAGTTCTTCTTTTTTCTATGTGTTTACCGCGATGCACGGTCTGCATCTGCTCGGCGGAATCCTGGCCCTGGCCTGGATGATTCATAAACTGGCCAGAACTCGCGGCATTTCGCAAACCACCGGCTTGCCTGCGGTCTGTCTCTATTGGCATTTCATGGATGGGCTGTGGCTGTACCTGCTCGTCCTGCTGTTCGTACGCACCTGATTTCCTGGGAGGAGTTGTGAGCGAATCCGCGGCGGCTATTTCACACGGCCTTGGGGCGACGATGGAGCCTTCTCCCTACGGCATGCAGTCCAAAAAATTGACCATGTGGCTGTTTATCGCTTCCGACGCCATCACTTTCGGCGCGATTCTTTTTGGATATTCCTATTTGCGGGTCGGTTCTGCCAACTGGTCCAGGCCTTTTCAATTCTCACCTAGCATCGTCAACGCCATGGTTATGACCGCCATTCTCCTCACCAGCAGCCTGACCATGCTCTTTGCCGTTTCCGCCGCCAAGCAGGGGCAAAAATCCTCCAGCCTGAAGTGGATGGGTGCCACTATCCTTCTCGGCGCTGCCTTCGCCGCGCTCCACTTGCGTGAATGGTTCCACATGTTCAGCGAAGGTTGGAGCCTGTCCAAAAATCCCACCGGCGGCTCCGTCATGTTCGGCGCCACTTTCTTCAGCATTACCGGCCTCCACTTGCTTCACGTCATTTCTGGCGTGCTGGCGTTGCTCGTTGTCAGCATCGGCTTCCAGACCAAATGGCTCGACGAAAATCATGTCGAAACCACCGGCCTGTACTGGCATTTCGTGGACCTGGTCTGGATGTTCGTCTTCCCGTTGTTGTATCTGATGAACGCGAGCCCCCGGTGATACCTCAACCGCGAACAGGAGACACTCCCGGCATGGATGCCAACCACACTCCCGCAATGAAATTTTTTGTTCTGGTATGGATTGGCCTGCTGTGTATCGCAGGCATCGAAGTCTTCATCACCTACCAGGGATTTTCCACTCACGCTCAGCTGGCCATGCTGCTGATCTTGGCTTTCATCGAAGCCGGCATTGGCCTGCTCTACTTGATGCACTTGAAATACGACCGCCCCGTGCTGCTTTGGAGCTTCGTTCTTTCCATCGTCTTTGTCTTGCTGATGATGAATCAGATCTGGCCCGACGCCTACCGCATGGTGAGCATCGGCCACCGCTGATTAGCCGCCCTCTGCGGGTGGGAAATGAGTAGCTCAATGACCAACAGAATTCGTCTTGGCACAGGTTCTCTTCTCTTGCTCGGCGCCCTGGTCGCCGCCATCACCTTGGCCGCTGCTCCCTCAGCCTCGGCCCAAGGCTGCGCTCTCTGCTACCAGAGCGCCGCTTCCGCTGGCGCCCGCGCCATTCAGGCCCTTCGCGACGGCATCGTCATCCTGATCATTCCGCCGTTCTTCATCTGCACCGCCATCACCTACCTGGTGTATCGCCGCCGCAATCTTCACAACCAGGACGCCTGACGCGCCGCTATCCGCGCCCTGGTCCCGCCGCAGGAACCTTCGCCGCGTCGCTCTTCGCCTCATTCTTCACTCGCCCCGCGCATGGCAGCCGCAGTTCAATCAGCAATCCACCATCCCGGCAATTCATCGCTCGCACCGACCCGCCATGCAGCCGGATCGCGCGATCCGTAATCGACAATCCCAGCCCCGACCCGCCCGTCGAACGGTCCCGCGCATCCCCCACCCGGTAAAACGGCAAAAATATATCCGGCAGCGATTCCTCCGGCACGCCTCGCCCTCGGTCTCGCACGGTAATCAGCGCGGTCGCATCTCCATTACTCGATAGTTTCTGCAGCCCAATCTCCACTTCCGTACCTTCCGCCGTGTAGTTCACCGCATTGCGAATCACATTCTCGATCGCACTGCGCAATAACCCCTTATTTCCCGGAATCGTACACGCATCCGTCTGCACCACCCGCACGTGCCGCTTCCGGCTTTGCGCCTCAAAATCCGCGTCCGCGGCCACTTCCGCTACCACCTGATCCAGCATCACCGGTTCGCCTTCCAGTTGCTCGCTGCCGCTTTCCAGCCGTGCCAGCCGCAGCAGGCTCCCGATCAGCGTATTCAGTCGCCCGGCCTCCAGCTCGATTCGATCGAGCCCGCTGGTCGCTTCCTCATTCGCATGCAGCCGCGTCAGTCCCAGGGCTACCGTCAGCCGCGCCAGCGGCGACCGCAGTTCGTGCGAAATATCCGCCAGCAACCGCCGCTGCGACGAAATCAGCGATTCAATCTGCTCCGCCATGTGGTCAAAATCTCTGCTCAACTCCGCCAGCTCGTCGTTGCGGTTGCCCGCCGCCGCTCCCACCCGCGCGCTCAGGTTCCCCGTCGCCAGCCGGTGCGTCGCCGCCCGTAAGTGCAGAATCGGTGCCGTGATGTACCTGGTCAGCCAGAAGCACACAAACCCCGCGATGAACAACACTGCCGCCGCCCGCACGATCTGTACCTGGATCGGCGCGCGCAGCACGTCCGCCACCGATTCCACATGCGTTCCCACGATCAGCACATAATGCGTGCCCATCGATCCCGTGGTTCGCGTCGCGGAAAAATTGGTGTCGTGCGACACCTTGATCTTCGTTCCCACCGTCTGTAGCGCTGACATCGCCATCGCGTCCACCTCCGGCGGCGTCGGTTGCGACAATATTTCTTTTCCTTCGTCGTCAAACAGGTAGGCTTGCCAGTGCAGCGTCGTCTGCAGCGACGTCAGAAAGTCCGCCAGCGCTCCCATCCCGTGATCGTCCAGAATATCCGCCGCGCGCGCCGCCATCAGCGGCATCACCGTACGGTCAAACTCCTCCGTGCGCATTGCCTTGAATTGCGATTGCGTCGTTACCACCGACGCAATCAGCGTCGCGCTGACCAGCACCATCGCCAGCCAGAACGACAGGAATATTTTCAGGAACAGACTGCGCAACTTCCACCCACCTTGCCCAATCTCAACGCTACTGGGAAACATCCGGCACTACATAGATATAGCCCACGTTTCGGATGGCTCGGATGCGCTCCGTGCCGTCCTCGAACGGGCCGATTTTCTTTCGCAGATTGCTGATGTGCACATCCAGGCTGCGGTCCGCCGGCTCCAGTTCCCGTCCCAGCCCATTTTTCACCAGATCTTCCCGCGTCACCACTTGCCCCGGCGACTTGAAAAATACTCCCAGCAGTTCGAATTCTGCCGATGTCAGCTCCACATCCCGGTTCTTCAGATACGCCGTCCGCGCCCGCGTATCCAGCCGGAGATCGTCCAGCCGGATCGACACCGCGCTCGCCGCTTCTTTCGTCGCGCCGCCCGCCGCCGTCCGTCGCAGCACCGCATGGATGCGCGCCGCCAGTTCGCGCGGATTAAACGGCTTCGGCATGTAATCGTCCGCGCCGATCTCCAGTCCCACGATCCGGTCCACGTCCTCGCCATGCGCGGTCAGCATGATCACCGGAATCGCCGACTTGGCCCGGATCTGCCGCAGCACTTCAAACCCGCGGATCCCCGGCAGCATCACGTCCAGAATCACCATTCCGTACGAATCCGAAAGCGCGCTGGCCACTCCCGTCGCGCCGTCATGCACCGCCTCCACCACGAACCCCTGCGCGCCCAGGTATTGCTGCACCAGTTCGCAAAGCTCCACGTCGTCGTCCACCACCAGTATGCGGGTCGCGGCCCAGTCGCTCGGATTGTCGTTTTTGCCTGCCAAGCTATGCATTTTATACCTCGACCGCTGCGGAATGGGAACCAATGCGCAACTCAATTCGCCGCGCTCCTCCCGTATCAAACCGCCTCCGCTCCCCGCTAAACCCGTTCAGGTTGGCCATCCCGATTAATGCTACAGTTGAATTCCAAGAGGTACACCCATGGAGCAAGATGACCTGATCTTCTTTGGCGCCGCCGTGCTGCTCGGACGGATGGGCAGCGAAAACCCTCCCGGCCAGGCGGAGATCAAAACCGCCGTCTCTATTGCGCGCAACCTGCGCGATGAAGTCGAGCGTCAGCACGAAGAAGCCCGCATAAAAAGAGAGACACGCAAGATCAAGTAGCAAATCGGGGTGGTTTCCGGTCAGTCGCCGAATCGCTCCGCCGCCCGGGCCCTCGCTTTCGCCGCTTCTTCTTCCCGGTTCTTTGGCGGTGCCGTCGTTTCCAGCGAGTTCAGCAGCCGCATCGAAACGTCTGCGATCTCGTCAATCGCCTGCGCAAACGCCGCCTCATTCGCCTTCGACGGCTTGGTGAATCCGCTGATTTTCCGCACGAATTGCAGCGATGCCGCCCGCACTTCTTCCGGCGTCACCGGCGGCGCGAAATTAAAGAGCGTCTTGATGTTCCGGCACATGCCAGCCTCCGCGAGTGATCATGCTCGCATTCAATTCTAATCACGCCGGGCGCGCCGCGCGAACACCGTTTCTCCCTTGTCGGCGCGCTCGTCGTGCGCTTTTACTGACTTCCTTTTTACAAGCGGAAAACGCGTGTTTCGCCGTACCATCGCCCCGCAAGGCATCCTGCTCGTCCCGTGTCGCATCAATTCTAGGAGCCACATGGTGCCACAACCTGCAACCTCCGTTTCAGCGCTCGCTGCTACCCCCACCGACGCCTACCAGGATTTCGTTAATCCCCAATGGGTGAAACTCCTCACCTTGCTGGGCATGAATGTCCAGTATGAACGCTGTTCCGGTTGCGAACTCTTCATTAAAGACGGACCGCGCGTCCTCGACTTTCTCTCCGGCTACTGCGTCCACAATGCTGGACACAATCATCCTTACATCGTCCAGGCCCTCAAGGACGAACTCGACAAATGCGGCCCGGCCATGCTCCAGAGCCACGTGCCGGAGCTCGCCGGAGAATTGGCCCGGCGCCTCTGCGAACTCGCCGGCAGCGATCTGCAAAAAGTCTATTTCGGCAGCAGCGGTAGCGAAGGCGTAGAAGCCGCCATCAAATTCGCCCGCGCCACCACCGGCCGCCCCGGAATCGTCTACGCCAGAAGCAGTTTTCACGGCCTCACCGCAGGCGCTCTTTCTCTGATGGACACCGGCTTCTGGCGCGAAGGCTTCGGCCCGCTCCTCGCCCACACCGAACCCATCCCCTTCGGCGAAGTTGAAGCTCTCGAAAAAGCGCTGGCCCCCAAAAACCATGCTGCGTTCATCGTCGAACCTCTGCAAGCCGAAGGCGGCATCATCCTTCCGCCGCACGACTATCTCCAACACGCCCAACAACTCTGCCGCAAAACCGGCACCCTCTTTGTCCTCGACGAGGTGCAGACCGGAATGTTTCGCACCGGTACTTTTCTCGCGGCTCATCAGTTCGGTGTTCGGCCGGACATGGTCGTTCTGGCCAAGGCCCTCAGCGGTGGCCTTATGCCTGTAAGCGCCGTGCTCATGACCGACACCATCTACCACTCCGTCTATTCCTCTCTCAAACGCGCTATTGTCCACACTTCCACTTTCAGTGAAAACAGCCTCTCCATGCGCGCCGGCCTGGCCACACTCGACGTTTTACAAAGCGAAAAGCTCGGACCGCGCGCTCTCGAACTCGGCGAGATCTTTCGCGCCAGGCTGCGTCACGCCCTCGCCGGCTTCGACCTCGTCAAGGAGGTCCGCGGCATGGGCCTGCTCACCGGCATCGAATTCGCCCCTCCGCAGAAACTCGCGTTCCGTGCGCTCTATGAAGCCTTCCACAGAATTCACCCCGCCATGTTCGGTCAGATCGTCGTCATGCGCATGTTCCGCGAAAAGAGAATTCTCACCCAGATCTGCGGCAACAATTTTATGGTGCTCAAGGCGGCGCCGCCGCTCATCGCCACCGAACAATATTTGAACGACTTCGTCGCCGCCCTCCGCGACGTCGTCGAACTGGCCGAAACGTCGGCCTCGTTTTGGACCGAAGCCCTGGGCATGGCCCGTCGCGCCGTCAATATCTGATTTAGGAGCTGTGGTGGTCTGCATGAACGATCAGGTCGATGTGTTGGTCATTGGAGGCGGCCCCGCCGGTTTGGCCGCGGCTATCGCTGCCTGCCAAAAGGGTTTTGGTGTCACCGTCGCCGACGGTGCCGCTCCTCCACTAGACAAAACTTGCGGCGAAGGCATGATGCCCGAATCGCTCGCCGCACTAGAAACTCTGGGCGTCGCCATCGCTCCTGGCGAAGGCTACCGCTTCCGCGGCGTCAGCTTTGTTCAGCCCTGTAGCGCGGGCTTCTCTGCACCACCACGTGCTTTTCGCGAGACGAGTCTTGCCTGCGCTGCCGACCCGCTGCCTCGCTCTACCGAAGTCACCGCCGATTTTCCCCACGGCTTCGGTATCGGTTTGCGCCGTCCCCTCCTTCACGAAAAACTCGTGGTTCGCGCCGAGCAGTGTGGAGTTCAACTACTCTGGAAGTCCCCTGTGACCACCTTGGACGCCTCCCAGGGCGCAACCGTGAACGGAAGAAAGATCTCCGCTCGCTGGATCATCGGCGCCGATGGCCAAGGTTCCCGCGTCCGTAAATGGGCTGGTCTGGAGAAGACCCGCAGCGCAGCGCAAAGATATGCAAATCGGAGACATTATTGTGTCACTCCGTGGTCCGACTTCGTGGAAATCTATTGGAGCGGCCTTGTGCAAGCTTACGTCACGCCCATCGCTGCCCAAGAGGTTTGCGTCGTGTTGATCGGCGACCATCGGCAGGAAGTGGACTTTGACCGCGCGCTACGCCAATTGCCTCAATTGCGCGAACGCTTGCTCGGTGCGGAACTCGCCAGTCGCGAGCGCGGAGCCGTCACTGTCTCCAAATCGCTGCATACCGTCCAGCGCGCAAACGTCGCCCTCATCGGCGACGCTTCTGGCAGTGTCGATGCCATCACTGGCGAAGGCTTGCGTCTCGCATTCCGGCAGGCATTTGCGCTGGCCGAGGCGATGCAAGCGGGAAATCTCGCATCCTATCAACGTCGGCATCGCCAGCTCGAGCGCCGCCCCATGGCCATGGCTAGGCTGATGTTGCTCCTCGGACGCCATCCCTCGCTCAGGACTCGCGTCCTCGATTCCTTCGCCAGCAAAGGGGAGCTTTTTGCGAAGCTTCTGGCGTTCCACGTGGGTGAAGCAACTCCCGCGCAGTTCCTGTCCGCCGGAGCGGCTCTTGGCTGGCGCCTGCTCGCAACTTACGCATAAGAGAGATCATCATGCGCATCACTGGAATCAAATCACTAATCTTCGCCGCCTCGGCGATTGCCGGAATCACCGTTCTGCTCTCCGCCACGGCGGCTCCGCCGCGTCAGGCTGCCCAAGCCACGCCCACGTCAACCTCGGCGGCCGTAGCTTCTACGCCGGCAGTAACCTCTCCAGTTTCGCTGACCCTCGATCCCGCCCAGTCGAAAGTCCACTACACCGTCCCCACCACTCTCCACACCGTGCATGGCACCTTCGACGTCACCCGCGGCACGATGGATTTCGATCCCGCCTCCGGCAAGGCTGCTGGCGAAATCGTCGTAAACGCCAAGAGCGGCGAAAGCGGCAACAACTCCCGCGATAACCGCATGCACAAGGAAATTCTGGAAACCGCCAAATTCCCCGAAGCCGTCTTCCGCCCCACTCAGGTTGAAGGAATTGTCGCGGCCAGTGGTCCTTGCGAAATCAAAGTCCACGGCACCTTTTCCGTCCACGGCTCCGACCACAACGTCGTTGCTCTTGTCCACGCCGAACTCGCCGGCCAGGCCTGGAAGGGCACTGCAAAATTCGATGTGCCCTACGTCCAGTGGGGCATCAAGGACCCCAGCAATTTCCTGCTCAAGGTCAACCACGTCGTCAGCGTCGAAATTGAAATGGGCGGCTCCCTGCAGCCCGCCAGGTAAAACTCCACCCGCAAGATCCC
>Ga0209579_10003921_pt1 | contig 10562 bp, 10 predicted proteins | sample Coa_R1_2_FD_187152 | JGI IMG/M metagenome (GOLD analysis project Ga0209579, IMG submission 187152) | Surface soil microbial communities from Centralia Pennsylvania, which are recovering from an underground coalmine fire - Coalmine... | ecosystem: Environmental > Terrestrial > Soil >... | reverse complement strand
TCGGGATGCCGGAACAGCGCGGAGTCGTCGATCGTCACCTTCGCGTCGAGCGCCTTGACCTCCCCGGCCGGCGTCACGATCAGCGGGTTGACCTCGCACAGCATCGCCTCCTCACCGGCGAAGCAGTGATAGAGCTTCTCGAGGATGGCCAGAATCTGCTTCCGCTCGCCGGCGTCGTCGATCCGGGCAAGGTGTGCGAGCCATCGTCCCTCGTACGGCTGGTATCCGACGAGCGGCTCGACGTGGACACGCGCGACCGCCTCCGGGTCGCGCGCAGCCACCTCCTCGATCTCGACCCCCCCTTCTCTCGTCAGCAGCAGGAGGGGCTTCTTCGCGCCGCGGTCGAACGTCACCGCGAGGTAGTACTCCTTCTCGATCTCGGAGGCGCGCTCGACCCAGACGCTGCGGACCTCGTGGCCGCGGATCGCGAGCCCGAGGATCTCCCCCGCCCGCGTCTCCGCCTCGTCCGGCGTCGCGGCCAGCTTGACGCCTCCAGCCTTGCCGCGCCCACCGGTGAGCACCTGGGCCTTGACGACCACCTCGCCGCCGAGCTCCTCGGCGGCCCGCCGCGCCTCACCGGGGGTCGACGACAGCCGACCCTCGGAGACCGGGATCCCGTAGCGGCGAAACAGCTCTTTGCCCTGATGCTCGTACAGATCCAGGGCGCCGACTCTAGCTCTGGCTAACCTCGCACGGGTGGAGACGATCGTTGTCGAGGGACTGCGGAAGCGGTACGGGGACGTGCAGGCGCTCGACGGCGTCTCCTTCGCCGTGCGCGCGGGCGAGATCTTCGCGTTGCTCGGTCCGAACGGCGCCGGCAAGTCGACGACGGTGCGGGTGCTCGCAACGCTGTCGCGCGCCGACGAGGGCCGCGCCTCGGTCGCCGGCCATGACGTCGCGCGCGAAGCCGACGCAGTGCGCCGCGCGATTGGCTACGTCCCGCAGGAGTCGGGGGTCGACCGCTTCGGCACAGGCCGCGAGAACCTCATGCTGCAGGGTCGGGTGCAAGGCATGCGCGGCCGCGATCTGCGTGCCCGCGTCGACGAGCTGCTGGAGCTCGTCGGCATCGCCGATGCCGCCGACCGCGTCGTCAACGGCTACTCCGGTGGGATGAAGCGGCGGCTCGACATCGCTCTCGGCCTCGTGCACAGGCCGCCCGTGCTGTTCCTCGACGAGCCGACGACCGGCCTCGACCCCGAGGCCCGTGTCGCCCTATGGAAGGAGGTCGGCCGGCTCGCAGCCCGCGAGACGCTGTCGATCCTGCTCACGACGCACTACCTCGACGAGGCCGACGAGCTCGCCGACCGGTTGGCGATCCTTTCCGCCGGCCGGGTCGTCGTCGAAGGGACGCCGGTCGGCCTGAAGTCGGAGCTGCGCGGGGACGCCGTCACGATTGAGCTCGCGAACGGCCGCGCCGACGACGCCCGCCGCGCGCTCATCGGCGCCGACGCACCGGTTGAGACCGCGCTCGGCGACGGCCGCACGCTCATCTCCCGCGTCGACGACGGCGGCCAAGCGCTGCCGCGCATCCTGGCCGCGCTCGGCGACGCCGGCATCGCCGTCGAGTGGGTGGCAGTCAGCAGGCCGTCGCTCGACGACGTCTACCTGCACTACACCGGCCGCGACTTCGCCGCCGACGACCGAGGCGAATGATCGTTCCACGCCATACGTGGTTCATGATCGTGCGCCAGGCGCGCAACCTGCTGCGCGAGCCGATCTGGATCGCGCTGCTCCTCATCCAACCGATGGTCTGGTTGATCCTCTACGGCCAGTTGTTCAAGAACGTAACGCGTCTCGGCGGCTTCGGCACGACGTCCTACATCACGTTCCTGGCGCCGGCGATCGTCATCATGAACTCGTTCTTCGGGGCAACGTGGAGCGGTTTGGCGATGGTCGGCGACCTCGACCGAAAGGTGATCGAACGGTTCCTGGCGACGCCGGCGTCACGACTCTCGCTCGTCCTGTCCCATATCGTCCGCTCGGCGCTGACGGCGGGGATCCAATCCGTGGTCATCCTCCTGGTCGCCCTGGCCCTCGGCGTCCGCGTCCACACAGGCGCGGTCGGCTGGCTCGTGGTGATCGCGGTCGCGATGCTCGTCAACAGCGCTTTTGCCGGGATCTCGCAGGGGCTCGCGCTGCTGACGCGCCGCGAGGCGTCGATGATCACGCTCGCGAACTTCATCGGGCTGCCGCTCCTGTTTCTCTCGTCGACGCTGCTCGCGGAGCGCCAGATGCCGCACTGGATGCGCGTCACGGCGAAGTTCAACCCGGTGAACTGGGGCGTAGACGCGGCGCGGGACGTCGTGCTGCCGGGGACCGACTGGAGGTCGGTCGGCGTGCACGTGGGCTACCTGGCAGCACTGTGCATCGTCAGCGCCGGGTTCGCTCACTCGACCTTCCGCGCCTACCGGCGCTCGCTGTAGCGGTCGAGCGCCTGCGACCGACCGTCTCAGCCGGCTGAGCCGTCGCCCGGCTCGACGACGCAGATCGTCTGCCCCGCCGCCACTTGCTGGCCGGGTGAGACCGCGAGCCCGGCGACGACGCCGCCCCGATGCGCCTGCACCTCGTTTTCCATCTTCATCGCCTCGACGATGCAGATCACCGTGCCTGAAGTGACCTCGTCGCCGTCGGACACCCTCACCTCGAGCACGGTGCCCTGCATAGGCGTGACGACGACGTCCGCCGTGCCGGCGCGGGCGGCGCGTGACGATCGCTCGCGGCGCCTTCGTGCGAGCGCGCGGTAGGGCGGCTCGGGCCGCGACACCTTGACCTCGACACGTCGACCGTCGAGCTCGACGATCGTCGTCTTCGTCGACAACGCTCCGTCCGCCGCTGCCGCTAACCTCGTTGCCTCATGAGAGAACTGCTTCGCACGCTCTGCAAGCTTCTCGGACTCGACGAGACCCCGGCAGGTCTCGGCCGCGGCAAAGCACGGATGCGAGAGCAGGGCGCGGTGGAATCCGACCAGCGTCTCGACGCCCCCGATCTCGTACTCGGCGAGCGCGCGCAGCATTCGGCGGCGGGCTCGGTCACGGTCCGTGTCGTGCACGACGAGCTTGGCGAGCAGCGGGTCGTAGAGGTCCGACACCTCGGACCCCGAAGCAACGCCCGAGTCGACGCGCACCCCCGGCCCCGCCGGCTCGCGGTAGCTCGCGATCCTCCCGGGCGACGGCAAGAAGCCGTTGGACGGGTCCTCCGCGTTGATCCGGCACTCGATCGCGTGCCCGTGGAGCACGACGTCCTCCTGGCGCAGCGATAGCGGCTCCCCCGCCGCGATTAGCACCTGCTCGCGCACGAGGTCCAGGCCGGTGACAAGCTCCGTGACGGTGTGCTCTACCTGGATGCGGGTGTTCATCTCCAGGAAGAAGTACTCGCCGTCCGGGCCGAGCAGACCCTCGATCGTGCCCGCGGAGCGGTAGCCGACGGCGCGCGCCGCGTCGACCGCGATGCGGCCGATGCGCTTTCGGAGCTCCGGGGAGACCGCAGGCGAGGGCGTCTCCTCGACCAGCTTCTGATGACGCCGCTGGATCGTGCAGTCGCGCTCGCCGAGGTGGATGACGGAGCCGTACGCGTCGGCGAGCACCTGCACCTCGACGTGGCGCGGATCCTCGAGATACCGCTCGACGTAGACCGACGGGTCGGCGAAGTACGCCTGCCCTTCCCGGCGGGCAGAGGCGAGGGCATCCTTGAGCTCGTCCGGCGATGCGACGACGCGCATCCCCTTGCCGCCGCCCCCGGCCGCCGCCTTGACGAGCAAGGGGTAGCCGAGCGCCTCACCGAGCTCGGCCACCTGCTCGGCCGACTCGACCGGGCCGTCGGAGCCCGGGACGACCGGCACGCCGGCGGCCTGCATCCTCGCCCGCGCAACGGTCTTCACACCCATGAGCTCGATCGCCTCCGGCGGCGGCCCGATCCAGACGAGCCCGCAGGACTCGACCGCCCGGGCGAAGCCGGCACTCTCCGCGAGGAACCCGTACCCGGGGTGAACGGCCTCCGCGCCGCTCGCCTCGGCTGCAGCGATGAGCTTTCCGACGTCGAGGTAGCTCTCTGCAGCGGTACGCCCTCCGAGCGCGAACGCCTCGTCCGCGAAGGAGGCGTGAATCGAGCCGCGATCGGCATCGGAGTAGACCGCAACCGAGCCGATTTCGAGCTCCCGAAGGGTGCGGAAGACGCGCACAGCGATCTCGCCGCGGTTTGCGACCAGGACCTTACGGAACACGGCGCGTATTCTCCTGCGAGTGAACGTCGCGGATCAGCTGACCGTGGCTCGGGTGGTAGCGGCGCCGCTCGTCGTACTGCTCTTCGCCCTCGATTTCGGCGGACATGCCTACTTGGGGACGGTGGTGTTCTGCGCTGCTATGTCGACCGACTGGTTCGACGGCCGCGTCGCCCGCCGAGCCGGACGCACGTCGCCGCTCGGCTCGCTGCTCGACCCGGTCGCCGACAAGGTTCTCGTCCTCGCGACACTCGTCGTCCTGCTAGGAGAGCGTGTCTTCCCGGCCTGGATGGTCGCCGCGATCGTGGGCCGCGAATTACTGGTCAGCGGCCTGCGGCTCGCCGCCCTCGAGCGAGGGGTCGTGATCGCCGCCCGTGACCTCGGCAAGCTGAAGACGTGGTCGCAGGCAGTCGCGGCCGCCGCGGGCGGACTTGCCGCCGCGGGTGCCTGGAGCGATCGCGTCTCCTGGTGGCTGCTCCTCGTCGCCGTCGCGCTGACGTGGATCTCGGGTCTCGACTATGCACGCTCGGCGCCGCGCGTCCTCCGCGGACGTGCGATCGCCTCCTGAGCGCGGAACTCGAGCTCGACGGGCGTTCCGAGTGACTCGAGACCGGCGAGCCACCAAGGACTCACGGCCTGTACCGGGTCAGGCAGGAGGGCGCGCACTATGCGCACGACCGCGTCGGGTAGCCCCTGCTCGAGTTCCAATTCCGAAGGCAGGCTATCCCTCGCGCGAGTGTTGTCAGAACGGCATTCACTCCAACTGGGGACGAGCGACGTCGGCCGCGCGCCGATGGTCGCCACATGCGGCGACTCCTATTCATTTCCATGCTCGGATTCGGCTTGCTGCCGACTAGTGCGCTCGGTTCGAACGGCGGAGCGGTCAAGTCGTTCTACGCCACCGGCCTCGTCAAGTCCCTCTCGGCAGCCGTGCTGACGGTCCACGGCGCCCGCGATGTGAGGTGCAGGCTAACGCCGCACTCGCCGGCGACGGCCGCGGTCACGGTCGGCGACCGTGTCGCGGTCACGTGCACCGGCAACGTCCTCATCAGGATCCGCGACTTCGGGCAGACGACACCGCCGACGCCCGCGCCCGCAACTACGGCACAACCGACGGCGCCAGCGACGACGGCAGGGGGAAGCGGCTCGATCACCGCGCTCAGCTCGACCTCGATCACGGTGACAGGCGACCGGTCGCTCACGTGCGCGATCACCACCGCCGTGGCCGGCCTGAACAACTTCCACGCGGGCGACGCGGTGCGAATCGGTTGCGTCGACGGCGCGCTCTATTACGTCGTCGCAGCGACACCGCCCGCGACCACGACGACCACGACGACGCCCAGCACTGCGGCGCCGCCGAACAGCTACGGAATCGGGACCATCACCGCGCTCACGGCGACGACGATCACGGTCACAGGCGACCGCACGCTCTCATGCGAGCTAGCCTCGAGCTCGCCGGCCCTCGGCGACTACCACATCGGCGAAGTGGTCAAGATCGCCTGCCAGAACAGCGTCCTGACCGGCATCGTCGCGAACACCACAACGGCAACGACAACGACGACGACAACGACGACGGTCGCGGCCCCGCCGGTGCCTGCCCCGACGACGCAGAACGCTTCGAGCGGCAAGGGCACGATCACTGCACTGAGCCCGACCTCGATCACGGTCACCGGTGACCAGTCACTGACCTGCGCGATCGGCCCGTCGTCGCCTGCACCCTCGGACTACGGACTGACGGTTGGGGCGCACGTCGGGATCGGCTGCGTGAGCGGCGTTCTGACCCACCTCAGCAGCGTCTGATCAGAGCGGGATGTTCCCGTGCTTGCGTGCGGGCCGCGGCTCGCGCTTCGTGATCGCCGTCCGCAGCGCGTCGACCAGGACCGGACGCGTCCGGCGCGGCTCGATCACGTCGTCGACGTAGCCGCGCTCGGCGGCGACATACGGGTTCGCGAACTGCTCGCGGTACTCGGCGATGAGCTGCTTCCTGCGCGAGTCTAGATCCGGCGCGTCCTCGAGTTCCCGCCGGAAGACGATGTTGACCGCCCCCTCGGGGCCCATGACCGCCACCTCGGCCGTCGGCCAGGCGAAGTTGAAGTCGGCGCGGATGTGCTTGGAGCTCATGACGTCGTATGCCCCGCCGTACGCCTTGCGCGTGATCACGGCCAACTTCGGCACCGTCGCCTCGCAGTAGGCGTATAGGAGCTTCGCGCCGTGCCGGATGATCCCGCCCCACTCCTGCGCCGTTCCCGGCAGGAAGCCGGGCACATCGACGAATGTGACCAGCGGCACGTTGAACGCGTCGCACGTGCGAACGAAGCGAGCCGCCTTCGAGGCCGCGGCGATGTCGAGAACGCCGGCGAGCGAGTGCGGCTGGTTTCCGACGACGCCGACCGCGTAGCCCCCGAGCCGCGCAAAGCCGCAAACGATGTTCTCGGCGAACAACGGCTGCAGCTCGAGGAACTCGCCCTCGTCGACGACCGCGCCGATGACGCGCTTCATGTCATACGGTTTGGTCGGCTCGTCGGGCACGAGGTCGTCGAGCTCGGGCGACTCGCGCTCGACGGGGTCGTCTGGGTCGTCGAACGGCGCCGGCTCGCGGTTGTTCTGAGGCAGGAAGCTCAGCAGGTAGCGGGCGTCCTCGAGTGCGCTCTCCTCGTCCAGCGAGACGAGATGCGCGACGCCGGACTTCGTCGCGTGCGCCGAGGCGCCGCCGAGCTCCTCGAACGTGACGTCCTCACCGGTGACCGTCTTGACGACGTCGGGGCCGGTGATGAACATGAACGACGAGCCTTCCGTCATGAGCACGAAGTCGGTCATCGCAGGCGAGTAGACGGCGCCGCCGGCGCACGGGCCCAGCACGAGCGAGAGCTGCGGCACGACACCGGAGAGCTGCACGTTGCGCCAGAAGATCTCGGCGTACCCCGCCAGCGACACGACGCCCTCCTGGATCCGAGCCCCGCCGGAGTCGTTGATGCCGATGACTGGGCAGCCGAACTTGCCGGCGAGGTCGAGCACCTTGCAGACCTTCTCGGCGACGGCCTCGGACAGCGAGCCGCCGAATACGGTGAAGTCCTGGCTGAAGAGGAAGACGCGGCGGCCGAACACCTGGCCGTAGCCGGTGACGACGGCGTCTCCAGGCGGCCGGCGGTCCTCCATCCCGAACGCCGTCTCGCGATGCCGCACGAAGCGGTCGAGCTCGACGAACGTCCCCGGATCGCAGAGCAACTCGGCGCGCTCGCGCGCGAGGAGCTTTCCGGCTGCCCGCTGCCGCTCGACAGCCGCCTCCGTCCCGGCATGCGCGGCGAGATCGCGTTGCTCGTGCAGCCAGTCGAGCTTCTCGCGAGTTGTCTCGTGGCTGCGTCTGCCGGTCTCCGCCACGAGCGGAGCCTACTGGCGGGTTCGCGTGCAGGGCTCGGTCGGCGGGCCCGGCCGATTCTCACTCACCGCTGGCGGCCGATGCACGCCTGCGCGGGAGGCAACACCGACTGATCGGATCGCCGCCGCCGGCGCCGCGGCGAGGACCCTCGAGCGACCGCCGCGTCCAGGTGGTGCGGCGATGAGTGGCGCCTCGAACGCGCCGACGCGGCTGAACACGCCTCAGCTCGGATGCAGAGAGCTGGTCTGAATCCCGGCTGCCAGGGACGAGCCGTGCTCCCGGGCTGCGACTCCGGTCACGCCGGGCGCACGACCCGCGTCCGGCGGGGCCGGTGTGGACGAATCGGCACACAATCGGCGCACATCGGCCACGGACGCGCCACGCGCCCACGGGTATCGTCGCCCTCGAGGGCGGCGGGCGCCTTCCCCTTCCAGGGTGGGGGTGATCGCGCGCGCGCGCCCGTCACACACGTCCACACTCCGGCACTCGCCGGGCGTGCACGACTACATTCGCCGGATGGAGCCGGAGCGATCGACGATCTGGCCGTACGACGCTCGCGGCGAGCCCGGCGACTTCTACTACGCCCGCTACGGGCACCCGACCGGCGCGGCCGCCGAGGCTCGGCTCGGAGTGCTCGAAGGCGGCGACGCGCTTCTCTACCCGTCGGGCATGGGCGCCGAGACCGCCGTCCTGCTCGCGCTCGCACGTCCGGGCACCCTCGTCGCACTCGCCGCCGGCGCGTACTACGGCACCTCGGTGCTCATGCGCGAGCTCGCGCCGTGGGGCCTGCGATTCGTCGAGTACGACCAGACCGGAACGCCGCCGCCGGCCGACCTCGTCTGGGTCGAGGCCCCCGCGAACCCGATGCTGACGCAGCCGGACTGGGAGGCCGTACGGGCGCACCGCGGTCTCGTCGTCTGCGACGCGACGCTGTCGACGCCCGTCTACCTGCGCGCCCTCGACCAGGGGGCGGACGTCGTGCTCCACTCGGCGAGCAAGTACCTCTGCGGCCACCACGACGCACTCCTCGGGGCAACGGTGACGCGCGAACCCGAGCTGACCGACCGCCTCCGGAACATGCGGGGCCGGAGTGGGATCACGGCGTCGCCCGACTCCGCCGCAGCGCTTCTCCGCGGCCTCGACACGCTCACCGAGCGGCTGCACCGCATCACCGCGACGGCGACCGAGCTCGCCGCGCGCCTCGGCGCGGATCCCGCCGTCGACGGCGTCCGCTATCCCGGCATCGGCGGCGTGATCTCGTTCGACGTCGCCGACCCGCGCGCCGTCGAGACCCGCACTCGAATCTTCCTCAACGCTACGAGCCTCGGCGGCGTCCGCTCCACGATCGAGAGCCGACACCGCTGGGAAGGAGACCGCATCCCGCATGGGCTCGTGCGGCTCTCGGTCGGGCTCGAGGCCGTCGACGCCCTCTGGTCCGACCTCGAGCAGGCGCTTGCGTGATCGAGACGGACCGGCTCCTCCTTCGCCTGCCGAGGCTCGATGACGCATCTGCCCTCGTGCGACAGTTCGAAGACCCTGAAGTCATGCGTTACATCGCCGCCGGCGAGACGGGCGGGTTCGACGACGCGGTCCAGCAGATCGAAACGATGCTGCGCGGCTGGAGCGACGACGGCTTCGGACGCTTCGTCATCGTCCGGCAGTCGGACGAGCGGCTGATCGGACGGGTCGGCCTCCTTGCCTGGCATCCATTGACCTGGCGCAACGGAACTCGCCGAGAGCTCGGCGACGACGCAGAGACCGAGCTCGGCTGGACGCTGGAGCGGGCCGCTTGGGGCTGCGGCTTCGCCACCGAGGCGGCGCTCGCGGTCCGCGAGTGGGCTGCCCGCGAGGTGCGGCCTCGCAGCCTGATTTCGCTGATCGACGCCGATAACACCCGCTCGGAACGGGTCGCGCAGAGGCTCGGCGCCCGCCCGGAGCGTAAGGTCGTCACTGCGCACGGCGTCACCGTTCGCCTCTGGCGCTACCCTCGCGTCCTCGCGATGCCGTAGGGCCGCCTGCGGCTGCGTCCTCCGGCAGCTAGCGTCGGTGCCGTGAAACACGCGACCGAATACCTCACCTTCGAGACGCCGCACCGGCGCGACTACATCAACATCACCGACCGCGTCGAGGAGTTCGTGCGCTCGTCCGGAATCGACCACGGCCTCGTGCTCGTCAACCCGATGCACATCACGGCGGCCGTGTACGTAAACGACGCCGAGTCCGGACTGATCCAGGACATCGACGATTGGCTCGAGCGTCTCGCCCCCCACGAGCCCGTCTCCGGCTACCGGCACAACGTCGGCGAGGACAACGCCGACGCGCATCTGAAGCGGCAGCTGATGGCGCACCAGGTCGTGCTGCCGATCACCGACGGGCAGCTCGACCTCGGCCCGTGGGAGCAGGTCTACTACGCCGAGTTCGACGGCCGCCGGCGCAAGCGCGTCGTCCTGAAGGCCATCGGCGACTGAGTCGAAGGGTGCCCGACCGAAGTCCGGCACCCAACGAGTCGAGTCAGTAGCGCTTCGCTGACGCCGCCACGACGCCGAGGCCGGAGCCGGCCAGCTTCGCCGGCGGCGTCGTGCTCGCCGCGACGAGCCGGAGCGGCTTGCCGTCGAGCCCGAAGACGCAGCGCCACGCCTGCTGCTCGGCGCCGATCTGCGCCCACCAGACCTTGTTGCCGTCGAGCTGGAACGACTTCGTGCTCCCCTCGTCGCACGTCCCGGTCATCGGCTGGACGCGCCACTCGAGCAGCCAGCCCGTCTTGTTCCGGAACTCGACGCGCAGGATGCCGCCGCGATCGGAGAAGCGCGCGTAGGCGAAGCCCGAGAGCATCCGCGTCGGCAAGTAGTTGCGGAAGCCGGCGCGCTTGTCGATCGCAAGCAGCGCGGGCCCGGAGAGCGGCCGGGCCGCGGCCGCCCACGTCGCCGACCCCCCGAGGACGGCGAGCACGACCAGCGCCACGCCGAGCTT
>Ga0209579_10003917_pt1 | contig 10568 bp, 9 predicted proteins | sample Coa_R1_2_FD_187152 | JGI IMG/M metagenome (GOLD analysis project Ga0209579, IMG submission 187152) | Surface soil microbial communities from Centralia Pennsylvania, which are recovering from an underground coalmine fire - Coalmine... | ecosystem: Environmental > Terrestrial > Soil > Unclassified... | reverse complement strand
AGGTGCAGCGGGGTTGTATGCGGAGCTCGCCGGTCCCGTCCGCGCTCGCTTGTCTCGGGTAGTGAGTCCGGAAGAGATCGGGGATCGCCTTCACGAAGTGATGGTGATTGTCCTCGAAGCCGTCCGCCGTGGCGAACTGCAAGACCCCGATCGGATCCCCGGTTTTGTCCGTACGGTCACGCGCAGACGGATCGTTGCGTATATCCGCGGCCAGGTCTTCCGCCGTCAGTGGATGGTCGACGGAGTCGAAATGGTCGCGTCCCGGGGCGAATCGCCCGAGGAAGGCGTTGTACGCCAGGAACGAATCGATCGCCTCACCAAAGTCCTGCGCTGCCTGAAGAAACGCGACCGGGAAATCCTGGAGCGATTCTACTTTCGCGAGCAGAACGCTCAGGAAATCTGCGCGGAAATGCGCTTGACCGAAACGCAGTTCCGGCTCTTCAAGTCGCGGGCAATCGCCAGGTGTGTCGATCTGGCGCAACCCCCTCCTAAATCTCAAAAAGGCTAAATCCCAAAAGGGCCAAATCCCAAAAAGGCTAAATCCCTAGCCGAAACGGCCAGCTTAAACACACGCCGGCCCGCGTCACCTCACCAGGCCCTTTGTGATCGCGTAGCGCACCAATTCCGCGCTGGTAGTCATGTGCATCTTTTCGAGCACCCGCGTGCGATACGTGCTGACCGTTTTTACGCTCAGCGCCATCTCCTGCGCGATCTGCGAAACCGTCCTGCCGGCCCCGATTTTGCACAAAACCTGAAATTCGCGATTCGAGAGATTTTCATGCGCCATCTGATCGGACTTGGAATCGAGCGCATTTGCGAGCATTTCGGCCAAGCCCGCGCTCACGTACTTCTTGCCTGTGGAAATTCTGTGGATCGCCCGGATTACTTCCGCCGGAGCGCAATCTTTCGACAAGTATCCGTTCGCGCCCGCCCGGATTGCCCGTACCGCGAACTGCTCTTCGGGGTACATGCTCAGGACGAGCACCGGTAAGTTCGGCTTCAGACGCCGGATCTCCCGAAGCACGTCAAGACCTCCGCGCCCCGGCATCGATAGATCCAGGATCACGAAGTCATACGGTTTCTCCTCGATTTTCTGGAGGACCTGTTCGGAATCCTCTGCTTCCCCCGCCACTGTCAGGTCGGGTTCTTGCGAAATCACTTGCTTCAAGGCACTGCGCAGCAGCGGATGGTCATCCGCTACCAGGACGCGGATCATAGCGGTTGCAATACTTATCGTCTAAGAATGCTGCTGAACCCTTAGCTAACACGGTATGAACTTAATATTACGGCAACGACGGGCAATAGTAGCGCGTGGGTTACTGGATAGTACTCTAAGTACTAAAACGCGTATCGATGGCCCGCCACGTGCACATTCAGTGGCCGTGACGATCGGTAGGGCAGCGGAATCAGCGGTTTAACGAGGGCGATATGAAAAATTTCCCGATTCCGATTAAGAAGATTCTACCGGCTATTATTTTGATGGCAGGCTCGGCGGCAATTTTTAACCATTTTCATTCCTCGATCGCCCCAGTTGAGGCGAGCACGACCCGGAATCCCGTGGTTGCTCCCGCGGGCACCGTTCTCCGGGTTCGGATGAACCAGGCGTTGGACGCGGGTCACAGCCGGCCCGGAGATCGGTTCGAAGGTGTTTTGGATGCTCCGGTAACCGTGGGAACGGTGGAAATTCTGCCCAAAGGCACACCCGTGACGGGTCATGTGGTTTCGGCGGGAAGATCGGTAACGGGAAGATCGGAAAATGGTTTGAAGCTGGCGTTGATCTTGGATAGCTGTGAGCTGCCGGGACGGCAGATCGCTCTTTTGACCAGCGCAGTGGTTCGCGCTGGCGTAACGGGCGAAGAGCAGCGGGTTTCGGTGGCGGCGGAATCGATCATGGGCTTTACCCTGACGGGCACGCTCACCGCATGAGGTTGGTGATTTTGGGAGTTGGTGGAGAACGAAAGGGGACTATTCGAATGAAGAGCACGGTATTAATGGCGGGAGCAGTGACCTTGAGCCTCCTGGGCACGGGTTGCGCGACGAAAAAGTACGTCGCCAAAACGATCGCACCGGTCGAGCAACGGGTCACAGGAACGGAAACGAAGAATACGGAGCAGGACAAGCAGATCGCGACGCAAGGCACGGAGATTGCGGACCTCGATAAGGATCTGTCTCGCACCAAGGAAAAACTGGCCGATACGGATCGCAAGGCTGGCGAAGCCGGTCAAGCTGCCAAGGCGGCGGACATGAAGGCCGAAGGCGCCCAGCAGGCTGCCAACGGAGCCCAGCAGTCGGCGAACAATGCCAAGAGCTTCGCGGAGCAGGGTTTGGATCGCCTTGGAAAGACCATCGATGGAATCAACAAATTCCAGATGACCAAGTCGGAAACGGTGCTTTTCGCCGTCGGGCAGGACAAGCTGACCGCGGACGCCAAGCAGATGCTTGACGATCTGGCCAAGCAGGCTTCCACTCTCGATCGCTACGTGATCGAAGTTCAGGGCTTCACGGATAAGACCGGTTCCTCGACCTACAACGATATGTTGAGCCAGCATCGCGCCGAAGCCGTCGCGCGCTATCTGACCAACCAGTTCAAGATCCCGGTTCGCAACATCACCATGTTGGGCGAAGGCTATGCCCAGCCGGTGGCGGACGACAAAACCCGTGATGGCCGCAAGCAGAACCGTCGCGTGGAAGTGAAACTGTGGGTTCCCGAGATGACTTCGGCCAGCGCGAAGACGATGGCCACTGCTCCGGGCAATCAGTAAAGGTTCACCCGCCCTCCCTTTAAAAGGGAGGGATGGGTAAAGGAATAGTCGCCGGACCCTCCGACCCGGCGGCTTCAGGGCAGGCGCTAGGAGAGAGATTCTCGGGCGAGGAAAACTGCACACCTCGTCAGGTTGACTTCGGTCACCAGTTCTCTCTCTCGTCTGCCCTGCTTTTCTTTTTAGGGGACTCTTTTAGGGGAACCGGCTCAGCAAATCCGCCGCGAGAACTTCCGCCCGCTTTGCAATGTTGACCGCCGTCGTCAAATCCTGCGCTTCCCGCGCCTGCTCCGCCTGTTTTAGAAACGTGCTGATCAGGTTGATCTCTTTTTGCTGATCGGGATTCAGGTTTTTCCTGGCCAGCGCCGCCAGGTCCCGCCGAACGTGCTCCAGACTGTCATCAATGGACTTATTGTAATCGCGCTTCTCGGTCGCCGTGAAAATCGGACCTAACGTCGGTTGTTCCGGCTGATCGGGAGCCGGCGTAGTCGGGGTTGGTTTCGGCGGCGCGGTTGCCACCGGCTGTTTTTTAGGCTGCGGGACCGGCTTCGGCGGCGCGGGAGCCTCCGGAACGGAGTTCGGCATATTCGGTAGCGTTGCTTCCGGATCCCCGGCAACCATCGGCGGATCGGGAAGTGTTGGCGTCTCAGCGACTTTCGGCCGCTCGCGCGGCGGAGGCGGCGTAAATACCGACGGCTGCTTCTTGAAAAGGCACCCGCTCGACGATGTCATCCCCAATATGACAATCGTAGCGAGGACTCCGGAATTTGTGCGCCGATTAACCTTTGTGCGCCAAGTAAGCATGCTCAGGCAAGTACCGGGAATTCAAGGCGAAACGTGGTTCCCCGGCCGTCTTCGCTCAGAAAGTCGATGGTACCATTATGCAACTGAACCGCCCGGTAAGTCATCGCTAAACCGATGCCTGAACCCTTCGCCTTGGTCGTAAAGTAGAGCTGGAAGACTTTGTCGCGCAGCTCCGGCGGAATTCCCGGCCCGTTGTCGACCACTTCGAGCACCACATAATCGTTGACGCGCGACACCCGCAGACGCAGTTCGCCGCCGTTTTTCATCACGTCGAGCGCGTTGGTCACCAGGTTGAGGACCGCCTGCTTCAACATGTCCGGATCGCCATTGATGAACGCCGGATCGTTCTCCAGAGCCTGAAACTCGAGCGTGACGTTCGCCAGTTCCGCCTGGGGCGTCATCAACTCCGCAACTTCACCCACCAGTTCCGCCAGATTTACTTTCTCAAGCTTCACATCCACCGGCCGCGAAAAATCGAGGAACGTCTTCACCACGCGATCCAGTCTTCGAACTTCGCTCGAAAGAATTTCGATCTCGGTGATCAGTTCTTCTTCAGGCCCGCCCAACCGCGCCCGCATCAGATCCAAATGCAAGGAGATCGCATTCAGAGGATTCTTGATTTCGTGCGCGACGCCTCCGCTCACCCGGCTGATGGCCGCCAGCCGCGTGGCCACATCCAGTTGCGACGCCATGCGTTCCAGAAGCGCTTCGATATTGTGCTGCTTCTCGGTCGCCTCTTCGCGCGCGCCGCGAAATTTCTCGCCCAGCAGGTTAAGCTTGCTCTCCACCGCCGCGAACTCTTTCGCCATGCCGCGATCCTGTTCATCGCGCCGGAAACTTCCCTGCACGATGCGATCGATGGTCTGCTCGATCCGGCGCAGCGGCCGCAGGACCCAGTTCGCTATGGTCGCCGTGAGAATCAGCGAGACCAGCAGGGCGCTGCCCGAAACCAGGGCCAGCCATTGCACTTCCGGCGTCAGCGCGCTGCGCAACAGCACGCTCGACGTCACCACCTGAATCGTGAAGATCGGGATGTCGCCGATACCCAGCGGCACCGTGACTTGATAATCCGGCCGCCGGACGATCAGATCCACAAGCCGCCGGTAGAGCGGCTTGTTCTTCCAGTTCCGGAACGTCTGGAGGCTGGTCAGCACTCCGCCCACCCGCGTTGGATTGGACGACGCCAGCACCTGCCCGGTCTGGCCGGCGACGTTGATTTCAACGATGCCCGTGGTCTGCGCCATGGTCTTCACCAGCATCATCGAAATGTCTTCATCGCTGGTGACAATCTGGTTCCAGAGCGCTTTCATCTCGTCCATGGACGCGGGTGCGGCGTATTCATCGGCGTGCTGGCGGATCTGCGCCGTGACGAACGATTGCACCTGATCCTTGGCCAGTTCGCTTCGCTGCAGCGCGTCGTCGGAGAGCGTATTGACCAGCGTGTCCAGATTTAGCGCGGAAAGCGCGAACGCGAGCACCGTCACCAAAGCGATAATGACGAGAACTAGCCGTACACGCAGCGACATCCGGATTTAGGCCGCGCCCGCTCCCTGCGAACCATATTCCTTCAATTTATTGAATAGGGTCTTCTGGCTGATGCCCAGAATTTCAGCCGCGCGGGTCTTGTTGTGCTTGGTGTGTTCCAGAGTCAGCTCGATCAGCGCGCGCTCCGCCTGTTCGATGGTGTAACCCACCGGGATGCGCAGTTCACCGTTGTCGGACCCGAGCGTGGGAGCCGGCAGAGGCGCGCCGCCGAATCCCGGCGGAAGATGCATGTTCTGAATCGTTCCTTCACCGGCCAGAATTACCGCGCGCTCCAGGACATTGCGCAGCTCGCGGACATTTCCCGGCCAATTGTAAGCGCGCAGCCGGTCGTGTACCTCCGCCGCGATGTCGGTCACCTTCGTCCCATGCTTCTGATTCAGGTCGTCGAGCAGAGCCGCGGCCAGCACCGGCAAATCGTCCTTGCGATCGCGAAGCGCCGGCAATGGAATCGGAAACACGTTCAGCCGGTAGTACAGATCTTCGCGGAACCTGCCTTCGCGGATGGCATTATCCAGCGGAGAATTCGTAGCCGCGATCACCCGCACGTCAAGCTGGATCTCGGTCTTCCCGCCGAGTCTCCGTACGCGCCCGTCCTCGAGGACCCGCAGCAGCTTCGCTTGCGTCCCCACCGGCATATCGCCGATTTCATCCAGCAGCACCGTTCCGTTCTGCGCCAGCTCGAAACATCCGGCGCGCCGCTCTACCGCTCCCGTGAACGCGCCTTTTTCGTGGCCGAACAATTCGCTTTCCATCAGCGTATCCGGCATCGCCGCGCAGTTGATCGCGACAAACGGCCCGGCGCGGCGCGGGCTTAACAGATGAATCGCGCGCGCAGCCAGCTCTTTACCGGTGCCGCTTTCGCCGGTGATCAGCACCGCCGCGCGGCTGGGCGCTACCTGTTGGATCAGAGAAAATACCTGCTGCATCGTTCCCGACGCGCCCACCATTTCGCCGAGCACGCCGCGGTTGCTCAGTTCGCGCTCTAATCTCTCGGCGTGTTCTGCCAGCTTGCCCTGCGCTGCCGCGCGCTCCAGCAGCAGCCGCAGCGCCTGCGATTGCACCGGCTTTTCCAGAAACCAGAACGCTCCCAGGTCGTGAATCACGGAGATGGATGTTTCCAGGTTTCCGAACGCGGTCTGCACGATCGCCGGCGGTCCGTTGCCCTGCGCTCTCAGGCGGCGCAGCAGTTCCTGGCCGTCCATGCGCGGCATCATCAGGTCGGTCACCATCACGTGCGCGCCGAAGGATGCCAGCTTCTCCAACGCCTCCACGCCGTCGCCCGCGGTTTCCACCGCGTAGCCCCACAACGCGATCATGCTCGCCAGCGCGGTGCGCTGCGAGACTTCGTCGTCCACCACCAGAACCCGTGTCACCGGGCGTTCAGTTTGCATCTTCTATCTATTGTGACATTTCAGGCCAGCGTAGCCATGCTATGATTGCTCGCGATGCAACTGCGTCCCTCACTCAAGTTCGTCAAGCTGAGCTACGTCTTTTGCCTGGTCCTGGCCGTCGCGCTGGCGGTTTACATTGTCGCGACCAAGGATCACCCGCCGATAAAGGACCATCCTGAGGCCACTTATTTCGGTTTTGCTGTCCCCGTAATTCTCGCCTTTTTCACCGTGATCCGCCACGTCCAGCGCCGGCTGGTGAAAGTGACCATCACCGGCGACCGCCTGCGGTACGAATCGGGACTGTTTTCAAAAACCACGCGCACCATCGAGCTGGTGAAGGTGCAGGACGTCCGCGTCGAACAATCCTTGGGGCAGCGCATGGTGGGCCTGGGCGACTTGTCTCTCGAAACCGCCGGCGGCACCAGCCGCATTGAGATCGATTCGATCGACAACCCGCAATCCGCCGCGGACCACATCCTGGCATTGGCCCAGGCGCAGCGCGCCCATCCCCAAACCCCGGACCATCCCGGAACACCGTAAACACGAGCCCTTCGCGGCTCTGACCACGGAACCGCGCACGCCAGTAAGCGGGTCTTGACGTTGTCCAAGCCTGCAAATTTGCTGACCCCACACGCGCCTAGTCGATAATTCTCAACGCCCGCAGCGCTTCGTCGATCTCGGGCCGCACCAGGACGCCCTTCTCAATCTCAGCTTTGCGCTTTTCTTCGCGGGCGATCTGCGCCGCCGCAAGCTTCGCCACTTCCGCGGCATCGTCAAGAGGCACCACGGTAACGCCATCGCGATCCGCGACAATCACGTCGCCCGGCCGCACGGCGACGCCTCCGCACGCGATGATCGTGCCGACTTCGCCTGCGCCGTCTTTATTGCACCCGTTAGCGCAGATCCCGCGCGAATACACCGGCAACCCCAACTGCTCGAACGCCTCGACGTCGCGCACCGTCCCATCGATGATCACGCCGCGGACTCCGATTTTCACCGCGCTGGTCGCGATCAGTTCGCCGAAACCCGAATTCGTGACATTTCCCTGCGTGTTCACCACCAGAATGTCTCCCGGTTCCGCCAAGGAGAGCCCTTTGTGCAGCATCAGATTGTCGCCGGAATGGCACCAGACGGTGAGCGCCGCGCCGGTGATTCGCGGCGACAACCACACCGGTCGTATCCCCGCGTCCATCCCGCCGAGCCGTGACATGCAATCCGCCACCTGTGCACTCGACGCATTTCCAAACGCCGAGAGCAGGGAAGCGTCGGGCCTGCGCCACCCGCTGCGCACTCTGAATCCCGGTTTACCCGCCATGCACCGAAGCCTTCTCCGGCTCCAGCATGCCGGCCGCTACGCTAACGCCGGTTCCCGGAGTCACCTGCTTTCCAAGCGCCGCGAGCGTTGCCTCCAGATGCAGCAAATCCGTCAGAATATCGCCGGCGTTTAGAGATCCCATCGTACCGATGCGAATCACTCGGCCTTCCAGCTTGTTGCGCGATCCGGCGATCACGGTTCGATGCTCGCGATACAAGGCCCGCACAATATCGCCGCCCTTCAACGGCGCCGGCACATTCATCACAACCACGGTAGAAGAATTAGTATCCCCGAACGGCGCGAGTCCCAGTGCGGCGCATCCCGCCCGCAGCGCCGACGACAATCGCCGGTGCCGTGCCAGGACTTCCGGCAACCCCTCCGCGTGGATCATCTCCAAAGCTTCGCGCAGCCCCGCCATTAACGCGACCGGAGGCGTGAACGGAGTTTCCGAGATTTCCGCTGGCGCAAATGCCTTGCGAAAATCCCAATAAAACCGCGGCATCCCGCTATCGCGCTCGACCACGGCGCGCGCTTTCTTGCTGACGCTGACCAGTCCCACTCCGGGCGGGCACATCAAGCATTTCTGTGACGAAGAAACCAGAATGTCGATGCCCCACTCATCCTGCCGCATCTCCAGCCCGCCGAGCCCGCTCACCGAATCGACAATCAGTAACGTAGACGTGTCGCGCAGAATCCGGCCGATCGCCGCGACGTCGGCGACCACTCCCGTCGAGCTCTCGTTGTGCACCACCACCACCGCGCGGTAATCCGCCGCCTTGACCCTCGCCTCAATTTCCGCCGGGTCGATCGCGCGACCCCATTCCACGTCCAATGTGTCAACCTTCGCGCCCAGCGCCCTGGCGATCCCCGCGAAGCGTTCGCCAAACTGGCCGCTGACGCAAACCAGCACGGCTTCGCCCGGTGACAGCACGTTGACCAGGCTGGCTTCCATGACGCCGGTTCCCGAGCTCGCGAAAAACAGTACCGGATTCGCCGTCCCCATCACTGGCTTGATCAATTCTTCGACGCGCGCGAACGTCGCGCGAAACTCCGGTCCGCGATGGTTCAACGCCGGCAGCGCGATGGCCTGGCGTACGCGCTCCGGAACCGCGGTCGGCCCCGGCAATCGCAAACGATAATCCGCAGGAATATTTGTCATATACAGAAATCGCCGCGCTGCCGAAAATATGGCCCCAGCCCGCCGGCGTCGAGAATCTCCAGCATGATTTTCGGAAGCGGCGCGCCCACGATTCTCTGGCCGCTGGTCACATTGTGCACTATCAGGCCGTTTTCCCGCTCGATCGAAATTCGGGTGCCGCACATCACGCGGATAGACTTACTAACCATCGTTGGAAGGGTTAACCGCGAAACGTTACTTTTCATCCTAACAACTGCGATCCGAATAGCCTAAAACTTAGCCACCTGGCAGCGAATAAAAGACGAATCTCAATGAGAATAATGGGCCAATGATAACTTTTCGCGAGAAGACCGCGTCTCTGCTAAGGGATAAGGGTTAGTACGTAGTTGGCCGTGTAAGCCGCTATCCACTTCGCCTAAACGGCTGCCCAGGCGTCTACCCGATTCCAAACAAAATTTGTTCCATAGCGTTCAAATCTTAAGGAGAGACAGGCGGAATACATGAGAATCTGCGTTTTGGGTGGTGACGGATACTGCGGGTGGGCGACGGCTCTGTATTTGTCTCGTAAGGGTCACTCGGTTTCCATTGTCGATAATTTTGCAAGGCGGCAATGGGACCATGAGCTCGGGGTCCAGACGCTGACACCCATTCAGCCGCTGGCGGAAAGATTGCGCGTGTGGCGGGAATTGACCGGCCACCACATCGACCATTTCGCAGGCGACGTCACCGAATACGATTTTCTTGCCTCCACGATGGAGACGGTGCGCCCGGACGCCGTGGTTCATTTTGCCGAACAGCGCGCCGCGCCTTATTCGATGATCGATCGCAAGCACGCCGTCTTCACCCAGGTGAACAACGTCGTCGGCACTCTGAATCTTCTGTTCGCGATCCGCGAATTCCAGCCCGACTGCCATCTTGTAAAGCTGGGCACCATGGGCGAATACGGAACCCCGAACATCGATATCGAAGAGGGCTATATCCGCATTGAACACAACGGCCGCAGCGACGTTCTCCCGTTCCCCAAACAGCCCGGCTCGTTCTATCACCTGTCGAAAGTGCACGACAGCCACAACATCATGTTCGCCTGCCGCATCTGGGGCATTCGAGCCACCGATCTCAATCAGGGCGTCGTCTACGGCACCGTCACCGATGAAGTCGCGATGGACGATGCGCTGGTCAACCGCTTCGATTACGACGAAATCTTCGGCACCGTGTTGAATCGCTTCTGCGTGCAGGCCGCGATGGGACATCCGCTGACGGTTTACGGAAAGGGCGGCCAAACGCGCGGATTCCTCGACATTCGCGACACGGTCCGCTGTATCGAAATCGCCTGCCAGAATCCGGCGGCTCGCGGCGAATGCCGTGTCTTCAATCAATTCACCGAGCAGTTTTCGGTTCTCGAGATTGCCGACCTGGTCCGGACGGCGGCCCGCCAGCTTGGCTTGCCGGTGGAGATCCAGCATCTTCCGGCCCCGCGCGTTGAGCTCGAAGAACATTACTACAACGCCAAACATTCCAAGCTTGTGGACCTGGGACTCAAACCGCACCTTCTGTCAGACTCGCTGGTGGACTCATTGATCGAAATAGCCCTGAGGTACCGCGACAGGATCGACACA
>Ga0209579_10003915_pt1 | contig 10573 bp, 12 predicted proteins | sample Coa_R1_2_FD_187152 | JGI IMG/M metagenome (GOLD analysis project Ga0209579, IMG submission 187152) | Surface soil microbial communities from Centralia Pennsylvania, which are recovering from an underground coalmine fire - Coalmine... | ecosystem: Environmental > Terrestrial > Soil >... | reverse complement strand
GCCGAGCGGGAAGATCGTCCGACCGCTCGCGGCCAGCGTCACCATGGAGAGCACCGCGTACCAGGCGAGGCCGGCCGAGACCACGAGCACCCAGCCGGCAACCTGCGCCCAGCCGTGCGACCCGTAGATGTACGCGCCGGCGAGGATCCCGGAGCCGGCTGCCAGCGTCGACAGCACCGCGAAGATCCCCAGACTCTCCGCAAGCGCCGCGACCGCAGCGATGCCGGTCGTGATCGCCAGGGCGAAGAACCAGAACCCGACCTCCGGGTTGTGGTACCAGGGCGTCGGCGCCGTGATCACGTGGGCCGCGAGCAGGATGTTGAGGATCCCGTACGCGAGCCAGAACGCGCCCCACGTCCCGTGCGCCAGGGTCGCGATCGCATCACGTGCCCGATACGCCCACATCCCGGCGAGGAACTGGGCGAGCCCGCCGAACATCGCTGCGAATGGTGCGAGGACGATCCCGGACGTCGGCGTCCCCCACCAGCCGGCGACGTTGGAGGCGACGATGAAGGTCGCCCCGGCGAACCCCGCGAGACCGAGGATCGACGGCGCCGCGATCGGCTGCAAGAACACCCGCGGCCGGGCGAATCCGTCCGCAGCCCACGCACCGTCTTCGGTTCCGGCGAACGCCGTGGCGCGCCGTTCCTGAAGCGTGGACATTGCATCAACTCCTTTCTTTGCTCAGAGTTGATCTATCGCAGTCCGTTGTTGTTAAACGTCCTAGCGGTCGCGTAGCTCCGGCAAAACGTGCTCGCCGTACGTCCGAATCATCGACAACGCGTCGGGGCCCGACGTGTTCATCACGACGACGGCCGACGCCCCGAGACGCTCGAGCATCCGAATCTTCTTGACGTGGTCGCCCGGATCGGAGGAGACGATGGTCATCGCCTTGAGCGTCGCGTCGGAGACCTCCTCCTCGCCGTTTCGCCCGATCTCCGCCGGATCGGCGATCGCGTCCGTGTAGTGCGCGTCCACCAGCGTGCCCCTCCACTCGCGCGCAGCGTCCATCGCGACCTCCTCGTCGGAGGCCCAGCTCGCGAGCGTCTGCAGGACGATCTCCCCGGGTTCGCGACCCGCCTCCTCGGCGCCGCGGCGGTACGCGGACACGACGCCGCCGACCTGGCGCGGATCGCCGAGCGTCCAGACCCCGTCGGCGAGCCGACCCGCCACCTCGGCCACCTGCTCGTTGAACGCGGACAGGTACACGGGGGGCCGCCGCTCGAGGTCGAGATACAGCCGCGCACGTCGTGCCCTGAAGAACTCCCCGTCGAAGTCGACGGTGTGTCCATCGAGAAGACGCGTGATGATCGTGAGCGCCTCCTCCGTGCGTCGCAGCTGTTCGCCCGTGGTCGGCCAGTCGAGGCCGGCGGGGATCTCGTTCATCGCCTCGCTCGAGCCGACGGCGATGAACGCGCGTCCCGGGCACAACCGCTCCAGCGTGGCGAGCTGCTGCGCGACGACCACGGGGTTGTAGCGGTGCAAGACGCCGGTGACCGCAGGCCCGAGCGCGACGCGGTTCGTCGCGCGGCCGACCGCGCCGAGCCAGACCCACGCGTTCCCGCACGCGGCAGGTGTCGGCGCGTCCGGTGTCCACCACGGCTCGAGGTGGTCGCTGCAGCAAACGGCGTCGAAGCCGGCCTGCTCCGCGGCAATCGCCTGCTCGAGAAGCTCGTCGGGCTGGTAACGCTCGTGTGCCAGCGCGACTCCATACGCGACCTCGTCCGGCCGGCGCTTGCGCGCCCAGAGCACGCCGCGGATCGACTCGATCACTCCCATGCGCACGTCCTCACGGCTGCAGCAGCACCTTCACGAAGCCGTCGTCCTTCTTCTGGAACCTCTCGTACGCGTCAGCCGCGCTGGAGAGCGGCAGGTGGTGGCTCGCGAAGCCTTCGGCTCCGAGCGGGTCGCCGTCCGAGACGAGCGGCAGCAGCTCCGGAATCCAGCGCCACACGTTCGCCTGCCCCATCCGCAACTGCACCTGCTTGTCGAAGAGCTGCAGCATCGGCCGCGGATCCGCCATGCCTCCGTACACACCGCTGAGCGAGATCGTTCCGCCTCTGCGAACGATGTCGATCGCCGAGTAGAGCGCGCCGAGCCTGTCGACGCCGGCACGCTCCATCAGCTTCGCCTGCAGTGCATCCGGCAGGAACGACGCGAACGACTGCGCAAGCTTGCCGGCGGGCGCACCGTGGGCTTCCATGCCGACGGCGTCGACGACCGAGTCCGGTCCTCTTCCGCCGGTCATCTCGCGGATCGTGTCGCCGAGATCGTCTTCGTGCTCGCGCAGGTCGATCACCTCGATACCGCGCGCGCGCACCCGGTCGAGCCGGGCAGGAACCAGGTCGACGCCGATCACGCGATAGCCGCGGTGCGACGCGACCCTGCACGCCATGTCGCCGATCGGCCCGAGGCCGAGCACGACGACGGTGCCTCCATCGGGGACGCCCGCGTACTCCACCCCCTGCCATGCGGTCGGCATGACGTCCGAGAGGAAGACGAACCGGTCGTCGGGCGGCCCCTCGGGGACCTTGATCGGCATCGTGTTGCCGAACGGGACCCGGAGGAGCTCCGCCTGGCCACCCGGCACCTGCCCGTACAGCTTCGTGTAACCGAAGAGAGCCGCACCCGTGTCGTGCTCGTGCACCTGCGTGGTCTCGCATTGCGACTGGAGGCCCTGGTTGCACATGAAGCACGTGCCGCACGAGATGTTGAACGGGACGACGACGCGGTCGCCCGTCTTCACCTCGGTCACCTCGGGGCCAACCACCTCGACGATCCCCATCGCCTCGTGGCCGAGGACGTCGCCGGCGTCGAGGAACGGGCCGAGCACCTCGTACAGGTGCAGGTCGGAGCCGCAGATACCGGTCGACGTCACGCGCACGATCACGTCGGTCGGCGTCTCGACCGAGGGGTCGGGGACCTCCTCGACCCGCACGTCGCGCTTTCCCTGCCAGGTCACGGCTTTCATCAGCCCTCCTTCGTCCCTACGCCCGACGCGATCTCCCGCAGCCGGCGCGGCCCGCTCGTCGTCGCTGCGAGCGGGGGCGTGGCGCCGTTCGCTCCGTCGCGCAATCCGCCGAGCACGGCCGCCAGGGCGTCCGCACCGCGGCGGCTCGGGGACCACTCGAGCTCCGTTCGCGCGCGGGCGCAGCTCATGAGCGGGACGGACAGGGCCAGGTCGAGCCAGCCGGGAGCCGTCGGCTGGAGCCGCAGGTGCCAGAGACCCGCGACTGCCGACCGCGCGAGCCTCGGCGGCACGACGATCGCCCTGGCGTCGAGCAGCCCTGCGATGACTTCGGCGTCGATCGGATCGTCCGCGGCGACGTTGAAGGCGCCGCGCACGTCCCGCACGATCGCCTGCCGATAGGCCTCCGCCGCGTCGTCGGTGTGCACCGCCTGGAAACGCAGCCCGGCCGGAAGGGGCACGATCGGGATGCGCCCGCGCTGCAGGATGCCGCCCGGCAGGAACGGGCCCGCGAACAGCCTGCGGATTCCGGTCGCTGCCTCGCGCTTGAAGAATCAGCCCGGGCCGCAGGCGCACCACTCGGATCTCGGGGTGCTTCTCCTCGTACGTGTCGAGAAGGCGTTCGACCTCTGCCTTGTGGCGCGAGTAGAAGCTCGTCGGGACCCCGTCACACGGCCAGTGCTCGTCGACGAATCTGTCCTTCGGGCCGGGCGAGTAGGCGCCGACGGACGACGCGTAGACGAATGCGCGCACGCCCGCGCGCTCCATCGCGTCGAGCAGACGGCGGCTGCCGTGCACGTTGACCCGCGCCAGCGCCGCCTCGTCGTGCGACGGCTGGATGAGCCATGCGAGGTGCACGACCGCATCCGCGCCGGCCAGCACCGGATCGAGGTTGTCGGTGCCGATGTCGGCAGTCGCCCATTCCGTCTTCGGCAGCGACAGATTCGGGCGCCGGCGGGCCACGCCGACGATCGACTCGATGCGTGAATCCTCCGCCAGCAGAGGGAGAAGGCTCGAGCCGGTGTTCCCGGTCGCTCCGAACACGACGACGCGCATGCGCCACCGCTACCCGGGCCTCGACCGGGAAAACGCGCCGCGCATGTTTCCGTTCCCCCGGGGTGGCTATCCGTCTGCGGTGACCACGAGGCAACAGGAGGGAACGAGATGAAGATCGAGTCGCTCAAGGACGTGCTGATCCACGAGCTCAACGACCTCTACAGCGCGGAAGACCAGCTGATCGAGGCGCTGCCGCAGATGGCGGAGGCGGCGTCATCGAGCGAGTTGCAAGACGCGTTCCAGCAGCACCTGGACGAGACGCGCGACCACCGCGAGCGCATCCAGCACATCTTCGGAGAGCTCGGCCAACGGCGTACCGGCATCGAGTGCGAGGGAATGAAAGCGCTGATCGCCGAGGGGGAGAAGATCATCAAGTCGAGCGGTGACGCGGCGGCGAGGGACGCGGCGTTGATCGGCGCCGCACAGCGCGTCGAGCACTACGAGATCGCCGCGTACGGGACCGCGAGGCCCCTCGCGGGCGAGCTCGGGCTGAGCGAGGCCGAGAGCCTGCTCGATCAGACGCTCGAGGAGGAGGGCCAGGCGGACAAGCTGCTCACGAAGATCACGACCGGCGGCCTGATGAAGACCGGCGTGAACGAGAGCGCGCGCTAACGCAGCGTGAACGCCCAGATGCTGCCGTAGGTGGCGATGCCGATGGTCAGCCAGAGGATGTAGTCGCCGGCGACGCCGCTGTGGAGCGCTTTCAGCGCTTCGGCGGGTTCGAGCAGCCGTTGCGCGCGTCCTCGCAGTCCGCGCAGGCTGACTCCGGCGACTGCGAGGACGAGGACGAATGCGGCAGCGCTGTAGATGATGGTTTCCCGACTGCTGCCGGCGATCGCGTAGGGCAATTGCGGCCGGGTCGGCTGCGGGCGGCCGTGCAGGATGCTGGCCGTCCAGGCGGCGCGGTTCTGGAAGGAGTCGGCGGCGCTCTCGGCGCGTTGGGCGATCCCGGGGAGGAGGCTGATGCTGAGGCCGAGTGCGGCCGCGAGGGCTGCGCAGCCGAGAAGGAGCGGGTGGCTGACGTCTCGGTCGAATGGTTGCTGGTCGATGTTCGGCCCGAGGAGGCCCGCCCGGGTGCCACCGAGTCCGAAGAAGATGCGGGCGCCGGCGCGAAGCAGCGCTGCGCCTGCGAGGACGCCGGCGAGCCAGGTGATGGGTTGCACCCAGTGCCGGCCGAGGGCCGCCGCTCCGTCGTCAATCAGTGCGTGTCCGAGGTAGACGCCGACATACGGCACTCCCACCAGACCGAGCGCGGCTGCAAACCAGACGGTCGCCAACAGGCGTTCGCTCCGTGCTCGGCCGTGCAGCGTCAGTTCGTCGATCGAGCCGTACTTGGCCATCAGGATGCCGGTGGCGAGGAAGAGGGCTGCGACCAGGCCGGCGTGGGAGACGAACATGACCGCTGTGCCTGCCAGCCCTTTCGAGCCGAGCAGTGCGATGCCGGTCAGCATGATCCCGATATGGCAGATGACGGAGTAGGCGAGCATCCGCCGGAGATGCCGTTGCAAGAGCGCCATCACGCCTCCGAGCAGCGCCGTGGCGAGCCCGATCGCGAGCAGGAGGTCGCCGACGGTCCGGGCGTCTCCGGCGAAGGGGGCTTGGAAGACGAGCCAGTAGAGGCGGGCCACTCCGATCAAGCCGAGGTCGGTCATGACGGCGCCGAACATCGCGCACACCGGTGCGGGGGCGACCGCGTAGGCATCCGCCGCCCAGAAGTGGAACGGAACACAGGCACCCTTCGTCAGCAGCGCGGTGAACACGAGGGTCATCGCCACGATCACCAGCCCGCTCGGACGGCCGGCAAGCGTCGCGCCCATCTGGGCGAGATTCAGCGTCCCGGTGCGGCCGTAGAGAAGCGCGAGACCCGTCGCGAAGACGTAGCCCGCGAGGGCATTGACGATCGCAAAGTTGATCGCCCCTTGCACCGGGCCGAGCTGTCTGACACTGAAACCCGTGAGTGCGTAACCCGCCGTGCTGGCCAGCTCGAGCCAGACGAACATGTTGAAGATGTCGCCGGAGAGAGCGAACCCGCACATCGCTCCCAGGGCGAGCAGCATCAGTGCGTGATACGGACGGCCGGCCCCCTTCACATAGCCCTCCGAGTACGCAAGCGCGACGGTCACAACCGCTGCGATCACCACACACATCCCGGCACCAAGCGGCTCGATGTTGAAATCGATCCCGATCGCGAAGCCGTTGCGCGGCCCCCAGCCCCCGAACCAATAGACGATCCCGTGCGCCTCGACCCGCCACATGAGAAGGGCCGCAAGAACCGTGACCGCGACACCACACCCCAAGCCGAGCGCGCGCTGCACGAAGGACGGCATCAGATGGTCGCCGCCGGCGACTACTGCAGCCGTCAGTAACGGCAGAACCACCAGCAACGGTGCGAGCCAGCTCACGGAGTGGCCAGGTACGAGTCGAGCACCGCCTATCCCTTGACGTCCGCAAGCGTGTCGGGGTCCACGGAGCCCGCATCCTTGTGCGCGTCGAGCGCGAGCGCGAGGATCAGTGCGACGACGGTGACACTCACCACGATGTCGGTGAGCGTCAGCGACTGCACCACGGGATCGACGGCCCTCGTCCCGAGCTTGACGCCTTTGAAGATCGGAGCACCGCCGCGGTTCACGTAGCCGATCGCGAGCAACAGGACATAGGTGGAGGACTGCACGACCGTGAGACAAAGGGCCAGGTGGATGAGGTTCCGGCTCGTGATCGCGCCGTAGAGGCCCACCGCACAGATCCAGGCCGCCGAGACGTACGGCAGCACGCTCAACTGTTCGAGCGCTCCTTCCGCGCGTGCGGCGCGAGGCACTGCTCGAGGAACTGCGCGCACAGGACGACGTTCGCGGCCGCGACCTCGAGCGCCGTCACCCAGTTGAGGAACGGCAGGCTGCCGCCCGAGAAGAGCGTGCCGGACTTTCCCGGGCCGAGCAGGTTGTGCAGGAACGGCGCGCCCGAGACGAGTGCAGCGAGGCCGACGATCACATAGCCACCGACGCCGATCCCCTCGAGGGGATCCAGCGCCTCCTCGTTGGAGACCTTGCGCCAGGCTCGGAAGCTCCCGGCCGCGTACACCAGAAGCAGGGCGCCTGCCACGACCACACCGCCCTGGAAGCCGCCGCCCGGAGTGACGAAGCCGAACGAGACGAGCCACAGGCCGATGAGCAGAGACACGCCGGCAGCGAGTCCGCCGAGGACCCGCACCAGGTCACTCGAAACGGCGTCGGTGTACTTCGCCAGGTCCTCCTCGGCCTCGTCTCTCGCTCGCCCGCGAAGCAGCAGCACGACGCCGAGCACCGAGCCGAAGAGGATGAACTCCTCGCCCATCGTGTCGAAGCCGCGGTAATCGAAGACGATCGCCGTCACGACGTTGGTCGTGTGGCGCTGCGGCACCCCGATCCGGTTCAACACGAACCCGTACGGGCCGCGGTAGTGGCCGAAGTCCGGCAGTCCGACGAAGGCCCAGACGAGGAGCGCGCCGACCGCGGCGACGGCGGGCACGGCAACCACGGCGCGCACGCGGCTGCGCTCGAGCCTCACGCCCCGTCCGCCTCCCGACCCTTCGGCTTCCCGCCACTGCGAAGCCGCACGCGACCGATCGCGGACAGGACGACGAGCGGGTAGGCGATCGCCCCGACAACGATCATCGACAGTGCGACGTCCGGGGCCTGCAGCACGAAGAACAGGACGCCGAGGGCCAGGCCGTAGAACCCGTTGACGACGATCTGCCGCAGCGGTCGCCTCGTGAACACGACGGCGGTCGCCCCGAGCGGCGCGAGCACGAACGCAATCGCCTGCAGCGGGGCGATCGTGGCGACGACCAGCGTCATTCCTCCGGGTCGGGTGGCGTCTCGGCGCCGCCGGCGTCGAGCCGCCGCGCCGCCCGCGCGGTCGCGTGGACGAGGGTCGGGTTCACGAGGAACAGGAGCGCGACGGCGGCGATCGCGTCGGCGGTCTCCGACGTCAGACCCTCTCGCGTGATCAACGCAGCGAGGATCAAGAACGGGGCCACCGACGTCGCGGCTCCGACGTAGTGCAGGCGGTCGTACACGGTTCGCATCAGCACGAACCCGAGAACACAGACGAGCTCCGCCGCCACGGCGATGCCGAGCAGCGCGTCGACGACGACGTTCTCCATCAGACGTACCTGCCGAAGAAGCGGACGAAGATCATCCCGCCGATCCATGTGGCCGCAGCCGTGATGACGGGTACGTCGAAGTACGCGGAGCGGTGGAATCCCTCGCCGAGGCAGAGCAACACGAGGGTGGCGAGCGCGCCGCACAGCTGGAGCGCGGCGAGCCCGTCGATCTCACGGCTGAAGACGGCGACGGCTCCCAACGGCAAGAAGCCTGCGAGCAGGATCGTGCCGGCAATCGTGAACGCGTTCACGCGGGCTCCTCGGACTTCCTGTACGGGACGAGGTCGTGGAGCACGACCTTGCCGGCGTCGCGATCGACGTCGACGACGTAGGCGTTGGGGCTGAAGTTCGCCGCGAACATCGTCCAGGCGCGGTCTCCGATCCCGAGGGGGCCTTCTCGCCTGGTCTCGAGGTCGCGCGTGACGAAGGTGCCGCGGTGGATGCGCCGCTGCAGCACGCTGCGGAGGAGCACCCACGTGAGGATCCCGAAGTCGACGACCACCATCCCGAGGGCGGTCGCGAGCGACGGAAGGCGTCTCGGCGAGATTCGAAATCGAAGGTCGAGCGCGCCGCGCACGTGCTCGGCGATCGCGGCTGCGACCGTCGCAGCGCAGGCACCCGCGGTCCACTCGATCCGGTTCCAGTCTCCGACAAGGAGCATCCAGAGCCAGAAGAGGGCAATCCACCACGCCAGTCCCGCAGCCACGCGGCGCATCACGCGCTCGTGCTGCCCGCTCGGGCAACCACGAAAACGCAGCCGATGTTTCGCAGGGCGATGGGTCGAAAGAACGGCGACGTGGCCCTCAGCAGGCTCCTCGGGTCGTGGCCCGTCGTCCGCCAGCTGCGCGACGGTGATCCACTCGGGCTGGGGAAGGCGGCGCAGTCCGAGCGCTCGAAGACGCTGACGCCGCGCATCGCGGAGGCCGACCACGTTGCGCAATCGATCTGCCCGTTCTGCGCCGTCGGGTGCGCGCAGCTCGTCTACGTGAAGGACGGAGAGGTGATCCAGATCGAGGGCGACTCGGCGAGCCCGATCTCACGCGGCCGCCTGTGCCCGAAGGGCGCGGCGAGCAAGAACATGCACGCGGGCCCGCTGCGCGAATACAAGGTCAAGTACCGCCGGTCGTACGGCACGCACTGGGAGGAGCTGCCGCTCGAGCAGGCGATGGACATGATCGCCGACCGCGTCATCCGCACACGCGAGGAGACGTGGCAGGACGAGACGCCCGACGGAAACCCGGCACGACGAACGCTCGGCATCGCCAACCTCGGCGGCGCGACGCTCGACAACGAGGAGAACTATCTGATGAAGAAGCTCCTCACCGCGCTCGGCGTCGTGCAGGTCGAGAACCAGGCCCGCATATGACACAGCTCCACGGTGCCCAGTCTGGGCACCTCGTTCGGACGAGGCGGAGCGACGACGTTCCAGCAGGACCTCCACAACGCGGACGTCATCACGATCATGGGCTCGAACATGGCCGAGAACCACCCGGTGGGCTTCCAGTGGGTGCTCGAGGCCCGAGAGCGCGGCGCGACGGTGATCCACGTCGACCCCCGGTTCACGCGCACGAGCGCGATGGCGACGAAGCACATCGGTCTGCGCGCCGGCTCCGACATCGCGTTCCTCGGCGGCGTCGTCAACTACATCCTCGAGCACGACCGCTGGTTCCGCGACTACGTCACGCGCTACACGAACGCGCGCGTGATCGTCGACGAGGACTTCGCCGACACCGAGGAGGGAGACGGGCTGTTCTCGGGCTGGGACCCGGACGAGAAGCAGTACGACACGACGAGCTGGCAGTACGCCGGGATGAAGGTCCACGGCGCCGCCGGCCAGCGCGAGAAGGGATTCCGGAGCTCGAAGGGCGAGCAGAGCCACGGCGCGCACGGCGCGAAGCTCCATCACGGGGAGCCGCCCGAGGAGGACTGGGAGCTGCAGCATCCGCGCTGCGTCTTCCAGATCCTCAAACGCCACTTCGCGCGCTACACGCCGGAGCTCGTCGCCGACGCGTGTGGCTGCACCGTCGAGGAGTTCCTCTGGTACTGCGACCAGCTCTGCCGCAACTCCGGCCCCGAGCGCACGGGGGCGTTCTGCTACGCGGTCGGCTGGACGCAGCACACCGTCGGTGTCCAGCTGATCCGCACCGCGTCGATCATCCAGCTCCTGCTCGGCAACGTCGGGCGGCCGGGCGGGGGCATCCTCGCGCTGCGCGGGCACGCGTCGATCCAAGGATCGACCGACATCCCGACGCTCTACAACATCCTGCCCGGCTACCTGACGATGCCGCACACCGAGCACTACGGCGGCCTCGACAAGTACGTCGAACAGACCACGGCGCCGAGCGGCTGGTGGGGCAACGCCGACGCCTACATCGTCTCGCTCCTGAAGGCGTGGTGGGGCGCGGGCG
>Ga0209579_10003911_pt1 | contig 10588 bp, 11 predicted proteins | sample Coa_R1_2_FD_187152 | JGI IMG/M metagenome (GOLD analysis project Ga0209579, IMG submission 187152) | Surface soil microbial communities from Centralia Pennsylvania, which are recovering from an underground coalmine fire - Coalmine... | ecosystem: Environmental > Terrestrial > Soil >... | reverse complement strand
GTTGTTGACGATGCCACCGACCGAAATACCGCCAAAGCCGACGCCGTGATAGCCGCGCTCGCGGCCGATTAAGCGCGTGCGCGTCCCCTCACCGCGCACATGATGGTAGGCGAGTGCGATCTTGAGCGCGGTATCGACAGCCTCCGAGCCCGAATTGCAAAAAAAAACGTGATCGAGGTCGGCGGGCGCCAGCGTCGCGACGCGACTCGCGAGTTCGAAAGCCTTGGGATGCGCAAACTGAAACGCCGGCGCGTAATCCAATTCTTCCGCCTGCCGCGCGATCGCCGCAACAATCGGATCGCGGTTATGGCCGGCGTTGGTGCACCAGAGCCCGGCGGTGCCATCGAGCACCGCGCGACCGTCGGGCGTGAAGTAGTGCATGTCCTTGGCGCGCGCGATCAGTCGCGGCGCGCGTTTGAATGCACGGTTGGGCGTAAACGGCAGCCAAAACGCTTCGAGATCATTTGTTTGCAACGCTGGAGCGCTGCCGATGTTGTCTCTCATAGATTTCATCCCGCGGTTTCAACCGACCGATGCCCGCTTGTGGCGGTTGCCTCTCTAATGTATCACCAACCAAGAGGCACAATCGATCGTCGAGCCCGCGTTGGCGAGATATGCGGCGCTTCGGTTAGAAAAAGCCAAGTTTTTGGAAATCGAAGCCGGCACGCAAAGTAGCGCAAGAAAGCGCGATGGTGCGGCCGAAGGCGCTGCGACCCCCTCACGGGGGCGGACGTTCCAGTACGCTTGGCATGACCAAAGGCCCACGGCTACGGCAAATGTCTGATTTTTCACGCCTGCTCACCGGTCGCGGTCCCGGACAGTCTCGCCTGCGCGTCGCCGCGGGTGATCTCGTCTGCGCACAGGGCGTACCCGACGAGACGTTGTACTACATCGAAGAGGGTTGGGTGAAGATCTCCAGGATTTCACTAAGCGGCAAAGAGGCCGTGCTGGCGATCCGCGGCGCGGGCAAATTCTTCGGCACACGATGTCTGATCGACCGGCATCGTCGGGGAGCCAGCGCGGTGAGCTTGACCAATTGCTCGATCGTTCGCGTCACGCGGACGGCGGCAATGCGGCTGTTGCGGTCAGAACCTGACTTCGCCGAGATGTTCACCGTCTACCTTGCGCAGCAAGCGCTGCTCGACCAGCAAAATCTCGCCGATCAGCTAATAGATTCAGGTGAACAACGCTTGGCGCGCGCCCTATTGCGGCTCGTCGGCGACGGTGGCAGCCAAAAATCGCAACCAATCGCGGCGCGGGTCAGTCAAACTGACCTTGCCAGCATGATAGGCACGACACGTCCGCGTGTGAGCTACTTTATGAACAAATTCAGAAAGCAGGGCTTAATCGCATACAATCGCCAAGGCGATGTGACGGTTCACAAGGCATTGTCGAAAACGCTACGTGACTGGTAATCGAAGAATGATCTTGTCGCGCTCCACCTCGTGCAGAACCGAGGTGCCTTTCCGATGATCAAAATAGAACATCACCGACCGACAGGATCAGTAAGATTCGGATTTGGCGCCCAGACGTTGTCTTTAAATATCTTCCCGCAGTCTGCGGCGGGAACAGCAGGGTGCCAGCCATGTCCGATTCAGGGCACAAGTCGTGGCAGGAGAAAAACGGCGAAGTCCCGAGTTCCATCCGCTGCGGTTTTCAACTGCGCGCGGAGCCGGTGTTTCACGGCTGCATCCTGCGCCGGGAGAAATTCTCTGGGCCCAAGGCGAGCCTGCCGAGGAACTGTTCTTTATCGAGAAAGGGTGGGTCAAGGTCTCCTTTGTTTCGCCGAACGGCAAGGAGGCTCTGCTCGCACTCTCCGGTGAGGGCGAATTCATCGGCACGCGTTGCCTCGTCGACAAGTACAGGCGAATTGGCACCGCGATTGCGCTGGGCCAGTGCTCGCTTGTCCGGATTAGCAAAATGGCTGCCATCCGCCTGATACGAAACGAGCCAGATTTCGCCCAGGCTTTGGTGATTTGCGTCGTACGCCAAAGCCTGCGGGCCATGACGACTTTGGCCGAACAGCTGACCGATTCCAGCGAGCACCGTCTGGCGAGGATGCTGCTGCGCCTAACCAGTGGCGCCGACAAACAAAGATCCCGACCTATTTTGGCGCAAATCAGCCAAGCCGATCTCGCCAGCATGATCGGGACAACACGTGCTCGCGTTAGCTATTTCATGAATAAATTCAGGAGGGAGCGCCTTATAGAGTACAATCGCAACGGGTACATTACGGTGCACACCGCCCTATCCAAAGTCTTGCGGGAAGCCGAGCGGAGTGACTAATAGCCGCAAGCCCGGCTCTCCAGATAACCAATTGAAAAATCTAAAGTTTATTCGAGATATCGACTACCGAAGAAATCGCTGGCCGGGACCAGATAGCTGCAACTGGAGGTTCCCACGTTTCCACAGCGCACCAACATACCTCTTTTGTATAAAATTGAACACCGCAACGCTCGATTGTGTGGCACTTTTGTGAAGGTGATGCGATCGCAGGGGTGCCGGGGCCAAACCTCCCCTGCGTCGTTTTCTTGAGCTTTGTGAAACAGTTGCGGCAGGTGAGGATGGCTGAATGGCACCCCCTTCCGGCCCCGGCGGCGGGGGTCGAGAATGGACAGGCGTCACGAGAAGCAGACCGCACCGAAGAAATCTACAGGCAGCTTGATCGGATATGCGCCAGCCGCGCATTTCGCGGCTCTTTACGCCTCACTCGCTTTCTCCGGTTCACCGTCGAGACGGCCCTCGTCGGTAAGAGCGACACCATTAAGGCCTATACCATCGCGGTCGAGGCACTTGGGCGTGATGCCAATTTTGATCCGCAGAGCGACCCGATCGTGCGCGTGGAGGCGGGGCGGCTGCGCCAGGCGTTGGCGCGGTATTACGCCGGGGCGGGCCGCAACGACCCGGTCCTCATCGAGTTCCCGCGCGGCACTTACGTGCCAAGTTTCCAGCGCACCGCCGCCGGTGGCGCGCCGCCGACAAAAGCCAATGACTCCTTATTCTCAGGAAGCGCCGCGCCAGAAAAGTCGGCAGACAAAACCGTCCATAGCCGGCCATCAGATCGTAACGCGCTCGACCTCTTCGGCCGCGCGCAGCAGCTGAATCATAACGTTGGGGTGGCGTTCGATCGAGCCGCAGCCCAAAGTCAGCAGCCTCCGTTGCAAGCGCGATGGAGACCGCGCGACGGACGCTGCGCGAATCGCGCAGACTTCTGCAGGCATGCGCCGATTCGAGACTCGCTGTCGGCACAATTGCGCCGCCAATCTCAGACCCGTGGCCTGACAGCAGTGACGCGCCAATTCTGCCCGGTGGTGACGGTGGAGATAGAGGCGAGCCTGTGCTCACCCAAGATGAGCAGTCGCAGAAGCTTCAGACACCGTCGGCCCGAAGCAGAAAAGGTGACATCGCTTCCGCAATCGAGCGCAAGCACGCCGGGCGAGCCTTCCGCGTTGCCTTTTGTGCTGTCGCCGTTGTGGCGATCCTGGAAGTGCTGTTCGGTATCGACCAGCCAATGACCGGCGGTCAAAACAAAGGCTTGTTTCTCAAACTGTGGCCACTGCACAGCGCAACCGCCACTCAATTTCCTACGCTGACCGGCCAGCCGATTATCTTCGTCGAACCGGTAAAGGCTTTCGGCGATCAGCCACCCGACTTGGCGTCGCCCGGGATGATCCGCGAGCGGCTGTTCGATGCGCTGGCGCGCTTCGACGAAGTGACTGTTGTTCCTAACCCGCCACACGAAACGTCCGGTTTGCCTTCCGCATCTGAGTCCGGACCGGACAGCAACGCGCAGCCGTCATACTATCGGCTCTCCTCGACGATCAGTTATTACCCGCAGGACACATTTACTCTCACGGTGCGGTTGATCGACACGGCGGACGACACCGTCGCGTGGGCAAAGTCCTTCGATCGCCTGCCCGAACCGGGACGCCAAAAGGGCCATATCTCCAGCGACGTTGCACGAACGTTGTTTCAGCCGTTCGGCCTTATCCAAGCGCGCGAGGCCATCAAGCGAGCGGGGACCGACCGCATGCGCGATCCCTACAGCTGTATCCTTGATGCCAATGTCTATCTGCGCAGCCTCGATCCGTCGCTTTATGGCCCCGCGCGCCGGTGTCTCGAGCGGGCGACAGCCGACAGCCCTCCCCTTGTAGGGGTGTTCGTGAAACTCGCACGACTCTATTGCCGCGATTATCAAATCGGCGCCAATGGCCAACCGGGCAACCGCGCCACGCTGGACCGGGCCTACCGAATGGCGGTGCGCGCCATCGATATCAAGCCCAACAGTGCAGCCGCACAATTTGCCATGGCAGAAGTTCTGCTGGCGCGCGGAGACGTTGAACAGGCCAAGATTGCGGAAGACAACGCACTACGCCTCAATCCCTATGACAACGCCGTCATCTACGGCCACGCCTCATTGCTGATTTTAACCGGCAAAATCGATGAAGGCCTCGCCGCCCTGCGAGAGAACACAAACAAAAAGACCGTGGTGTGGACAAGTCACCATTTTCTAGTGGCCCTCGGTTCGTACCTCAAAGGCGACCTTACGGCCGCCGAGATGGAGACAAGCCAGATCGATAACGCGAATTTTCCACCCGGCTTGATGCTGGATGCGATCATCGCCGCAAACAACAAAGACGGCCCACGGGCCCGACACGATATCGCATTGCTTTACGCAAAGAACCCATCCTGGCGGAACGATCCTCGCGCGAATATCAGCTATTTTCTCCCAGACCACGATATGGCCAGTCGCATCGGCGACGATTTTACCGCGGTTGTCGACGATCTGAAAAAACGCGCCGACGTAGTCGGCAGCGTGCAGCCCGCGGAGCGCCCGTGATGGGCAAATTCAATGTCCCGCTTATCGGCAGACCTTTACCCAGACGCAGATTTTCTTGAAGTTTTCCCAATGGCATTGTTGTTCCATCCGGCAGTTCTTGCCGCTCTTGTCTTGAGCCATTGTAGCTTGCGGCATGGAGACAATCGTTAAAGCAACAAAGCACCAAGCAATCGCTGAGAATAGCCGACTCATTGTTTTCTCCTTTGCTCCACTCGCCTCTAACGTTGTCATCGACAGGCGGATAATGGAATGCCGATCGAGGCCCTCCGCGGGCCACCCTGCAAACATCCATCCTTCCACGTGCCCCGAACGATTTCGTGGCCTTCCGTGAGAGTGCCGGCGCCGTTGGGTTTCCCGTCGCGGAATTCGCCTTCATAGCGCAGCTTTTGCAACGTCAGCACGCCTCGGCCATTCGGCTCGCCGCCGGACAGATCGCCCTCGTAGTTCCCCGTTGACCAAGTCTGTACGCCTTTGCCTATCTGCTTGCCCTCATGCCATTCTCCCTTATCGGTTTCGGTCACCGTCTTGCCCTTCAGCCATTGCGCGCTTCCGAGCCCTTCGGCGCGGCCGTTGGCGCAGCCGCCCGACCAATTGACCGCCTCGTCGATTTGCGGATTAGGGTCCCACAACTGGCATCCCGATTTGTCATCGGCGATCCATGTGCCGGCGTGCGCGCTCTCGTTCACGAAGATCACGCAAGTCAGCAGGATTGCGGCGCTCGCGATGAGCTGAAGCCGCTTTGTGGCTGACCTTTTGCCGATTTTAGTGCGCATGGGGCAGGAGCGGCAGCACCAGACTGTTGAGCAATTCATCGCGTACGTCGATCATCATGTCGCTCACCTTGCCGTCGGCATCGACGATCCAAGTGATCGGCACTCCCGCCGGCGGCCCGAAGCCGTCATTGGTGACGCCTTTGAGCAAGGCGACGGGATAGGCAAGCCTGGGCGCGACCTTACGCACCTTTCCCAGATCGCTGTCGCGATCGATGCTGATGCCGATAATTTCCAAGTTCTGGTCATGATAGCGGCGATAGAGGGCATCGAGCTTCGGCATGTCCTTGCGGCACGGCGCGCACCACGTGGCCCAGTAGTTCACCAGAATCACTTTGCCATGCAGCTTGGCGAGATCGAAGGTCTGGCCGTCAAGCTCGGTGACGACGAGCTCCGGCGCAGCTTTGCCGATTTCGGGCGCGGCGCGCGCAGGCTCCCGCGCAAAGCCAAAGCCCAATGCGGCGGCGGTTGCTGTCGCGCCCGCAAGGGCCAACGCGGATTTGCCGAGGACCGACGCCATGCTTATTTCTCCGGTGCGGGCGTCGCCCACGGCCTGTTGATCGCTGGCAAATATTCTTTAGATATCGGGCGTACCACATCCCGGCACCCAACTCGCCCTCCAGCTGCAATGAGGAGAGAAAGATGTTGAAAATGTGCGCGGCCGCCCTGCTCGCGACCTTGTGTTGTACCAGTGCGGCAAACGCACACGGGGGCGGAGGCGCCGAGCCGATGCCAAGCACGAATTACACGGACATGCCGAGCTACTCGCCGCAGCGCACGACGCCAGTGCGGATGCCCAAAGCCAACCATGGGCATTGGCAAAAGGGCTTCGCGAGGGATCGCTAACATTGAAGATGTTTCGATCTTAGGCGTTTGGGGCCGACGCACCGTTTCCCGAGCGCCGGCCCTTTCATCGCTAAAAATTGTAGCTCGTCACCAGCTTGATCAAGTAGGGAGCGACAAGCTGGCCCTCACTGTAGGGGGTGCCCGCATTGTTGGCCGAATTGGCGCGGTAATAGACCGGGAACTCAATGTCGAAGTAGGTCTTGAGCACCCGGTTGTTAGCCTCGTCAAGCACTTTGGTAAACTCGATACCGGGAGAGAGCATGACCCGGTCAAAGCCGCTGTTGAGTGGATCTGCTCCCGTGCCAGAATCGGCGTCGCGGTGTGAGATGATAACCTGCGCCAGCGGCGTGATCTTATCCAAGCCAAGGACGTGGTACCAGTTGTTGTAGACAATGCCCGCGGCGCCATCGACCTGCATTCCCGGATGATAGCTTTGCACAACGCCGGCATTGCCGTCGAAGAAGCCCTGCGGATCAGCGGCATCCTGATAGAGGAAGGGCTGACGCCACATGATCTGTCCGAAATATTGCCAGGCATTGTCGCCGGTCAACAGACCGCGATGGAAGGCGCCCAGCATCAGGTCGGTCGAGCCCGACCCGATCTGCGTATCGCGGTCGATGCCCGGCGCGCTGTAGGTTCCGCTCGGCAGCTTGACCCCAAAGATGACGCCGGTGGACATGTCCTGGAAAAATCCGGTGTACATGCCCATGATCTCGATGTCGCCGATGTCTTTGCTGTTGAACGATTGAATCTCCCCTGGGAAGCTTGCGTCGGTTTCGGTGGTCAAGGTACGGTTGACCGTCGGGATGCGGACCATAACACCCCATTGCCGATTGAACATGTATTGAAATCCGACGTTGTACCATTGCGTGTTGATTTCCTTGTCGGTATTGAACGCCGAGGCAACGTGGGAGGTGCCGATGTAATTTTGGTACTGATCGCCACTCCAAAATTCGAAGAACACGCGTCCGCCGTGATCTTCCTCCTGCGGCGTGTCGAGGCCGCCGACGTCGAACACACTGCAGCCGCAAGCGCAGGCGAGCGCCGTCTCGGTTGAACCGCCGATTAGAGTGAAGGCCAGCATGAATGGGACGCCAAACGCGATCAGCGCGGCAGCGACTCGCGAACGAAGGCGCACCGGCCTTTGTTTACTCGAATGAACTCTTGACAAGATGACTCCGATTGATTGAGGCGATTGCAACGCAGCCGGAATGCGGCGCGTGCGCACGCGAGCTTCGACGACGAGAGCATTGCTTAATTTGAACATGCCGTGCTCCGGGCTCAGAACTTGTAGTTCATGCCGGCGCGGGCGACCTGAATGACGAGGTCGCCGGAACCGGAGAGCGGATTGGTTCCACCCGGCCCTACGATCGTTCCGCTCGCGCTGGTGCCGGGGAAGCTCGAGAACAGATACTCAAACCGCAGCATCCAATGGTCGACGAAGGCATATTCCCAGCCGGCCCCCACGACCCAACCGGTCAGGTATTTGGACGTAGATGCGCTGCCGGCGCCGCCAGCGGCATCCGCGTAGCTGACGGTGTAGTTCGCCTGGGTGAACGCGACGCCGCCGGTGATGTAAGCGAAGTTGCGATCAGCAGCGATGCCGATGCGCGGGCGCACAGTCGCCAGGTAATTGGTTGTGAGCGATTGCCCGGCCACAAAAGTCGTTACACCGTCCGCCAGCGTGTTGGTGTTGTTGTAGAAGTTCGAGTCGCTGTGGAAATAGTCGAAGTCGCCTTCAATTCCGAACACGATCGTGTTGGTCTGCCAGTTGCAGCCGAGCTGACCGCCGCCCACCAACTTGGTTTGGTTCGCCGATCCACTTCCGTCAGTGCTCACAGTCGCCGGATCAGTTGCGGTCAGGTAGGTGCCTGGGCCGACATTGGCACTGAAGTTTGAGGAACTAGCGCCGGCCCCACCGTTGATGCCGATGTAGCAGCCAGTCCATTGATAGACTGGCGGCGGGGGCGGGGCTTTGAGCGGCATATCGGCTGCTGCGGCCGCCGTGGATAGTCCGGCAAACGCGACCGTTGCCGCCAATAGACTCGCGGTCGAACCGTGCCCGTAAGCCGGTCCCCGCGCCTTGAAGAACGCAAGTGACATGATTGCCTCATATGCGAGAGTAAACGCGTGCATTTCGGGCGCCGCAGGGCGGCGCGTGATGGCGCTTGGCGTTCGGCTTCAAGAGCGAGGTGGGAGCCGCGGAGCGGTCCGCACGTTGCGAAGGCTTACAGCCGAGCTTGCTTATGCCGCAGCCGGAGGACCGCGCGGCCAGGCGCTTTGATGGACCAAAAACGCAAGCATCCGCCGTGGAGGGAGAGGGGTCACTCTCTCGGCAAGAGCACCGTCAAGCAACTGCGGCGTCGCAGGGGGCGCCGAGTCGACATAGACCGCGCCCGGAATGCAGAAGAGACAGTGCGCGTCGGCGGCCGACCGCTCCCCGGGCTTCCCGGGTAGGCCCGTTCTATTGGCGCTATGAATGCAGAGTTCGGAGGAGGCCCACGCAAGGGCATCAGCGGCGGGCGGGGACTGAACCGATGCCAGCCCAAAGCCTAGTCCTTGGAGAACAAGCGCGTACGCAAGCACGCAACCAAATACGCGCCGCAACCCCCTATGCGTCACCCTACGCACGATATACGCCCACCAACCCCGACAGCTTAAGACCTAATCACGAATCAGAGGCGAAGCAAACATCCTTTTTTCAAGCTAAGGCGCGCGCTCGATCATGGCCGCCGGCAGCTTGATCACGATATGCGCCTCTCACTCGGCTCTCCTTCTTTTGTCGTAGCAACACCGGGGCGTGTGGGTTGCCTGCCCGTCATGAAGACGGCGACGTTGCTATGAGGCTTCTAAGCTTCTTCAGTGCCGAAGCATCGTCCTCCTGGTACGCGATGGCGCTGACCATTTTGCCGTCCGCCCCCATCAGATACATGATGCTGGAGTGATCCATGACATAGCTGCCATTTCCCGTCGGTATTTTCTTGTAGTAGACGCGATATTCTCTCGCGATTTTTACAATCTGTTCCGACGTGCCGGTGAAGCCGCGAATGTGCGGATCGAATGACGACAAGTAAGCGTGCAGCAGTTTCGGTGTATCGCGCTCCGGGTCGATCGATACGAACGCGTAGTTGAGCTTATTGGCGTCGGAGCCGAGATCTTTGATCCAGCGCGATAAGTCGAGTAGCGTCGTTGGACAGACCTCGGGACAGAACGTGTAACCGAAGTACATCGCGAATGGCTTGCCGGCGAACTGTTTGTCGCTGACCGGTTTGTCATTGTCGTCGACGAGTTCGAAAGGACCGCCAATGGCGGGAATGCCGGCCGTCGGCCCCGTCGGTCGTCCCGTCGTCATCAACGCGATGCAAAGAAAGACGGCGGCAAAGCCAGCGACACCGGCAAGCCCCACGGCGGCCCACTGACGCACGCGCATCACTTCATCTCCATGGCGCCCATGCCGTCGGGCTTGGTATTCTGCGTCCCATTCGTCTTGCCCAGGTCGCCGTGGCTGTCTTGCATCGATCCCATGGCCTTGATCGGGACCGTGACGGAAATATTCCCGGCCTTTTCAAACGTTAGCGTGAGCGGAAGGCTCTCTCCCGCGGTGAGGCGTTGCCTCAACCCAATCAGCATGACGTGGTAACCCCCGGGCTTCAGCACGATCGACTCGCCGGCGGGGATGGGCAACCCATTGGCGATCTGCCGCATCTGCATAACGCCGTTTGCCATCGACATTTCGTGGATCTGGACCTGGGCAGCAACGTTGGACGAGGCGCCGATCAGGCGGTCCGCCGCGTCCGTTTTGTTGTCGAGCGTCATGTAGACGGCCCCACTCAGAGCACCCGCGGGGGTCGCTCGGGCGTATGGGTCTTCCACGACGATCGAAGTTTTCGTGGCTTGAGCGCAGGCGGCAATTGTGGCCGCGACTATCAAAGCCGCCACGAAGGCGAGTCTGGAAAATGTGCGCATGGTCTCCTCCGAAAGCGCATGACTGACGACTCCGCGAAAGCGGAGCCAAATTAAGCGTCAGACGGAGAAGCCGGGAGGAGCGCGGGGACCGCCGGCTAAGCGACGGAATTGCGGAACGAAAGCCCCGTCATGGATAAGGTCTGTAATTTTCGCGGCGAGCACGGCA
>Ga0209579_10003910_pt1 | contig 10588 bp, 7 predicted proteins | sample Coa_R1_2_FD_187152 | JGI IMG/M metagenome (GOLD analysis project Ga0209579, IMG submission 187152) | Surface soil microbial communities from Centralia Pennsylvania, which are recovering from an underground coalmine fire - Coalmine... | ecosystem: Environmental > Terrestrial > Soil > Unclassified... | reverse complement strand
AAAATCCGAACAGGACATGTAGTACCCGCAAGAGCAGATCAGCTTGCAGCTCCGTGGCTCAAGCCGTGCCGAGCAACGCGGGCAGAACGCGGAGGGAAGCTCCGAATGCTGAACCTCGCGATACGCGTCTGCCATCGGCTTGGCCGTTGCTGTGCTTGCCGCTTGCGGCAGCGGGCCCGCTGATGTTGCCAGATCACCGGGCATCGGCCAAAGCGCTTCTTTCTGAGCCATATCCGGACACCCTTCGGACGGACGTTTATAGCACATCCAGCTTACCGGGAAAAGCAAGGTAAATCGTTATTTCTTGGGGCAACAATCGCTTTCACTGGACGCGAGCTGAGCTTAGGTGTAGACACCAACGAACGGATTTTGTGCCGGGGTTGCGCGTGGCATCGCGTAAGACTTGCCCAAAATCGTGCAACCGGTGCGGGAGTGGGGGCGTCTCATGTTATGGAAGAAGGGAAGGCAGCCATGAAAATGCAAGGCAGATTCGGGCTGGCCGCCGCGGTCCTGCTGGTTATACCCACCTTTTCTCAGGCCCAACGTGCGACGGGAAATTTTCGAGCGGCGCCGAGTGGGTCTGCGTCCGCGAGCGCTCCCGCTACGCATAGCACAGGGGTGCGGGCGCATACCGGAAGTCGGGCGAACAGCGCTCGAAGTGTGAAGGCAGCGTCGCTCACCGGGACGAACGCGAGTCTCAGTGCGAATACGCCTGCTGGTTTTACAGGTGGTGACGGACTAACGGTGCAACAGATTTTGAATCCCTTCCCAAGCGACGGATTCGATTTCGCGCATCTGGCCGCGATTCACAAAGACGACGATATCAAGGCACTGATTGATCCGGCGACGCAAGTGAAGCTGGCGCTCGCCGAGCGACGCATGCGAAGGAAGCCGAAGACGGCCAACGGATTTATCTTTCTAGATGGCGGCGGGGCCTATGTGTTGCCAGTCGAGCCGGAAGCTGACTTGAATGCAGACGCGGATGCGCAGGTGGCTCACGAGCGAGGACAGGACGAGGGCCAGGACCGGAGCCAAGATCAAAATGGGCAGGCCGCTGCGCAGCAACGTGCGCCGCGAGAGACTCAACAGGTGGAGCAGTTGGAAGCGAACAACGAGCGCGTTGCGCTGGAACAATCTGAATCCTTGCCGGATGAGGGCGAGTTCACGCTGATTTTGCGGAGCGGTCAGGAGATTGAGGCGGTGGCGTTCACGCGCGTGGACAACAGGATTGTGTATATCACGGTGGGAGGCGGGCGGCGGACGGTTGATCTGCGCGAGCTGGACGTGGATGCAACCGTGCGTCTGAACCAGGAGCGGGGGACGCCGCTGCAGATTCCGCTGTGACTTCGAGATATCAGACACCGAAAATACAGATCGTTTCGCGTTTTCCTGGGCGCAGAATGCGGATCGCGCGTCCGGGGCTGTCGCCCCGCGGCGAATCCCGTCATGCAGCGTCACACAAAAAAATTTACGAGCCCGGTACGAAAAGAACGTAAGCGCGTCCTCGCCCAGCAATGGATTTCTGCGTATCTAGTCAACGTGGGCGCAGGCTGAAGCCTACGCCACTGAACGGCAATTGCTAAACGGCTGGGCGGGAGCGAGCGGGTTCGGGCATTAAGGGGCCGGCTTCGGCTGGAAGGCCGGCGCGTTCCAGTTGCACTGTGGTGTGTGAGATTTTGAAATCGCGGGCCAGAACCTCGCAGATGCGGCTGAGTATTTTCTCGCTGTCTTCCATATGCATATCAGGGATACGCGCGTGGCACGAAAGTGCGTGGAGATCGGTGCCCAGCGTCCAGATGTGGATATCGTGGACTTCCTGTACGCCATCGACCTTCAAGATGGCTCCGGCAACAGCTTTCAAGTCAATGCTACGCGGCAATCCTTCGAGCAGAATGTGAGTGCTCTCGCGAAGTATGCCAGCACCCGTCCAGAGAACCATCGCGCCTATCGCGATGCCGATGAGTGGGTCGATCCAGTTCGCGCCGGTACGGCGAATCACGAGCGCGCCGGCGATGATGGCGATGTTCGAGAGCGCGTCGCCAAGATTGTGAATCCAGACGGCGCGGATATTCAGGTCGCTCCGGCCGCCATGCAGGGCGAAGGTGATGCCGCTATTCACCATCAGAGCGAGAATCGAAACCCACAGCATCACGCCGGATTCGACGTCGACAGGAACACGAAAGCGTTGGATCGATTCGTAAATCAAGAAGAGAGCAACAATCGCCAGCAGCATCGAATTGATGAACGCCGCGAGAATTCCGGCGCGGTGGTAGCCGTAGGTTTTTTCAGGAGTGGGAGGACGCATAGCCCACCGCGCGGCCAACCACGAAATCACCATGGTGGGAACATCCGTCAGGTTGTGAAGAGCATCGCTGATGAGCGCGATGGAATGTGCCGCGTATCCGGCGATCAATTCGACGGCCACGAGAGCGAAGGTAGCGACTACGGCAGCGCCGAGAATGAGAGTCATCCCCTGGCTCGCATCAATAGGCGGGTGCGAGTGGTTATGAGCGGTGCCGTGCGAATGGAGGTGCATCATCTGAATTCTACTCGCACAGCAGTCATGGGAAACACCTTTCGCTGGCGAGATGACGCGAAAGCGCTGGTGGGATGAAGGCGAAAGTTCCGGCCCATCACGTATCCGGGCCAGCATGGAGCGAAATTCAGGAGGCAAGTAACGGACCGATTCCGGGAACGAACCGGCGGTGGGAAACTCAATTGACTTGGCGCGCTGCCACCGCCTACCATGAGCATCATCCTCGAAGCTTTGGGACTCTCAGGGGGCGCGGGCGGCGCGCGGGAAGCTTCGCCCAGCGATGACGCACAACGCAGCCAAGCTGGTTTTCTGGGGAGTACGCGGCTCTACGCCTACGCTTGAGCGCGATACGTGGCGCTATGGCGGAAACACGCCCTGCCTGGAGCTGACGTCGCCGGAAGGCACGCGGTTCATCCTCGATTGCGGCACGGGCATGAGGATGTTGGGGAATCTCTGGACAGAGATGCATGGGGAGCGCGGCGTTCATGCGCACGTCCTCGTGACGCACTACCACTGGGACCACATTCAGGGCCTTCCCTTCTTTCGACCTCTTTTTGAATCGCAGAACAAATTCAACTTCTACAGCTTTCAATCGGAATATCTGGGCTCGGACAGCCTCCGGAAGGTGCTGGAAGCTCAACTTGCGAGTCCTTATTTTCCGGTGGACGTGAGCACGATGACGGCTGGCAGGACGTTTCACGAAATAACTTCCGGCCAAAAATGGGAAATTGGCGGAACGAAGATTACTGCCGGATGGCTGAACCATCCTCAGGGATGCCTGGGCTATCGCATCGAAACTTCGGGCGGGTCGGTGGTGTACGCGACCGACAATGAACCGGGCGTCGCTGAATTCGATAAGAATCTGAGAGAGCTGGCACATGGCGCGGACGTCCTGGTTTACGACGCACAATATTCTCCCGAACAACTGGCCACGGAAAGGCGCGGCTGGGGGCATTCGAGTTGGCTCGAAGGCATAAAAATTGCGCGGGAATGCAAAGTCCGGAATCTGATTCTTTTCCATCACGATCCGGACTCGACGGACAAAGTGATCGACGGTTTTCTTTCTGCGGCGCGGCACGAGTTTCCCGCTACCTGGGCGGCCACGGAAGGTATGACGGTGTCGCTTAGCGAGCGCGGAATTCATGTTGCGCTGCCGAAATCGCGCGTGGGACAACGGCGGCGGATTCGTTTCGCGGCAACGGTAAGCGGCCAGGGAGAGGATGGCTCGAATTTCGAAGAGAAGGCCACCGTGCGCGACATCAGTTTGCAGGGCGCTTATTTGACTTTGAAGAGCCGCCCGAAGCTGCAATCGGAATTGCGGGTGGTGATTGAAGCGGCGGGGGATGATAAACGGTCGAGCGTGCTATCGCTGCGCGGCACTGTGATTCATTTCGATGCGGGGCGCGAAAAAGGCAGCAACGGTGTAGGAGTTGTGTTTATCGAAGAGCCCGAATCGGCTCATCCGAACGACTAAATTTCCATTGCCCACGAACAGCGTTCAGGATTTTTCTGTCAGAGCGGCAATCTGCGAATCCAGATCGGCTAGCGCGCTGTTGAGTTGATCTCGATGGCGCGGGTTCTGGCTTGTCTGCAGGTCTTTTTGGACTCGCGAGCGGGAGAGCAACAGCACCTCGCGTTTGCGGCGTGATTCCACTTGTTCAGCAGTCAGTTGCTTTTTCGTGTTTTCTCCTTTCTTTTGCTGATGTTCCTGGACTTGTTCCTCGACGGACTTGCTTTCCCATCCCCTGGCCATGCGCGCATTCTATGACGGCTGCGCTATCCGCGGCTTGTTTTTCTTGCAAATGTTTCGAAGTCCCAGAACACGCCTGACGTTGACGCCAATGAATCGCAGCAGTAGCTTTTATATTGGGGTCAATCCTCTGCGGAGGCGAGTTCCAATGGCAAGAAAATTTGCAGCCGTTGCCGCGGTGCTTATCTGCTGCGCATTTTGGCTGACGGGTGATTTGAACGTCTCCATTCGCGAGTATGACGTACCGACTCCGAAATCGAGACCGCACGATCCAGCGGTGGCGCCGGATGGCGCGCTCTGGTACACGGGGCAAATGGCGAACAAGCTTGGCCGGCTCGATCCTAAGACCGGCACTTTCAGGGAATTTCCGCTGAAGACGCCTGATTCAGGGCCGCACGGGCTCATGGCCGACAGGGACGGGAATATCTGGTTCACGGCGAACTTCAAGGGATACATCGGCAAGCTTGACCCGCGCACGGGAGACATCACTCAGTTTCCCATGCCCGATCCAAAAGCGGAGGACCCGCACAGCCTGACATTTGATCGCGACGGCAATATTTTCTTCACGACGGAAGAGAGCAATTTCGTCGGAAAGCTGGAGCCTAAGACCGGAAAAGTGACCGTGAAGCAGGTACCAACGCCTCATGCGAATCCTTACGGGATCATTGCGGGTCCAGATGGCTTCATTTATTTCTGCGAATTCGGGACCAACAAGATTGGAAAAATTGACCCGGCGACGCTAGCTATTACCGAGATCACGCTGCCGGCTGGCGCAAGGCCCCGACGAATCACGAACAATCCGGATGGCATGATTTATTACAGCGATTACGAGCGCGGCTACGTCGGGCGGCTCGACCCGCGAAGCATGAAGATTGAGGAATGGCCGTCGCCTGGCGGCCGAAATTCGGAACCGTACGGGATTACGTCGACGACGGATGGGATCGTGTGGTACAGCGAGTCTGGGGTGAAGCCGAATACGGTTGTGGCGTTTGATCCGAAGACCAAAACATTTCAGCACTGGCCGATACCTTCCGGTGGCGGAGTGGTGCGCAACATGGTGGCGACGCCTAACGGTGAGCTTTACCTGGCTTGCAGCGGGGTGAATAAAGTCGCGATCGTGCAGGTGAATCGGTAGTTCTTGAAAGGCATCCCGGCCCGGCGTCAACCGGCTTGGGCGATTGAGTCTATTTCGATTGCGCGGTGACCGGCCGCTTCGATGGCGACGCCATCGCGGAAAGCCACGAATCGGCCGGAGACCGCCGGGACGCGTTCGCCGGGAACAATGATTCCGACCAGATTGAGCGGGTCTGCAGCGGAAATTGTAATCGTGTCGCCCGATGATTGTTGGTCGCGCGTGGCGCGCAGCGATTCCACAGCGACTGGCAGCGCGAATTGTTCGCCGAGGAAACCGCTCACGAATCTGCCGCCACGAATTTCTCCTCGATCTTCCAGACGACGAAGAGCCAGCAAAACTTCGCGCCAGCGCGGGAGGATGGCTTCGCGCGTGAGCACTTCGCGGAACACCACGCCATAGCGGTTGAGCAGCATCTTGCAAGTGGCTTCGAGCGCGGTGGTGCGATCGTCGGATTCGACTGGATAGAGAAGCGACCAACGTCCGGTGCTGTGACGCGGGCGCGTGGTGCGGCCGTGGCCCTGGCCGCTGCGGCGCTTGGGATCGATCAAGGCGCGAAGATTATCGAAGCCGTCGGCTGTGATGACTCCCGCGGCGACGAGTTCCCACAGCGCGGATTCGACTTCAGATTTCAGTTTTCCCGCGCCGCGCACAATATCGGGAAAGAACGACGCGCCGCGCAGTTTCAAAAATTGTAGAACTTCTGCTGCGCCCGGGCTTAGGCCTTTCGTGGCGTCTGCGCCGTCTTCCGTGCGACGCGGCATCATCCACTCGGATTCCTCGCGAATGAAAAATGTGATCGGAGCGACGCTGGTTGGAATCACGCGGCGTGTGCCTTCGCGCGAATCGTCGAGCAACGCGGGGTGCGGCGAAAGGCGTCCCCAACCGACGGCGCCGGTGAGGCAAAGCTGATCGAGGATTTTTGGATCGTAGTTCGCGACGCGGCGGGCGAGAATCTGCCGCTCCCACGCGTTGGCCGGAGCCTCGTAGCCCTGAAGCTGGCGCAAGGCTTCGAGCGTGCCGCGCTCGCCGAGAAGTTGCGTGGACGTAGCGACGTGTTGCCAGCGCAGCAGCCAGCGCATAAATTGGGCGGCGTTGACGGGCTGAATTTCATTACGCAACCTGCCTAGCGTAAGGCGATGAATTCGCGCGAGAAGACGGCGATCGCACCATTCGGTTTCCGCCGCCGCCGGATCGGTGAACTTTCCACGCAATACTGCGCCGCTGGCTTCGAGCCGCAACAGCGACTTATCAATTTCGCTAGGCGGAATGCCGAGCGCGTCACCAAGCTGGTTCGAGGTGACTGGACCGGAATGCTGCATCCAGCCGGTGACGAGAGCGAAGATGGCGTCGTCTTTTGACGGCGCCGCAGGCTCGACCTCTGCGACCGGTGTTTCGAATTTGGCGTCCGCAAAAATTGCAGCGAACGATTTTGCACGCTCGGCGGCCACCCAGTATGCGTGGCTTTGGGTTGTAGCGCGCGAGGCGCGGCCTTGCGACACGAGTTGATCGAAGAACGTCTGCCACGCACCGGATTCTTCGGGCGTGAGCTGAAAGATTTTTGAATCGCCTTCGCGTGGCTCCGGCAAAGCAATCAAAGTGAGCAAGCCATCGTGCAGTTCGTCGGCGTCGCGCGCATCGAGCTTAGCTTCCTCGCGCACTTCTGCTATTGCAGCCGGATCGAGCCTGCCAACTTCGGAAAGAACAGCTTCGGGCAACACGCGGCGCATTTCGACGGCGCGGGCGCGCCGCTCTTCGAGGGGCGCATCGTCAAGGTAGGCAAAGGGATTCGCATTCAATATCTCGTGTGAGAACTGCGACGGCACCGGCGTATCGACAGCCACACAGCGAATTGTCCCATCGAGAATTTTCGCGAGGACCTGTTTCAGGCCGTCAATATCCATCGCTTCGGTGAGAGCATCCTTCATCACTTCCCGTACCAGAGGATGATCAGGGATGCGCACCTCGCCATCGAGATTTTCCGGGCACGCCGCTGCATCAGGAAAAACGGCCGCGAGCAAGTCGTCGGCACGCATGCGCTGAATTTGTGGGGCCACTTTCTTGCCGCCCTGAAAACGAAGGAGTAACAAAGCGCGGTTTGCATCCCAACGCCAACGCGCCGTGAAAATCGGAGATGCCAGTACGGCTTGCTCGATCACATGGTCGAGCGACGCCGGGTGCAGGAATCGAAACACGTCGGCCAGCGGGAAGCTGTGTTGTTCGGCGAGCGAGATGTTCAGGCCATCGTCGGTGGCGGCAGCTTGCAATTCGAGATTGAACGAGCGGCAGAAGCGTTTCCTCAGCGCAAGCCCCCAGGCTTTATTGATGCGGCCGCCGAATGGAGCGTGGATTACTAACTGCATGCCGCCGCTCTCGTCGAAGAAACGTTCGGCGACAATCGTTTGCTGAGTTGGCACCGTTCCGAGGACTGCGCGGCCGGCAACCACGTATTCTATGACCTGCTCGGCGCCTGCGTCATCGAGGCTGCACTCTTCTCTTAGCCATGCCAGCGCGGGTTGTGCGGCTGGAAGATTCTTTACCTGGACGCCTGCAGGAACATCGCGCGTGCGCTCGTCAATTTGCGCCCGCAGGTCGGCAACTTGCGCGGAGAGTTCGGCAGTGCGGGCCGGGGCTTCGCCACGCCAGAAAGGGACGGTGGGAGCGGCGCCGTGCGCGTCTTCGACCAGCACGCGACCCATCTGCACGCGGCGAATGCGCCAGGAAGTATTGCCGAGCAGCATGATGTCGCCGCGGAGGCTTTCAACGGCAAAATCCTCGTCGATGGTGCCGACGACCGTGCCTTCCGGCTCCGCGACTACGGTGTAAAGCGCGTTGTCGGGAATCGCGCCGCCGCTCGTGATGGCTGCGAGGCGGCTTCCGCGTCGGCCGCGCACCCGCCCGTTCACACGATCGCGGTGCAGGTAGGTGCCGTAGCGTCCACGGCGCGCGGCGATTCCTTCTGAAAGCATCTCGACGATCGTGTCGAATTGCGCGCGCTCAAGATTCCGATAAGGATAGGCGCGGCGAACGCGCGCGAAAAGATCGTCTTCCTGCCAATCTCCAGCAGAACACATGGCCACGATTTGCTGCGCGAGAACGTCCTGAGGAGCGTCGGGAATTTCAATGCGGTCGAGATCGCCCTGTCGAATCGCGCGAACCAGAGCCGCGCATTCAAGGAGTTCATCTCGCGTCGCAGCGAAGATTCGCCCTTTCGGAATCGCGCCATGCCAGTGGCCGGCGCGTCCGATGCGCTGCAGAGCGGTTGCAATTGATCGCGTCGAACCGATTTGGCAAACCAGATCAACCGCGCCGATATCGATACCAAGCTCGAGCGACGCGGTAGCAACGAGAGCTCGAATTTCGCCGGATTTCAGCTTGTTTTCCGCGGCGAGGCGGAGCTTGCGTGAAAGGCTGCCGTGGTGCGTGGCGACAGCGTCTTTGCCAAGGCGTTCTTCGAGGTGATGGGCCACTCGTTCCGCGAGGCGGCGTGTGTTGACGAACACAAGCGTGGAGCGATGCTGGCGAACGAGATCGGCTACGCGATTGTAAATCTCGTCCCACATTTCATGCGACGCAACCGGGCCAAGTTCGCTAGCGGGAACCTCAATCGCCAGATCGAGCACGCGTTGGTGGCCGATCTGCACGATCACAGGATCGGGACGGCTGCTGCCGGTGAGAAAATGCGCAATCAGCTCGATCGGCTTCTGCGTAGCAGAAAGACCAATGCGAACAGGCGGACGATCCGTGAGCGCTTCGAGGCGTTCGAGCGAGAGCGCGAGATGCGAGCCGCGCTTGTCGTCGGCGACGGCGTGAATTTCGTCGACGATAACGGTTTCGACAGATTTGAGAATTTCGCGGCTCTTCGCGGCAGTTAGCAAAATATAGAGCGATTCGGGCGTCGTGACGAGAATGTGCGGCGGCCTCGCGAGCATCTTGCGGCGCTCGTGCATGAGTGTGTCGCCGGTGCGCACCGCGGTGCGAATTTCAGGCATCAGGAAACCGCGTTCGGCGGCGAGCTGCAAAATTTCGCCGAGCGGAATCTCGAGGTTTTTCTGAATGTCGTTGCCGAGAGCCTTGAGCGGAGAAACGTAAAGAACTTCGAGGCGGTCAGTCAGCTCACCTGCCAGCGCTTTACGGACGAGCCGGTCAATACACGCGAGAAACGCAGCGAGAGTCTTACCGGAGCCGGTTGGCGCGGAAATGAGAGTTGTTTTCCCGGCAAGAATATGCGGCCAGCCCTGCTCCTGCGGTTCGGTGGGTGTGCCCAGGCGACGGAGAAACCACTCGCGAACGAGCGGGTGGGCCCAATCGAGAGACGCCAATGCCGGAGCCGCGGATTCTGTCACTGCAGGATTCATGGAAGAGAACTCGGTGCTGCCGCCGTGAGTAGACTGAAGTTAATTGCTACCGGCGAAGCTCTAGAATACTCTTTACCGAAGGCGATGTCATCTTGGGGAGTGCGGTCACGCGATTTAAAACCCACGGCTTGCCCGTTTCTTTTCTTGAGGAGTAGTTAGACGTGAATAGAAATAAACTTCGCGGTGCCTTCACGAAACCGTATTTTTCCTATCGGGTATCGGTCCTCGCCCTGATTACGCTTTTATCTCTGGCTGCTTTTTCTTGGCGCTCAACCGGTGCTCAGCCACAATCGGACGACGCGGCTGCCATTCTCACTCTGCTCAACGATCAAACCGCGGCCTGGAATCGCGGTGATATCGAAGGATTTATGAACGGCTACTGGAATTCGAACCAGACCGAATTCGTGAGCTCCGAAGGAGTATCGCGCGGCTGGCAAGCGCTCCTCGAACGCTACCGGCGCAGCTATCCCGACCGAAAGGCCATGGGCCACCTGACGTTCTCAGACCTCGAAATCCGTGTGGAGTGTTCCACCGCTGCTTACGCCCTAGGCGAATATCACTTGCAGCGCGAGAACGACAATCCCTCCGGGGTGTTTACTCTTAATTTCAGAAAATTTCCCGAAGGCTGGCGAGTGGTCGTAGACCACACGACGGCGTTCGCAAAGCCAGTTGCCGCTCCCAAATAGCGCAAATCCGAATAGCGCAAGGCCAATTGACCACGCAGCGCGAAGAAATTCGAGCGATAATGGGGTTCGGGCGAAAACGCCACCTGGTTCTGAATCACTAAGGAGAGAACAATTTGCGCGCTGTGA
>Ga0209579_10003908_pt1 | contig 10594 bp, 6 predicted proteins | sample Coa_R1_2_FD_187152 | JGI IMG/M metagenome (GOLD analysis project Ga0209579, IMG submission 187152) | Surface soil microbial communities from Centralia Pennsylvania, which are recovering from an underground coalmine fire - Coalmine... | ecosystem: Environmental > Terrestrial > Soil > Unclassified... | reverse complement strand
CCGTTCATCTTCCCGCCGTCGACGTCGGCGCTCGCGTTCACGGCCGAGTGGGGGCCGCCGCCGTTGACGTCGGCGTGGTCGACGTACGGTGCGACGCAGCGGCGCGTCTGCGGGTCAGGCACGCAGACGGTCGGCTTGCCGTTCCGCATCGGGATACCGTCCGCGCCAGGAAAGCTGCCGAAGTACGAGTCGAACGAGCGGTTCTCCTGCATGATCACGATCACGTGCCGGATCTTGTGGATGCCAACAGGCACAACGTAGGTACCGCTCGGGCCGCCGCTCACCCGCTCAGGCGCGGTCGACGTCGTCGAGCTCACCGCCGCATAGACGCCGCCCCCGACCGCGATCCCGACGGCGGCGGCGACCACAGTTGCCTGCCGGCGCGAAAGGCGACGGCTCATCAGCGGACGACGCGCTCGCGACCTCCACGAGCGCAAAGCGGATTATGACCTCGGCGCGCCCCCGACCCCTGCCGATCGAGAAAGGCCCGAGACGTCCGCTGCGGCCACCGTCCGAAACCCGCGGCTCGCGCGGCAGGCAGGCGATACAAGGGGCTGGCCTAGGACCCCTGTCTTCTAACCCGAAAAGGGCGAAACTGATCGTCGAGGCAAGTAGGCACGAATCCAACCGTGGGCGCAGCGGCAGACGCTCCAGCTCAGCTACCACGGCGAGTGGCGCTACGCGATCTGCCGTGACATGAACCTCGTGTCGCGGGTCATCGACGAGGTTTGGCTCAATGCCTCCGGATTCGGCCCCGACGCCCACGAAGACGGAGTAGGCTCAACCGAAGGTAGAAGCATGACCACACTCGCCGCCGATCGAGCTGAGCGCATCACCAGGAAGGCCGAGCGTGCGCTGACTGTGGCGACGGTGCTCGGCGTGGTCGAGATCCTGCGCCGCTCGCCACGCTGGCTGATGATCCTCACCGGCCTGCTCGCCTTCTACGTGGTGATGCTCGCGGTCATCTACATCGTCTGGGTTGAGGTCACGCTTGGATCCATCGTCGCCTGGAAGCTCGCGCACGGCGCCATTCGAGGCTGGAGGGAGAGGCGATGAGCGACGAGCCGAGGACGGGGAAGTTCCTCGGTATCCCCTACGACTGGCGGCGCCCGACCGTCGCGCGAGCCAAGTCGCGCTGGTGGAACCCGAACGACCCGCGCGTGTTCACGCCCAAGACGTCCGGCTGGGGCTACGACATCAACATCGCGCGGTTGCTTCGACGCCAGCCGAAGTCGTAGACCTCAACGAGCTCTTGGCTCGCCTCGGTTGCAGAGCCGGCGGGGGGCGGTCGAACTCTCGCCGGCCGGACGAGCGCCCGCGCCCACCGGCCTTTACCGTCCGGCGCCGCGGGACGCCGCGCCGGTAGCCCTTTCGGACACGGCCCGAAGAGCCAGCGCCGCCTCGTGATGCCCGTCCGCACCGAGTGCAGCGAGCAGCGCCGCAACCAGGGTCGCTTCGTCGACCGCACGCGGATGCGACTCGTCGAGCCAGCGCTGCAGCCAGCGAAGCGCGAGCCGGATGCCCCGCTCGCGGTCGTGCAGCGCGGTAGCGCCGTCAGTTCGAGCGCCTCGCGCAGGTCGATGTGGCGGGCATGACGACGGGCTGAGTCCTCCGAGGGCCCGGTCCGCTGGTCTTGCCTATTCGGAGATTGTCAGGCTTGACAGCGGGCGGACGGGTGCGAGATGCTGCGCTGACGGGGCACGGGTTGGCTCGGTCTCTGGCTCTATCTCTGTCTCTGGTGCGGGCATCAACCTCAGAAGGAGGAGGCCTGATGCTGGTGCTCGTGAGGCGGGTGATTCTGCTTGGTTTGTTGGCGGTTGTTGGTGTCGGGGTGTCGGCTGGGGGCGCCGCGTCGGCGCCGACGTGTCCCGACAATGCATCCCCTGTTATCAACGGTGTAATTCCGTACTGTGGTGGGCCGGTTCAGCATAACCCGACCTTTTATGCGGTGTATTGGGTTCCGTCCGGTGATTCTTTCGAGCCGGCTGTGGTTAACGGGGACCAAACGTACGAGGATTGGATGGACCAGTTCCTCGGTGACGTGTCTCAGACGAATCTCGCGAACATCGCGTCGACCTATTACGACAATGTCAGTGGGAGCGTGGGGACGGGCTCGACGTTCGCCGGGAAGTGGGTGGACACGACTAACTCCTACCCGGAGGCGGGCACGGCGGCTGATCCGCTGCAGCCTTCGGATATAGCGCAAGAGGTTGACAGGGCCTTCGCGAAGAATTCGACGTGGACGACCGGGGCGAACACGACCGTGGTCGTCTTTACCGCGGCCTATATCCAGATGTGCTTCGGATCGCAGGGCGCGACCGGCAACGCGTGTACGCCAGCCGCCGCAGGCACCACGCTGACCGGGGCGTGTGCCGCCCACTTCTACGACAACGATGGCCTTATCGGCACGCCCTATGTGGCTATGCCGGATGAGATCACCCTGGGTGTGGGTGGCGGCGGAGCCTGCACAACTCCGCAAGCGTTCGGAGGGGGGGGCATCTTTGCGGACACGGAAGTCACCTTTCTCGCACACGAGTTGTTCGAGGCGGAAACGGACCCGGACGCGGACGATAGCGGCTGGGCTAACCCAAGTGGGGGCATATACGGCAGCGAGATCGCGGATGAGTGCGAGGGCCCTCCCCCACAGTTTGGTGTCGAGCCGTTCGTCGGCCCGACCAATTCCAGCGTCAATGGGCATCTCTATCTGCTCCCGCAGTTGTGGGCGGATCGGACGGGGGCCTGTCAGGGCTCGCTCGCCGAGCCGGGCTTCGTCCAGGTGTATGGGCCGTTCGGGGTGAACGTTGATCAGTACACCGGCAACCTGGTGTTCGGGCTGACGTCGCTTGAGCCCAACACCGACAACAACGGCGACTACAGCGTCACCATCAACTGGGGTGACGGTACCCCGACACAGCAGGGCTTCGCCATGTACGACCCGGCGACCGCGGACTACCTTCTCATGGCGGGCCGTCCGCAGACCACGAGGGGGCATGAGTACACCGCCGCCGGGAATTACGCGGCAACGGTCACCTACGTGACCGGCTCGAGCACCTACAGCACGGCCATCGCCGTTCAGGCGATCGCAGTACCGCTGACGATCACTCCGACGAACGCGACATGGACTTACGGCGAGACCCAGTTCGACGGTGCGGCCGACGTGACCTACTCGCTCAACGCCAGCCCCGAGGTTCCCTATACGCCCCCGCCGGGAACGATCACTGGCCTGACCTGCATGGCCCGGAGCATCACTGTTTTCCAAACCGGAACCGTGATCGATCCGACCACCGCGGCCCCGGGCACATATTCGATTCAATGCATGGGCGCGACCTCGAGCGTGTTCGCGATTACCTACCATAATCCGTCGCTCACCCAGGTTGCTCAGGGGGATCTCACCATCCAGCAGGCAACGAGCGCGACGACGGTCGCCAGCTCCGCCAATCCGTCGTGGCAGGGTGACTTGGTGACCCTGACCGCCACCGTCTCTCCCGAGTACACAGGCACGCCCAGCGGCACGGTCACCTTCTACGACAACGGGGCCAATATCGGCTCGGTCTCGCTCGCCAACGGTCATGCCAGCCTCAGCACGACCAGCCTCCTGTTGGGGGCGCACACCATCACGGCCAGCTACGGCGGGGACACGAACTTCCTCAGCAGCACCAGCTTGCCGCTGACGCAGTACGTGGATACGGATATCAGCCACGATCTCTCGAACGGTGTTTCGAACCTGTACCTGCGGGGGGCGTATCTCGGTCACGCTGATCTCGACGGTGCCAGCCTCGTCTCGGCGAATCTGATGGACAGCAACCTCACCTACGCGAGCCTGCGCAACGCGGTTCTGACGAATACCAATCTCAACTTCGCGGACCTCAGCCACGCCGATCTCAGCAACACCAACCTGAGCCATGCCAACCTCATGGACGCCAAGCTAGTCCAGGCCGATCTGGCGGGAGCCACTCTGAACAACGCCAACTTCTCAGGGGCGGACCTCGCCGGCGCCACGCTCAGCAACGCCAAGCTAAGCAATACCAACTTCATGAACGCCAATCTCGTCCAGGCCGATCTGGCGGGGGCCACCCTGATCAACGCCAATTTCTCAGGGGCGGACCTCGCTGGCGCCACGCTGACCGGGGCCACGCTCGCGGGCGTCTCGTGGAACGGCGCGATCTGCCCGGACGGCACGAACAGCAGCAACGACTTCGGGACGTGCGTGAATAACGAAGTCCTCAACAACGTGGCCTGCACGCTTGCGCAGTGCTACCCGACCTTGCAGGCTGCCGAGACCGCCGACACCGACGGTGAGGTCATCACGGTCATCGGTACCGTCACCGGCACGACCAACATCACCCACGGCGTCACGGTGGACGGCAAAGGTAGCGGCATCCTCGCCGGGGGCGGCCACGGTCCTGTCGTGACGGTGGAGCCCGGGGTGACGGTGACGCTCGAGAACCTGTCGATCGAGGGCGGGAACAACACGCGCACCGTCCCTCCCGGTCTGATCACCGGCACCGGCTACGGCGGCGGCATCGCCAACGACGGGAACCTCACCCTCGACGGCGTCTTCGTCGCCAACAACACCGCCTCGCTCCGCGGCGGCGGCATCTATAACCAGGGGCGCCTCAGCGTCTCCGGCTCGACGATCACCGGCAACACCGTCAGCTCTGGCGGCGGCGGCGGCATCTTCGACTTCTTCGGTTCCGGGATCACGGTCTCCAACAGCAGCGCGATCATTCGCAACAGCGCCGCCGCCGGCGGCGGCGTCGTCGAAGACGGCGGCAGCTTCGAGATGGACACGACCAGCGACATCTTCAGCAACACCGCCTCCGGCGTGGGCGGCGGCATCGAGCTGCTCAGCCCCCAAGGATCGGTCATCCTGAACTCCCACGCCTTCATCTCCCAGAACACCGCGGCAAATGCGGGCGGCGGGATCTACATCGACCAGGGAACGGTCACCCTCAACACCAACGCCGTCATCACCAAGAACACCGTCACAGGCGCCGGCGGCGAGGGCGGCGGCATCTACAACTCCGCCGGAACAATCAACCCAGGCGACGGCACAGGCACCATCAGCGGCAACACCCCGAACGACATCTACCCCTGACAGGAACCGCGACCGGGTTCGTGCCCACGCCTCAACCCCAGCGGCGGACACGAACCCGGACCGCACAGGTTCACACGATCACGCCGCCAAAGCTCCGACCGACTCGGTCAAGCGCCGCGCCGTACTCAAACCCCGAACCACGCCAGACCGACCAGGCTGGTCCGGCCCTCGGAGGCGGGATAACGCGGCCAAGGCGCACTCGACGCCTTGGAGCACTCACATCTCCAAGCTCACAGAACAGGGCGCGCGGCATCGTCGGTCAGGCGCAGAGAGGCCGGGAGTGTCGTTCTCAGGACTGGAGTCCAGACGCGAACCCTCCGCTCGCACGAGCTGCAGCGGGTGAAAACCATTCCGGCGAAGTCCACGGGCGGCAACGCTAACGCGCGGCCGGCGGAGCGAGGTGAGCATTACGCTGACTCTGCGTTAGGAGGGTCACCTCCTGCCGCGCCGTCGGGCCGTCTCGATGGTGCGGCAGCACGCCGACGCTGCGACTGCGTCCACTCGCGCCAGCCGACAAGCAGCAGCGCTCCCAGCATGAGCAGCCCGGCGGCCGTGCTCGCACCGGCTTCGGCTTCCGCCCTAGCTTCACGGCGTGCGCGCAGCTGGTGGTAGACGGCGCCGCGTGACACACCCAGCGCGGCAGCAATCGCCCGCTGCGACCAGCCGCGCCCGCTGAGCTCGTGAATTCGCGTGAATTCGCTGGTGCCGCTGCGCGTCCACGACGACGACCGTAGCTCTCCGGATTGCAACGCGTAATCGGGGTAGAGAGGCAGCGGCCTTGTATCGGTTGTAGACCGTAATCGGACCACGTTCGGGGGCATTTCGCCGCCCTGTCTCTTAACCTCGACAGCGGCTAACGCCGCTGTAACGAACGGCTGCGACACTAAGTCGGATTTTCGGGCCAGATGCCCACCTATCCCGTCAGAAGTTTCGTGACCCAAACACGGCGCGATGCAACACGCCGCTCCGTACATTGGCGAAGGAGAGCGAGCCGTGGCGGCGCGCTCCTTGGACGTTCGCTCGCGGCGGGTCCGGAAGGTCCGGGCGCGCCAGGGAGCTGCCCTTTTCATCTTGAGGCTCCTGGCTCCCAAGTGCTCTTCCGTCGCCGCGACCTGGAGGAGTGGACGGATCGTGCGGAGCCGCCCGGCTGCGGGGGCGGCGATCGCCGCTGTGGGAGCGCCCGCGTCCGGCTCGCCGGAGGCTCGCCCGGCCGGGTCTGGGCGGGGAAAGGTGCGGGTGTGCAGCCCCTTCCGGCTGACCGCTCGCCTGGCTAGCGGCCCAGGCAGACGCTACGGGGCCGGCGAGACAAACAACTTGAAATGACCCGGCGGCGCGGGAACGCCCCGGGCCCGGCAGAGGAGAGTTCAGCTCCCATGCAGACCGAAGTGAAGCAGCCGCCGCGGCGCGAACGGCTCGAGCACGGGATCTTCCGCCGGCGGACGCAGGCCGGCGAGTCGCGGTACGAGTGCTCGTACCGCGACTCGTGCGGCCGCCAGCGCTGGGGCACGCGCAGCAGCCTGAAGGCGGCGCGGCTGGCGCGCGCCGAGCTCGTCTCCCGCGTCGCCCGGGGCGAACGGGTTACGCCCTCGAACGCCAGCTTCGGCGACTACGCCGACGCCTGGCTCAGGCGGCAGCAGACCCGGCTGCGGCCGAGCACCTACGCCTGCTACGAGGTCTACCTGCGTTTGCAGCTGAAGCCGCGCTTCGGCCCGCGCCGGCTGCAGGCGATTAGCGTCGACGACGTCGCCGCCCTGATCGGCGAGCCGCAAGAGGGGAAACGCTACCGCGACCACGAGGGCCGAGCCCGACACGCACGAGTGCGCGCGCGCCAAGCACGCAGACCGGGCGCGAGCGCAGATGGAGGCCGCGTTCGGAGCACTGCTGCGCTGAGCCGAACGAACGCTCAAGCCGCTCGCGCTTCGTGCCGGGGCCCGACTCGATCTGCCGAAGGAGTCCATCGTCTGCTTCGCGCATTCTCGACAGCAAGGGCCGGAGATCAGCGCCCACACGCTCTCGTAGCTCGGCGCAGCGAGCAACTGATTGAGAAGCGTCGCCGAAGCCGGCGGCCCCGCTCGCGCAACCTCGACCGATCAGGCACATCGCCGACCAGGCATCCCAGCCTGATCGACGCTTCGTACACCGGCTTCGTCGTCGACGCTGGGCGCGCGCTCGCAACCCGCGGCTGCGCTCCTCTACACCGCGTAGTGAAACCGCTAAAGCTAGACACCGCTTGCATATCCTCGCTGGCGGGGCCGGCGAGCTACATGGAGTTGCGTCGACGGCAACCGCCTTTGAGACGCTGCACAGGCTGCTCGTCGCAGCCGATAGCGAGGTCGACACCGGAGCGGCGTTTCGCGCTTGCCTGGCCGTGCCGTCCTCTGGCGTTGTGAGACTAGCGCTGGTGGTGCGGGCGGTTCGCTTCAGCGTCTTCGTTGGCTTGTTTTCGGGGCTAGTGCTCGCCGCGGCCTACCTGTGGAAGCCCTTGATCGTGACGAAGCTGCCGAACGTTCGGCTCTATGCCGGTCCTCTCGAGCCGGCCGACATAAAACCGATCAGGGTCGTTCTCCGCGCGCCCGCTCCATCTACCCACCCCATGACGCATCCGCGTGCGGCCCGAGCGAGGCCGCGCGACCTGGTGGCGAGCAGGACGCGTCAGCGGCCGCCGACTCCGGTTCCAACTCCGCTCGGCAAGGTGAGGCCGAGGCCGATGAACGAGACGCCGGTAGTCGACCGTCTAGCGCGGACGGCGGGCGAGACACGACCCAAGCTCGCGCCCGTCATCCGGCCGGGGGCGCCGGTCCGGTCGCCCATCCCCACGAAGCCGAACAAGGCACATCCCTCGCCGACGACATCTCCGGCGGCGCAGGCGCAAGCGCCCAAGCCAGCCGTGATCCCGGCGCCGGCACCGCCCGTTTCCCCACCGGTCGTCGTGACGCCGCCTGCTGACATCTATCCGGCCACCCCCATCCGAACTCCGACCTCCTCGACGCCGGCCGACACAGCACCAAGCGCCGCCGGACAACCGCCGCCTATCGTGACATCCACGCCCCCTCCGAACATCTATTTCGGCTACGCCGACAACTACTTCACGCACGGCGTCCCAGAAGGCTTGCCCTGGCTGGGAATGACGAACACGCTCGTGCTGGGCTGCGGCGTCAATCCGAACGGTGGTGGCCCGGCGCCGGATGTCTGCCCGACCGATGCGACGGACACCGCGATCGACAGCTACGACGGCGGCGCGATCAGGCTCGACAACGTCGCCGCGTCTCCGCTTGTCGTGACAGGAGCAAGCGTGCAGATCGGTACGTGCAGCTACAACCCGTGGCCTGGTTTGAACATCTCGATCACGCCGGGCGCAACGCTCGTCCTCACCGAGACGGGCGGCCCAAACCCCTGCGGAACCGCCGTCGTCGGTAACTACAACTTCGATACGTCGGAGTCGTTCTTCCCTTTGACGGATTATGTGGACGGCTCGAACCTGGCGTGCACGCCTGATACCGCGGTTCCTGTCGTGACGCTGACGACGAGCCAGGGCACGATCACGATCAACGACACTGGCCAAATCCTGAACACGGGCGGGATCGATCCGCTCGACTGTTCGGTGAACACGAACGAGTTCCACGCCTTCACGCAGGTCTACCCGTAAACGACGTGAGACGGGACCGCCGGGTGCGCGCGGCGGCATGCTCAAACGCGTCCGCGAGACTCGAACTTCACTGGCAGGTCACGCAAGAGCAGTCGCCGCGCAGACCGTCCTCGCCGACGTCCGATCAGCACGCTGGATCGAGCGCGCCCACCTCTGGGCTAGTGACCCCGCTGCAAGGCCTCCCGCAGCTGCGAGACGCAGTCGGGGCGCGCGGGCACGCCAGCAAAGCCGGAACCACTCTTGCGATACATGCACGACGCGCACGACGTGATCTTCCAGCTCGAGCGTCGCACAACCTTCGCGACGGCCTGCATGAGGCAGCCCGCGACCGCTACAAGGCCGCCGCTGACCGGCTGCCGCCGCGCACAAGGGTTTCGACTCTCGAACCTTGGAACCGCACGTGCTTCGGGAGCGGCGGCACGCTCACGATCGAGAGCCGCCAGAGATCGGGCTCGATTTCGTCGAAGCCGGCTCGAGCGAGAAAGTCTTTCATCTGCCCGTTGCGCGGCCCTGGACGATAAGGCGCCACGAGAGTCGTGCCGCCGTTCTCCGCCGCAGCTGCAGCGATGCCGTGGAGAAAGGCGTGTTCGACGCCCCGGCCGAGAGCGCGGCAGCTCATCAAGAACGTATCGATCTCCCAGCAGCCCGGCTCTGCGCCCGGCTCGAGCACGCAGACGCCCACCTGCCCGTAGTCGCCGAACCGATCCCGCGCCTCGAGCACGAGCACGATCGACCGTTCGGCCAGCGCCTCGACTTCCTCGAGCGTCCGCCGTTTCAGCGAGAGATTGAACTGGTTGGTTCGTTGCGTGAGCTGTGCGATGCGTGGCCAGTCGTGCTCACCGGCGCACTGGAGGTCGACCACGAGCTCGAGACGGCTGAGGAAGTCCTCCAGGCTCACCGCCGACCCGCGTTCGTGACGCCGGCGCTGCTCCTCCTGGGCCATCTGGGTGCGGGTCGTATCCACCGCAGTGGAGCCGGCGCCATCGAAGAGCCACAGTCGATCCAGCGTCTCGCAGTACGCGGCCGGGTCGGGCGGAAGCGGCACGACGTGTACGGCTGGCTCGCGGGTCTTCACCTCGAGCCTCGCCGCCGGGTCGTCGTCGATGAGGACGAACGAGTCGAGGCCGAGGTTCAGCTCCTCCGCGAGCTCGCGCAGGTTCTCGGACTTGTGCCGCCAGTTGACGCGCCACGCGGCGATGTCGTCGACGCCCAGGACCATCCCGGGATGACGTGCAAACGCTTCTCGTACGTCATGTTCCTCGTTCCTGCTCGCGACGACGAGCAGCAGGCCACGATCCTTCAGACGCTTCAGATACTGCTGAAACAGCTGGAAGCTCCGGCCAGGCCCGTCCGGGCCGAGCTGCAGCCCTTCCAGGCCCACCTCGCCGACGACGCCGCCCCAGAGCGTGTTGTCGCAGTCGACCGCGACGACCTTCGCGACCGGGCCACGCGCCGCCCGAAGGCGCCGGACGAGTGCGATTGCCAGTTCCTGGTAGAGGCGTTGGGAGTACCCGCCGTGCGCGAGCACCTCGACCTGGCTGCTGCGGGCGTTGTCGATCCCGACCCGTTCGACGACCTGCGAGAAGTCGAACAGCTCGACGTCTGCCATCGTGGCCAGACGGCTGCGCCAGTGATGGCGCTCCGCTTCGGCTTCTCGAGCCTCGATCGCAGCAAATGAGGACACGACGGGGGGGAGCGTGCCGACGAGAAGTCGGCTTTTCGGGGACCGAGCGGAAGCCGCCTGCTCGATGGCATCGAGGATCTCGTCCAGTGCCGTCGCCGCTTGCAAGGAATCGGCAGGAAAGTCTTCCGGCCGCGTCAGGACGACGGTCACCCCATCGCGAATCGCA
>Ga0209579_10003907_pt1 | contig 10596 bp, 10 predicted proteins | sample Coa_R1_2_FD_187152 | JGI IMG/M metagenome (GOLD analysis project Ga0209579, IMG submission 187152) | Surface soil microbial communities from Centralia Pennsylvania, which are recovering from an underground coalmine fire - Coalmine... | ecosystem: Environmental > Terrestrial > Soil >... | reverse complement strand
CGGAGCGCTTGTCCTTCGACCTTCACGCAGGTAGGGAACGCCGTAGAGTCCGGGCGCAACTCGTTGGCGCGCATTGGAAAACCTCGGTTTTGGCCGCGATTGCGACGTCCCAAGTCTGCCAGATGGAATTGGAGGCTGCCGTTGAAGCCGTCGCACTACTGGAACCTACACCCGGAAGAATGCAGCCGGTGTCTCTTCCCTGCGGGGCGGTCGTCATCCGGGATGATTTCAACGGTAGTATCGCGACACTCGGGTGCGCCATTGATGTGCTGCGCAATGCCCACGCCGAGCGAAAAATCCTCGTGATGAGTGATGTCATCGATTCGCCGCTGAGCCCACGCGACCGCATGGCGAGAATCGGGAAGGAAGTGGCCGGATTTGTTCACTCGGTGATTTTTCTTGGCCGGGGCGCGGATCACGGCGTTCGCGGGGCGATCGCGGGCGGGATGCCGCCGGAGCGGGTTCACGGCTTCGTGAACTGGCAGCAGGCGGCGGAGTTCATGAAGCCCCGGCTTGCGCCAGGCGATCTCGTGCTGCTGCGTGCGGGACGCTTTTCGGAGCACCTGGACCGTTTGTACTTCGCGCTATGCGGGTCCGTGGCATGCCAGAAGGCTACTTGCGAGAAGCGAATCCTCTGTGACCTCTGTCCGGAACTGGGCGCACAACCTCTTATTCAATTGACGAGTGCCTGCGTCAATTGAAATCCGCCTCCTTCGGATCGAGCGCCAGAGCCTCATACAGTTTTCCTGCCGCCTGATAGACGTCTGTCATCCGCCGTTCGCTCGTGAAGCGAAGAGCGTGGGACTTAGGGGCCAATAATGTACCCGGCCGTGGGACCCCGCCCGCTACCAGTATTTCATCGGGTGCCGCGAGATCGGTCAACCGCAAGCCCTCGCGCGCAAAGGCCAACTCGCACGACTTCAATCCGCCGGACAAAGTGTAAACGCCCGGTCGGAGTGTGCCGGTGACTTCGGACCAGATTGAATCAGGGCAGCGCAAAGAAACGTGCGAGACGTTCACGGGCCGCAGAAACTCATCGCCATGGCGAAGGACGTCCGATTCACTCATCAGTCCAATGCGGCATGCCAAATCGGCGACAGCCAAGGGCAACCTGCCGGCTTTGCACTCGGCCAGAGTAAGAGGCGCAGTCGACCCCTGCCACCGCGGGTTGAGATCCACCGCATATGCTTTAGACAGCATGGGATCGAGCACAAAATCCAGACCGAAAAGACCTCGATATCCAAGTGATGCGAGCCATCGTCCAACGATCGCTGTTTGTTCCACAATATTGACGGCAACCCCAGGAGCGAGGTCCGCGGCGGCTAGGTAGTCGTTCCCGCAATACATTCCCCGGCTGGAGTTGGCAAATGGCAGACCTTCGAGTTGAATACTCGGACAGGAGACACATGTTCCAGTCTCGAAGGCGAGCGCATTAATATTGACCGATAGCCGCCCCAGATCGGGAGTAACCCAGGCGGGCTCATCCTGAAATCGCTTGCCTGTCGACTCGTAGTCGTTTTCCGATTGAATGAAGACGGTGCCTGACCCGGATGTGCCATGACTTAGCTGGGCGAAAAAATGTGGACCCATTTCGGCTGCCAGTTCTGCATATCGCGCTGAGGTGAACCGCATCCATCGCCCGGCCATCCTTGGCAATCCGAGTTCTTCGAGAGCCGTGTGAAAATTCCGCTTGTTGTTGAGCCAATCCGTCAGGCTGGGCGGGTTGGAGATCAGCTGGCATCCTGTTTCCGCAGCGACGGTAGCCAGCGTCCGGCAAGGAATCGAAGCCGCGAGCACCCTGCGCTTCGCACTTGTCCGGAGCAACAGCTCTTCGATCTGGTCCCGGTAGCCCGGCACGATCTCGTTTGCCGCTGAATCCCGCCCTTCTCGACGGCGTCCCGTGTTTCGTTCTAGCGAGAAGAAGCGAATGCCCTCCTGCTGCTCGATCAGGTCATGGACGCTGCTATCGTCCACACACATCACGCATCCGATCGCGCAGATCGGCGACAATCCAAGACAGTAGTGGCCGGCACGGCAGAGCCAGCCGATCCAGACGGACTGGAACAAGTCCCGATAAGGTTCCAAATCGCGCATTGAAGAAAGCTTTCATTGTACAATCTAGTCGCTTGTTGCCAGGTTTGTCGGGACTTTTCCTCGAGCGCCGGTGGACTCGCGAGCGGATCGAGGCATTTCAGACCGAACGGCTCCGCGCGCTAGTCCGCCATGCATATAGTCGCGTCCCCTATTACCGCCGCCTCTTCGACCAAGCTGGGCTGAGTCCGGACCGGATTCGAACGTTGGAAGATCTGCGGAAGATCCCGTTCACAACGCGCGCGATGCTGCAGGCTCTTCCCGAGGGCGACATTATCGCGCGCGGGTTCAATCCCCAAACACTTGTCGTCCATCGCACAAGCGGATCCACAGGCGAGCCCTTCAGCATTCGCCGGACACGATGGGAGGACCGCCTTTTGCAAGCCTACCGGCTGAGTGTCCTGTTCCGCTTCGGATTGCGAATCACCGACCGGCGGGCCGCCGTGGTTACCCGGAGACTGGTCGGTACTCCTCTGTACATGAGATCGGGCATGCTCCGTTACGAGGAGGTCCATTGTCTTTTGCCAGCCGCACAGATACTATCTCGGCTGCGCCAAATTCAGCCGGATGTCCTTCGCGGGTACCCCGGCACACTCTCGTATCTGGCTGGCTTGATGACCGATTCGGACCGCGAGCGGATTCGCCCGCGCCTGATCACCACCGACTCTGAGATGATGACGAGCGACATGCGGGCCCGCATCAGCGCGGCCTTTCAGGCCCGAGTCGTGGACTTCTACGACAGCCACGAGTTCAACATGATCGCCTGGGAGTGCCCGTCGAGCGGGCTCTATCATGTGTCGGATGCGTCCATGATCGCGGAGGTCATCAGTGACGGACGTGCCGTCGAGCCCAATCGGGAGGGCGAGTTGGTCGGGACGGCGCTGCATTCCTGGGCGATGCCGTTTATTCGATTTCGTCTCGGAGATCTCGTGACTCGCGGTCCCGATCACTGCCCTTGCGGCGTCCAATACTCCGTAGTGACCGGCGTTCAGGGCCGCGTCGCCGATCGTTTCGAGCTGCCTGGGAGGAGCATTCACCCCTACACGCTGGTCAGTTCGCTTCTGGCCCAGGGACGCTGGATACGGCAGTATCAGATCGTTCAAGAGAGATCAGATCTGGTTAAAGTGAAGCTGGTGGCCTTACCGGGCGCGAGTCCATCGCCTGAAGCGATCGCCGGCGTCCGGCAGGTGCTCGGGGAACGGCTCGGGAAAGACGTCCAAATTGAGGTCGAACTGGTCGCTTTGATTCCGCCGGGATCGAACGGCAAGTTCCGGCCTTACTATTCTATGCTCACGGCACCATCGGGATCCTTCTCTCACCAATGAGTTCCACAGGCAAATGGACTGAGGTCGCCAACAAGGAGAGTCCCTCTTGGTACCTCGACCCCATGGTGGCGGGCCAGAAGAGACAAGCCCATTTGGACTTGGTGAATTCCTATGCGGGCACTTACCAGCCAAACGTTGTTCTGAAGACCGATCTGTTTGAGGAAGCCTACGGGGAGGACGCGCTCCTCCGCGATCTTTTCCCTAACGCAGCACTGCGGATCGGCATCGACCTCGCGTTTCGTACGGTGGAAAACGCCGTCAAGTGCGGCGGCCAGTCCGCAAGCCTCCTCGCGGCGGATGTTCGGCGCCTTCCTTTCCGTTCCTCTTCGGTAGATCTGATCTTGTCAAATTCGACGCTCGATCATTTTGAATCGCCAGCGGACTTCAAGGCGGCGCTCGCCGAACTCGCTCGCATTCTACAGCCGAATGGACGCCTGATCATCACTCTCGACAATCCCCGCAATCCGCTCTATTGGCCGCTACGATGGATGAGCCGCTTGCGCGGTGCCCCTTTCCGATTGGGCCACACGCGGTCCGGACCGGCACTAGTGAAAGATCTCGTGGGATGCGGGTTGATAGTGGAGCGAACCGGAACGCTGATCCACAATCCGCGGGGCGTGTCTACGCTGATCTTCCTGGGACTGAGGCGCACGCTTGGCGCCCGTGCCGATCCCGCGATCCGCAGGCTCCTAAGCTTACTTGCCGTCCTTGAGTATTTGCCGACCCGGCAGTTTACTGCATGCTTTGTGAGCGCGTGTGCGACTAAACCCGGGCACGATGGAAGGACAACTACATGAATGGATTGTGGTGCGCAATGATTCGATTCGATACAGGCTCGCGAGCAGCGGAACTGGCGAGGGTTCGGGCTGTGTAATCCTGAGCGATCATGTCGACTTCAGTGGGAAAAATCGAGGGACTTCTATGTCCGAATTCTTGGCGGGAAGGTCTTGGACGCAGGCTTAGCTGGAGGTCACTTGAGACAGAGAAAGTTCAATGGAGGCTTCTAGTTGGGATACGGGATCGGCAGTGGTCCCGTCGGTGGTGGTGTCAACGGTCTTACGCCTGTCCTCAAATTCGTCTTGGTTCTCATGATTATTCTTGAATTGTATAAACCAGCACCACATGCCCGTAGCTAAAAGAAACGCCAGCTTTCAAATTCGTTTTGGTTTGCATTGCTCGGCTCCTTTCCCGCTCAGATTTCATTTTCCGCATTTCGAGTGACCGGCTACCCGAGCATGCCAGGTAACTAGCGGATTTTTTCGGAATTAGCCTCTGTACCAGCCTTCAGGTTTGTCTTAGCTCTCATAGCCTTGCTCCTCAGCACTTGATATGTGCAAGCCTCATGCCATACCTCAACGCGCAGTTTGTCTCGATCGACCAACTGCAGGAAACCATTGCGCTGCATGAAGATCGCGGAGCAGTGGAAAGACCGTAGCAAAACAGCCGAGCTCCCCGCGGCCAGGTCAAGCCTATCCAAACAGATAGTTGTCCCGTACGAACAGATAGTGTTTGGGCCCTCGAAAGCCGACGGCGAAGACGTAGGCCAACCGCACGGCCATCAGAATTAGCATAAAAGCCCGATTTTTCTGGCCGCTGGCGGTGGTTGAGATTGCCGGCCAGAACCATTTGCAATCGATCGCGCAACCGCAGGCCACCCCAGGCAAGCCGGTTCGCGGAGTTTACTTTGCGCCCGCCGTTTCCGGCCGGGCGCAAACGAAGTTGGCGGCATCGTCGGTGCTGCCGGTACCCTTCCAACGGGCCACCTGCGGATACGGGCAGAGAGGGCGAGTGCGGACCACGCCGCTGGAGACATTCAGGTCGTCATTGTATTTGGTTGCGATGATCTGTTCCGGTGCGGCACCATCCTCGACCCAGTGCTCGAGGGCCGCATCGATGTCGTGCAACGGGTCGGTATGAGCCACAGTCCCCTGGCCGAAGTTGTTGGGGCCAGACCCGCCTCCGCAGTGCTGCATGCCCGGAACCATGAAAAGGCGCACGAATCCAGCGGACTCTTTCGCGCCCATCTTCGAGACCACGCTTTGATAGTAATCGATCGCATTCAGCGCGGGAATCGCGGCATCGCTCCAGCCGTGATAGAGGATGAGCTTCCCGCCCCGCGACTGGAACTGCTTGAGGTTCGGGTCAGTGGAATTCAGGATGGGCGCGGTTTTCTCGTCGGCGGTCTGCACATCGCGATTCGCGTCAAAGGTCCGGTAGTCCCAGTTGGGGTCGTTGTAGACGATGTTCTTGAAGAACTGGGTGCCGAAAGCGAACATCAAGCTCTTCTCCGGCGCGGCGCCGGTAATCCAGGGGCCCCAGCCGCCTGGTTCGGCTTCGCCGCCCGGGGAATAGCCGCGGAACACGGACTTGCCGCTCGAATTTTTGGGACCGTCGTAGATTTTCTTTAGGGCAGCCGCCTGTGCCGTGGTCAGGCAGCTATCGGACTCGGCTCCCTTGCAGATCAGACTCGCCGGATCGAAATGACATTGCGCCGGATTCTCGATCACGCCGTCGCTCACTCCGTCGAGGGCGTCGCAGGCAGCCAGCGCGGCAGCCTGGATAGCGGGCAACTTGGCCGCCGGTATGTAGGTTCCCTCCGCAAGTTGCGTGGCTCGCATGTCCGCTACCGCTGCGGAGAGTAGATGCGTCCAGTAGTTGGCAGGTGCGCCGGCGATGATGCCGTCGTAATCCGCCGGATAGCGCTGCGCCTCCATCAGGGCTTGACGGCCGCCATTCGAGCAGGAGCTGAAATAGGAACGTTTCGGAGCCTCGCCGTAAAACGAGCGGATCAGGACCTTCGCTGTCACTGCCGTCTCGTGGATCGCCCGGTGGCCGAAATCGATCACCTTCTCCTTGTGTCCCAGGGCCCAGCCGGCGTCAGTGCCGCCCGCCTGGTGCCCGGTGTCGGTGGAAGCGGTGGCATAGCCGTGGGCTATGGCGTCGGCCAATCCGGCGAAGCTAATGACGCCGGCATAACCGCCGTTGCCAATGCCCTGAAACTTACCGTTCCATGCCGTCGCGGGCAGCCAAACCTCGAACTGGATGTTCGAGTCGCTGGAAGGGCGGATCACTCCGGATACCCGGCAAAATGCCGGCAAGTTGGGAATGGGACGCCCTTCAGGTGGCGAAAATGAGCCCGCCGGCATGGATTGAGCGGCGGTGATGCTGGTGTTGGGCAGCGCAAGACTGGACAGGCTCTCGCAGGTCGCGGCCAACGTGGGTGCGACGGAGAGCAGCGCGGCGAGCGCAAAGCGCAAGGTAGTCATAAGCCTCCCGGAGCGTCTCAGATGAATGGCATGACAGCCCGGCGAGCAGAATGGCCAGTCCGTGAGCTCTCAATGCCGTTGTCCTCAGGTGAGAGTATATCGCTTTCTACTGGATGCACTGCTCAGTTTGCCCACTGCTGCGCATCGGCAGCGTCGCTGCGGATCTGCGAAATCAAAATAATTCTACCGTGTCACGTTGTATCAGCATGTCGCGCACCTCGACATTGCAACCCCTTTCGACACATAATGTCTTCGGCTTCTGGAGAAGAATGGTTTGCTGCCCGCCTCACCGTTTTCGATCCTGACGAATCAGCCAGCTGCTAGTTCTTTTCGCCCGCTTGGCCCGAATGTGAAGGCCCTGATGGTTTGGCCTCGATTCCCGCCCTCCTTCTGGGGATTCGAAGGCCTGCTGGAGATGATGCCCGAGTGCGCGATGACGCCGCCCCTAGGCCTGATCACAGTCGCGGCGCTTTGTCCTGCGTCGTGGGACTTACGCCTGATTGATCATGCATTCGAGGAGTTACGCGACGAAGACCTGTTATGGGCAGACCTCGTGATGATCAGCGCGATGCACGCGCAACGCGCGGACGCCAGGGCGATTCTGGCGCGGGCCCGCGCCCTCGGACGGCGGACATTCATCGGGGGACCTTGGGCCAGCAGCGACCCTGAGGCAGTGCTTGCGGACGCGGACCACGTATTCGTCGGGGAAGCGGAAGATGTCTTCGCCGATATTGCCGCCGCGCTCGAACAGGGCACCGCACGCCATTTGTACCGCGTGCCGGACAAGCCCGACATGACGCGAAGTCCCATTGCGCGCTACGATCTATTGCGACTCGACAAGTACAAGTCGATGCCGGTTCAATTCTCGCGCGGGTGCCCGTTTCAGTGTGAATTTTGCGACATTATAACGATTTACGGACGACGTCCGAGGACGAAAACGCCGGCCCAGATGATCCGGGAACTCGACACGTTGCGCCAGCTTGGCTGGCGGAACGAAGTATTCATCGTTGACGACAACTTCATTGGCAACAGCAGCGGGGCTTTGCAATTGACGCAGGCCTTGGCTCAGTGGCAGCAACTTCATCGACGGCCGTTTTCGTTTTACACGGAAGCCTCGATCGATCTGGCGGATCGCCCCGAACTGATGGCGTCCATGGTCGAGGCAAATTTCATGTACGTCTTCATTGGCATCGAAACGCCATCGGCGGAAGCCCTGAAGGGTTCTAAAAAGTTCCAGAATCTCCGGCGGGACAACGTCGAGCAGGTCCGCATCATTCAGGAAAGTGGGCTGTGGGTGCTGGCCGGGTTCATCGTCGGCTTCGATTCGGACGATCAGTCAATCTTCGATCGGCAACTGGAGTTTATTGAGCGCACGGCAATAGCATGGGCGATGGCTGGCGTTCTGCAGGCGCCGCCAACCACCGCTCTGTTCGATCGGATGAAGAAGGAGGGGCGGTTGATCGAAAACAGCGAGGCCATCACAAACTTCGGCGCTCCCAATTTCCGGACGGTATTGCCATTCACCGTGCTGTTGCGGGGATTGTCGGGTTTGCTGGCGAAATTATATGAAGCCGGGCCATTCTTCGATCGGGCGCTCCGTTCCTTGGAACGATGGCACCCCCGGGATTCGCAAAAACCGCCGAAGGTGTCAGTCCGGTATCAGCTTCGCGTACTATTTGCTTCTATGTGGAAGCAGGGCGTGCGCTCCAATTACCGCCGAGCCTATTGGGGTTTCCTCTGTCAGCTCGTTTGCAAATGGTCACGCCAGCCGGCAAAACGGTGGCTTGGATTCATGGCGCTTGTATCGGCGCACCATTTCGTGACTTATTCGCATCAGGTCGCCGGTGAACTGGAACTGGAAGCTGAGTCGTGGTCGTCGAAGGAGCCAGATCCCATTTTTTTCCTCGCTGCTCACGTCGCGGTAGAGGACCAACTTCCCACTCCTGATAGATGCCCGGAGCCTGCCGCCCTAGTAAAGGGGCGCGGACTGTGATGAACATTCGCTTCGGTATGTTTGACGACTTGCGCCCAAAAATTTTGTGGCGCGGAGTACCGAGTGTTCTTCGATCAGTCGAAACTTGCCGATCAGGTATTCATGCGCGCATACTAAACGACGTCTGCGGACTGCGCCCGCGGAACATAAGCAGCCTCGCCGGTTGACACCTTTACCCACCAGTGCTTAGAATGCGGCATGCCGGACAGCCGACCGCCCGGTCCAATAGACATCCAATTCCAGCATGCCGAACCGCTTCCGCCGCCTCTGCCGGAAGGCACGCAGATTTGCGCGGTATGCAAAACGCCGATTCTGGGCCAGTACTACCACGCTCAAGGACAGGTGACCTGCCCCACATGCGCGAGCCGCATTCGATCCGGCCAGGAGAAGCCGCCGGCGCTCTCTCTTGTTCCTGCCGCCCTTTACGGGGCGGGAGCAGCGCTCGCCGGGTGTATTCTCTATGCCACCATCGCGATTATCTTTAATCTGGAAATCGGAATCATCGCGATTGTGGTGGGTTGGATGGTGGGCAAGGCGGTGCGCTATGGCTCCAAGGGCCTGGGAGGACGGCACCAGCAGATCCTGGCGGTGCTGCTGACATACTTTTCCATCACCACCAGTTACATCCCTGTGTTCATTGCTCATAGCATGAAGAACCGCTCCGCAGCTCAACAGCAGGCCGCAACTGCTGCCGGCCCAACAACGCAAGTGAAAGCGCCCAAGTCTTTGGGCACGGCAGTCCTCATGCTGCTCCTCATCGCTGCCGCTGCACCCTTCCTCGCTCTCGCCGGGAATTTCGTCGGCGGTCTCATCACACTGTTCATCATCTTCATTGGATTGCAACGTGCCTGGCGAATGACGGGGCGCACGGAACTCCTGGTCATGGGCCCCTATGACAGCGCGACCGTTGCATGACTTGCGCTGGTTGCAGCCAGGAGATTCCGGACACAGCGCTCAGTTGCACCCAGTGCCGCCGCTTGGTTCACGCTGTGGATTTGGAGGTGCTGGCCTCGCGCGCCCGTGAAGCCTGGCGCGTGGGACGATTCTCCGTAGAGCGCGACCTCTGGGTTCAGTCGCTCGCCCTCGTTCCGAACGACACCATCCAGTTCCAGCGAATCCAGTCCCGCATATCGGAGATCGAGAGCCAGACGGCGTCCGCCTCCTCTACCGGTTCCGGTTGGCGCAAGGCCGCAGGCCTTGGGATTGGGCCCGTCCTCCTGCTGCTGCTCGCCAAGGGCAAGTTCCTGCTGCTTGGCCTCACTAAGATCGGCACCTTGGTCAGCATGGTCTTGTCGTTAGGTGTTTATTGGAGTCTGTATGGATGGGCACTCGCTCTGGGCGCGATCATCTCGATCTACATTCACGAAATGGGCCACGTCATGGCCATCCGGCGCTACGGATTCCATGCCAGCGCCCCCATGTTCATCCCCGGGCTAGGCGCGCTCATCCAACTCCGCACATTCCGCCTGCCGCCAATCCCGGACGCGCGGATCGGCCTAGCCGGCCCGCTCTACGGCCTTGGCGCTGCTCTAGCGGCCTATGGCGTGTACCTGGCCAGCGGCGCTCCGATTTGGGGGGTTATCGCCCACTTCGGCGCGTTGATCAATCTTTTTAACCTCATTCCGGTGTGGCAACTCGATGGCTCCCGCGGATTTCATTCCCTCAGCCGCACCCAGCGCGTTGTTGTCGTGGGCGCCGCGATCATCCTGGGATTCCTGATGCACGTCAAACTGCTCTTCCTCATTGCTCTGGTCGCCGTATGGCGAGTGTTCACGCGGGACTGGCAGACTGAAGACGATCCCTTAGGTCTCGCACAATATATAGGCCTGCTGCTGGCGCTCTCCGCATTGGCTGCGTTTTCCAGCGCAGCGGCTTTTATTCCGGGGAGGGCGGTTTGACCGGCAGACATTCTTTCAACAAA
>Ga0209579_10003906_pt1 | contig 10596 bp, 7 predicted proteins | sample Coa_R1_2_FD_187152 | JGI IMG/M metagenome (GOLD analysis project Ga0209579, IMG submission 187152) | Surface soil microbial communities from Centralia Pennsylvania, which are recovering from an underground coalmine fire - Coalmine... | ecosystem: Environmental > Terrestrial > Soil > Unclassified... | reverse complement strand
TGCAGCTGGAACCGGCATTGCTGAAAGCCCTCCGTCGTGACGGAGAGGAGTGGCTGCCGGATCACTTTCTGGAGTGACGAACTGCACTTCCTGATAATCGAGACCGAGGTTGTCGAGAGCTTCCTGAATAAGATCGAGGTACCTGTCATTTTGGCGACGGGCTTCCTCCGTCTCAACCCGCACATAAAGAATACCGCCGCTGGCATGGCTGTAGCGGGTGGGCTTTAACCAGCGGTCGTAAGCAGGCCGGTTGATCTTTTTCTCGAGCGCGTCAAGCACGCGGAGCCAAGGATTGGGAGCAAGCGTTGCAGTTGGAACAGACATGTGAACTTTTCGATGGGCCTGTGCCGTCTTCAGCACCCTGGTTATAAATGAGACTTCAGTTCTCGTATTTCAGCGGCGCAATTTCCGCCCGGCTGGCGGCTTCGCTACGAGAGAAAATATTTACAAGGAACAGTCGTGCATACTAGCACATTTTTTTTTCGTTTTTGGAAAAGTTTGACAAAGATTTTTTCCTGACTCGTCATTCAAATCTCGACAGGAAATTTCTGTCAAGTAGCAATTCTATAACTGCCGCGTCAGTGGTGCAGGAGACGAATATTTGTAGCTCGCCTCTATTGCACTTTCCACGGTGCATGCAGTTTGCCCGTGAGTCAGCGTAAAAGCAGTGACGCGCCTCACACCAAACTGCGATTGCCGGGCAACGATTCTGAAACTTGATGGTTTGCCCGCATTACACGAAGTCATTTATACTTTTGTTTCCGTCCTGGATTGTATTTTCAAGTTCCACTGGGAGCAGATTAAGTTTAATGCCTAAGCGTACGTTCCAACCGAACCGGCGTCATCGCTCGAAGACACATGGATTTCGCACACGGATGAAAACGAAGGGTGGGCGGACAGTGATCTCCCGTCGTCGGGCGAAGGGACGCAAACGGGTTTCCGTGAAACCCGGTTTCCGTGAATAGATCTCCCTTTCGGCATCAACGGAAGCTTTGCAATCTGGGTTGGTGGTGAATCGTGTGCAAGGCTGGCCCGGACAGCTTTCCGAACGCGCGTTCAGAAAGGCGAGCGCGGTTTCCTCGCAGCATGCGACTGCTCCGGCATAATGACTTTGAGCTCGTTTATAAACGCGGGAAACGTCATTTTGCAGCGAACATCACGGTGTTCTATTTGCGCAGAGCGGATACTGAGGGAGCGCGGTTTGGCTTTACGCTTCCGAAATTTTTAGGAGGGGCGGTTGAGCGCAATCGCATTAAGCGACGCCTGCGCGAAGCGGTTCGTTTGCATGCTCGCCTGTTTGCACCGATAGACATAGTCATCAATCCGAAGAAGTCAGCGCTGAAAGCGGGTTTTGTCGAGATTGAAAGAGATATCCAACGGGTTATGCAGATAATTGGCAAGTCTATTTAAAAATTGGATCAGGAAAGAGGCCCTCCGTTCGATGCGCATAATGGACATTGGCAAGAAGCTCGTAACTTTGCTTCTGCGCGGATACAAGTGGACGATATCTCCCATGCTGCTTCCGGCTTGCCGTTACGTGCCGACTTGTTCTGAGTACGCGATCGAAGCTGTGGAGCGATATGGCGTCCTGCATGGAGGTACTCTGGCAGCTTGGAGACTGTTGCGCTGCCATCCTTTCGCGAAGGGCGGAATCGATCCGGTAGTCAAGATCCGAGGCGAAATTATCAGCAAACCTGATTTTTGCAATCACTGAGAAAGAGAAACTTGCCAGAATTCAAAAATCCCCAACAAGAGCCCGGCATGGAGCGCCGGCTTCTGCTTGTGTTCGTATTGACCTTTGTTGTGATCGTGCTATTCCAGCCGATCTTAAAGAAATACTTGCCTCAGGCTCCGTCGCCGTCATCCTCAGAAAATCAGAAGCAAGCTCCGGCGCAATCCGCACCGGTCGTGCCGCCCCCTCAAGTTGCCGAGCAAAAGCCGGTGTCGCAAGAACGAGCCGCTACGAAGAAGGAAGCCAAAGCAGAATCGCAGATCGTCGTGGAAAACGATTTATATCGCATTACATTTACGAATCGCGGCGCACAGGTCACGTCCTGGGTCCTAAAAAAATTTGATGATGACCACGGGAAGCCCTTAGATCTGGTGAACAACATCGCTTCTCAAAAATATGGCTTCCCGCTCTCCTTATGGACTTACGACGAGAACCAGCGCAACAACATCAATTCGGCGCTATATGTGACCTCCGAATCGGGAACCCTGTCGGCCCCAACGGCAGTCAGTTTTGAATACGCAGATCAGGACTTGAAGATACAAAAGGTGTTCCGTTTCGACCACAGTTATGTCGTCCAGGTCGAAACTTCCGTTTGGGTGAAGGGTAGCCCGGTGCCCGCATTTCCGTTGTGGCCCGCCGGTCTGGGAGATGAAAACTCGCCAGCAACCTACGCCTCCAGCCATATTGAATACCAGTTCAACAGCACGGTAGAACGACTGGCAGGAAAGAAAATCAGCAGTGGTGCGACACAGCAAGGGCCTTTTGATTGGATCGCGGTCACCGACCAATATTTTGCCGCGGTCTTCATTCCGGGTAACCCGCAGAACACTTCGGCCGTTACCCTTCGCAACTCTCTCGACATTCCGAAGGATCAAAAAAACCCGCAGGACACCATGAAGGCCGAAGTCCTCGGTGTAGCCGCAGGAGACGCCCACGGCACTACTACGGAGCGATTGTATGCAGGCCCGAAGGAACTGCAGAGCCTGGAAGCAGTCCGCGTGCCTGCGATTACAGGCAAGAGCCCGGATCTCCGGGCTCTGATTAATTTTGGTTTCTTCGAAGTGATCGCTCGCCCGCTGTTTATCTGGTTGCGCTGGACTTATAAGTACATCCCCAATTGGGGATGGGCCATTATCATTCAGACGATTATCATCAATATTGCCTTGTTGCCCCTGCGCGTTTCCAGCATGAAATCGGCGCTGAAGATGCAACGCATTCAGCCGCAGATGAACGCAATTAAGGAGAAGTACAAAAAGTACGGCATGCGGGATCCCCGGCGCCAGGAGATGAACACGGAAATTGGCGAGATGATGAAACGTGAAGGAGTAAGCCCGGTGGGCGGCTGTTTGCCGATGTTGATCCAGATGCCGTTCCTGTTCGCTTACTACAGCATGTTAGGGTCGGCTCTCGATTTACGTCACGCGCATTGGTTGTGGATCCACGATCTGTCGTCTCCTGATCCATACTTAATTCTTCCCATTGGAATCATCATCACCGGCCTGCTCACCCAACGCATGACGCCGCAGGCCGGCATGGACCCGTCGCAACAAAAAATGATGAACTTGATGATGCCGGTGATGTTCGGCATCATCAGTTATAGACTGGCTGCTGGCTTGTGCCTGTACTGGGTAGTAGGAAGTCTGATCGCTATCGGACAGCAGTGGGTGATGAACCGCACCAGCCTAGGCCAGGAAATGCGGGAGATGGCTCTGAAGCGGGCCAGAAAAAGGGAGAAGAAGTAGGTATTCGAGGCTTAGCCGTTGGAATTTATTAAGAATTTTGACTACCCGAGAAAGAAGAACAGATTTGGTCATATCCGACAAAGTAGTTGCCGCTAAGAAGATCGACGAACTTCTGCGCGCCGTCGTGAACTTGGGCGGGCTGCATCTGAGATACCGCATTACGGTTGATCCCCCACTGCCCGAAGAGCGCGACTGGGAACGGCCAGAGATTCTGGTTGAGCTTTCGGGCCCCGATTCGACTTTGCTCCTCGAACGCGGAGGCGAACTGCTGCGTGCTATCGAGTTGCTCGCGATCGAGATGCTCCGCCTTGCACCGAATGAGCACGAAAAAGTGAGCTTCGACTGCATGAACCAGCGGGCCATGAGAATCGAGGAACTTCGTATGGCGGCCACGGTCGCTGCTGAAAAGGTTCGAACCAGCGGCGTTCCGTATGAGTTTGCCCCTATGTCCTCGCGCGAGCGTCGTATCGTGCATCTGGCGTTGCGAGATCACGCCGATCTTCACACGGAGAGCCAGGGCGAGGGTCCCCGGCGCTGCTTGGTGGTTTACCCTAAGAACTACAGAACCAGCGGCAGGCCAGCAGCAAGAAGTATCCGCTAAGACTGCCGCAAGCTCTTTCCTGCGCTTGCAACTCAAAACTGAAAAAGACAAACTGATGCTGTGAACCTGGACGACACCATCGTCGCCATCGCGACGCCACCTGGGCGAGGTGGCATTGGGGTCGTGCGTATCGCCGGTTCTGCGGCGGCAACTATTGCTCTACCGATGCTGCGGTTGACCCATGATCTTCAGCCGGGTCGAGCCGTACTCGGGCAGTTGATCGACATCGCGGATAGCCCCATGACGATCGGAACTTCCTCTGTTCAAACCGAGCATAGTTCGACAGCGCACATCGACGACGTTGTCGTAAGTTATTTTGCGAAGCCGCATTCCTACACAACCGATGATGTAATTGAAATCTCTGCCCATGGCTCACCCATCGTGCTGCAACACATCGTTGAGATGGCAATTGCTCGCGGTGCCCGTTTGGCTGAACCGGGCGAATTTACGATGCGGGCTTTCCTGAACGGCCGCATCGATCTCACCCAGGCCGAAGCGGTTCGCGATCTGATCGATTCACAAACCTTATTTCAGGCCAAGGTCGCGGCGCAGCAGCTAGACGGCGCATTGGCGCACCGCTTACAACCTACAAAGCAAAAGCTGGTTGAACTGATTGCTTTGTTAGAAGCGGGCATCGATTTTGCCGAGGACGATGTTTCAGTCGTGCCCGATCACCAGATTCTGCAGCGCATCGATGCCCTCCATCAGCCACTTGAAGAATTGCTTGCGTCATTTGCTTATGGGAAGGTCGTGCATGAGGGCCTGACACTTGCCATCGTGGGGCGACCGAACGTCGGTAAGTCCAGCCTCTTCAACCGTCTTGTTGAACGTGAACGCGCAATTGTAACTGCTACTCCGGGCACAACGCGTGATCTGGTCACCGAAACGGTCTCCATAAGCGGGATTCCCGTTAAGCTGGTAGATACCGCGGGAATCCGTCATGCCCTGGATGAGGTCGAAAGCATCGGCATTCGGAAATCCCGGGAAGCGCTTGCCGACGCGGATCTCGTGCTTGTGGTTCTTGATTCCTCCCAGCCAATCTCGCCACAAGATTGTGAATTGATGGCTCAGCTCAACGGTCGGCCAGCGATTCTGGTACAGAATAAATTGGATATTCACAGTTCCCACTTCGGACTTGCCGATTGTCGGCTGGTGAGCGTGCGGACATCGGCCATTACTGGCGAGGGAATCGCAGAGCTGCGAGGTCAAATCTTGCAGCATGTTGCAGGGCCGAACACTGTTCTACGCGAGCCTGGATTCTTGACCAATGTTCGGCATCGTAATCTGGTGGGCCACTCGGTTGACGCGCTAAATGCGGCCCGTTCCGCCGTGAGCAACCGCGTCCCTCATGAAATGCTTCTGCTCGATCTTTACAACGCTCTGCGGCCCCTTGATGAAATTACCGGTGCGACCACAAATGATGACATTTTGAATCTCATCTTCAGCACCTTTTGCATCGGGAAGTAGGACAACGCGATTCCCTGCTAACTCTGCTTTTCACCAGTTAGAATGAACAAAGTCGCACCGATGTGGGTATTTGATAATGATTTTTACGGAGCAATTTGACGTAGTCATTGTTGGTGCTGGGCACGCTGGATGCGAGGTTGAGGCGTTTGCGCGACGTCTGAGCCGCGCGCCGAAATCCCGAGCCAAGCGAGGGACCTAGCCGAGCGAGGTACTATCTCAATTTCATTCACGGAACAATTCGACGTTGTCGTGGTTGGAGCCGGTCACGCTGGATGCGAGGCAGCCATGGCCTCGGCACGTCTCAACCTGAAGACCGCGCTCTACACTTTAAACGTCGACCTGATTGCACAGATGTCGTGCAATCCTGCCGTCGGAGGGATTGCCAAGGGACATCTCGTTCGAGAGGTCGATGCGCTCGGCGGAATCATGGGCGAAGTCACCGATGCAGTCGGAATCCAGTTCCGCCTGCTGAATACATCGCGTGGCCCCGCAGTGTGGTCGCCTCGAGCTCAGTGCGATAAGCAGGCCTACCGTCTTAAAATGCGGGAGGTCCTCGAGTCACAATCCAATCTAAAAATCAAGCAAGCCGAAGTGGCGGACCTCATCATCGAAGAGGCCCGGGTGTGTCGCGGCATCCGCCTTCGCGATGGCCGCACCGTTGGCGCATCGGCCGTGATCATCACGACCGGCACTTTCTTGAACGGGTTGATCCACTGTGGCGAACAGCAGTATCCGGCAGGACGGTCGGGCGAACCTCCGGCTGTTCTACTGGGAGAGGCGTTGAAGGAACTCGGCCTGCGCGGCTGCCGTCTAAAAACTGGCACTCCTCCTCGCCTGGACGGCCGCACAATCGACTGGTCCCGTTTTCAGATACAGCCCGGAGATTCTGATCCTACACCCTTCAGCTTTCGCACCAAGCGGGTTGCGCACCATGCGACACAAGTACCCTGCTACATCGCTTGGACCACCCCCGAGACGCACCGCATCATTCGCGAGAATGTTCATCGGTCCCCAATGTACAGCGGGCAGATTCAATCGATTGGGCCGCGATATTGCCCCTCAATTGAAGACAAGATCGTGAAGTTCCCTGACAAAACGACGCACCAGTTGTTTCTGGAACCGGAGGGCCTGAACACGCATGAAATCTATGTGAATGGAATGAGCACTTCGTTACCGGTGGAAGTGCAGCTTGCAATCCTGAAATCAGTTCCAGGTCTGGACACAGCAGAGATGCTGCGCCCCGGGTATGCCATTGAGTATGACTCGATTGATCCGACCGAGCTTGAACGCAGTCTCGAAACAAAAAAAATCAGCAACCTGTTCCTGGCGGGTCAGATTAACGGAACCAGCGGATATGAAGAAGCTGCCTGCCAAGGCTTGATGGCGGGCATCAATGCGGCATTAAAAGTGAAACACGAAGCACCGCTCATTTTGGACCGTACCGAGGCTTACACCGCAATCTTGATCGACGATCTCATCTCCAAAGGAACCAATGAGCCCTATCGCATGTTCACTTCGCGTGCCGAATTCCGCCTTCATCTCCGTATCGATAATGCAGACCGTCGTTTGACTCCTCACGGCCGCCGAGTTGGATTGATTTCCGATGCAGCATGGAATGAATTCCTGGCGAAGCAACGACGTTTGGAAGCGATGAAGCGAATCTTGCAGCAAACAAAACTGAGCGCCGAGATGACAAGGGGATTTCCTGAAGACAGCCCGATGGCAAAGGATTCGTCAGCGGTGATGGGGCAACCATTAGCTCAGTTCCTCAAGCGACCTGAGGTAAATGTCGAACAACTGGTTCCCGTACTTCGTGAGCTGAATCCGGACTTTTTCGCTGGTGCTGGCTGCTCGGCGTCGCTGCCAACTGAGTTGCGTAATGACCTCAAATCCGTGGAGACCGAAATAAAGTACGAAGGCTATCTGGCGCAGCAGCAGCGCGCGATTGATCGGCTGAAAAAAGCTGAGCAGCGCAGGATTCCGGAGTGGTTTGACTATCGGTCCGTCAGCGGTTTGTCTCGCGAAATGCAGGAAACTCTACTGAAGATCCGGCCGCGCACTCTCGCACACGCATCCCGCATTCCCGGCGTCACGCCTGCCGCAGTTTCGCTGGTACATGTCTATATAGAAATCCAGGCGAGACGGCGGGAGCAGGCCAGCGCAGCGATTTAAAGCCGTGCCGCGTTGCCAGGCTCATGTACCTGAAGTGATTCTTCGTGTTGCGTTGATCCCTAAAGTGGCCTATTCTTCTCTCCAACCGGTGGGGGCGGCAAACCTTCCGCAGAAATTTGTCTATGCGTCGTCAGGTCGCGAGATTGCTGCTGATTTTTTTGCTGGTGGGGATTCTGACCCCTCTGGGTTTCGCGATCTCCACACCTGGACCGCACGCTTGCTGCATGCGCAAACCGTTGCGTGCGCAGACTACGCACGAATCCCAAATCAACCCACCCCCGACTTGTTGCGGGCATGATTGCTGTCGTCCGCTAACAGTTCGGCAATGGGCGCATGTCAGCTCTTCTTGCGCTGCGTGTTCGACCTTTGCCGTTTCATTATCGGTTCCCATCCCGAGAGAACGAGCCGCAAACCGAATTACGACTTCGCGATCTAGTCGCGCTCCGCCAACGCCCCCCTTCGCTTAATAAGCCTCTTAGAGCCACGCAGCAGAAACTCGCATTCAAGCGATCTGAGTTCGCGTGTCTCTGAGCTTTGCCACCTCTAGCGATGATCGGAGGACGTCTATGCGCGTTATTGCGGTAATACTGCTCTTACCAGCGCTGGCGACAGCAACAATTTTCGGCTCGGTCCGCGGTATCGTTCACGACCCACAACATCGGCCCATAAGGGGAGCGATGGTGATGCTGAAGTCCCAATCGTCTGAGTGGGCAAGGAACACTAGTACGAACGCCAACGGAGAATTCTCGTTCACCGCAGTGCCGTTGGGCGAGTACATGGTGAGCGTGGCTGGCGAAGGCTTTGCCCAAACTGCTCAGAATGTCACTGTCGAATCCGGTACCCAGCCAGTTCTACATTATCAACTGGCCGTGTTGTCGCCGAAGGAGAGCGTCACGGTTGTCGGGGCGCCCGCCGTAGTCCCGACCGACACCGTAACTCCGACCACCTTGACCGATCGCGAGGAAATCGAACGTACTCCCGGCGCCGACCTTACCAATAGCCTGGCCATGATCACCGATTACGTGCCAGCAACATACGTGACGCACGATATGCTTCACATGCGCGGAGGCCACCAGGTTAGCTGGCTCATTGATGGTGTGCCCATACCCAATACAAACATTGCTACTAATCTGGGTCCACAAATTGACCCCAAAGACATCGATTATCTCGAGAGTCAAAGAGGCAGCTATGATGCAGATTACGGCGACCGCACCTACGGAATTTTTAATGTTGTTCCAAGGACCGGTTTTGAGCGCGACCGGGAATGCGATCTTGTCATTAGCGCGGGGAATTTCTATCAAACCAATGACCAGTTAAGCTGCGGCGGGCACACGGAACGATTCGCTTACTACGCCAGCCTGAACGGAAATCGCAGCGATTATGGCCTGCAGACCCCGGTTCCGCAGGTTGTTCACGACGCGGCTAACGGGTACGGAGGGTTTACTTCGCTCATCTTCAATCCCGATCCCAAGAACCAAATTCGGGTGGTCGGTTCCTTACGACAAGACTATTATCAAATCCCGGTCGACCCAGACCCGTCGTCGATCGGAAATCAAATTTTTCCCAGCTACGGGTTGCGTGATGGCGAGCGCGAGCCTGATGGCTACGTGACTTTCTCCTGGGTTCACACGTTCAGTACAAATACCCTGCTCACCGTCTCTCCCTTCTATCACTACAACGGCGCTGACTACAAAGGCGGCGCAAACGATTTTCCGGTGATCTCAACCGTGAATCAGAATGCAAATTACGGAGGAATGCAGGCGAGCATAAGCACGAGCTTCTGGAAAAACGACGTCGATGGCGGCATCTATGGATTTGCTCAGCATCAGCATAACGACTTCGACAATACATTTACGGATGGCAGTCCGAACTTCCCTGCCTCTTCCATTGGCGTTACGGGAGGATTGGCCGCCGTATTTATCAATGACAAATTCAAAGTCACTCCCTGGTTGACTTTGATTGCCGGGCTGCGGCAATCGGAATTCCACACGTCCATCGCGGAACATAAAACTGATCCTCGCTTCGGTGTGGCGTTGCGTATTCCGCACCTGAATTGGGTGTTTCGCGCCTACTACGGTTACTACTATCAAGCCCCGCCTCTGGTAACGGCCACTGGCGCACTGCTCGATCTGGCCAGCAGCCAGAATTTCACATTCGCCCCGCTGCGAGGTGAAACGGACATAGAGTCACAATTCGGTGTCACGATTCCCTATCACGGCTGGACGTTAGACACGGATACCTACACAACTCGGGCAAAGGATTGGCTCGACCACAACAATATCGGTGAGTCGAATCTCTTTTGGCCGATTACCTGGGATGCGGCCCGGATCCGCGGTTGGGAGCTCACACTGCGATCTCCCAAGCTGTGGCATCGCGGCCAGCTTCACATTGCTTATGCCAATCAAATCGCGGAAGCCACCTCGCCCATCACCGGCGGTTTGATTTGTCCGACACCTGTGACATCGACGTGCGACTTGGACATCCCGCCGGGTTACTCACCCGTCGACCACGACCAGAGAAATACGCTGAACGTGGGCCTCACCACGAACCTCCCTAAGAACGCTTACGCTTCGACCAACGTTTACTATGGCTCTGGATTCACGAACGGCTTACCGGGAGTGCAGTATCCCGGAGACTATCTGCCAGGCCACACCACGTTTGATCTTGCTCTCGGAAAGACTTTCGCTGAGAAATATAGTTTCTCCGTGAGCGCGTTGAATGTGGCAAATCGACGAGTGCAACTCGACAACAGCTTGACCTTTGGAGGCTTTCACTGGAACAATCCGCGAGAGATTTACGTCGAAGTCCGTTACCGCTTCAAGTATTAGTTGCAGGAACGTACAAAGGATGGCGAACGCCGGTACTTCGTCTGCGGATTCCAT
>Ga0209579_10003904_pt1 | contig 10600 bp, 14 predicted proteins | sample Coa_R1_2_FD_187152 | JGI IMG/M metagenome (GOLD analysis project Ga0209579, IMG submission 187152) | Surface soil microbial communities from Centralia Pennsylvania, which are recovering from an underground coalmine fire - Coalmine... | ecosystem: Environmental > Terrestrial > Soil >... | reverse complement strand
GGGGCCGCGCTCGCGCTTCCCGTTGCAGCCAGCGCGAAGTATCCCCAGGCCTGGGGCGCGACGCAGCAGTACTTGAACGGCGCGACGGCGTCGTGCGCCGGTCAGGCGCCCGAGCCGGGCGGTGCGTGCACGCAGCTCGAAGCGTTCACCGTGACGATGGGCGTCCTCTCGGCCGGCAAGTACAGGCTCCACGTCGCGAACATGTTGCCGCGGAGCAACTTCCGCTACTTCGCGTGGCTTCTGCCGGACGGCATGACGCTGACGGGCGTCTCGGGTGCGCACGGCGGCAGCTGCGGGACGAGCAGCGGCATGATCAGCTGCCAGCGGCAGCTCGCATCGACGGGCAGCGTGCAGGGAGACCTCGTCGTCGACTTCACGGCGAGCGGACGCGCGCCGACGCGTGCGAAAGGCGGCTACTGGATCCACTACGGCCTCGTGACGCCGTACCTCGATGTGCCACCGAGCTTCAACGATCTGCCGATCTGCGACCTCGGCGAGAAGAACACCAAGGCGCACCCCTGCCTCCCGTAGCGCTACGGCACGTAGAACGCCCCTTCGAAGTTGTACTGCACCACGGGCAGCGTGGTCGGTAGGAGACGCGTCTGGAAGCCCTGGCCACGCGGGCGGACGACCCAGAGCTGGCCTTTGATCTCGGTGCCGACGATGAGGTTGCCGGCGTACCCCGCGAGCTGCGCCGCGGGCGCGAAGAAGACATTGTGGGAGGCCGTATCGGTGATGTAGAGCCCTGACGGAACGGCCCCGTTCTTCGTCGGCGCGGTCGATGGAACTGCGACGATCGGATTCGGGCCGTCCGGGAGATGCGCGATCGTGCGCGTGTGGCCTTGCGCGTCGACCGCGATCAGGTCGCCGGTGGCTCCCGCGTCGATGGTCAGCACAGCCGCGCCGGCCTCGCTGCCGAACGTCGACGGCGCGATCGCGACCTCGTCTGCCCCGCCCGCCGCGGAGTAGCTCGCGACGGCGCGCACCTGCGCCCCGGGATCGATCGCGTACACGGTGCCGCCGGCCGGCGTCGCCGCGCCCGAGCGGCCGGTTGCGGCAATCAGCGAGTAGCCGAAGCGGCCGACGTCGTCGAACGCGAGCGCGCCGTCGGAGGTGGTGGTGTCGGGAAGCTTCGCGAACACGGTCACGTTCGTCCCATCGGGGCTGAGCTCGTAGATCGTGTTGTCGGGCGCATGGCAGAAGATCACGCGGGCCGGCCAGCCGTGCGCGCCCGGCGAGAGGCGGCACCGCGTCTCCTCGGTCTCGTTCGGCATCGAAGCGAACTTCTGGGGTGAGAGGCCGCTCGCGCCGGCGGCCCAGACGGTGTTCGTCGTGTTCTCGACGTAGAGGAAGTGGCTGCCCGTCCAGAGGATGTCGGTCAGCTTCAGCCCGGTGTCCGCGAACGCTCGCACCTGCAGCGGCGGAGCAGGGGTCGCAGCGCCGGCCATGATCGAGGCGACCAGCGCGGCGAGCACGAGCCCAGGCAGCGCCAATCTCACCGGTTTCGCGATACCCGCGCGCGAGGCGACGGAAACGGGCGCTAGCCTCAGGGAACACGGATGGACGCGCACGACCACTCGCACGCTGCGGACACGCGCCGTCTCGCAACGGCGCTCGCGCTGATCCTCGGGCTGATGGCCGCGGAGGTGGTCGTCGGGTTGCTGGCGCATTCGCTCGCGCTGCTCTCGGACGCCGCGCACATGCTGACGGACGCAGGCGCGCTCGCGCTCTCGCTGGTGGCGATCCGGCTCGTCGCACGGCCCGCGGGCCGCGGCAACCTGACCTTCGGGCTCAAGCGGGCGGAGATCCTCTCGGCGCAGGCGAACGGCTTCACGCTGCTCGTGCTCGCCTGCCTCATCGTCTACGGCGCGATCACGCGGCTCGTCTCGCCGCCGCATCCCGACGGCCTCGCGATGGTCGTCGTCGCGCTGGCCGGGGTCGGCGTCAACCTCGTGGCGACGTGGCAGCTCTCGCACGCGAACCGCGAGAGCATGAACGTCGAGGGCTCGTTCCAGCACCTCGTCACCGACCTGGCCGCCTTCGTACTCACCGCTGTCGCCGGCGCGGTCATCCTCGCCACCGGTTTCGGGCGCGCCGACGGAATCGCCGCGCTCGTGATCGCGGCGATCATGCTTCGCGCCGCATACGGCCTGTTGCGCGACTCCGGCCGGGTGCTGCTCGAGGCCGCTCCCGGCGGCATGAGCGTGGAGGAGATCGGGAACGCACTCGTGTCGCACCCGCACGTCGCGAGCGTGCACGACCTGCACGTGTGGGAGATCGGATCGGGCTTCCCGGCGCTCTCTGCCCACGTGCTCGTGCACCCAGGCGACGACTGCCACTCGATTCGCCGCGAGCTCGAGCTGATGCTGGCGGAGCGGTTCGGGATCGAGCACTCGACGCTTCAGGTCGACCACGAGCGCGCGCGTCGCCTGCTCAACATCACGCATGCACGCGGAGGTCGCGCATGACCCTCGTCGGCAGCACCGCCGTCGATACGGTGGTCCTCATCTCAGCGATCGGCCCGGTGATCGTGTGCGTGATCATCGTCTGGGTGTTCTTCCGTGCAGCGCGCCGGAACGACGAGCGTGAGGCGCGCGAGGCGCGGATGCGGCAGCCACCGTTCGACACATGAGCCTGCGGTGGAACCTCACGGTGCTCGCGGGAGCGGCGGGCGCTTTCGCCGTCGTCGCCATCGTCGTCGTGATGGGGGGACTGACGGGCCTCGATCAGTACGCGGTCGACCATTGGATGCCGCAGGTCCAAGCGGGGAACGCGTCGTCGTCGGCGCTCGGCTCGATTCAGTACTACCCGAAGCTCGGGAGCGCGCTGCATACGTTCTGCAACGTCTGGACGTATCCCGCGTCGCCAGTCTTGTCGAGCCTGCTCGGGCTCGGCGGCGCCGCCGCGCTCGTTCGCCGCGACCGCCGCGCCGCTGCGGTCGCGTGGGGGGTCGCGTGGATCGTGGCCAACGCGGTCGAGCTGCTCGGCAAGAGCGTGCTCGAACGGCCCGGGCTTCACCTCGGGCCCGCACCCTTGGACAACTTCCACAGCTCCTTTCCGAGCGGTCACACGGCACGCGCGGTGCTCCTGACGGCGATGTTCGCCACGATCTGGCGGCGGGCGGTCGTGCCGATGCTCGCGTGGCTCGTGGTGACGCTGCCGGCGCTCGTCGTCAATGCCGACCACACCCCGAGCGACGTGCTCGGAGGCGTGCTCCTGGCAGTGACCGCACTGTTCGCCGTGCGCGCCTGGCTCGCGCGGGCGGCGCCGGTCCGGCTCGCCTACGCGACCGCCGCGTCGCGGTGATCGACGACCTCCTCGGCCGGCTCGAGGCGGGGGAGCTCGGCGACCCGCTGCCGGTGCTGGCGTACCTCGCCGGCGAGGCGGTGGCGCTGGACGAGACCGAGCTGAACGAGGCCCGTCGGCGCTCGCTCCTCCTGCTGGCCGCGGGCGGCGATCCGACCCGCCAGCTGTCGGTCGACGACCGGGCGGTGAAGGCGCTGGCCGTCGAGCTCTACACCGACGAGCGCCACAACGCGCTCACGCGCGAGCTCGACGGGCTCGTCCTCCGGGTCCGCGAGCTGCCGCGTCTCCGCGAGGCTGCGGTCTACCTCGCCGGTGAGCCCGACCTCGCGTGGCGGCTCTACGCGCTCGCCCTGCTTGCCGACGAGCTCGGCGCGGCGGCCGGCGACGGGTAATCACTCGACCGGGGGTGATCGGCCGGCCGACGCCGGCCGACAATCTGCGAGATGCGGCGTGCAGCTCTGCTTGCAGTTGTTCTCGTCGCGACGGCGCTCGTTCCGGTCGCCGGCGCGTCGCAGCTGATCGACCGCAACGCCACCGACGTCAAGCTGCTCGTGAACGCGAAGGGCGAGGCGCTGATCACGTATCGCGCCGGCGGTGTGGAGAAACACGTGCTCGCGTGGGGCGCGGTGAACGCGATTGCGCCGACGCCGAGCGGCACCCAGGTCGCCTTCCAGGTCGACTACACCGGCGGCTGGGGCAAGTACTACCTCTCCGACCCGAGCGTGCGCGACCTGCAAGCGAAGTACAAGCAGATCCGGTTCAAGCCGGGCTACCTCACGTCGGACACGGTCAAGCAGCTCGCGGCCAAGTCCAGCTTCGCGAAGAACTACTGGAAGGACTCCTTCGACGGCACGTGCGGCACCTACGACGGGCCGCCGCTCGCGTGGCTCGTGACCGCGTGCAAGGCGCCGGACGGGAGCTACTGGGCGCTCCAGGCCTGGCAGCGTGCGCTTCCGGACTACGGCGTCACGCCGACGCCGACCCAAGCGGTGTGGGAGCTACGTCTCTCCCACTGGACGGGCGCGCTGCCGGTGCTGACGATCTCGACCGACTGGGCCTGGCACCAGTGGGACCACCTCTACGGCACGCTCACCTACAACGGCACGGGCGTCTTCGGCTACAAGTCGACGCTCGGCGGCCAGCCGCTGGACTCCTTCGGCCGCAACGTCTACGTCGACACGCTCGACTCCGCCTACGGCAGCGGCTGGAAGCGCGAGAACAGCTTCCTCACGCACACCGGCACCGGCGCGTTCTGCTACAGCGTCAACCCGCACGGCGACCATCCGTCGGGCAAGGGCACCGAGTACCGCGCGACGGTCGAGGGTCCCGGCGTGACGCCCGACGTCATGTGGCAGGGCAACGCGCCCGGGCCGTACAACGCAGCGGCCGACGCGACCGCAAATCAGGCGATCGCCGCGCTCGGCGACTCTCGCTGCAAGCCGAATTAGCAATCCGGTACCCGACCTGAGTCTGGCTCCGGCGAGCCCAGACGATCCGCCGGACTTCAGTCTGGCTCTCTGGCTAGAGATAGCCTCGCCCCGTGCAGGAGCACGGTGCCGATCAACGCGCGCTCTTCCGCCGCTGGCCCTCCGGTGTCTCGGTCGTCGTCGCCGAGCTGGAAGGCCGCCGCGCCGGGCTGACGGTCTCGACGCTCGTCTCGCTCTCGCTCCAGCCGCCGCTCGTCGGGATCTCGATCGCTCGTGAGGCGTCGCTCTACGAGGTGCTGCAGGACGCGGGCGAGTGGGGCGCGTCGATTCTCGCCGGCGACCAGGACTACCTCGCGCAGCACTTCGCGCGCAGCGTGCCGCCGATCGCGCTCTGGGACGGGATTCCCGTGCGCGACGACGACCCGCGGCTGATCGCCGACGCGATCGGCTGGCTTGTCGCACGCACGGTCGACGAGGTTCCGGCCGGCGATCACACCTTCTTCGTTGGCGAGATCACGAGCCTCGAGCACGGACGCGCAGCTACCTCGCTCGTGCACATGGACCGCCACTACTCCGAGCTGTGATCGCTGCGGTCATCTTCGACCTCGACGGCGTCCTGATCGACTCGGAGCAGGTCTGGGACGAGGTGCGCGAGCGGCTCGCGCGCGAGCGGGGCGGCCGCTGGACCGAGCGCTCGCAGCGCGACATGATGGGCATGAGCGCTCCCGAGTGGTCGCGGTACATGCACGACGTCGTTGAGCTCCCGGAGAGCCCGGAAGAGATCAACCGCGAGGTCGTGTCGCGGCTCCTTGCGCGGTACGCGGGCTCCCCGCCCTGGCTTCCGGGCGCGCTCGACGCCGTGCGGCGGCTCGCCGGGCGCTGGCCGCTCGGGCTCGCATCGTCCTCGAACCGCGAGGTGATCGAGGCCGTGCTCGAGGCTGGTGGAATTGCGGGTTGCTTCCGTGCCACCGTCTCCTCGGAGGAGGTGCCGCGCGGCAAGCCGGCGCCCGACGTGTACCTCGAGGCGGCGCGGCGGCTCGGCGTCGAGCCGGCGGCATGCGCGGCGATCGAGGATTCGCACAACGGCATCAGGTCGGCGAAGGCGGCGGGAATGCGCTGCATCGCGATCCCGAACGCGCACTTCCCGCCGGGCGAGGCGACGGCGGAAGCAGACGTGGTCGTCGGCTCGGTCGCGGAGCTCGGGCCCGACGTCGTCGACCCGCGCGGGTAGCCTCCGGGCCGTGCACGTCGAGTCGATTGCGATCGGGCCTTCGGACGCGCTCGCGCCGGTCGAGTCGGTGCGGGCCGTCGCGGGTCAGGGCCTCGTCGGAGACCGCAAGGCGGACGCGGGCACGCGGCCGGGCGGCGCGCTGACGCTCGTCGAGGCGGAGGCACTCGAGGACGTCGGCCTGACGGGCGCCGAGTCGCGGCGCCAGGTCGTCGTGCGCGGCGTGCGGCTGAACGACCTCGTCGGCAAGCGCTTCCGCGTCGGCGACGTCGAATGCCTGGGTGTCGAGCTCTGCGAGCCCTGCCTCCACCTGCAGTCGCTCACCCGGCCGGGGATCATCGAGGAGCTCGTACACCGGGGTGGGCTCAACGCGGACATCCTGAACGACGGCACGATCGCCGTCGGCGATCCCGTCGAGCTGCTCTGAGTTCACGGAGCCAGACTGGAGTCTGGCACCGAGCAGCTAATCCGGGGGACTGCACTCGCGGCAGGCGCCGCGGAGGACGACGTCGTGGCCGGCGACCGAATAGCCGGTGCGGCGCTCGACCTCGTGGAGCGCGCGCTCGAGCTCGTCGTCGGCGAAGGCCTCGACGCGGCCGCAGTCGTCGCACACGAGATGATGGTGGTGCTCGCCGCCCGACAGCGCCGGCTCGTACCGCGCGACGCCGGCGCCGAGGTCGAGGCGCTGCAGCAGGCCCTTGTCGGTCAGCAGGTCGAGCACGCGGTAGACGCTCGCGATCCCGACCGAGCGCCCTTCGCGGCGGAGCTCGTCGAAGATCTCCTGCGCGGTCAGGCAGCAGTCTTGACGGCCGAGCAGCTCAACGACTGCGCGGCGCGCGACGCCGTTCCGGTAGCCGCCGCCGCGAAGTGCGTCCAGCGTGCGCTCGGTCCAGTCCACGGCCAGATGATAGCCAGTCTCACTAACCGCGAGCTCGGAACGAGAGGGCCGCAGCGACCGTGTGCGCCGTCGGCGCGCGCAGCGACACGGTGCCCCGCACGGTCGCGCCGCTGCTCTCGGGCGGAAGCGTGAACGTGCAGCCGACGACACCGCTCACGAGCGACGCCGTCGTCGCAACCGCGCGCCCGCGCACGCGGATCGCGCACGCCGGCGTGGCGCCGACGTCGACCTCGGAGCCGTCGCCCCAGACTGCGCCGACCGTCGCCCTGACAACGCCGCCCGCACGCCGGCCGGCGACGTGGAGGCCGCTGAGGCGCAGCGTGTCGGCGCTCGAGCGTCCCGTCACCTTCTCGACGGCGGCGTTCGCGTCGGCGATGCCCCAGCCGGTCTCGGGCGTCCACCCGGAGCCGCTCGCCCTGCGCGCGGTCTGCTCGAGCACGTCGGCGACCTGAAGATTCGTGAGCGTCGGGCTCGCCGCCCAGACGAGCGCAGCGATCCCGGCCACCTGGGGGGCGGCAAAGCTCGTCCCGTTGGCGTACGCGTAGCGCGAGCCGTGCACGTCGAGCAGCGTCGCGTCGCAGCCGATTCCCGTGTCGAAGCTGATCGCGATCGACGGGATGGCGCCGATGATCCCGTTCGCGCAGCTGCCGCGGAACGTCCCGGGCGCGAGCAGCGAGAGCTGCGGGCCGTAGTTCGAGAACGACGCCCGTTTGCCGGCGGCGTTGCTCGCACCGACCGCAAGCAAACCGTTCCCTTGCTGCGCGAGCGACGCGGGGAACGAGACCGAAGCGTCGCCGTCGTTGCCGCTCGCCGCGACGACCAGCACGCCCGCGGCGAGCGCGTAGTCGATCGCGTCGGTGACTACGTCGGACTGCTGGCTGACGAGGCTGATGTTAAGCAGGCGAACGTGTGCGTCGGTGAGCTTCCGGATCCCGTTCGCAAGCTCGACCGTGTTCAGCGGGTACGTCTTCCAGACGAGTACCCGGCACGCGCCGCAGAAGCCGGCGAGGCCGAAGCCGTCGTCGTTGCGCGCGGCGATGATCGACGAGATCAGCGTCCCGTGTCCGCTCACGTCCGCTGCCGACGTCGTTGTGGCCGGGTCCCACAGTGCGCCGGCAATCTTTCCGCGCAGGTCGGGGACAGACGAGATGCCGCTGTCGAGCACGCCGACCACGATGCTCGGATCGCCATTGCTCAGGTTCAGCGCCTGGTCGACACCGAGGGCGTGGAAGCTCCACTCCCACGGGACGCCTGTGGTCGGGTCGTCCTCGTACGTCAGCGGGTCGTCGCGCGTGTGCGCGAGCGTCACCGGCTCGACCGGCTCTGCGTAGCGCACGTTCGAGCCCGACGCGAGCGCGGCGAGTGCGGACGGCGGGCCGGCGAGCTCCACCGCGCGCAGCCCCGGCAGCGCGCGGACGAGCCGCAGGCCGCGTTGCCGCGCAAGGGACGCTGCCGAGACGTGGGCCGCGAGCCCGACGACTGCGCGCCCCTTGGCGAAGGTGGCCGAGGCGAGCGTTCGCGCCGCCGGCGCGCGATGAACCCAGCGCATCGCGATGTCGGGCGGAGGCGGCGGCAGGATCGACGGCAGCGGGGGCAACGCCGAGGCGGAGGTCGGGGCCGCGAGCGCGAGCACCGTGCTCAGAACGACGACGGCCCGCCGCTCTGTGCGACGGGCCGTCGGCCGACTTTCGTACGGTCGAAGGGCTACGTGACCTTCAGCGTCCCCTTCATGCCCGCGGCGGCATGGCCCGCGACGGTGCACTTGTACGGGTAACTGCCGGCCTTTGCGAACGTCACGGTCAAGGTGGCCGACTTCTTCGGCTGGATCAACGCGGTCGTCTTGCCGTTGATCGAGAAGTCGTGCGCGAGAGCGCCGCTGTTCGTGATCTTGAACGTCACGCTGCCATGCTTGACCGAGCTCGACGAGAGCGTGAAGTGGAACTCCGACGGCTTGCCTGCGGTCACGGTGATCGTCGACGCGGCCCGGCTCGGATGCGCCGCTGCGGGCAGCGCCCACACGAGCACGACAACGGCAGCGACCAGGCCGAGTGTGGCTACCCGGAACTTGCTCATGAGAATGGAAATCCCCTTTGTGCTGGATTGTGACGGGACGCCTCACCGTACCACGGCCACGAGAATAGCTCTGCGGGCATAACGGTTTGCAAACAGTCAGAATGCAGTGCGTGCAGCCGCAAGCCGTCACGCTCCGCTTCGCCGTCGTTCCTCGGTCGGGACTCGTCGCCGACGCGTTGCTCGTCTTCGGGGGTGCGGGACTCGTCGCGCTCGCGGCGCAGATCTCGATCCACCTCGGCTTCACGCCCGTCCCGATCACGGGCCAGACGTTCGCCGTCGTGCTCGTCGGCGCGTCGCTCGGCTCGATCCGCGGTGCTGCGAGCCTGTTGCTCTACCTCCTCGTCGGGCTTGCTGGCGCGCCCGTCTACGCCGGGCACAAGCACGGGTGGGAGGTGTTCAGCGGCGCGACGGGCGGCTACATCGTCGGCTTCGTCGTCGCCGCCGCGCTCACCGGGTGGCTCGCCGAGCGGCAGCACGACCGCCGCGTGTCGACCTCGATCGCCGCGATGCTGAACGGGAACGTCGTCATCTATGTCTTCGGGCTCCTGTGGCTCCACCACTGGCTGCACGCGAGCTGGGCGACGACGCTCACCGACGGGCTCTACCCCTTCGTTGCCGGCGACGTGATCAAGCTCTACCTCGCGGCGCTCGCGCTTCCCGGAGCCTGGCGGCTCGTCCGTCGAGTCAAACGCCGCTAGGCGCCGCGGTCGTCGAGCGCCTGCTTCGCCTCCGCTGATGGCGGGCGCAGCACCGCGAACTGGTCGGTGATCGCGATCTCGCGCAGCCGGAACCGGTAGAGCGCCGCGGGACGGCCGCCGCTCGGGCCCGGCTCGCGGCGCTCGCCGGTCGGCTCGAGGAGCTTGCGGCGGAGGAGAACCCGCAGCAGGTTCGTCGCCGACACGTCGTGTCCGAGTGCGGCGCGGTAGAGCTCGCGGAGCTCGGAGACGGTGAACGTCTCGGGCGCGAGCGCGAAGCCGATGTTCGTGTACGAAAGCTTGCCGCGCAGGCGCGCGCGCGCGAGGAGCGTGAGCACGTCGTGGTCGAAGGCGAGCGGTCGTGGTAGGCGGTCGACGCGGTGCCATTTCGTGTCGGGTGGAAGAGCGGGCTCCTGGTCGCTCGGCACGAGGCCGAGGTAGGCGGTCGCAAGCTCCCAGCGCAGGGGGTTGCGGTCCGGCTCGCTGCGGGTCTCGAGCTGCTCGATGTGCGCGAGCTCCCGCACGTCGACCTTTGCCGCGAGGTGGCGGCGAATCGACTGCTCGAGCGTCTCCCCGGGGGCGAGCTCGCCGCCGGGGAGGGCCCACGTGCCGGCATACGGGTCGAGCGCCCGCTGCCAGAGGAGCACGTGCAGGCGGCCGTCGCGCACTTGCAGGACGACGGCGACGACGGCGTGGGCCGGCGGCGTTTTCGCTTCGGGGTCGGAAACGGTGTACACTCCTTCGACAGGTTATCGACTCTGAGGAGAAAACCTCTGGGCTGTGGGCGATCGGGCGGATCTGGTGGTCGTGGGGGGCGGCGTCGCCGGGCTGTCCGCGGCTCTCTCTGCGGCTGAGCAGTGCGACGTGCTGCTCCTTTCGAGCGGGCCCGTCTTCTCGTCGACGAGCTACCACGCGCAGGGAGGCGTCGCGGCGGCGACGGGCGAGGGCGACGAGCCGACGCTGCACGCGGAGG
>Ga0209579_10003900_pt1 | contig 10604 bp, 7 predicted proteins | sample Coa_R1_2_FD_187152 | JGI IMG/M metagenome (GOLD analysis project Ga0209579, IMG submission 187152) | Surface soil microbial communities from Centralia Pennsylvania, which are recovering from an underground coalmine fire - Coalmine... | ecosystem: Environmental > Terrestrial > Soil > Unclassified... | reverse complement strand
TCTCGACTTCGTCCATGAGATCGACCTCAAGGACGTGCCGCCCGACCCGGAGCTCACGGCGGCGCTGGCGGCGCTGCCCGGGCGCAAGCTCGTCTTCACCAACGGCTCATACTCGTTCGATGCGCACTTTAGATTCGAGAAGATGGAAAGCATTCTCTCGAACTTCGAATATCAGGTTGTCTGGGAAACCGGCCTCCGCTACGCCGAGCGCAACAGCATCGATGAATCGAACGCGGCCATGGCGTACGGTTATTCTGCCGGCGAAGTCACCGAAGTTGATGCCTCCAAGTTCGATGAGAGCATTGCGCAATCTCCCTCGGGGCGATTCAAATGGATTGCCACGCGCACAAAATATTTCGCGCTGGCGATTATCTCGCAGGAAGGTGAAAGCCAGGGCGCCTATCTCGATGGCGTGCGGCTGCATAAACCCGATAACGGCGCCGAAGAATACTACTCAATTGGAATGAAAATGCCGTATTTGGGCAAGGACGTCGAGACCACCGCCTTCACCGTGTTCTTAGGCCCGCTCGATTTCAACCTCATTAAGGCGTACGGCGTCGATCTCGAAAAAATCATGAACCTCGGCGCCGCGTGGATCATCCGCCCCATCGCCCAGTATATCATGCTGCCGCTCTTCATGGCGGTGCATTTTGCCATTCCCAATTGGGGACTCGTCATCATCATTTTCTCCATCATCATCAAAGTTGCGCTCTATCCGCTCACGCGCACGAGCATGAAGTCGATGCAGAAGATGCAAAAGCTCCAGCCGTTGATGGAAGAGATCCGCGAGAAGTACAAAGACGAGCCGGAGAAGATGAACAAGCAGGTGATGAATCTCTATAAAGAGTACGGCGTTAATCCTGCCGGCGGCTGCCTGCCCATGATCCTGCAGCTCCCGATTCTGTATGCGCTCTGGGCTGTCTTCCGCACAACCATTCAGCTCCGCCACGCGCCCTTCTTCGGGTGGATCCACGATCTTTCAATCCCCGACGTGATCTACAAGCTGCCGTTCGCAATTCCGTTCGTCAACATTACCGAACTCAGCGGCCTGTCGCTCTTCATGGGCATCACCATGTTTGTCCAGCAAAAAATGACTGTCAAAGATCCGCGCCAAAAAATGATGGTCTGGATGATGCCGCTCATGATGACGCTCATCTTCAACAACTTCCCCGCCGGACTCAATCTGTACTATTTCGTCTTCAACATCCTGCAGATCGGTCAGCAGTGGTACATGAACAAATCCCACGAAGACGAGCCGCTCCGCAAAGTCGAAGAAAAGAAAAAATCCGGCTTCATGTCGAAGCTGACAAAGAATTTGCCGAAACCGCCGAAATAGAAAAGCGGTGAATCGTAGACCCGCCCCAGAAGCTGGTCGGGCAAGTGGAAAGGTTTAAGGGCGACTCGTTGAGTCGCCCTTTGTGTTTACACGTTGTCATTGCGAGCCCTCGCTTTAGCGGGGCGTGGCAATCTTGCGGTTGTCTAATCCTCTATCGGGAATCTAGAGCCTGTCCCGGTCCGTCTCTGCGGACTATCCGGCTTGCACGCCGTAGGTGTGGGTTCTTTTCTCTTTCTGTCCAATGTATCTGCAGCATAAATTTTTTATTTTTCTAAGCGCAACTCCCGTAAAAATAAATTCTTAGGCCAGAAAATTTATGCAAAATTGGGGGTGTTTTTGATCTGTTTTTAGGATTATTACGGTACAATTTGATGAAAAGTGAATTGTTGACTGCCAGGAAGATCGGTGTCTCAAATAATTGTGTTCATGTAGGGCGTCCGCCGCGGCGGATTCGTCGCCCACTTAAGCCATCGTCGTTGCGAACGTCCGAAGCAATCACACCCGGCAGGTCTAGTCCTTGCGAGGCGTTCCGTCAACGGAGTTGACGGAACAACGCGGCAATCCCCTCGACAGTGTGCACGATCCCCACCTCCAGAAAAAAGGAATCCCTTTTTTCGCGCAACGCAAGTCCCACAATATCAAAAACGTATCCGCGAAAATTCATGCAACTAAGGGGGTGTTTATGATCACTTTCGTACATTTTTTCGACACCTAACGACGATTTGTGATCACCTTCTAACACGATTGGATTCCCTCCTGGGTCTTACAACCATCGTCCCCTTATGTATATATAACACTCCTTAAGTCAGAAGTCAAGAAAAAAATTGGTGGGATTTAATTTTTATTTCGGATGTGTCATTCCCGCGTGCTACTAGCGGGAATCCAGGGTCGTTATCTTTTATCTGTCATCCCCGAACGCTTCTGTCGGGGATCCACGTTCTTTCGTCTCTCCTCTTTCTTCTATCTCCTTACCATCTGGAAAAGCTAAACCTCTCCCTCCGAATCCTCTCAATCGTCTCCAGATCCGGCTTAAAACCAATCATCGGCTCTCTTGGCATCGCAATCTCTAACTCCCGCAAAAACGGCGTCTCCTCCAACTTCATATTGTAGCACATCACCAGCAGCGCTTCAAGATTCACAACGTCTTGGATATTGTACGCAAGCAGTGTCTCCAGCGACTTCGCCTTCCGTGTGCGCTTATAATCATTCCACAACAGCACGGCAAAGAACCCGTCAATGTCTTCGAGGTCCTCCCTGTGCAGCCCGAGTTTCTTCTCGCACCCTTTCAGCCCGCCGGTGTAACCTAAATTCTTCAGCAGGTACCGCAAATCCAGGTGCGCCGCATCGAGCCGGATGTGAAAATACTTTTCAATAAACGGCACGTCGAAACATTTCCCGTTATACGTCACCAAAAACTTATACTTGCGGATATCGCGCGGAAAGTCGATTAAGTTATCTCCCTGCACATACGTGAACACATCCTTCCCATCATACACCGCGATCGTTGTAATGTGGTCGCCGTTGTACGCGCTCAATCCCGTCGTTTCAATATCGAGGTAGGCAATCGTGTCGCGAAACTCCGGAAAAAATCTCCAATGCAGCGGAGGCGGCAGCAGCTCTGCAAAATACCCCGGGTCGCCCGTTGCCAAATGTTCTTGCGATACCTCCAAATGATTCATCGCCTCGCGCGCCCGCGCAGAAACATTCTTGCCGTTGCGGTTCTCCAAAAACTGCTCCCACGAATGTATCCCTGCATCCCAAAGCTGCTGCTCGGAATCCAACGAGATCATCGGCAAATGACAGAAGGTGCGAGTTAACACGATTTTCGAATTTTCATTTTGGATTTTCGAATATTACCAAACACCGCCGTCATGCCGTCCGCAAGAGGCAGATCGTTTCGGCATCTGTCTTTTCATTGTAGCTAAGTTAATCATTCGGTAAAGATAAGGAGAGTTTTTTCAACATACAATCGGAATCCCGACTGCTAATAAGTGTGTCATTCCCGAATGCTTCTGTCGGGAATCCAGCGCCTTTTCTTTCAAACTTGGACAGCACCCAATTCCCACGTGGAGCGATCTTTACGAACGCTTTTTCCCCTCTCCCAACATGGGAGAGGGGATACCTCGGCTTTCGAAGAAAGACGAGGAGGGGAGAAGGTTGAGGCGAAAACGAATCTCGGTGGTATCTCACTCCCCTTTGTATTTCACCCCGTTCCCCAGAGTGTGTCATTCCCGCATAATACAATAATGCTCCTCTCTTCATAAGAGAGGGGATGGCTTGCCCGGCCGGATTTTGGGACGGGGGTGGGTTACTTAGCGCAACGCACGCGCGAAAATGAGCCGCTAGCAAACAAGTGGTCCCGTTGTAATTCCCCTGTAACTTTCATAGATTATAAATTACACCAAAGTCATTTCCTGTGTACCAAGACAACGATACCATCGCAGCAATCGCCACACCCATCGGCACCGGCGGAATTGCAGTCATCCGCATCAGCGGTGACGATGCAATCGCGATAGCGGATAAATGTTTCCGCGGAAAACATCCGCTCGCATCGGTAGAATCGCACACCGCCCACTTCGGCAGCTTTGTGAATTCCGGCAACGAGGAAATTGATCAAGTCGTTGCCACCATATTCAAAGGACCGCATTCATTCACCGGCGAAGACGTCGTCGAAATCGGTTGTCACGGCGGGATGTTCGTCACCAAAACAATTCTTGAATCGATACTCTCTGCAGGCGCCCGCGCAGCCACCCCCGGCGAATTCACCAAGCACGCGTTCCTGAATGGCAGGATGGACCTCGCTCAGGCCGAAGCCACCGCAGACCTTATTCATTCCAGCTCGAACCGCGCGGCTCGCTCGTCGATCTCTCAGCTTGCAGGAATGTTGTCTAATAAAATCAATGAGTTACGCGAATCGTTGCTCACTGCATGCAGTCTTCTGGAGCTCGAACTTGATTTTTCAGAAGAGGGGTTGGAATTTATAAATAAGTCTAATATTATCAATAATATAGAGTCGGTAATTGCTGATCTGAAAACACTTTTATCATCCTACTCTATAGGTAAGATTTATCGGGAAGGCATTAAGGTTGTCATCGCCGGCAAGCCCAACGTTGGCAAATCGAGTTTGATGAATGCTCTCCTAAATTCTGACCGCGCCATTGTCACCGATATCCCGGGAACAACCCGCGATGTGATCGAGGAAAACATAACCATCGATGGCATTCTTGTGCGGCTTGTCGATACCGCTGGCATAAGACAAAGCGATAACCTAGTTGAGACCGAGGGAATCCGTAGGACTAACGATCAAATAGCAGACGCCGATATTATCCTGTTTGTGCTGGATCCGTCTCAAGGATTTACACAGGAGGACGTCAAAATCCTTTCGTCTATGAGCCAGAATTTGAACGGACATTCCCCAACGCTGATAGTTGCTCAGAACAAATCCGACCTCCTAAATTGCAGGGTCAAAGACTTCCCGCCGGAGCTCGTTAATCTACCTATTCAAAAGATCTCAGCTAAGACTGGCATAGGACTGGATCAATTAAGATCATCGCTAAGTCAAAAGGCCGCACAAGAGCTCGAAAACGTATCAGACTCGAGTCTAATCCTGACCAATTCGCGCCACAAGCAGAGCATTGAGAAGACAATTTCAAGCTTGGAGATCTCACTAAATTCACTCAATAGCTCACTTAGCAACGACCTCATTTCGATCGATATTCGTGCGGGGTTAAATGCGTTGGGGGAAATAGTTGGTGTCATAACCTCTGAAGACGTGCTTAACAATATATTCTCAAAATTCTGCATTGGAAAGTGAGTTTTTGTTTGTTTCACGTGAAACACGCATAAATATATGTTATTATTGGTTATATGCAATTGATTGTATGTTTCTAATTTGCTTAGCTTGCCATATCTCAAAAATACCGTCACCCCGAACTTGTTTCGGGGTCTGTACTTAAATTTGCTAAATTGGATATGTTTGTTTCACGTGAAATGATCTTGGCCGCTCTATCATCGCTGGTTTGGACTGTTGATTGATAGTCTCTCCACCTCGCTTGCTCGCCGTCTATGTGGAGGGTTTCCGAGGAGAAGATACCTCGCCTTTGGCGAGGAGAGGAGGTAAAGTCCTTGGATGAAAAGAATGAATAAGCCCCAATGAACTGTACTATAAGAATCACGATTGCCTACAAATTCTGCAAATAAGTACGACGTTGTCGTCATCGGCGGCGGCCACGCCGGTATCGAAGCCGCGCTCGCATCCGCACGGATGGGCTGCGCAACACTGCTTCTTACCATGTCACGAGACAGCATCGGTCGCATGTCCTGCAATCCTGCTATCGGCGGCATCGCCAAAGGTCAACTCGTCCGCGAGATCGATGCGCTCGGCGGTGAGATGGGCAAGATCGCCGATGAGACAGGAATCCAATTCCGCGTACTCAATCGCTCCAAAGGCCCCGCCGTATGGTCTCCGCGCTGCCAGAACGACCGCGATTGGTACTCCAAAGCCGCCCAAGCCCGCTTCGATTCCCAACCCAACCTCACCGTCCTCGAAGATTCAATCATCGACATCATCGTTGAGTCGAACAAGTTTCCCCTCCTCATGGAGGAGGGGTCTCCCGCAAAGCGGGAGGGGGTGGTGGAAGTAAATCGGCAATCGGCAGTTGGCAATCGGCAATACATAGTAGGTTTAAAGACTCTCCACGGACAAGAAATCCGTTGTAGGGCGATAGTTCTCTGCGCCGGCACATTTCTCCGTGGCTTGCTTCACACCGGCATGACCAATCGCCCCGGCGGCCGATACGACGAAAAACCCGCAACCGGCATCACCGAAAACCTTCACAAATACGGATTCATCAGCGGCAGATTGAAAACGGGCACACCTCCGCGCGTTAAACTTAGCAGCATCGATTTCTCCAAATGTGAAGAGCAGGGGAGCGATGATCCGCCCATCCCTTTTTCGTTTCAAAATGAATCGATCACCAATCGGCTCATCCCCATGTACCTCACGCACACGAACCCGCGCACTCACAAAGCGATGGAGCGCGGCTTCGATCAATCGCCGATGTTTACCGGCAGAATCAAAGGCGTCGGTCCGCGCTACTGCCCGTCCATCGAAGACAAAATTGTCCGCTTCGCAGAAAAAGACCGCCACCAGATTTTCTTGGAGCCTGAAGGGTACAATACCGATATCGTTTATGTCAACGGCTTCTCTACTTCGCTTCCGGAAGATGTTCAGTTCGAAGGACTGCGCACGATCGAAGGATTAGAAAACGTCGAGATGCTCCGCCCGGGGTATGCAGTCGAGTACGATTTCTTTCCTCCGCACCAATTGAAACTCACGCTCGAGACGAAACTGATCGATGGATTATTTTTCGCGGGACAAATAAACGGAACCTCCGGTTACGAAGAAGCGGCGGGGCAGGGGCTTGTTGCCGGCATCAACGCCGCACTCAAAGTTCAGGAAAAAGATCCGTTCATCGTGAAACGTTCCGAGGCGTACATTGGCGTTCTCGTCGATGACCTCGTCAACAAAAGCACCGATGAACCGTACCGCATGTTTACCTCGCGCGCAGAATATCGTTTGCTCCTTCGCTCGGATAACGCAGATCGGCGTCTCATGAAGTACGGTCGCGAGCTCGGCCTGATAAATTCAGATGTCTATAAGTCATTGCAGGATAAAGAGTTGCTCATCGCGGAAGGATTGCGATTTCTTAACGAAAAAGGCCTCGGCCCGAAAGATCTCGACGTTCATCTCTCGAGCGTGAATTCTTCTCCGATCAATCAAGGCGAAAAACTTGCAGGGATTGTCCGCCGGCCCGAGGTAACATTAAACGATATTCTGGCGCTCAATTCTTTGCAAGAGGAACCGTTCGTTCGCCGTCTCGCATCCGTCAAGCCACACCTGCGCAACGCAATCGTCGAACAAATCGAAATCGAATTGAAATACGATGGCTACATCGCGCGGCAGGAAATAGAACTCGAGCGATTCGAAAAATATGAATCGATGAAGATCCCCGACAACTTCGATTATTCCCGTATCCAATCGGTCTCTACCGAAGGCCGCGAAAAACTCAAACGCATTCGACCCGCATCCATTGGCCAGGCCTCCCGCATCAGCGGCGTCAGCGCATCGGATGTTTCCGTCTTAATGGTGCATTTGAGAAGTTAAACTAAAATCTGGAGTTGCCGTCATTGCGAGCGAAGCGAAGCAATCTTGCCAATCGAGTCGCAACATGGCCGAGAAATCGGAAGACATGACAGATAGAAAATGGAGTTAACAAAAGAAAATAGCTTACAAGAACTCGGAATCTCTGCCGGGGAGTCCCAGATCAAGCATCTCCAATCCTACGTCTCCCTTCTTCTCGATTGGAACAAGAAAATCAATCTTGTCTCACGCAAATCCGCCGATGGCGGAGAAGAGAACGTGTGGGAGCAGCACATCATCGGGTCGATTTCGTTTCTTTCGAAATTTCAGCTTGAGCCGAAGAGCCGCATACTCGATTTAGGGACGGGAGGGGGGCTGCCGGGAATTCCTCTTGCAATTCTTCTCCCCGATTCCCAATTTGTCTTGATCGATTCAATCCAAAAGAAAATCAATGCCGTCAACGACATCCTCGTGAACCTGAAGCTCCCCAACGTTCGTGCATACGTCGGTAGGGCAGAAGAACTTAACAAGAAAAATGAGTTTCATGCTAAATTCGATTACGTCATCACCCGCGCCGTCGCGTCCACAACGGATATCATCAAATGGGCAACCCCATTCTTAAAACAAGGATCCCTCACGTCCTTGCCCGCCGGGGCGGGGCAGGAGAGGGGTAAGGGTGAGGTCAAAGCGGCCGGGGGTGAGTTGCTTTCCAGCGGCGCCATCCTCCTACTCAAAGGCGGTGACCTGACGGAAGAAATTCAAGCCGCCAAAATCAAGTGCAAGCCGAAATCAATCGAAGTTCACAATCTCCCCTCTTCGCCCGAATCGGCCTACTTGATCGAAAAGAAACTTGTAATTATACATCCATGAGTCGAGTCCCGAAGGGACGACATGTGTATAGGAATGGAACCAAAAGGATGTTCAAGCTCCACAGGAGCGACATAAAACACCAAAAAATGAAAACATTATTTAACCAGCTTGCTAATCTCTCCACCGAATCCCGCAACCCCCGCTCGATGAAAATCGATTCAATGCCGGTTCGGGACATCCTCCGCGTTATCAACGCCGAAGACCGCACCGTTGCAATCGCTGTTCAAAAAGAAATCCCCCGCATCGCAAAAGCGGTCGAGCTTGTCGTCAAAGCATTCAAATCAGGCGGACGCTTAATTTACGTTGGCGCCGGCACAAGCGGTCGCCTCGGCGTCCTCGATGCCTCCGAATGCCCACCGACCTTCGGCACATCTCCCGAAATGGTCCAAGGAATCATGGCTGGAGGGATGAAAGCGCTCTGGAAATCCCGCGAAGGCGCCGAAGACAACGAACCCGATGGGGCGAAGCAGATAAGATTGAAGCATGTAGGGAAGAACGACGTCGTCTGCGGCATCACCGCCAGCATCCGCACTCCATTTGTAGTCGGCGCGATCAAGCAAGCAAAAAAATCCGGCGCGAAAACACTCTACGTCACCGCCAACCCGCGGTCGAAACTTCTGCAGCTGCAATACGCCGCACTTCACAAGGCAATCGATGTCGCCATCTGCCTCAACGTCGGACCCGAAGTTATTATGGGCTCCACCCGAATGAAATCCGGCACCGCGCAAAAGCTTGTGCTCAATATGATCAGCACCGCCTCCATGATCCGCCTCGGCAAAGTCTATGAGAACATGATGATTGATCTCAAAATGAACAGCGATAAACTCCGCGAGCGTGCCAAGCGCGTCGTCATGATCGCCACAAAAGTTGATTACATAACCGCCGAAACAAAATTGCACGAAGCCGAGTGGAACGTCAAAACCGCCATTGTCATGATCAAAGCCCGATGCACGCTCCCTCAAGCGCGCATCCGTTTAAAGAAAGCAAACGGCTTTGTGCGGAGCGCACTTTAATTAATGTCATTCTGAGCAAAGCGTAGAATCTCCGACTCAAGTCAATAGAACGAATACACCCAACCCTCAACCCCTATGAAAAAAATTGTCGAAATAGAAATGTTCCCCCCGTTCATGGGCTTCCCAAAAGAAGGAATCAAGTTCCTCGCGCAGCTCAAAAAGAACAACAACCGCGAGTGGTTCAACAAACACAAAACCACCTACGAGGAGTGCCTCAAGCTGCCGTTACAATCCCTTGTCTCCTCATTGAAACCGCTGATGGAAAAAATCGCTCCGGAAATCGAGGTCAATCCCCGTCGCTCGCCCTTCCGCATCTACCGCGATATCCGCTTCAGCAAGAACAAACAACCGTATAAAACCCACGTTTCAGCGGAATTTCCGCCCAAAGGCCATTGGGAGCACGGCGCCGGGTTCTATCTCCACGTTGCTCCCAACGACGTTTATGTTGGCGGCGGCATTTACATGCCCGATAGCAAACAGTTGAAACTCCTCCGCGCGTCCATCGCAGATAACTCCAAGGAGTTTCTCACCATCGTCGGCAGCGATACGTTCAAGAAACGATTCGGTGCGATCGAAGGCGCCAAACTCCAGCGTATGCCGCTCGGCTATCCCGCCGATCACATGATGGGGGAGTGGCTCAAATACAAACAGCTTTTCGCCGGCGTGGAATGGAAAGACGACGTCGCTCTCTCCCCCAAATTCGTTAATAAAGTCGCCGACATCTTTAAAGATCTCGTGCCGTTTTTACGGTTTTTGAATAACGCGATGGGGACGGTGGGGCAGAGATAAGATAAGGAGAAGGGATGTAAAGGCAGGACACGTATTGGAGCCCGGGGAATCAACGAGAAAGACCTGGATTGCTGTCATTCTGAGCGAAGCGAAGAATCTCCCACGTTTGTCTATGCAAAAATCTAAAATAGTTTACGATTAAATGTTTTTTGCCACCCTCTTCACACCCTCCCCAAATATCTTTTCCTCCCCCAACAAACTCACCACTAAATACCCCTCCTCGTCGAAATCATAATAATACCCCGGGTGGATAATCACGCCGGAGTCATTCAACAACTTCAAACACCGGTCCTCATCGCTCATCGTGCGCGGTACGCGGATAATGCCGTTCCATCCCCCCTCGGCATGCAACACCGAACACGCCGATCCTTCTGAAAATGTTTGCCTCAATGTGCGGTAATTATTTCTTACCCGATCGAGAATCCGTTCCCGCGTCTTCGCCCCCGATTCATCA
>Ga0209579_10003899_pt1 | contig 10607 bp, 10 predicted proteins | sample Coa_R1_2_FD_187152 | JGI IMG/M metagenome (GOLD analysis project Ga0209579, IMG submission 187152) | Surface soil microbial communities from Centralia Pennsylvania, which are recovering from an underground coalmine fire - Coalmine... | ecosystem: Environmental > Terrestrial > Soil >... | reverse complement strand
TCTGAAAAATTGGGAATTTGACAAGAAGGCTTCTCAAAATTCTGATCTGGAACGAGCGACCATTGTGCGTGCACAAGGCGCGAGTGAAGATGAGAATTTTGAGAAAAAGCCGACGCAGTCAAAAACCCATTTTTCAGACACGTTGTGTATAAATGGTATATGGAGTCCAAATATGCTGAAAAAATTAAGAGAGTACTATCAGGCCCTGATAGATAAAAACTCAGAATATGAGGGAGTCTTCTTTGTCGGGGTCAAAACAACAGATGTATTCTGCCGGCCCACGTGCCCTGCTAAAAAACCCAAGATCGAAAATTGTGATTTTTTTCCCGATGCCGAGCAAGCACTTTTGGCCGGATTTAGACCCTGTAAGCGCTGCCGTCCGCTATCTCATCCCGCTTGCGTTTCCAAGCTCATTCAAACACTGGTGGAAGCCGTCGAGAAACATCCGGAAAAACGTTGGAAAGATTCCGATTTTCGACGATTATCCGTGCACGCAGCCACCGCTAGACGTCAATTCAAAAAACGCTTTGGGATGACATTTGTAGAATATGCGCGTGCGCGCCGCATGGGACTGGCTTTAAAACAGATTCGAGAAGGAGACGCCGTCATCGAAGCACAGCTTTCTACCGGTTTTGAATCGAGCAGCGGTTTTAGAGACGCTTTTTCGCGCATTATGGGAGCAGCTCCCACAAAATACAAAGAAGGCGCGGTTCTTAAAGCCTCCTGGCTAGATACGCCTTTGGGCCCCATGCTCGCTATCGCGGATGAGAAGGCATTGTATCTGTTGGAATTTGTAGACCGCAGAGGTTTAGAGCGCGAAATCGAACGATTAAGGAAGAAAACACAATCGGCCATCATCCCCGGATCGGCAGAACCTATTCATTCCATTGAAAAAGAACTCGCACTTTACTTTAAGGGAAAGCTGACAGAATTCAAAACGCCTCTATTTTATCTCGGCTCCCCATTCCAAAGACGCGTCTGGGAGGAGCTGAAAAAAATCCCTATGGGGCAAACGCGTTCTTATACAGATATCGCTAAAGCGATCGGTCAGTCATCCGCCCGTCGTGCTGTCGCACGCGCAAATGGCTCCAACCAGCTCGCGATCGTTATTCCTTGTCATCGGGTCATTAATGCCAATGGCGAACTAGGCGGTTATGCAGGTGGACTAGCACGCAAAGAGTGGCTGCTTACACAAGAAAAATTACATGCGATCGAGGGTTTTGAGTCCCAAAATCGCTAATCCTTTCTCGAGGATGCGGCTCGTCGCCTCGCAGAGCAAAAGACGACTGTCTTCTTGAGGCGACCCTTCAACGCGGCAGTCGCGAAAGAAAGCATGAAATTTTTCAGCAAGGTTGTAGAGATAATCCGTCAACCGATTGGGAAGAAGATCGTGCGACATCGAATCGAGCGTTTCTCCAAATTGACACACATGCATGGATAGATCGATCTCGCTCGGATGTTCCAAGATTATCTTGGCTGTTTGCGCGATCTCTTCCACTTCTTTGCCTACTTTGCGCTTAATGCCTTGGATGCGGACATAGGCGTAGAGCAAGAATGCAGCAGTATTGCCTTCGAACTTAAGCATGCGCTCGTAACTAAAGACATAATCTTTGACGCGATTGCAGGAAAGATCCGCATATTTGACAGCATCGACCCCTAAAATATGCGAGACGCGATGTATTTCTTCTTCGGAGGCATCGGGAAGGCGCTCGCGCATAATTGTTTCCGCTTCGTGTACGGCTTCTGTGAGCAAATCGATGAGTTTCTCTGTTTCTCCCGAGCGGGTTTTAAATTTTTTTCCATCAGCGCCGAGGACAACGCCAAAGGGCACGTGATCGACCTGCACTTTTTTAGGGTCGATATATCCGACTTTTTCTGCCGCTTTGAAGAGCATGGCAAAATGCAGGCTTTGGCCGGCGTCTGTAACATGGATAATACGATCGGCCTTTTCTACGTGGATGCGATGCCACACAGCGGCCATATCTGTTGTATCATAATTATAACCGCCGTCGGACTTCTGCACGATCATGGGCAAAACAGATCCATCTCTGTTCTGAAATCCTTCTAAAAATACGCACTTCGCCCCATCGGAAATCGTGATCAGTCCCTTTTTTTCCAAATCTTCCACCACTTTCGGCAAATAGGGATTATAAAACGATTCACCGCGTTCTATCAGATGCACATCGAGAAGATTGTAGATCTCTTGCAATGCTTTTCGGGAGATTTCGCAGATCATCTTCCAGGAATGCAGTGTTTCAGGGTCTCCGCTTTGTAGATCGACGACTTTTAACTGCGCACGTTTTTTGAATTGCGGATCTTCATCAAAACACTTCTTGGATGCTTTATACCATTGTAAAAGTTCTGAAAGATCTGTATGACGCTTTCCTGCTAAGACATCAGGAACATGCTGCTGCATGTAGGTGATCAGCATACCGAACTGCGTTCCCCAATCTCCAATGTGATTGAGCCTTAAGACATCGTGCCCCAAAAATTCAAAAAGGCGCGCTAAAGCATCGCCGATAATCGTCGAGCGGATATGTCCTACATGCAGCTCTTTGGCGATATTGGGGGAAGAAAACTCGACGACGATTTTTTGACGCTTAAGCGGAAGGGGAACGCCCACACGCGGATCCGATAGGATCGCATGGATCCTCTGAGCGAGATATTCCGGCGAGATCGCGATATTGATAAAACCAGGACCTGCCGCTTCGAGCTTTTGAATAACACGAGCGCCTTGGAAGGAAGTATCAAAATGCGCAATAAGTTGCTGGGCGATCTCTCGCGGGTTTTTCTTAAGTTCTTTTGCCAGTTTTAGAGCATTATTGCATTGATAGTGGCCGAATTGAGGCTGTGTACTATGTGTAATTTCCGCATCCAAAAGTTCAGAGTGCGCGGGCAAATCCTTTCCAAATTTGGCGAGGATAGCCCTGCTCGCTATTTCTTGAAGAATAGTGATGACGTTTTGCATAAGACCTCTTGCATAATTAAGCTCTGTCGATTTTGGGGATTATTTTGGCCGATTTTCGATTCTTTTTTCGGGGGATTGTATCAACTTCGTATACTACCCCCGCAAAAAGAATCGAAAACTCGGCTCAAAAAAACCCCAAAATCGACGAAGCCTTAACAATGCAAGAGGTCGGTTTTTATTTAATTTTTAGTCCGGTGAAAGCAAGGTGGATCGACGCGTTTGCCGATGCGGTATTTCAAGCGATAATCCCCTAATGACATCGCTGCTCGATGCGTCGAATATTTATTCTGTTCTGCGATATCGTAAATGAGCATTAATTGGGAATAGATCTTGTTCACAGCCGTACGGGCAGCAACAGGATTATATCCCTCTGCGCTCAGTTCCTGCGTCACATTGAGGAGTCCGCCTGCATTGATGATAAAATCAGGTGCATAGAGAATGCTGCGAGAAAATAGTTCATCGGCATCCGTCTCTTTAAGCAATTGATTGTTGGCAGCTCCAGCAATGCCTCGGCAATTCAACTGGGGAATCATTTTTTCATGGATAACTCCGCCCATGGCACAAGGCGAAAATACATCACATTCTACTTTAAGAATTTCCTCGGGCGATACTACTTGGGCACCGGTCATTCTCGCGACGTCTTGACACTTGTCTTGACGGATATCGCTCACGATTAACCGCGCTCCAGCCCAATAAAGTAAACGCGACAGATCCCATCCTACACTGCCTAATCCCTGGATAGCGATGGTGCGATTTTCCACATTGTCTGAATCGTATAGTTTTTTGAGTACGGACTGAATACCGCGGAATGTTCCCCATGAGGTGAAAGGAGCTGGATTGCCGCTGCTTTTCCCATCAGGTAGCCCCACTACATAAGGCGTCATCTGGCTAATGGTCACCATATCTTCTGGCGTAGAGCCTGCATCTTCTGCGCAAATGTACTCTCCTTGGAAACGGTCCACAGCCTGTCCAAACGCTTCCAATAATTTTTTTGTTTTCTTCTTCGGATCCAGATTGATGACGCTTTTGCCACCACCCCAACCGCATTCAGCAAGCGCAGACTTGTAGGTCATCCCTCTAGCCAGTCGCATCACATCATTTAAGGCTGCCTCAAAGGTGGGATAGGGGTAAATCCTTGTCCCGCCAAGAGCTGGCCCCAGAACGGTACTATGAATGCAAATAATTGCATTCAGACCGATATCTTTCTGAGTCACTTTAAGAATTTTTTCATATCCAGGGACAACCAATTCTTCAAAAGCAAACTTCAGGCGTTCGTCTTTTGTATCATTTCCAGGGATAATCACTTCTTCAAAAGTGTGGGCCATGTTTATCCTCCTTAGAGTCTGTCTCTGAATTAAGCTTCTGTCGATTTTTGGGTTCTTTTGAGCCGATTTTTCGATTCCTTTTGCGGGGGTTGTATCAAACTTCGTATACTACACCCCCGCAAAAGGAATCGAAAATCGGCCAAAATAATCCCGAAAATCGACGAAGCCTTAATTCAGAGGCAGTCTCCTAACGAATGAATCCGTATATTTAAAGAAAAATCAAACTTTTAAGCATAGTAGCAATTCCAGGAATCTAAAATCAACCCAATTCATACACCCTGTTCATTCACCCATTTAGTCTTGAATATTAAAAGATCCTATAGTACGCTGTTTAACCAGTATTAAAATGAAGAAGGTCTTGGCAAGATTTGCCATTACCTCTTATGACCCCAAGGGACAAAATGGCGACACTTGTGATCACGGAAAGCCTGAAAGATGAATTACTTAAATTTCTGAAAAAGAACAAGAAAGCAGATCTAATCACGACTTATCTCTTTTATCTAGAGAAAAAATTTAACATTAAACCTGTATTATTCATCCGCGATAAGACGATTTTTCAGAGCCAGGAAGAGGTGATAAAAAATCTTGAAGACCAAGGCAAGCTATGGCGCGAAACTGAAATTAAAATTCAACAAGGCCAACAATCCGTCAACGAACTGACCAAGAAAATTTATATTTGTCCTTTTACAGGAAAAGTCTTCGCAGACAATACACATCCCAATCCCCAAGACGCGATTTATGACTGGGTATCCAAATGCCCTGAAAACACCGAACGGATTGGAGGTCTCAAAGCGAAGCGCTTTTTCGTATCCGAAGACCCGGATGTGATCAAAAATTATATTGTCAAACGCAAAGAGCCTATCACAAAAATCGTCTTTTCCTCTGTTGTCACCGGAAAACTCTTTAATAGCAAAGCAGCAGTCATCGACGACTTTGTTAAAAATCAATTGAAATCCATCCCTCTTGAAGAAGTGCCTAACCAAAACCGTTTTCAAATCGAGGATGCTTTTCTGGCCTTTATCCAAAAACAGCTGGAAGAGGTGCGCATTAATGCCTTTGTCGAAGCTCTCTCCCATGTCGAAGAGGTGGAGTCCTACCTCGATCAATGGTTAGAAGAGGAGGATGAAGGACAAAAAGGATGATCGCAATCGTCACTGCATCCGCTGAAGAAACCTTCCAGGCCGGTTTGCAGTTGGGACAAACAATAGAGACTCCTTGCGTCATCGCTTTTTATGGGGATTTAGGAGCAGGCAAAACAACATTTATACGCGGAATCGCCTCTGCTGTCTCAGCTGATGTGCAAGAAGTATGCAGCCCTACTTTTACCTACCTGAATATCTATTACGGAAATACCGCCATCTACCATTTCGACCTCTACCGCATCCCAACGGAGGAAGAATTCATAGCTGCAGGCTTTGACGAGTATTTAAATGCAGGCGGCATTTGTTGCATTGAATGGTCGGAGAAAATCTCCTCTTTTTTGCAAGAACAGACATTGCCTTCCTTATATAAGGTATACATTGCCCATGCCGGAGAAGGTTTAAGAGAAATTAGAATTACATGAAAAAATACGCTTTTAATCACGGACAGTTCATCGCTGCGGCTTTTGAGGAGAATCAATTTCCCTCATTACCGATCTCGCGTGGAGAAGCTATGCCCGAAATCGCAATCGTCGGCCGATCGAATGTAGGGAAGTCTTCTCTCATTAACTCACTTTTTAAAGGTCAGAAATTAGCAAAGGCCTCCTCGACTCCTGGCAAAACGCAATCGATCAATTTTTTTAATATCGATCAGCAATTGGTCCTCGTCGATCTTCCAGGATATGGCTATGCAAAGGTCTCTAAAGAAATCAAAGAAAAGTGGTCCGTGCTCATCGAAACCTATTTGCATACCAGAAAGTCCCTACAATTAATTCTCTTTCTCATTGATTCCAGAAGAGAGCCTACGGAAGAGGATATCGCTTTTTTACAGTGGGCATCGCATCGCCGCATCCCCTTACTACTCGTTTTCACCAAAGCAGATAAAATCAAGCCCTCAGAGAAAGAAGAACATACATCCCGGTGCTTAAAGTATTTTCAGTCGTTTGATGTGACAGATTTTCTTTATTATTCAATAAAGGATCAGCGCGCTAGAATAGAACTCATTCAACAGATTAACGGCTTTTTTACCTGATGGGCGCGCTCAATAAAGAAATCTTCGTATGCCTCGATTGCGAAACAACGGGATTAGATTTTGAAAAAGATCAAATCATCGAAATCGCTCTTGTTCGCTTTGATTTCGATCAAATTCTCGACTCATTCGAGACTCTGATCGATCCGGAAATGCTCATTCCTGAGGCATCTACCGCTATTCATCACATCACAGATCCGATGGTCCAAGGAAAACCAAAAATTCGCGAGATCATCCCTAAAATCTTCGAGTTTCTCGGGAGAAGCATTCTTATTGGACATGGAATTATGACCGATATCACTTTCATTTCCAATGCTGCCAAAAAACTTAACATCCCTTCTAAACTCTCTTCCCATCCTTATGTCGACACCTTGCGGCTCGCACGACTTTATGGAGAAAGTCCCACAAATTCCTTGGAAATGCTAAGGCGCCATTTTAATATTGCCGATGAAGGCGCGCATCGCGCCATGAATGACGTGATCGTCAATGTCGAGGTGTTCAAATACCTCGCTCGCCATTTCAAAACGACAGAACAAATGCTGGAACGACTAAAGAGCCCTATTCTATTAAAAACCATGCCCCTCGGGAAATATAAGGGACGCCCTTTTTCAGATATCTCTTTCGAATATTTACAATGGGCATCCCATCAAAAATTCGATCAGGACCTCCTTTTTTCCATAAAAATGGAACTAAAAAAACGCAAACGCAGTACCCCTTTTGGACAATCATCCAGTCCTTTTGCTAATCTTTAATTAACATTTATATGGACAAATTAAAGCTGCAAGATCTCGATCTAAATGGAAAAAGAGTGCTGCTGCGCGTGGATTTCAATGTCCCCTTGGACAACCAAGGAAATATCACAGACGATACGCGCATCCGAGAATCCCTTCCTACGATTCAATATATTCTGGACAAAGGAGGGAGCATCATATTGTTAAGCCATCTGGGCCGTCCCAAAAATGGACCTGATCCTAAACTCTCGCTCAAGCCTTGCGCCGTAGCTCTGTCTGCCTTATTGTTTCCGCCAGTTATCATGGCGCCGGATTGCGTAGGGTCTCAAGTAGAGCAGTTGGCCTATTTTCTCAAACAAAAGCAAATCCTTTTGCTCGAAAACGTGCGCTTTTATCCTGCTGAAGAAGATCCACAGCTCGATCCGACATTTGCAAAAAAACTCGCTTCGTTAGGAGATCTTTATGTCAACGATGCCTTCGGGGCTGCGCACCGTGCGCATTCTTCGACCTGTATGATCGCTGAGTATTTTCCAGGCAAAGCAGCTGCGGGACTGCTCATGCAGAAAGAAGTCGATGCTTTAGAATCTCTTCTATTACATCCCAAACGCCCTTTCTATGCCATAATCGGCGGCGCAAAAATCTCTTCCAAAATAGGTTTTCTCAATGCCCTTGCCGACAAAGTAGATGCGCTGTTTATCGGAGGAGGCATGGCCTATCCTTTTCTTAAGATCCGCGGGATTCCCATCGGCGATTCCCTTTGCGAATCCGATGCGCTCCCACTTGCAGACGCATTTATCAAACACTGCGCACACAAACACCTCGCGTTTTTCCTCCCCACGGATCTCACCATCGCCGACGCGTTCGCAAATGATGCCCGCAGTCAAATAATTTCTGTTCAACAGGGAATTCCTGATGGATGGCAAGGAATGGACATCGGGCCGCAAACCATTCAAGAATGGACAGCCCAATTAAAAAAAGCCGCCTCAGTATTCTGGAATGGCCCTGTTGGAGTTTTTGAATTTTCGCATTTTGCCAAGGGAACCAATGCAATGGCCCATGTACTTGCTGAACTAAATGCCGTGGCAGTTGTCGGAGGAGGCGATTCGGTCGCAGCAGTCAACCATTTAAGTCTCTCGTCTCATTTTACCCATGTCTCCACAGGCGGCGGCGCCTCGCTCGAATTCATCGAAAAAGGACATCTTCCCGGCATCGACGCGTTAAGCGATATACCGAAATGACCTGAAGAATCGGGAATTTGAAGAGGAGGCTTCTCAAAATTCTCATCTGGAGCGAGCGACCATTGTGCGTGCACAAGGCGCAAGCGAAGATGAGAGTTTTGAGAAAAAGCCGACGTCATCAAAAACCGATTCTTCAGGTTGTTTCGGTAGAAAAGGCTGTTGTCGAAGTAATAGACCTCTATCTCAAATTGTTTTTTTGTACAGTTAAATATTGAATTTGGTTTTTGTAAATGGATGTCCACCCGCTTTCTCATTGTCAAATAAGAAGGAATTGTTATAATTAGGGACATCCTTATCATAAGGAAAAAGAGAAAAAGCGGCATATGTCACCGAAGACAGGTTTTGGTAAGATACGAGCTTATCTATGGCCGATTCACCGCGACGAGCTTAAAAAGTTCATCCCCACTTTGTTGATCTTTTTCCTCGTCGGTTTCAATTATAGTCTCTTAAGAGCGACAAAAGACGCCCTTGTCGTCACCGCGCCATCTTCTGGGGCAGAAGCGCTGCCTTTTTTAAAAGTCTGGGCTATCGTTCCTTGCGCTTTCTTGTTCACGTTCATCTTCACTCGCGTCTCTAATCGCCTCTCGCGGGAAAGAGTCTTTTATGTCATGATGAGCATTTTTTTAGTTTTCTTTATCCTTTTTACATTCTTTCTTTATCCCTTTCAAAATCAATTACATCCGCATGGTCTCTGCGATCGCATCCAACACATGCTCCCCTTAGGTTGTCAAGGCTTTGTCGCACTTTTCCGCAACTGGACCTTCACGCTTTATTATGTCATGTCCGAGATGTGGAGCACCATTATTATGACCGTTCTCGCCTGGGGATTTGCCAATGATGTCACTTCTGTCCATGATGCAAGACGCTACTATGGTCTTCTCGGGATCAGCATCAACCTCTCAGGAATTGTGGCCGGAGGAGTCGCTACGAACATGTCGCAGCACGCCTTTAATCCGCATCTCCCTTTTGGGACCGATGCGTGGGGACAATCTATTTTCTTTTTGAATGCGGTAATTGTTCTAGCAGGACTCTGCTGCATGGGCCTCTTCCGCTACCTGCACAAGCAGGGCTTCGGCTACAATTCTCCTACTTTCCATGCTCAAAATGATACAAAAGTCAAAATGGGACTGCGTAAAAATTTTGCTTACCTGGCCAAATCCAAGTATTTGATTTGCATTGCTGTTATCGTCGTCATGTACAACATCGCGATCAATCTCGTCGAGGTCATTTGGAAAGATCAAGTCAAACAGCTCTATCCGAATCCTTCCGATTTTAACGCGTATATGGGACAGGTCCTCATGTGGATCGGCATTGTCGCCACTGTAACGAGCATTTTTGTGTCTGGTACCGTGATTCGCCGCTTCAGCTGGACAGCAAGCGCTTTGATCTCCCCCTGCATACTCCTTGTCACAGGCATCGCGTTCTTCTTTTTCTTCTTTTTTAAAGATTCTAGTTTTGCAGGTGTCTCCGCTTTCCTGGGGACGTCGCCGTTGATATTGTGCGTCTTTTTTGGTTCCTTGCAAAACTGTCTTGCCCGTGCCTCTAAGTACACGCTGTTCGATGCCACTAAAGAAATCGCTTTCATCCCTTTAAGCAAAGAATGCAAACTAAAAGGAAAAGCCGCTATCGATGGTGTCGGCTCGCGTCTGGGTAAATCAGGAGGCTCCGTCATCCATCAGAGTCTACTGATGTGCTTCGGTACGGTCACATTGAGCACTCCCTATGTCTCTGTCCTTCTGTTTGGCGTCATCGGCGTTTGGATGTATGCGGTGCGCGCCTTAGGCAGACGATTCAATGATCTGTCCTCGCAACAGGAAACCCTCAATGTTCCTGATGAAGAAGCAGCGCATCTTGAACCCTCTTTAGCTACACATAAATAATAGACATCTTTTCCCATTTAGGGATTCGAAAGAGGACTATTATCGTCTCACGATAAATGCCACATGACGCCTACGATCTTGACGTAGAAAACCCATTCAGCAAAGGCATATCCGATCAGCCCACCTAAAAGTGCGCATAAAACGATGAGATACAGAATACTGCGCAGCGCCCCCAACATAAACGCCATTGTACAACAGATGACGAAAAATAGCGCATCGAGGAAAAGCGCATAGATTGAAGGTAGTGCGATCATTGTCCCCATACAGCTGCAAGGCAGCTTCAGACAACACCAATA
>Ga0209579_10003895_pt1 | contig 10613 bp, 5 predicted proteins | sample Coa_R1_2_FD_187152 | JGI IMG/M metagenome (GOLD analysis project Ga0209579, IMG submission 187152) | Surface soil microbial communities from Centralia Pennsylvania, which are recovering from an underground coalmine fire - Coalmine... | ecosystem: Environmental > Terrestrial > Soil > Unclassified... | reverse complement strand
CGCCACCGGCCAGGTGATCTATAAGCTGAACCCGGAAGGGAAAGTCTTGATGCAGCTCGGCCAGAAGGGCGTGGTCGGGACCGGACACAACAACTTCAATCTGCCTACCGATGTCGGGTTCGCGTCCAACGGAGACTTCTATGTAACCGATGGCTACGCCAGTGCCCGCGTGGTGAAATTTTCACGCGACGGGAAATACCTGCTTGAGTGGGGGTCCAGGGGAAAGAGTCCCGGCCAGTTCGAACTGCCGCACAATGTCGTGGTGGACGCGCAGGGGCGCGTTTATGTCACCGACCGGGAGAACCGGCGAATCGAAGTTTTCGATGCCAACGGAAAGTTTCTGGCGCAGTGGCCGACGGTCGAGGGGGTTTCCGGATTATTCATGATGAAAGACCAGCGCATCTGGGCCGGCGGCGTACTCTTGAACCTGGAAGGCCAGGTCGTCGGGAAACTGCCCGGCGGCACGGCAGCGTCGGGACATGGAGTTGCCGTTAGCGAATCCGGGGACGTGTACCTCGCTCAGCTCAACGGGACCGTGCAAAAGTTCGTCAAACAGTAACGTCTTACGTTCCGGCACGGGCCGTCTCGGCCTGTTCGACCGGAGCGTCCATTCGCGCCGATCCTTTTTGACTCAGGATCAGGAACACGCTTACCAGCACGAACGCGGCGCCTGCGATCGCATTCGCGCCGAGTTTCTCGCCTCCCATCAGGTACCCCAATCCAAGCGCGACGATGGGATTCACGTACGCGTAGCTCGAAACCTTCGTCGGCGACATCCGGCCCAGCAGCCATACGAACGCGCTGTAGGCGATCAGAGAGCCCGCGACAATCAGGTACGCCATGGCAAACAGCGCGGCCGGCGGCACCGGTTGTAGCTGACGCCATTCCCCGAATAGTCCGGAGCAGATCAACAACAGTACGCCGCCGGACAGCATCTGACCTCCGGCGTTGATTCCCTGCGAGGTAGGCAGGGTCAGCTTTTTCGAGAGAATCGATCCGACGGCCCAGGAGATTTCGCTCAGCAGGATCGCCATGCACGGCAGCCAGGCTACGGCCCCGCTGTCGCTCGTGGACCCTTCGGTGAGAAGCGCGACGCCCACGAAACCCGCCGCCAGAGCAGCCACCAGCGAGAATTTCAACTTTTGGGTTTTCAAGACCGTCACTTCAAGAATCAGCACCCATGCCGGAAGCATCGCGACCAGCACGGATGCGACGCCCGACGGCACGGTCTTTTCGGCCCAGAACACGGCGCTGTAGCAGATCAGAAACATCAACACGCCCATCAGCAGGAGGCGGGGCCAATGCTCCCGGCGGGGCGGCGCTTCTTTTCGCAAGCGCGACCATCCGTACAGGAGCCCACCCGCAATCACGAACCGGACGCCCGCGGCGAGCAGCGGGGGAATCGTCTCGACCGCGATCTTGATCGCCAGATAGGTCGATCCCCAGACAAAGTAGACCGTCGCCATGGCCGCGACCAGTTTCCAGTCATAACCGGCAAAACGATCTTTCATAGGTTAATGGTAGCACCTAAAGAAAAACCGGTCAAACCACAAATAGCCGGTTATAATGAGACCGGATGCCCGATTCCTTCCAGCTCATAGCGGGAAACATTGCACTCGACTTCGCCAATACGCTGGATAACCGCTACGATCCGGGGCGTCGGGTCGAACTACTACCATCCTACGACCGGTTCATCGCATTCGCGCATCAGTCCGGCATCCTGACCTCCGGCCAGGCGAATCGTCTGGCGGGGCTGGCTGGGCGGAACGGGGACGGAACCGTCCTGGCGCGCGCGATTGAATTGCGAGAAGCGTTGCATTTCCTGTTTCTCTCCATTGCCACCGGCGATCGGCCGAATCGGGCCGCTCTCGAGACGCTGAATCGCTTCCTGGCCGAGACCAGACGGCCTCGAACCATCGAGTGGAAGCGAAACAATTATCGCTGGCAACCTGCCGATTTCGCTGCCACGACCGACGCGCCCCTTACCGCGATCGTCGAGGCGGCCGCGGAGCTGCTCACTTCGGAAGACCGGAACCTCGTCCGGGAATGCAGCGCGCCGACCTGCCGCTGGCTATTTCTCGACCGCAGCAAGAATCATACCCGCCGCTGGTGTGACATGAAGATCTGCGGGAATCGCGCCAAGGCCCGGAGCTTTCAGGAGCGTCAGCGCGACGAGACGCCGCGATTTATCAACCAATTCCGGTAACCCTCCACTGCATTCGCGGTAGTGGTACAAGAGGTAAACCATGAGCGGATTCAATTTGCTGGATACTTTGATCCGGGATTTGCGGTACGGCCTGCGGATGTTGCGGCGCAGTCCTGTGTTTACGGGCGTCGCGCTGCTTTCGCTCGCCCTGGGAATTGGCGCCAACACCGCCCTGTTCAGCGTTATGGATGCGCTGCTGCTGAAGATGCTGCCGGTGAAGGATCCGCAGCAACTGGTGCAGATGCGCTCGCAGATCTCGTTCCCGGCGTTTCAGAAGATCCGGGAGCGCAACCAGGTCTTCTCAAGCGCGTTCGTGTACACCTACATGCTCCTGCTCCCGTCGGCGAGCGTGCGGATCGGTTCGGAACCCGAGCAAGCCACCGGTGTTCTGGTTTCCGGAGATTATTTTTCGGTGCTCGGCGTCGATGCCGTGGCCGGGCGGACGCTGACGCCCGAGGACGACCGCATACCCGGAACCGGCGGCGCACAAGGGCCCGTGGCGGTAATCAGCTACGCGTATTGGCAGCGGCGCTTCACACTCGATCCGGGGGTGATCGGGAAGACCATCACAGTGAACAGCGTGCCGGTGACGATCGTCGGCGTAACGCCTCCGCATTTTTACGGCACGAATCAAACCGTTTCCCCGGACATCACCCTGCCGATGATGCTACAGCCGCGAACGTCGCCCAGCGCGTCGACCGAGCTTTGGGCGCACGGGGACAAGGGATCGATGTTGAGCTACGATCTGACCGACCAATACGGTCCGTCGATGATCGCGCGGCTGAAACCGGGCGTCACCATTGCACAGGCACAGACGCAGGTGAATGTCCTGTATCAGCAGATTTTGACGGAGCGGGCGGGCGGCAAGCCGGACGAGGCTACGCGCCGCGAGAATCTGGAAAAGCGGCTGGAACTCGCGCCGGCCGGAAACGGCTATGAAGGCTGGGACCCGGGCATGCGGGTGGTGCTTCTGGTGATTATGGCCGCGGTGCCGGCGTTGGTGCTGCTGATCGCGTGCGCCAATGTCGCGAACCTGCTGCTGGCGCGCGCGGCGGCCCGGCAGAAGGAAGTTGCCGTGCGCCTCGCGATCGGCGCCGGACGCGGCCGGTTGATCCGGCAGTTCCTTACAGAGAGCCTGCTCCTGGCGATCGGCGGAGCGGCGCTCGGGTTGGCGGTGGCGAGCGGATTCCGGCAATTGATCCTCAACTGGCTGACGGCGAACATCAACGTTCCTTTCCATCTGGCGGCTGAGACCGATCTGCGCGTGCTCGGATTCACGGCTGCGATCTCGCTGGCGGCCGCTCTGGTTTTCGGCCTGGCCCCTGCATTTCGCGCCGTGCGTGCCGAGCTTGGGCCGATGCTCAAGGATGGCGCCCGATTAACCGGCGGGCGGGGATGGGAGGCCTCGAAAGCGCTGGTGGTCGCGCAGGTCGGGCTGTCGCTGCTCCTGTTGATCTGCGCCGGACTGCTACTGCAAACGCTGCGAAACCTGCGGCTGTTCGATCCCGGATTTCAGCGGGCCAACCTCTACGCGACGTGGAGCGAATTTCAGGGCGGACGTCCAGGCAATGGTCCGATGGTGAAAGAACTCGCGCGGCGCATGGAGAACCTGCCTGGCGCGCAGGCGAGCGCGGTCACGTTCAATTACCCGTCCGGTGGATTTAACGGAGCCCGGTTCAAAATTTCGGTCGATGGCAGGATTCCGTTTTCAGGGGACGACGCCTACGTCAACCGGCTGCTGGTCGGTCCCGGAGTCTTCCAGACGCTGGGGCTGCAACTGCTCTCCGGGCGGCAGATTGAGGTGCGGGACGATGAGAATGCGCCGAAAGTTTGCCTGGTGAGCGCGGCCGTGGCGAAGCTCTTTTTCGCGGGCCAGAATCCCGTGGGCCGGCACTTCAAGTTCGAGCGAACCGGCGCCGAATCCACCGCCGAGATCATCGGCGTCATGCAGGACGTGAAGAATACCGAATCCAAAGACAAGCTATTGCACGCGGTCTATTGCCCGGTGCTGCAGGATCTGCCGCTCGGGGACGTCTCGGTGCTGGTGCGTATTCCGGGTGATCCGACGGCGACGCTGACGGAATTGCGGCGGCGCTTTCAGGAATTCGATCGCAACATTTTTGTCGAGGTGAGGAGCCTGGATCAGTGGGCTTCCGCGGATCTATTGCTCCAGCGATTTTTCGCGACCCTGGCGTCGGCGTTCGGCGCGTTGGCATTACTGCTGGCGAGCGCCGGATTATATGGCGTGATGGCTTACTCGGTTTCGCGGCGGACCACCGAAATCGGGATTCGCATGGCCGTGGGAGCCGGGCGGACGAGCGTGATCCGCATGGTGGTGAGGGAGACCATGAAGCTGGTGGCCATTGGAATCGTGATCGGGCTTCTGGCGGCGCTGGCGGCAACACGGCTGGTGGCGAACGCTCTGTTCGGAGTGAAGCCGACCGATCCGGTGACGATCGGAATCGCGGTATTCGTGATGATCGCGGTAACGCTGATCGCCGGGTATGCTCCGGCGAGGCGCGCGGCCGGTGTCGATCCGATGGTCGCGCTACGGCACGAATAGATCGAGTTATTGGCGCAGCGGCGAACGCGAGGCGGCCTTGGTGGTCGTCACTGTGACCGGTTCCTGAAGTTTGAAGCTGAGGACGGTTTCTGAGGGAAACGTGATTCGCTTCCCGCCCTTGGCTGCCCGGGTCGCGCCGCCTGCGCCGGCTCCAGCCGCGCTGCCGATGCCCGCGCCTTTGCCGCCGCCGGCAATCGCACCGATGATGGCGCCGATCGCCGCACCGGCACCGACCGTTTCGGCGGTACCTTTGCCCCGGGAATCGCTAGCGCGGTCGTAGCCCTGCGTCTGAAGCGGATACGTTGTGCCGTTCGAGGTCAGCTTGATCAGCTCCAGATTCAGCTCGGAATGGCCCGTAAAACGCCCGGCGTTGGAAACGTCCGCGACCCGGCCTTCGATGTCCGCGCCGGCCGGGATGACTACGTCGCCGTCGACGGTCAAAGGGACCTTAAGAGTCGCGCGGAAGGTATCGCCGACCTTGTTTTTCGCGGAATCGAGAGAATCGATCAGACGAATGGAAAGCGCCGTTCCAGAGGGGATGACGTGTTTCACGGGAACCGGTGGCGGAGGGGGAGCGGCTGGCGCCGGCGGAGGGGCGGCTGCAACCGGAGCCTCCGGTGGATTTGCAGGCGAAGACGGAGCCGCCGCCGCAGCGGGCTGAGCGGGGACTGAAGCGGGCGCAGGCGCTTCCTCGGCAGGAGCGGGCTCCTCTTTCGGACGTGCGCGACGGCTGCTCGCGGTCCGGGGAGCTTTTGCGGTTTCAGGCGCGGCATTGCCGTCCACCATCAGGAGATTGTAGACGCCGGCAACGCCGGGGATTCGGGCGGCATCCTGACCCGCCTGTGCACGTGCGGATTCGACAGTAACGTGTCCCCGCAACGTCACCATGCCGTGCTCGCTGGCGACCTTGATGTTGCCCGAGTTGATTTCACCGGAAAGCGCCGCGTCGTTCCGCATCTCAACCTCGACGGCCTTTGCAATCTGAAGGTCGTCCGGTTGGCGGGAACAGCCGGTAATCCCGGCCAAAATCGCTAAGCTCACGGTCGCAATTGACGGCTTAACCATAATGTTTGTCACAAACAACCGACGTATCATCCGGCTCCTGCGTTCCTCCGGCTTCAGCGCCGGAAATGGCTATGAATCAGTAGTTTCGGCAGGCGAGCCGGCGGAGCTATCTGATTGAGCCGCACCGGGGTTCGTAAGAGCCAAAAGGCACATATGCTTCTTGACAGGAATCGGACCTCATGATACCGTATTTGCCAAGCCAGTCGTTCCTTCCCGTCAACACTCGCTGCAAAGTTTTGCACGAGTTATTCTCCAGTCCATTGTTTGGACTAAGCCATTGTTTGGACCAATCCACAGTCAGGTTGTTGGGCCGGTAGTGTTTCAAGGCACGGGGCGTGGGGTCAAATTTCTTTAGTCGTTCCTGGGAAAGGTAACGACAGAAGGGCGTTGGAGATGGGTTTTTCTTCGGGGATCACTTCTTTTCTTTCTCTTGAGCTTTCACGTTGGGCGAAGGCTCGAGTCCTTTTCACAATCAGTCTGGCGGCGCTATTCATGAGCGTCGCGCACGGCCAGTCAACTTTCGGATCCATTCTGGGGGTGGTGCAAGATCCGTCCGGCGCGGCGGTATCGACCTGCAAGGTGACCATCACCAACAAGGGCACGTCGACACAGCGCTCGGCCGTGGCGGACGCAGCCGGAAACTATCAGGTCACGAACCTCGATCCGGGCAACTACGAAGTCTCTTTCGAGGCTCCGGGATTTCAGCGAACGGTAGCAGTGGTGGAACTGCTGGCGCGTCAGACGGCGCGTATCGATGGGCATCTGCCGGTCGCGTCGCAGACAGAAACGGTAAATGTGGAAGTCGCCGCGGCTCCGGTAATCAATACCGAGGTTTCGAATCTGTCGGAAACCAAGCAGGGGCGCGAACTGGTGGATCTTCCGGTTGCGATTACCACGCGCGGCACCGGGTCGACGAGTCCTATGTCGACGCTAACGACGCAGCCTGGCGTCCAGACCGATGCGGCCGGCGGAATTTCCGTGTCGGGCAGCAAGCCCGCCATGTTGTCCATGAGCATTGACGGAATCAGCAGCATCGGCCCCCGGACGGCCGGTCCGCTGGTGGAAATGTTCCCGTCCTTTTATTCCATCGCGGAGATCAAAGTCAGCGAGGTCAACAACACGGCTGAATACGGCGGCATCAGCGATATCACGACGGTTTCCAAGAGCGGAACCAACGCCTACCACGGCGGAGTCTATGAAAACCTCCAGAACAAGGAACTGACTGCCCGCAACGAGTTCAGCGCAACCAAGCCGAAACTGATCATGAACGATTTCGGAGCCTACTTTGGAGGGCCGATTTCGATTCCGAAACTTTACAACGGAAAAGACAAGACCTTTTTCTTTATGGCGTACGAGGGGCTCCGGCTGCCGCGGCAAACGGTGGTCACGGAAAGCGTCCCGTCGGTCGCGCTGCGAAACGGAGATCTCTCGGCTTACTCGACGCCGTTTTATGCTCCCGGGACCAACACGCCGTACCCCAACAACCAGATTCCGCTCAGCCAGATCTCGCCGATTTCGCTGAATGCGCTTAAGTACGGGTTCCCGCTGCCGAACACGGGTCCGACGACCGGACCGCTATCGCTGACGAACAATTACACGACCAACTTCGCTACGCCGATCACCAGCGATCAGGGCGACATCCGGTTGGATCAGACGATCAATTCGAAGCAGACGGCGTACGCGCGGTTCACTTATAAGAATCGCCAGGTGATTACGGCGCCGACCGGAACGTCTGGTTCCATCCTGCTGGGTGGGTTCAATCAACCGGAAAAGGATTATGGGCTGGTGGTGGCTCACAATTTCGTAATTTCTCCAACCATCGTCAATGAAGCGCGCACCGGATTCAACGGAAACACCTATGCGACAACGTTCAATGCCGATCCCGCGACTTACGTGAAGGAGATTGGCGTGAACATCCCGCCGCCGTATCCGACGGCGAATGCGGTGCCGAATTTCTCCATCGCCGGGTTCCAGCAAACCGGAGGCACGAATTCGAGCAGAGGGAAGAACAACACCGTCCAGGTGCTCGACAACCTGACCTGGACGAAGGGGCACCATACGATGAAGTATGGCGGCGACTTCCGGCACATGACGGGCTTCTATTCGGATGTGTTCGCCAATGACCAGCTCGGCGTTTACAAGTACACGGGCGGCGTCACGAGCTCGGTGCAGCCTGGGTTTACGACTCCCTATATCGGGAACCCTTACGCAGCGTTTCTACTCGGTGTGCCGGATCAGACGCAGTTGGCGACTGTCATCCAGCCGAACACTTCGGCGTACGCCAACGCTTACGCGTTCTTCGCGCAGGACGATTGGAAGGTCGGGTCCCGGCTGACCATCAATTACGGTCTGCGATGGGAATACCATCCGATGTTCCTGGATCACCTGGTGAACGTTACCAATTTCCTGCCGGACTACACGTCGATTGTCAACGGCACGCTGGTGAAGGGAGCGGTGATCATCCCGAACCAGTCGGCGTTCAAGATTCTGAATCAGGGGTTTGCCGATTCCATCGCGCCGACGCCCATTCTGACCGCTGCGCAGGCCGGCCTTCCGGAGGGCATGCGCTACGCGCAAAAGACGGATTTCGCACCGCGCGTCGGATTCGCGTGGCGGCCTTTCGCGAACGGCAAGACCGTAATCCGCGGCGGTTATGGACGATTCATCGAAGGTCCGTTGGGCTCGATCATTTCCGCTCAATGGGGCGTTCACACCAGCAACTACGGCGCTTACAACCAGACGATCACCAACGGCGTGCCGTCGCTGAACTTCCCTTATCCATTCCCGTCAAATCTGGCGCAGCCGGGGCAGCAGACGTTCTACCAGACGCAAGATCCTCACTACAAGGATCCGTATGTCCAGCAGTGGAATTTGACGGTGGAACGCAACCTTGGAGCCGGCATCGGACTGCGGCTTTCTTATGATGGCAGCCACGGAAGCGAGCTCGGCGTTCAGGGGATGCAGGACTCGGTCCCGGTCAACACGATCGGCTACAACGCGGCGTTGAAGGCCGGCTACGCGCCGTTCCCGCTCTGGAGCATCATCCAGACCGAGCAGAACGGCGGCTGGAGCAACTACAGCGCGGGCACGATGTCGATCAACAAGCGGTTCAGCCACGGGCTGCAATTCCAGGGCAGTTACGCGTTCTCGAAGAACCTGTCCACCAACGGATATAACCCAACCGCGTTCGCGTCGGAAGCGGGAGGGCTGGTGCAGGACCTTAACAACATCGGTCTCGACTATGGCAACGTGCCCTACACGCGCCGCAATCGAGTGCTGGTGACGTTCCTCTATGAACTTCCGTTCGGTAAAGGAAGGTCGATGCTCACCAGCCTGAACCCGGTTATCGACAGAGTCGTCGGCGGTTGGGAATTGGCCGGTGTGCTGCTGTTCCAATCCGGCCCATGGCTGACGGTTACGGTACCGGGCGCCGATCCATCGGGCACCGGCTTTGCGACCAACGTTGGAAACGGTCGAGCGGACATCGTTTCAGGCCAGTCCTTGTATGCGACCAATCAGACTCTCAACAACTGGCTGAATAAGGCGGCGTTCGTGGTTCCGCAGAACAATATCGGCCGCTGGGGCGATGCTCCGGAGGGCGATATTCAAGGTCCGGGAACGCAGTCGGTGTCCATCTCGATGATGAAGTCGGTACGATTCACCGAGAATATGCGCTTCCAGATCGGGGCACAAGCGGCGAACCTGTTCAATCACGCTAATTACGCTCCGCCGAATACGACCTTTAACACGGCGTCGTACGGGACCATCTCGGGGCTTCAAACGGCAGAGGGAGCGGGACCACGAGCGCTTCAGGTAACCGCTCGCTTCACGTTCTAAACTTGGAAGAAGGAGAGCCACAGTTCGAGTGAAAACTGGCAGGCGTGGCGCTGTCCTGGCCATCACCGGTGGTGTTCTTGGTATTGCTCTCAAACGCAGCACCGCCGGTGTAACCAGGGGATTTCCGTTTACGATTGAAGCTTCTGAAGACGTGGCCGCCGATTTTCCCGGCGCGCCACGTCTTCAGTCGTTTGCATGGGCGCAGTGGGACGGGAAGTGGATCTTCATCGCGGGCCGGACGGGCGGATATCACGGAATCGGCCAGGGCGACGTCGACTTCCCCCGCACGCGCTCGAATCTCGCCATCTGGGTGATTGAGCCGCCGGCGAGCGGTCCTGCGAAGATCCATAGTCTCGCCGTCGCCGATCTGCACGACGTGCCGACCGTGGTAAAGGACCAGTGGGTTTCGAGCAATCTGCTCCATTGCCAGGATCACGAAACGCTGTACCTGGCGGGTGGATACGGCGTGAACTCCGCGGGAGACACGGTCACGTACCCGGTGCTTTCCGCGGTGAATCTGCCGGCCCTGGTGAAGGGCGTGATCGAAGGCAAGGATACGTTTTCCAAGACGATCGCGTACGTGGAGTCTCCGCTAGTTCAGTCGACTGGCGGAGAACTGGTGAAGCTCGACGATGGGTTGTTCTACCTGGTCGGCGGACACGTCTTCATGGGAAGCTATCGCGCGTTTGAAGCCGCGGAGGAAAAGACCACTCCCAAAGCGTCCCAAACCTATCTCGGCGAGATTCGCAAACTGAAATTCACGCGGGCGGGCGGACAAAAGCTGGAAGTGTCGCAAGTGGAGCGCTACCAGGATCCGGAACTGGCGCGCCGCGACCTGAATGTCGCGCTGACGATCGGTCCGGACGGGAAGCTGGGCGCGGCGGCTTATGGGGGCGTGTTTACAAAGGATCAGCTAAACTTCACGCATCCCGTCTATTTCCA
>Ga0209579_10003894_pt1 | contig 10617 bp, 10 predicted proteins | sample Coa_R1_2_FD_187152 | JGI IMG/M metagenome (GOLD analysis project Ga0209579, IMG submission 187152) | Surface soil microbial communities from Centralia Pennsylvania, which are recovering from an underground coalmine fire - Coalmine... | ecosystem: Environmental > Terrestrial > Soil >... | reverse complement strand
CATCGACCTGGTCGACGCCGCTCATGGCATCAAGGTCAGCGTCCCCTACGAGGCCGCGGTGCAGTGCACAGTCTGCAAGGGCGACGGCGTCGAGCCGGGAACGAGCCCGACGACATGTCCCCAGTGCGACGGCGCCGGGCGCCTACAGCAGGTCTCGCGCAGCGTCTTCGGCGACTTCGTGCGCATGCTCCCGTGCCCGCGCTGCCGTGGGCGGGGCGTGCTCGTCGAGCACCCCTGCAAGGCCTGCGACGGCGCAGGGCGCACGCTCGAGTCCCGTGAGCTCGAGGTCGACATCCCCGCCGGGATCCACAGCGGCCAGCGCATCCGCGTCTCGGGTGAGGGCCACGCGGGGTCGCTCGGAGCGCGGGCGGGCGACGTCTACGTGCTCGTCAATGTCCGCGAAGACCCGCGGTTCGTCCGCGAAGGGAACGACATCTTCTCGCAGGTCGACCTGACGATCGTGCAGGCGGCGCTCGGCGCCACCGTGACGGTCGAGACGCTCGGCGGACCAGTCGAGATCGACCTGCCGGCGGGAACCCAGCCCGGCGACGTCCGCGTGCTCCGAGGGAAGGGGATGCCGGTGTTGCAGGGCTTCGGGCACGGCGATCAGCGGGTCCTCCTCAACGTCTCCGTGCCGCGCCGTCTCACCGACGAGCAGCGCAAGCTGCTCGAGGAGTTCGAGCTCTCGACCGACGAGCACACGTACAAGCACGACGAAGGCTTCTTCGACAAGCTGAAGAGCGCGTTCCGCTGAGCCTCCGTCGCGTCGCCGTCGAGGTCGGCCCCGAACGTGCAGAGGTCGCGCGGGCCCTCATGCTCGAGCTCTTCCCGAGCGGCTTCGAGGAGGTCGACCGGAGCGACGGCGTCGAACTGGTCGCCTACACCGATGCCGGGGGCGAGGAGCGGCTCTGGCAGGCGTTCGGCGGCGCGCGGGCGACCGAGGTCGAGGACGGCTGGGAGGAGCGCTGGCGCGACTTTCACCAGCCGGTGCAGGTCGGAGGCCTCTGGGTCGGCCCGCCGTGGGAGGCGGCTCCGGAGAACGGCGCGCTGGCCGTCGTGATCGACCCTGGCCGCGCGTTCGGCACGGGTGCGCACCCGACGACCCGGCTCTGTCTCGAGCTGCTGCAGGAGCTCACGCCCGGCAGCCTGCTCGACGTCGGCTGCGGGTCGGGCGTCCTCTCGATCGCCTCGGCGCTGCTCGGCTACGCACCGGTCCTCGGTGTCGACACCGACGAAGCCGCGGTCGAGGTGACGGTCGCGAACGCGGAAGTGAACGGGGTCGACGTGACCGTGCAGCTCGTCGAGGAGAACGACGACCTGCCCCCCGCGGACGTGATCGTGGCCAACATCTCCGCCGCGGCAATCAGCGCCTGCAAGTCCGGATTGGTTTCCGCCACCGCATGCCCGAAGAAGGCCAGGCTGCTGCAATAGGCTGTGATCCTGCCCTGGCGCTCCACCAATGCAGCGGTCCCGTTCACGATCGAATCCGCCAGATCGCCGCCACGATGGTGCCCGTGAACTTGTACGCACACGCGATTGCACGCGTCCAAGTCCTCCGTCCTTGCAGGACGCACGAAAAACCCTTCGAGCTTCTTCTTGATCGCGGGTCCCTGCATCACCGAGAGCGGTTCGCGCGCGTCGAATCCCAATGTCGCGTATAGCGACAGCGACCGAGTGTGAAACGCTGCCTGCACCAGGCGGACTCCCGGAAAACTCCGTTCGCGGGCGCGATCCAGCACAGCCTGCATGAGCTTCCGCCCAACGCCCCGATTCTGCGCCTCCGGATCGATGGTGATCGGCCCAATCCCCGCGATGGGCGAGCGTTCATCCATGCAGTTGCTGCCGACAATGCGCCCATCGGATTCCGCGACCACGCAGTAGAAACCCGCATGAGAAAAGAGCATCCGCATAAGACCAATGCCGGCCTCGGGCGCCGGAAAATCGTTGGGGAAATTGTGCTGGCGGGAAATGGCCGCGAAGGCCTCGTAGCAAATGTGGCCGCAAATATCGGCGTCGCCAGGCGTTGCGCGGCGAATCTGGACGGCTGAAAGGGATGCCGGATTAGACATGGTCGAATCCTCAAATATACTCCGTTAAGGGGAACCCATGAAAACTGGAATTCTCGTCGCCACCATCGCAACGTGCACTCTGCTGGGTGCCGCGCAACCGCCTCGTGTCGAACGCCTCGATGGCACTACGATCTCGCCTGAAGAAATCGATAAAACGGTTTCGCGGCTGATGCGAGCGGCCGAGGTGACGGGCATTGCGATTTCCATTCTCAACCACGGGCAAGTGGCATTTTCCCGCGCTTACGGATTGCGCGACGTCGCGAAGCAGCTTCCGCTCACTGAGGACACCGTGATGTCCGCGGCTTCCTTTACCAAGTCGACTTTTGCTTATCTGGTGATGCAGCTTGTCGATGAAGGCGTGCTTGATCTCGACAAGCCCATCCAGACGTATCTGCCCAAACCGCTTCCCGAATACCCGGCGTATCAGGACCTGGCCGGTGACGCGCGCTACCGGAAAATCACGGCGAGGATGCTGCTGAGCCACACCAGCGGCTTCCCCAACTTTCGCTGGATCAATGACGATAAAAAGCTGAATATTAACTTCGAGCCAGGGTCACGGTACGCCTATTCCGGCGAAGGGATCCTGCTGTTGCAGTTGGCCGTCGAAACCGTTACCAGGAAGCCGCTGCAGGAATTGATGCAGGAGCGCATTTTCCAGCCGTTCGGCATGGCGCGTACCAGCATGATCTCGGAAGCGGGCTTCGAAGACAATTATGCGATCCGCTATGACGAATGGCAGCGCTCGCTTGGCCATGCGCAGCGAACCAAGGCGAATGCCGCCGGCTCGATGCAGACCACGCTGCGCGATTTCACCCGATTCATGCAGGCCGTGATCGAGGGCCGGGGACTCCGGAAGTCAACGCGGGAGCTGATGCTGAGCCCGCAAATTCAGATTTTTTCCAAGCATGTATTTCCGACCATGGCTGCGGCGACCAGTGAAGCGAACCAAGCCATCCGCCTCAGCTACGGTCTGGGCTGGGGCCTCTACTCGAGTCCGTACGGCAAAGTGTTTTTCAAAGAGGGCCACGATGACGGGGTGCAAAATTACACCGCCGTTTTCGACCAGCCGCAAGACGGCATCGTCATCATGAGCAACAGCTCCAATGCTGAAGGCATCTTCAAAGAACTGCTGGAGAAGCTGCTAAGGAACACGTTCACCCCGATCGAATGGGAAGGTTATACGCCTTACAATGAACGTCCCTTACGCAAGCCGGCGCCGAAATGACGCGGCAGGAGTTCGTCTCGTCCGCATGGGCTGCGGCATTGGCGCCCTGCAGCTTACCGGAGCCGATCATCGTACCGGTTCATCGAGTCATGGATTCCCGGGCTAGGTGCACGCCCTCCCAAGTACGCCGCTTCTCCTCGAGCATCTGGCCGGAGGCCGTGCGAGACTTCCAGCGAATCGGCATTCAATTGCAAGGCAGCCAGGTGACTGGCGAGGTTCGGCGTTCTCCCGGCGATCGGCCCATATTCATCGGGCTCGAGCGCGGCGCCATCAACCTGGTGATCACTGACCAGATTCCTATGAAGTGGGCCAAGGGCCAGGGTTTGCCCGGTGCTTCCACCCTTTACGACGGGTATCCGGTATCGATGATCGCGCTCGAGTACGCGCATGGCCACCAGATTCCGCTCGTATCGGTGAACACCTGCGTACATGAACTGCTGCACGTGTTGCTTCAGGACATCTTCGAAGTCCGCCCGGAGGGGCTGGCCGGCCACGAAAGGGAATTCCGCATCGATTGGTACGCAACGCGCCTGTGGCTATTGCACGACGGCGCCGCCATCCGGTCAGCGGCTCAAGCCTATCTCGACCGCCTGCGCTCCATGGCCGCTGTGCAGGCGTGAAACTTTCGTAAACACGATGTAAAGGTTTTGTAATAACCGCGATCTGAGAACTGATCCCCTTCTTTCTTTCCGCGTTACTCAGCGACGAAGGGAGATTTCAATGTCAGCTAGTGTTGTTTCGTCCGCATCGTATGTGCTTGCCACGGGTGCTGCCGCAGTACGCCGGCTTCATGTGCTGCATGATGTGTACTCGCCTGTGGGGCGGCGCGTTCTGCTCCAGGCCGGTCTCAAGCAGGGGATGAAAGCCGCCGATTTCGGCTGCGGCGTCGGCGTCGTGACGCGCATGCTGGCGAAAATGGTCGGACCCACGGGTCACGTGACGGGCATCGATCTGAACGCGGCGCAGCTTGAAGAAGCCAGTGGGTTGTGCGCCCGGGATGGACTGACGAATACGAGACTTGTCGAGGGCAGCGCCTACTCCGCCGGCTTGCCACGGAACCATTTCGACTTGGTCTACTGCCGTTTCCTGCTGCTCCACCTGGCCGACCCGGACGCGTGCTTGCGGGAGATGCGCGATGTGCTCCGGCCCGGCGGCATTCTGGTCGTCGAAGACGGCGACCTGGCCACGGCCGGCAGCGTTCCCGGTTCCGCCATGAACGCTTTCGCTGATCTGTTTGGGCGGCTGGGCCGTGTTCGCGGCCTCAACTATTCGATAGGTCAGGATTTGCATCAGTTGGTGACCAGCACAGGTTTTCCCAAAGCTAACCTGGAGAGCCATCAGCCGGCCTTGACGCGGGGAGATCACCGTCATTTCCTGCAATGGAGTGTGGAAGAGGCGGGCCCGGCGCTGGTGAAAGAGGGAATCCTCACAGCCGATGAGTTGGTGGAAACACTTTCCGCGATGCAGGTGGTAGCCGAAGATTCCCATATCCTGATCCTGGCGCCGCGCATGTTTCTTGTCTGGGCCCGGAAAGCAGCGGGCTTCTGATTCACGCCGCCGGCCTACTGCGAATGGATCCCCACCCAGGCGAGTGCTTTCTCGGCCACCGCGGTGATTTCGCGTTCGACCTCCGCCGCGGTGCGGATGTGCTTGCCGCGAGTCGATGCCTGACGCCACTGCCTAAGGAAAGCGATTACGCGCTCGGACTCTGGGTCGTTAGCCTTCTGCGGAGTTGTGTCCGCTGGTGGCTGTGCGACTGTGGTTGCGGCGCGGCCCAGCTCGGCGGCCTGTGAAAGAAGATAATTCGCGGCTTGCTCCGTAATTTCTATCTGCTCGTGTGTCGGCGCTTCCAGGGATAGCGCCCAAGAGGCAATCATGCCCGATGCACTGATGTTTCCCGGGTCAAGTTTAAGAAGTTGCGTGGCGCACGAAAAGGCGTCTGCAGGCCGGCCCGCATTCTTGTACGCGTTGGCCAACATGGCGAGCCGTTCCAGCTTGTAATCGCTATCCGGGTTGGCGGTTTCCCATTCCAGAAGAACTTCGATTTGCACGGCGGGATCCTTCTCGTGGGAGGCCCGGTCCTGAAATTCGTATTCCGCCGCATTGGCCCAGTGTTTCTCCGCGAACGCGGGTACGGCGAGAGTCAATGCAAGGAAAAGCAGCAGGCACCTGTTGAGCATCCTACAACCAGCTTCTACTCTTTATTGTTGACGAAGTAAATCCCCGCGATTCGCTTTCCCCGCCCAGACCCGGTACTGTTAGTGGTGACGTATCATTGTCCCAATTGCCATTCGCACCGCGTGGCACCGTCGCACGGCCCCTTTGATTGGATATTTCGCATCTTTGGGCGCAATCCGTACTGGTGCGCACTGTGCAGTACGCGATTTTACTTTCCGGACCCTCAGCGTGTCTAACGCGCGGCCACTTGGGCCGCACCGGCTGTGACCTGATCCAGAGCTGTAACCGCGCGTTCGCAATCTTCCGGGCTCACCTGATGATGCGTAACCAGGCGCACTAACCGGCCGTAGAGTGTGCTGGCCAAAATGCCATGCTCCTTCAGACGATCGGTGAACTGGTCGGGCGTGAGCCCGGTACCGCTGGCGTCGAAGATGATGATGTTGGTGCGCACCTTTTGCGGGTCGAGGCGAACGCCGGGCATGCGCGCCAAAGCTTCGGCGATGCGATGGGCGTTGCGATGATCCTGCGCCAGTTTTTTGGGATGCTCCTCCAGCGCAATCAATCCGGCGGCGGCCAGGACGCCCGCCTGCCGCATCGCGCCGCCCAGGCGTTTACGCAACAACCGCGCGCGCGTGATGTGCGCTTGCGTACCAGCCAGCATTGAGCCCACCGGCGCGCCCAGCGCTTTCGACAGACAGAACATTACGGTATCCACTGGCGCCACTACTTCGCGCACCGGCCGTCCCAAGGCTTCGGCGGCGTTAAACACGCGCGCTCCGTCCATGTGAACTTTGAGACCCAGGCCGTGCGCACCGTCGCAAATTTCGCGGATAGTATCGATGGGATACACCGCGCCGCTGCCCATGTTGTGGGTGTTCTCGAGTTCGATAAGGGCGGTGGGCGCGTGATGCGGGCTGAGCGCGCGAATCTCATGGCGAATTTGCGCCCAGCTCAGAATGCCGTCTTCGGTGGCGATGGCCCGAGGCACGCATCCCGTGAACCAGGCCATCATGGCCAACTCGTATTCCAGAATGTGGGCGCGCGAATCGCAAATAATTTCTTGGCCGTGCTCGGTGTGGAGCTTCAGGCCGATGTTGTTGCCCATAATTCCGGAGGGCACAAACATGGCCGCTTCTTTGCCCACGATTTCCGCGGCGCGGGCTTCCAGGCGGTTGACGCTGGGATCCTCGCCCCAGACATCGTCGCCGACTTCGGCTTCCGCCATGGCTTTACGCATGGCCGGCGTCGGTTTGGTTACGGTATCGCTGCGCAGATCGATCAACATGCGGTCAGAAACTCCTGGAATACTTCGTTGGATAAGAGCACGCCGCGATCGGTAAGGCGCAGCGTGCCGTTTTCGGTTTCAAGCAAGCCGGCATCGAGGAAGCGGCGGATGGGGCGGTCGTACTGAGTCCATTCCGCTGTATTGGGACGAACACCTTCCGTTAAGCGCAGGCCGACGAAGAATTTTTCCTCCGTGTGATTGGCCGCGACCGATGGCGCCGCATGATTGCTCGCCATATATTCCTCGACAGTCTCCGGGTTTTGCCAGCGGCGCGCACCGTCGAAGGAATGCGCATCGGCGCCGAAGCCGCAGTACGGTTCGAGACGCCAGTATTTCAGATTGTGTTTGGATTCGAAGCCGGGGCGCGCGAAGTTGGAAATTTCGTAGCGCGGAATTCCCAGGCTTTTGAGCCGCGCGACGGCAGTCTCATACATCTCGGCAGTAAGGTCGTCGGAGGGAATCTCCGGGGCGCCATAACGCTTGCCGTTCAGCAGGACTTCGTGGCCCAGGCGGCTGTCGTCGTCCACCTCAAGCATGTAGATGGAGACGTGCGGCGGCTGTAGGCGCTCAATCCAATCGAGAGATTGCTGCCAACTCGCAGCGGTCTGCCCTGATAGTCCGGCGATCAGGTCGATATTGAAGTTGGTGATTCCTGCGTCGCGCAGCAAGCCAACTTCGTGCTCGACAATTGCGGCGGTGTGCTTGCGCCCGGTGCGTGCGATCTCGCGCTCGACAAAGCTCTGCACGCCCAGGCTGACGCGGTTGATCCCGCACTCTCGCCAACCGCGCGCTTTTTCGGCAGTGATGGTGCAGGGCGCGGCTTCGATAGTAGCTTCGAGCCACGGCTTTCCTGGAACGGCGCTCAGCAGCTGGCTCAACTCGTCCGGTTCGAGCGAAGACGGCGTGCCACCGCCGAGGTACACGGTGTCGGGTTGCCATGCCCATTGTTGACGTGCGATTTCGCAAACCAAGGCCGTTCGGTAGCGCGGTTCCCACTCGCGCGGAAAAACGCCGGAGGCAAAGTTACAATACGAACACTTTTGCGCGCAAAACGGATAAGAAATGTAGACGCCCGGCACTGCAAACCATGATAACGTAGCGCGCTGCCCATGCTATTTTGAAACATGTCTTTGGAGAATCCGTTCCAGGATCCACTGCGCTTTGAGCGGCGTGTTCCAGAGTGCGCGGTGGTCATCTTCGGCGCCAACGGAGATCTCACCAAACGCAAATTGCTCCCGGCGCTCTACAGGCTTGCGTATGAGCAGCGGCTTTCCTCCGGCTTTGCGGTGTTGGGCGTGTCGCGGACGCCATTGAGCGATGACAAATTCCGCGAACATATGCGCGAGAGCGTGAAACAATTTCTGGAAGATTCTCCGTTCGATGAAGACGTGTGGAAGGCCTTCGCCCAGGGCCTGTTTTACGTGCCCGGCGACGTGGGGGACGCCGCATCCTTCGGCGCTGTGGCCAAGCGTCTGGAGGAAATCGAAGCCCAACGCCACACCGGCGGCAATGCGCTTTTTTATCTGTCCATTCAGCCCAGCCAGTATCAAGAAGCGGCGGCGGGTATTGGCGCTGCCGGCATGGCGCGCGGCACTGGGTGGCGGCGCATTGTCGTGGAAAAACCTTTTGGGCACGATTTACAGAGCGCGCGCGAGCTCAGCGAAAAATTGCACGAGGTATTCAAAGAATCCGACGTCTACCGGATCGATCATTACCTCGGCAAAGAGACCGTACAGAACATCCTGGCATTTCGTTTCGGCAATGGCATTTTCGAGCCGCTCTGGAATCGCCGCTACGTGAATAACGTGCAGATCACGGCGGCGGAATCGATCGGCGTCGAAGGACGCGGCGCTTACTATCAGGAAGCGGGCGCGCTGCGCGACATGATCCAGAATCACCTGATGCAGGTGATGTCGACCGTCGCCATGGAGCCATCTGCCACGTTTCAGCCGGATGCCGTTCGCGACGAGCGAGCGAAATTGCTGCGCTCGATTCGCATTCTCAAGCCGGAGGAAGTCGCCGAAAACGCCGTGGCCGGGCAGTACGGACCCTCGCGCATTGGCGGCGTGGACATCCCCGGATTCCGCCAGGAGAAAGGTGTTGACTCGCAATCGCAAACCGAAACCTACGCTGCCGTAACTTTCTTTGTGGACAACTGGCGCTGGGCGGGCGTGCCGTTTTACCTCCGCACCGGCAAACATCTGCCCAAACGCGTGAGCGAAATCGCCATTCAGTTCAACGCCGCGCCGCACGCGGTATTTGGCGAAGATCGCCAAGGCGTCACGCCCAATCTACTCATCCTGCGCATTCAGCCGGAGGAAGGAATTTCGCTGCGTTTTCTTTCGAAGCGTCCCGGCGCGGGCATGCAGCTACGCACCGTCTCTATGGATTTCAATTACGGATCCAGTTTCGGCGAGCGCTCTCCCACTGCGTATGAAACGCTGCTGCTCGACGCCATGATCGGCGACGCCACGCTGTACACGCGGCAGGACATGGTGGAAGCCAGTTGGACCGCCATCGAGCCCATCATGACTGCGTGGCACAACAGCAAAATGGCATTCCCGAATTACGCCGCCGGCGATTGGGGGCCGAAGGAATCGGACGCGATGCTGGCGCGCCATGGGCATGCGTGGAGAAAGCCGTGACCGCCACGATTCAGCCCGATACCATTTTGCGCGAATTGTCCGAATTGTGGGTATCGCTAGGCAAAGAAGCGGCCGGCGAAACTTCCGCTGGCGTGCTGCGCGCGTGCGCCATGACCCTGGTAACGGTGGCGGAGGATAGCGAAGACGCATCCCTCATTGGCGAAACGGTGGCCGCTCTGATGCGCGAACATCCCAGCCGGGCCATCGTGATCCGTTTTCGCCCGGCGGCCGATCGCGCGCTGGATGCTCGCGTATTCGCGCAGTGCTGGATGCCTTTCGGACAGCGCCGTCAGATTTGCTGCGAGCAGATCGAAATTCTGGCGTCCGATCTGAGCCTTCCCGACTTGCCTGGCGTCATCGTGCCCCTGGCCGCTGCCGATCTGCCGCTGGTGCTGTGGTGCCGTAGCGCCCGCATTTTAGGTTTGCCCGGATTCGCTCAACTCGCGGGCGTCGCCCAAAAAGTGATTTTCGATTCGGCAGTTTTCCCAGATCCCAAAGCCGTTCTGTCCGACGCGGCCAACCGTTTGAGGGAGCCGTACGCATTGGCCGATCTGGCCTGGACGCGCCTAACGTGCTGGCGCTCGCTGGTTTCCCAGATTTTTGATAATCGCAGCTATCTCGCCTCCGTGCCATCCATCTCGGAGGTGCGTATTTCATTTGGCGGAGCCAGCCCGCCGGTAGCTGCCTATTACCTCGCCGCCTGGCTGCTGGACTCGCTTGAGCGTGCCGGCGCGAGCCCTAAGCTGATTTGGGAGGCCAGCGACGGAGACGCGGGAACGTTCCATAAGATCGCGCTCATCGCTCACGGCTCTGCCGAGCTCGCGGTGCGTCTGGAGGCGCAAGGGTCAGCCGTGGATGTGAGCGTGGATCATTTGACCGCGTGCACAAAACTGGGCAGCGCCACCGATTACGATTTGTTGCGGGAGGAACTAGCGATCCCGTACCGCGATCCGATCTTCGAAAAAACTTTGATGCGAGCCGCGCGCCTGCCCCACTTGTCCTAAAGACGAATTTTCCGCAAATCGATTTTCGCTTCGTCCCATTCGCCCAGTCCCATGGCTCCGGCAATTTCGACGTGCTCCGGCTGGCGGTTGAGGAATGTGCTGAATTCATCGGGCCGGTCGAGCGCAATCGATTTCATGCCGACGGCCGCACGCTTCGCGTCAATCGCTTTCCACCCGATGTGATCGAGCGCGACCGGGTCAGTCGCGAAGT
>Ga0209579_10003893_pt1 | contig 10620 bp, 11 predicted proteins | sample Coa_R1_2_FD_187152 | JGI IMG/M metagenome (GOLD analysis project Ga0209579, IMG submission 187152) | Surface soil microbial communities from Centralia Pennsylvania, which are recovering from an underground coalmine fire - Coalmine... | ecosystem: Environmental > Terrestrial > Soil >... | reverse complement strand
GAAGCGGCGTCGATGAAGCGGGCGGCGATCGAAGATCGCCGCCCGACTAATCCCTAGTCGCCCCAGTCGAAGTCGCGCGCTCTGTCGACGGTCCAGAAGCCATTCGACTCGGAGTCGTCGATCGAAGCGACAGCCGCGTTCTCCGCGGTCTCTTCGCCGGGCCATGGCAGGGCCTGCTCGGCAACGAAGGCGGGCTCCCCGTCCATCGTCTCCTCGAGGCGCGCCTGCTCCTCGGTCTTGAACAGCGGGTGGTTCTCGAACGGATCGTCCGCCTTATACCGGTCGATCGGCATCTGCGGGTCGAGCGAGGAGTTCCGCTCTTTCAACTCGAGGTGATCCTTGATTACTTGCGCGAAGTACGACGGTGTCTCTACTGGCATAAGTTTCCTCCCGATCGGCCAGTTGTTCCTGCGGCAGTCTACCCCGATTTGCGGCCGATTTCGGATTGAGGCTACTAAAAGGTCCGGATCCTTGCGGATCTTTCGACGCGGTTCTTCCCAAGCCTCTTCGCTTCGTACAGGGCCCGGTCAGCCGCCGCGAACAGGGCCCGTTCCCCGTCATTTGGCTGGAGCTCGGCCACTCCGAAGCTGCAGGTGACGCCGAATGCGGCCCCGTCCCGGCCGTGGAAGGAGCGCTCCGCCAGGGAGGCTCGGACCCGCTCGGCCAGCTGCATGCCGCCGTCCGCGTCCGTGCCCGGGAGGAGCATCACGAACTCCTCCCCGCCCCAGCGGCCGGAGAGGTCGGACTCGCGCAGGGTGAGGCGGAGGATGGTGGCGAACTCGCGGAGGACGTCGTCGCCGACGGAATGGCCGTGACGGTCGTTGACGTCCTTGAAGTCGTCGAGGTCCGCGACGACGAGGGTGAACGGGATGCCGAGGCGGTCGGCTCGCGCGATCTCGTGCCCCAGGGAGTCCTCACACTGCCGGCGGTTGGCGATGCGTGTAAGCCCGTCGACAAGGGCCTGCTCCTCGACGACCGCGTGCAGTCGCGCGTTCTCGAGCGCGAACGAGGCCTGCGAGAGGAGCGACGCCGCGGTGATCCGGGCTTCGTCGTCGAACCTGCCGCGCAGAACGAGCATGCCGAAGTTCCGTCTGCCGACGGTGAGCCCGTACTCGAGGGTCTCGCCCTCGGCGTTCGGATTGCCGGCGGTAGCGACGCGTCCTTCGGTGCGAAGCTCGGCGTACGCCGCCCCCGTCGCCTCGACGGCGGTGTCGACGACGGCGCGGAGAAGCTGCTCGGTGTCGGTCGCGCCGAGCGCGTCGCCGAAGCGGTCGATCGCGAGGCGAAGGCGTGTGCGTTCCGCGTCGAGCTCGGCGAGCCGCGATTCGAGCTGATCGGCCATATCGTTGAACGCGTCGCCGAGGTCGGCGAACTCGTCGCGGCCGCGGACGGCGACGCGCTCGTCGAGCCGGCCCTGCGCGATCCCCTGCGCCGCCGCGGCGAAGCCGCCGAGCGTCCGCACGATCGAGCGCCCTTCGAGGAACGCGACGGCGGCGACGAGGAGCATCGCCGCAATCAGTCCGGCCAGAAGACGGTCGCGGTTCGACGACTCGGCATTGTCGATCGCGGACTGCGGGGTGAGCACGGCGAAGCGCAGGCGGGGAAGGTCCGGGAGGGCCGGGGCAGCAAGCGCGCGGTAGCGCACACCTGACACGGGCACGACCGCGATGCGTCCCGGCGTGAGCGTCACGACGCCGTCCAGCGTCGGCGAGGCGGCGACGATTCGCGTTCCGTCGACGAGCGCGAGGTGGTCGCTCGTCTCGAGGCCCGCGTCGCCGCGCACCGACGCGATGAACGCCGCGTTCAGGGGAACGAATGCGACGACGGTGCCCGCGAGCCCGTGCGTGGTGACCACGTCGGCATCGCGGCGGATCGCCAGCGCGGGCACGCGCCCGACCCGGAAGTGCGGCGCCTCGACGACGACGTGCCGCGGCAGGAGCGCGGCGACCGCCGCGCGGTTCCGCCGTTCGAGCGCGAGCTGGAAGGTCCGCGTCCGCGCGAGCCGTTGGGCCGCGTTCGCGGCCGTGGCGGCGCGATCCTCGTAGCCGGTCAGCGCGACGCGCAGGCCGGCCTGGAGGCGCGTGTCAACGCGGTTCTGCTCGCTCTGGCTGTACGCCGACGTGAAGCCCCAGAGGACCGCCCCCGCCGGAAGCAGCGAGAGAAGCAAGAAGTAGAGCGCGAGCTTGAATCTGAAGCTGCCCAGGTGCGGTCTCCTAGTCCCCAGTTCTCAAGCCCTCGTTCCCACTTGCCGATACCTCTATCGAGTGATGTTGTCGGCAGGTTTTGCCGGAACCATGAGCACTATCGAACGCGGGGTCGCAGCAGTTCTTCTCGCCGGTGCGGTGGCGATGGCAGTCGCCATGCCCCGTTTCCTCGGCGGCCAGGCCACGACGGCCGGCTCGGCGCTGCCCGTCCTCTCCGCGGCCACGGCCGCGACGGTCGTCCAGGCGAGGCCGCTGCCGGCGCCGAAGGCCGCGGTCGGCCACGTGAGCCCGGAGAGAGCGGCCCCGGTCGTCCTCACCCCGGTCGTCCTAACCCCGGTCGGCCTCACCCCGGTCGTCCTCACCCCGGTCGCGACGCGCATGGCGAAGCCGGTGACGATCCATCGAGTCGTCGTGCCCCACGTCCAGGCGCCGACACCAGTTCCGACTCCGGCTCCCGCTCCCGCTCCCGCTCCGACGGTGACGACCACGACGCCGGCCGAGCCGACCCCGGCGGCGCCGACGGTCGCGCCAGTCGCGACGACGAACATCCCGGTGGCGGCCGCGCCGACCACGACGACGCCTGCCACCACCACTCCCACGGCGCCGTCCGACAACGGCGACGGCCACGGGAACGGACACGGGCACGACCATGATTCCGACCGGAACGTGCTCGCCGTCGTCACGTCACCTCCTCCCACGCCGCCGTCCGCGCCACTAGGATCGGGCGATGGCACGTCTCAGCCGCAAGCTCCGTCCGGGTCCGGTGACGGTGGCGATCACGGCGTACAACCTGTGGAAACGCCTGTCACCCCGGCAGCGCCGCCAGATCATGGCCATGGCTCGCCGCCATGGGCCCACGGTCGTGGCCAAGGCCGCTGACCTCGGCCGCCGCGCGCGGAAGCGCTAGCTCAGGCCGAGCGCGGCGCGGACGATCCGGTCCTGCTCGCGCAGGTGCGCGGTGGGATACCCCTCGCTCGGGCTCGCCCGCCACGGCCGCCCCACGTAGAGCAGTGGCACGCCGTCGGGCAGCGCCTCCTCGAGGCGGTGGCGGATCGCGCGGAACGGACCCATGTTCTGCGGCTCCTCCTGCACCCACACGAGCTCTCGCAGGTTCGGGTAGCTACGCACGAGCACGGTCGCGGCCTGCACAGGGAACGGATACAGCTGCTCGAGCCGGGCGACGGCGACGCCGCCAGCTTCGGCGCGCCGCTCGTGCCCGACGATGTCGTAGTAGACCTTCCCCGAGCAGAGGATGAGCCGTGTCGTGCGATCGTGATCCGCGGTCGCGTCGTCGATCACCGGCTGGAAGGAGCCGTCGGAGAGATCGGCGAGCGTCGACGACGCCTGCTTCAGCCGCAGCAGCCCCTTCGGCGTCATGACGACGAGTGGGCGCGCGGTCGCGTCGAGCGCCTGCCGCCGCACGAGGTGGAAGTACTGCGCCGACGTGGTGCAGTTGGCGATGCGGATGTTCTCCTGCGCGGCGAGCTGCAGGAAGCGCTCCAGGCGCGCGCTGGAATGCTCCGGGCCGTTGCCCTCGTAGCCGTGCGGCAGCAGCAGTGTCAGCCGTGACGTCTCGCGCCACTTGGAGAGGCCGGCGGAGATGAACTGGTCGACGATGATCTGCGCACCGTTGACGAAGTCGCCGAACTGCGCCTCCCACAGTACGAGCGCTTCCGGCGCGGCTGCGGAGTACCCGTACTCGAATCCGACGCATGCGTACTCGGAGAGCGGCGAGTTGTAGATCTCGAACGACGCAAGGGCGTCGTCGAGGTGCTGCATCGGCGTGAACGTCCCGCCCGTCTCGACGTCGTGCAGGACCGCGTGCCGGTGCGCGAACGTGCCGCGCTCGGTGTCCTGGCCGGTGATGCGCACGGGAATGCCGTCGACGAGGAGCGACGCGAACGCGAGCGCCTCGGCCTGGCCCCAGTCGATGCCGCCGTCGTCGAGCGCCTCGCGGCGCCGCTCGAGCTGCTTCATCAGCTTCGGGTGCGGCGTGAACCAGTCGGGGACGCGCAGGAGCTGCTCGTTCAGGTCGCGCAGCCGGTCGGCGGGGACGGCGGTGTTCACCACGACACCCGTCGACGAGGGCAGGCGATGCTCGACCGGCGCGACGGCGGGCTCGCTGCCGAAGCTCTGCTTCAGCTGCTCGTGCGCGGCCTTCAGCTCGGCCTGCACCTCGGCGACCATCCCGTCCGCCTCTCCCTCGCCGATCACGCCCTTTTCGACGAGCCGCGCGGCGTATTGCTCGCGCACGGTCGGATGGGACGCGATCGCGGCGGCGAGCAGCGGCTGCGTGTACGCGGGCTCGTCCTGCTCGTTGTGGCCGAAGCGGCGGTAGCCGATCAGGTCGATGACGACGTCGTGCCCGAAGCGCCAGCGGTAGGCCTCGGCCAGGCGGATCGCCGAGATGGCCGCCTCGGGATCGTCGGCGTTCACGTGGATGATCGGGCAGTCGAAGCCCTTCGCCAGGTCGCTCGAGTACCGGGTCGAGCGCCCGTCCTGCGGATCGGTTGTGAAGCCGACCTGGTTGTTCGTGATCAGGTGGAGCGTGCCGCCCGTCGAGTAGCCGGCGAGGCCCTGGAGGTTGAACGTCTCGGCTACCTCGCCCTGTCCCGTGAACGCGGCGTCGCCGTGGATGAGGATCGGCAGTGCGATCGTCGGGTCGTGATAGCCGTCGCGCGTCGAGCGGTCGGTCTGCTCCGCGCGTGCGCGGCCCTCGACGACGGGGTCGACCGCCTCGAGGTGGCTCGGGTTCGCCGCGAGCGTGACAGTGATCTCGCCGGCGTCCGTTCGGCGCATGCCCTCCGCGCCGAGGTGGTACTTCACGTCGCCGGTCCCGCCCTCCTCGCTCGAGACGACCGCGTCGATCGTGCGCTCGCCCTCGAACTCGCGCAGGATGACGTCGTACGGACGGCCGACGACGTGTGCGAGCACGCTCAGCCGTCCGCGGTGCGCCATGCCGATGACGACCTCGTGCGCTCCGCCGGCGGCGGCTTCGTCGATGGCTTCGTCGAGCATCGGCACGAGCACGTCCAGGCCCTCGATGGAGAACTGCTTCTGACCGAGGAATGCACGACGGAGATAGAGCTCCATGCCCTCGACGCGCGAGAGGCGCGCGAGCAGCGCCTTGCGCTCGTCATCCGTGAGCGGCTGCCGGTAGCGGCCCGACTCGATCGCTTGACGCAGCCAGACGCGCTCCTCGTGATCGGAGATGTGCTCGATCTCGTACGCCATCGTCCCGGTGTAGGTCGCGCGCAGCTCGGGGAGCGCGTCGGCCAGGGTCTCGCCGGGAACGTTCAGGCGGAGGACGGACGCGGGGATGCGTGCCTGCAGCTCAGGTGTCAGCTTCGGCACGAGCCGCTCCGGCTCGAGTGCGGGGTCGCCCGGCGGCTCCGACCCGAGCGGGTCGAGATGGGCGGCGAGATGGCCGTGCATTCGGAACGCCTTCACGAGCGCCATCGCGGCGGCGACGCCGCGGACGAGCTCGTCGTCGGCGACCGGAACCTCGCGCACCACCTCGGCCGGCGGCGCGGCGACGGGCGCCGGTGCGGGCGCGGCAGCATGCCCGTTCGCGGCGAGCCGTTCGACGAGCTTGGCGAGGCCCGGCTGGGCCTCGAGCAGGTCCTCCGGGGGCGCCGACTCGAAGAGCGCGCGCCATTCGGCGGGAACGGCAGAGGGGTTGTCGAGGTACTGCTCGAGCAGCAGGGCGGCATAGCCGGTGTTCAGCCCATCCATCGCTCTCGTTGTAGCAGGGGGAGAGCTGCTACCAGAGCGCGCGGCCGGTGAGGACCGTGATCATCATCCCGAGGAAGAAGCACACCGCCACGGTGACCACCGCGACGAACGGGAGGCGCTTCCCCTTGCCGGTCATTCCTGCGCTGATGAGCGCGAGCAGGAGTGCCGGGGCGAGCAGGCGGATCGGGTGCCACGCGAGCGAGATCAGGCTGATGAAGATCGCGATGGCGGCGAGGTAGCCGGCGACGACGTCGACGGTGGTGGACGGCCGGTCTTCGTCCGCCGGGAGGGTGCTGAAGGGCTCCGCGTTCATCTGCGGCGCTCAGCGTACGCGCGCGCGCGGGCGGTGCGCCGGTACGACCGTACGGGTCCGCCGTGCGGCGCCATGGGGCGGCGCCCCCTGCCGCGGCGGCGGCCGCCCGGCCGCCAGTCCTCGGGGCCGGTGCGAACCGTGACGCCGACAGGGTCCTCCGGCTTCGGCTCGGCTTTGACCGCGTAATAGACGACCGTGCAGAGATAGGCGATGGGGATCTTCAGGATCACCATCAGGAAGACGATCTCCCACACGGAAACCGAGCTCATCTGTAAGGAAAGTCTACCGGGGTTACGAGCATCGTACTTGGGGAGATATGGCAGTCATGGCTCACGATGCGCTTCGAATGCTGCTCGAGCACGGCGAGGAGCAAGGCTGCGTCAATATCTCCGAGCTGGAGGAGCTGACGGCGCAGCTGGAGATGGACGACGACGAGCTCGCCGCCCTGTACGAGCAGCTGGACCAGCGCGGCGTCGAGCTCCTCGACGACTGCGCCGTCTCCGACATGCAGGAGGCGCACTACGCCAACGACGAGGTGGCGGCAATGACCACCGACTCGCTGCAGCTCTTCCTCAACGAGGCCGGCCGCTACCCGTTGCTGACGGCCGCCGAGGAGGTCGAGCTGGCGAAGCGGATCGAAGCGGGCGACCAGCGCGCGAAGGACAAGATGATCAACTCCAATCTCCGTCTCGTCGTGTCCATCGCGAAGAGGTACCAGGGCCACGACTTGTCGCTGCTCGATCTCATCCAGGAGGGGATCATCGGGCTCATTCGCGCCGTGGAGAAGTTCGACTGGCGGCGCGGGTACAAGTTCTCGACGTACGCGACCTGGTGGATCCGGCAGGCGGTGCAGCGCGGCGTCGCGAACAAGTCGCGCACGATCCGCATCCCGGTGCACATCGTCGAGCGCGAGCAGAAGATGACGCGCGCGGAGCGCGAGCTCACGGCGCAGTTCGAGCGCGCGCCGACCGACGAAGAGGTCGCGAAGAAGGCTGGGCTCTCGGCGAAGCACGTGCGCGAGGTGCGGCACGCGGCGCGGACCGTGGCGAGCCTGGACAAGACGATCGGCAGCGAAGGCGACACGGCGTTCGGCGAGCTCGTCGCGCACGAGAGCGGCGACGTCGAGGAGGAGGTCGTCGTCGGCCTGAGCGAGGCGACCGTGCGCAGCGCGATCGAGAAGCTCCCCGATCGCGAGAAGCAGGTGATCAAGCTGCGCTACGGGCTCGACGGCGATCCCGATCCGAAATCGCTCGAACAGATCGGGCGGGTCCTCGGCATTACGCGCGAACGCGTGCGTCAGATCGAGCTGCAGGCGCTGAACCGCCTGGCCGGGCAGCGCGAGATCGCGGCACTCAGCTCGGCGGCATAGAGCTGCCGACCTATGCGTGCTTCGCGATGAACGCGATGACCGCTGCGTCGATCTTCCTCGCCGACGGGTCGAGGTCGAAGAACCCGTGCGTCATCCCGGGGACGAGGATGAGCTGCTTGTCCTTTGAGGCCGCGCTCGAATAGAGCGCCTTCGTCGAGCTCGCATACGGGTCCCTTTCCCCGGCGACGAAGAGAAGGGGAAGCCTGAGCCGACGAACCGCAGCGGTCGCAGCGGCCGGGTTATCCGTCGAAGACGAGAATCCGAAGATGGCTGCGGGGGCGGGCTGCAACGTCGTCGCCGCCTCGAGGGTCGTCACGCCTCCGATGGATGCGCCGCCGAGCACGATCGTCCTCGACCCGAGCGTGCGGAGCTCGGCCGCTGCAGCGGCGGTATCGCGGGCCTGGGCGGCCTCTGTCCTCCCTCGGTATTCGAAGAGGAACACGCGGTATCCCTTCTTTGCGAAGTCGGTCATGAGCGCCGAATCGTTCAGCACCCAATCGCACATGTGCCCATCCGAGGTGTTCGCGAGCACTATCCCGACCGTCCCGCCACCGATGACCGCGCCGGTCAGCCTCCCGAACCGAATGACGTCACCATTCGCGGACGGAACCTTGCAATAGGCGGCAAGCGACTTCGGCGGTGCACCGGCGACTGGCGTCGCCGCGATCAGCGCCATGAAGCCCAAGCCGACGACGACGCGCCCGACCACGACGGGACTATGTCACCGGCGGCCGCATCCTGCGCGGAGCCGGGTCAGATCCATCGCCGCAGGCGCGCGAGGGCGAGCGTCGCCAGGGCGATGAGGAGGACGGCGGCGATCACGACCCAGAAGAGCGGCGAGTGAGCGAACGTGTGCGCACTGAAGTTCACGTTCATGCCCGCGATGCCCGCGAGGAGCGCGCCGGGAAGCAGCAGGATCGACGCGAGCGTCAGGACCTTCATGATCTCGTTCGTCCGGTGCTCGGTTCGAACGATGAGCACGTCGAACGAGTTGGCGATGCCGTCCTTGACGTCGCGTGCGGCATCCAGCGCGACGTCGACTCTCCCGGTGAGCGCGACGAACCGCTCCGCCGACCCGGCCGACGAGAGCGGATCGAACTCGGACTGGCTCAGCGCGGCGAAGACCTCGCGATGCGGCGCAAGCGTTCGCCGGAGGCGGCCGACTCTACGGCGAGCGTCGCCGAGTGTCTTGATCTGGCTCTCGGGGTCGTGCGTCGACTCCGCCAACGCCTCGACGTCGAAGCGATCGAGGGCCTCTTCGATCTCGTCGAACGCGCGGAGATAGCTGGTGACGACCCAGCCGAGAAGCCCGGCGAGGAACGAGGGCGCATCCAGCAACCCGACGTCGCCTTGCCCTTCCGCGATGTTCCGAAAGTCGTCGAGGACGGCGATGTCGGCGTCGTGGACGGTCACGACCCAGTTCTGCCCGAGGAAGCAATCGACGACGATCCGCTCCTTCTCGGGATCGCTCTCGGCATCGGAGACGGCCACGGCCGTCACGCGCAGCCATCCCTCGGACTGCTCGACTCGCGGTTTCCGTTCGGGATCGCCCAGCTCCAACTCGTCGGGATCGAGGTCCAGCGCCTCGAAGACCGCGGCCGCCTCGTCGCCGGACGTGCCCGTCAGGTCGATCCAGAGGATCTGGCTCTTGCCCAGGCGACCGAGCGACTCGGCCCAGTCGTCGACACTCCGACCGTGACGCCGGTCGAACAGGTAGGCCGTGGTCGCAGGTGGGCTTATCTGAGCCAGGGTTGGAGCTGCGCTTGGAGATCGCGGCAACCGCGCGGACTGAGGATCCGCCTCTGTATTCGCCGATCGGCGACGACGAGAAACGTGGGTGTCGCGCTCACGCAGAATCGCTCGGCCAGGTCGGGCCGCCGTTCGACCGAAATGCGGACCAGCTCGAACGTGTCGTGGTTTCGCCTGCGCTGCAGGACCTGGGCGAGGAAGCCTTCGACCCGCCGCGACTTGCCGGACGTCTCCGAGTAGAAGAGGAGGAGCTTCGGCCTCTCCTCGGTGGTCGGCTCGGCGCTCCCAGCGTCGGTCTCGACGACCGCGAAGCGCTCGTGATCGTCGCGCCAGTCGGTCGCGTGATCGATGGTGTCAGACAATACGTCCTCCCCAGCTCGGGCTTATGGGTGCGGCCAAGACGTGCCTTGGCCATCAACGCCCGCACCGGTTGCTGTGGGGCGACGGTCAGAGCGAAAGCTGGGTTCTGCGGCCTCCGAGTCCACCTGGAGTTTACCCCAGATCGGTCCGCGCACATCGTTTTTCGATCCGCCAGTGAGCCACGAGCCTCGCGTTTACGACCAGCGCCCCGATCGCGCCAATCGGGCCGCGCGTGACGATTCCGCGGAGACCGCCGGCGAGCGCGAGCGCGGCGAGAAGGACCGCCATGTTCAGACGTTCCCTGCCGGGAGCGGCAGGATGACGGCGCCGTATCCCTTCCCGTGCTCGAATACGACGCGGTCGATGATGATGGCCGCCGCCTTCGGGAAGTTGATCGTGAAGTCGTCGCCGCGCGCATCCTCGTAGGTGATCTGCACCATGCCGCCGTGGTCGATCTCGCCGACGGTGAGGTAATCGCCCGTCCCGGTCGCGGTCTCGGTGGCCTGAATGCCGGCGTGGAAATGATCGGGGGAGCCCCAGGGCTCGCCGCCGGTGTCGCCGTAGATGACCTCCGCGGCATGGAGCACGGGGCTGCACGGCCATGGCGGCGAGCTGGGCAGGTCGTCGCGATGGCAGTTGGCGATGTCGACCGCCTTCAGCGGCGCGCCGCCGTTCGGGATGAGCACGGTCTTCTCGTAGCCGTCGTACAGCGTGTACGTCGCCTTGACGATTCGCCGGCCGACGAGGTCGTCGTCGCGGATCACCACCTCCGCGACTGGGTCGCTCACCCGCTCCTGCGCGGTGACGGTGTGGTGATCGGGCGCGTCGGCGAACGCGGGACGAGCGAGGACGAGCACGACGGCGAATGCCAGTAGGCTGACTGTGATGGG
>Ga0209579_10003891_pt1 | contig 10623 bp, 11 predicted proteins | sample Coa_R1_2_FD_187152 | JGI IMG/M metagenome (GOLD analysis project Ga0209579, IMG submission 187152) | Surface soil microbial communities from Centralia Pennsylvania, which are recovering from an underground coalmine fire - Coalmine... | ecosystem: Environmental > Terrestrial > Soil >... | reverse complement strand
ACGAGTTTTCCGATTTTCAGGAAACCTACCTGATGTATCAGGTGCGCGACCTGGATCTGGTGACGGTGGCGGCGAACATGCCGGATGAAAAACCCAGCGTGATGAAGATGCTGGAGAAAAAACACGCCACCAGCCGGAATTTGCTTTTCGCTTCGGATGATACCGCGGCGCTGCAGGCGGCGTTTGATCCCACGTGGCAGTCGGCGGTTCCTTACACGGTGCTGCTCGACGGCGACGGCAAGGTGCTGTACAAGAATCTGGGCACCGTGGATATCCTGGAATTGCGGCGCACGATTCTGGCGAACCTTCCCTCGGACTACGGCGGCTTCAACCAATATTGGCAAGACGGGCTGGCGAAAAACGAACACGCGAAGTCGGGCGGGCGATAATCCTGGTCTTCGGGGCAGCGGCCCCGGCGCGAACCCTTCACGCCGCCGCGCACCGAATGGTTTGCCTGGGCTGGCTGAATCCTTTATCGTATAGGTTTCGCTGCGCGGATAGATTTGCAGTGTGCGCCCGGTGGGAGTTTCGGGAAGACGGAGAGGCTTGTGAAAAAGAAGATACGCGCGATTCAGTACGGGATCGGCCCGATCGGAGCGTCGATTGCGAAGTTGCTGCGGGAGAAGCAGTCGGTGGAAATTGTGGGCGCGATCGATACGGATCCGGCAAAGGTGGGACGCGATCTGGGCGAAGTGGTGGGAGCGAGCGACGCGCCGTGGGGCGTGAAAGTTTCGGACAAAGCGGAAGAGGTGCTGTCGCAGGCAGCGGACATCGTGATGCACACGACCTCGTCTTCGCTGGTGAAGGTGGCGGACCAGTTGATCGAATGTCTGAAAGCGGGATCGTGCGTGGTTTCGACGTGCGAGGAGCTTTCGTATCCCTACCGGACTCACCCGGAAGTGGCGGCGCAACTGGATAAAGAGGCGCGCGACTGGGGCGTGGCGCTGGTGGGAACGGGGATCAATCCGGGATTTGTGATGGACAAGCTGGTGATTACGCTGGCGGCGGTCTCGCAGCGGATCGAGCATGCGCGGGCGCTGCGCATCGTGGATGCGTCGAAGCGGCGCTTGCCGCTGCAGAAAAAGATCGGCGCAGGGATGGGCGTGGAGGAGTTCCGCGCCAAGGTGGCCGAGGGCGTGATCAAGCACGTTGGGCTGCCGGAGTCGGTGGCCATGATCTCGGATGCGCTGGGGCTGGCGGTGGACGAAATCACCGAGACCATCGAGCCGAAGGTGGCGACAGAGCGGGTGCAGACGGAGTTTCTGACCGTGGAGGCGGGGCAGGCGGCGGGGGTGCATCAGATTGCGCGTGGGCTGGCCGGAGGCAAAGAGCTGATCCACCTGGAGCTGCAGATGTACGTCGGCGCGAAGGACCCCGCGGACACGGTGACGCTGACCGGGCATCCGAACATCAATTTGACGATTCCTGGCGGTTCTCATGGCGACATTGCGACGGCGTCGGTGGCCGTCAACTCGATTCCGGTGATCCTGGATGCTCCGGCGGGATTGCGGACGGCCAAGGATCTGCCGATTGGGTTTTTCTCGCCGACAGCGAAGCCGTAAGAGCAAGCAACAGTCTCGGCAGTTTACAGTTCACAGCTTTGAATCACCTGCAGATCGTGGTTCGCCGCGCAGATGTGTCATCGCTTCCGAAAGCTCCTACCCTCTGGCACTTCGATTTGGAACTTGAGAGGTACCCCCACCCCCAGGTATTTTCGTAAGAGTGGCAAATAAAGGACTTAGCCGAAAAAGAGTGAGGAAAGAGCGAGAAGAGTGAGTGAAGAGTGTGGCACCGGCTCCAAGAGCGCCTACCCCCACCCCCTGCCTGCGTTTTGCGTAAGTATTCATTCTAAAGGAGTTAGAGCTACTCGATTTTGTAAGTAATGATTCTATTGGAGTTAGGCGCTGCATGGTTTTCTTCCGTTCCGATTCTGGGAGAATCGTCCTTGCTCGTGCGGAGGAGGTCCGCGAGGAGGGCGTCCTAATCTGTCAAAACTATTACGGATGGGGCATGGTTACGCTACTGGTCCGTGGGACAGTTTTGGAGCAGGCTCGCTGTGACGTTTTGGCGAACGCCTAGTTAGACGTGGCGGACTGGCGGCCAACCGCACGAGGTTGGTGGCCAAGTAGCCGGTTTCAATCTCGCGGCCATGCGAACGATTGGCGTTCGAGGAAAAAGAAGGGCGAAGCTGCAGCGAAATTGAATTGCGCGTCTTTCAGCTTTAAACTAGTCCGTTGCTTTCGCACCTAGAACATGGCCACAAAAACCAAGATCGAGTGGACTGATACGACCTGGAACCCCGTGCGGGGCTGCACAAAGATTAGCCCGGGTTGCAAGCACTGTTATGCCGAAGCCTTTGCGGAGCGATTTCGAGGTGTCGCGGGCCACCCTTACGAAAAAGGTTTCGATCTTCGGCTAGTACCTGACAAGCTGTTTGACCCGTTTTCGTGGACGAAACCAAGTATGGTGTTCGTCAATTCGATGAGCGACTTATTTCACGAAAATGTGCCGGATGATTATATTGTTCGTGTTGCCTCCGTGATGGTGGCGGCGAACTGGCATACATACCAGATCTTGACAAAGAGGGCTACGCGGCTTCGGCGAATGCTTAATGGAGGTTTAAGGTTTGCGACTGGCAGCTCGCATATCTGGTGGGGTGTGAGCGTTGAGGACATTAAGTATGGCAAACCCCGTATCGACGAACTTCGGGAGACTCCTGCCGCGATAAAGTTTCTATCGATCGAGCCTCTATTAGAAGATTTAGGAATAGTTAACCTTTCGTCTATAAACTGGGTTATAGTTGGCGGCGAAAGTGGACCAGGCGCTCGACCAGTTGAACCGTCGTGGGTCGAAGCACTTTTGCGCCAGTGCAAAACTGCGGCCGTGCCCTTCTTCTTCAAACAATGGGGTGGTGTTCAAAAAAAGAAGAATGGAAGAAGGCTCCAGGGACAGACGCATGATGCTTTTCCCGACGTATCACGCGGTCCTATGCCAGATCGGCTCGAACGATACCGCATGTTGGCGCTGATGAAATCGACTTCTAGCGAGAATGCGTTCTACCAGATCCAAACCGCCCTCAACCAGTGAGTCTTTTCCCCTAGCGCTTTTCCCGGACATAGATCTTGGTCGCGGTAAAAAAACACGCACGTATAAGCGCATTCACGAAGCAATCTGGACGCACAACAAAGCTCATTTTGTTCAGCAGTATCTGAAATACTTTGTTCAGATAACTAAGCACGGTGCATATATCGACGGCTTTTCGGGGCCTCAGTCGTTTTTACAGTTAGAAGCTTGGTCTGCAGCTTTGGTCCTGAAAAGCGAGCCGCGTTGGCTAAGAAAATTCTTCCTCTGCGAAATATCGAGGAAGGGTGTGAAGGAATTAAAGGCCCTGGCCGCCTCCCAACGGGACGCCTTGGACCGCAAGGGTCGCAGACTGAAGCGGCGAATCGAGGTCCATCACGGTGACTTCAACGTGATGATTAGGAAGATCCTATCAAAGCAGTGCATCACACAAAAGGAAGCAACATTTTGTCTTCTTGATCAGCGTACCTTTGAATGCCACTGGTCCACCCTCCTCAAGCTCGCGCGGTATAAGAAACCACCAAATAGAAAGGTCGAGTTGTTGTACTTTTTGGGAGTAGGTTGGCTGCATCGAGCCCTTTCCGGTATTCGAAAGGACCACAAGGCGCTCCAGTGGTGGGGAAGATCAGATTGGCGAAGTCTGACGGAGATGAATTCCTTCCAGATAGTTCAGCTGGTTCGAGAGCGGATGGAGAAGGAGCTCGGTTACCGTTATGTCGGAGCATATCCCGTTTATGACAGAGAAGCGGGAAATCGCGTGATGTATTACATGATTCATGCGTCGGATCACGACGAGGCCCCTGCTCTCATGGTAAGGGCGCACAGTAAGGCGGTACGCTCCCTTCCGTCTGCTGTTCAGAGTTCCTTCGGCTTTCGAGCTGACACAGGTATTGGGACGCAAAAATAAAGCAGACAAGGGCATCAATGGCGCTGAAGCAGTCAGTTGTGTTTGACGAAGGCGACCGGATTTGCCGATGAATAACTGGGAATTCCATGAGCCTAGAACGCGTTAGCGAGTTTGCGCAGTCTCTACCGCCGCGTTTGCGGGAAGACGTCGTGGCGTACGCTCGCAGCGTCGATAATGCCGCGGCGGATATCTTCCGCGAAGCGCGCGTGCAATTCGATCAGCGGCTCGCTGATCAACTCACATTCTTGGCGGGCATCAAGAAGCTATACGCGATCTCTTCCGGCACATTCTGGATTCTCGACAATTCCCTGTACTCGTTGCAGAAGGCCGACACTTACGAAGTCCGGATTGGCTCCATGCGGATAAGCCGCGGATCGAAGGAGTATGAGCAGTTGCGGACGCTTCTAGCGGACCTTGACGAGCTGCTGGTGGTGCAGGGTTTGTACGATCTTGTTCAGGTCAGTTCTTACGTTGAAACGTTGCGCCGGTTGAGCGATGAACATTGACGTAGTGCAACAAGCGCTCCGGGATTTCACGCGGAAGCACAACGCTACTTTTCAATTAGTCGCGACTCGCCAAAGCCAACTCTTGGAGCTGGCCGCAATTGTCGGCGTCGATCTCCATTACCGCTCAAATGGCTACAGGTCCACGATAAAGTCTCCAGACGGAACAGAAACGTTCATCGTTAAAACGAGTACGCGTGGGCACCCGGCACGATATTCGTCAATTATCTTTGAAAAAGACGGCCAATCTAGCGAAGCGCACATGAATTTACTCGTGCGAGGCGCACGCGACGAGGGGATCTATTGCGTGGACGTGGGAATCGTCGGAGGTGGTGTCGTGCCAGATAGGGTCTCGGTCAAAGAAAAATGGGTTTGTGCGCCAAACGCCGCGCTGCTTTCCTTTGCAGAGGTGAAGCGGCTGGTCGTTTATCCCATGCTCTTAGCTCAATTCATAGGAATTGTTCACGAAATTAGGCCCGAGTTCCTCAATAAACCCGCTCCAGTTGGATTCAGCCGTTATTTGAATTTGCCGCCGACGCTTATCGCACTGGGTCATTTCTCTGGCAATTCAAGGGTAATTGTCGACGCTTATCCGGGCCGCTCGGTGGCAGTGTGTGTAGCCGAAGATTTCGATGTAAGGCTAGCGCTCCATCGCAAGGGTTCAGCGCGATCTCCTCTCTATTGGAACGAGACTCCGCGATCGGCGGAGGAATTGGCGGCGATCGGTTTGTCTGCGGAGGCTCTGAACGAGTCTTAAGAACGTGAAGGCGGTGGACCTCTTGGCGGCATGGCAAAACCGGAAGGCGCGCCTGCAGCAGGCAGGTTCTGGATGAGGGGCTATCATGGCTCAGGCATGCTAGCCGTCAATTGTGTTTTACGAATTGGCCGGGGTGGTTGGTGAGGGAGTTGTAGATGGTTTCGATGAAGATGTCCTGGCTGACGAAGTCATTGGACCATTTGGCCCAGGGGGCGAGAATTTTTTCCTGCTTCATCTGATCGAGGGTTTTGTGAGCGTCGAGGGCTTTCTGGACGGCGGCGGAGGTTTCTTTGAGCATGACGATGTAGGCGCGGACGTCGTCGAGGTTGGAGAGGACGCCGTGGCCGGGGATGACTTTGACGTCGGGGGGAAGCTGGGCGGCAGCTTTTTCGACGCCGTCAATCATGCCCTGGACGCTGCCGCCGCTGGCAACGTCAATGAAGGGAAAACCATAACGGACAAAATCGTCGCCCATGTGAACGACATTGTTTTTGGGAAAGAAGATGATGGCATCGCCGTCGGTGTGGCCGGCGGGAAAGTGGAGGGCGCGGATGTCTTCGCCGTTGAGGTGGACGGTGACATCGTGCTCGAAGGTGATGATGGGGAGAGAGGGTTTTTCGGCGGGCTTGTTTTCCATTTTCATGGAACCACCATTGCCGGCGGTGCCACCAGAGATGAGGCGCTTGCGGACATTGTCCTGCGCGATGATGGTGGAGCCCGAGTTGGCGAAGGGGGGATTTCCTCCCGTGTGGTCGCCGTGATAGTGGGTGTTGATGACAAAGCGGACGGGCTTATCGGTGATGCCGAGATTTTTGAGAGCGGCCTGGATTTTTTCGGCGAGGGGAGCGAATTCGTCGTCCACGATGACGATGCCGTCTTCACCGACGGAGGCGGCGATGTTGCCACCCTGGCCTTCGAGCATGTAGATGTTGCCGGAAACCTTGGTGACCTTGATCTGGACCGTGGACCAGTCGGGCGTTTTTTCCTGAGCAGCGGCGAGGTTGCAGAGGAAAAGCGCGGCGATGGAAGCGAGGAATGACAGGGAGTTGCGGTTCATGATGGCCTCCGGTGAGCGGAGGGATTCTAGCACCGGCGGGGCGGATGTTGGCGGATTGCGTTGGGTACGGCGGAGCTGGACTTCCGCTGGTTTACGGTTGGGGGGTTAAGGCCGCAAAGGCGGCAGCTGGGCTGGCGCGCTCTACACCAGTTACACTGAGGGCGTGGGGACTTTGCTGGAACTGGAAAATGTTAGGGTGATGCGCGGCGAACGGGCGGCGCTGCGCGATGTGTCGCTGCGGATTGAGGCGGGCGAGCATGTGTGCATTCTGGGGCCGAACGGGTGCGGGAAATCCACGCTGATCAAGACGATTACGAGGGAATGTTATCCGCTGGCGCGGGAAGGGTCCGCGATGCGGATTCTGGGGAAGGAACGCTGGGACATTTTCGAGCTGCGGTCGCACCTGGGGATTGTGACGCCGGACCTGCTGGCGTCGTGCACGACGGATTCGACGGGGCGGGACGTGGTGCTTTCGGGATTTTTCAGCAGCACGCGGATTTTTCCGCACCACCATCCGGAGGCAGAGCATGTGGAGCGCGCGGATGCGGCGCTGGCGCGGCTGGGAATCGCTCACCTGGCAGACCGGGCGGTGATGCAGATGTCTTCGGGAGAGGCCAAGCGGACGCTGATTGCGCGGGCGCTGGTACACGAGCCGCACACGCTGCTGTTCGACGAGCCTTCGAATGCCCTGGACATTGCGGCGCAGTTTCAGCTGCGGGATACCATGCGGGAATTAGCGCGGTCGGGGCTGGCAATCCTGCTGGTGACACATCACGTGAGCGAAATAATTCCGGAGATGGAGCGGGTGATTTTGCTGCGCGATGGCGGTGTTTTGGCGGATGGGGCGAAGGAGCAGGTGCTGACGGAAGCGAATCTGCGGGCGCTGTTCGGGGTTGAGGTGCGGCTGCAGCGGTCGGACGGATTTTTTCACACATACTGAAGCTAGAGACAGGATGGGAGAGGGCCGCGGCATGAAACCGCGGCTAGGGGATCTCAAGCCGCGGGTCTGGACAAAGTTTGCCCAGCCGGCGTTATACTCGGGTATTCGACATCTGGTCGATATCGGCGCACTTGCCGAGAAGGAGGTGATCCAGTGAGGTACGGTTTACGTTGACGCAGTAGAGGAGGCGCTTGTGGGACTACCGAGCGCCTCTCTCCTTTCGACTCGCCGGCAGGAATTTCCCGCGGAATGCGCCGAGGCCAGCACTCGCAACTAAAACAAAAGGAATTTGGAGTTTAGCGTATCGGGCGGAATCTGATTCCGCCCGTTGTGCTTTTGTACCGTGTCTGGCGAAGCGGCGTACGGGCTCCACCTAAGACAACATGACGGGAAAGCTAGGGAAAACGCCGTAGCGCCAGCGCGGAACAAAGAGAGTGTACTGGGTGCAGGCGTTTGATCCGTTGCCTACCGGCCCGGACTCCAGGGCAGCAGGTCCCCAAGTTAGCCCTGACGGACACTCGGAGAGAAAAGAAGGAGCGCTACGATGAAATTATTTCTGGGAAGCGTGCTGGCATTGACGATCGCGGGCTCACCGCTGCTGGCCAGGCAGGAACCACAAGACGACAAGGACAAACCAAAACAGGAAGAGCCGAAGGCAAAGCCGAAGCCAGAAGATAAGGACAAGGCCAAGCCGAAGCAGGAGCCTCAGCCCAAACCGGACGAAAAACAGAAAGCGGATAAGGAACGGCAGAAACAGGACGAGCGGCAACAACCAGAGGCTAACCGGCCGGCTCAGCAGAGACAGAATGCGCCGCAGGCGGATGCGGGGAAGCGCGAGCAGGCGCGGGGCGGAAACGGACGCGGGCAGCGGATTCCGGAAGAACGGTACCGTGCGGCGTTCGGAAGGGAACACCGCATGCATGTGCGGCACGCGGAACAGCGGTTTGAATACGGCGGCTACTGGTTTGAAGTAGTGCAGCCGTGGCCGGCGGCGTGGGTGGCTGACGACGATTGCTACATTGAAGAAGACGGAGACAGCTACTTCCTGGTGGACTTGCTGCACCCGGATTTGCGCGTAGAGGTGATCGTGGTACAAGGCTGAAGCCACAGCTTAGCTTTGCGAAAAACAGAATGACGGAGGAGGGCGCGAAGGCTGCGCCCTCTTCGCGTTTCAGAAGAGAATCGGATGACTACTTGGGAAGTGGCTTGACCGCGACGGGCTGAGCCGTGCGGGCTTCGGGACTTCTGGGAGTCCAGTCTTCGGGCGGGAAAGTGACGCGCCAGAATTGCGGGCGGGGAGCGGAAAATTCCAGGCCGATTTCGGCCTTTTCGCCGCGCACGGGACCGAGGAAGACCACGTGGCAATCCTGTTCTTCCATGGTGCGATTGTTGAGCATTTTGAGGACGCTGCCGCTGGTGACGCGGGCATGCAGAAGAATCAGAGCGCCGTGGGCGTTGATGGCCAGGGTGTCGGTTTCTTCCTTGAAGGGCTTGCCTTGCGAATCGGCGCCGGAAACGCGAATGCCGACATTCATAAGGACGCGCTGGCTGCGACGGCGGACACCTACGTTGGACGGGTTTTGCAGAGGTTGGGACATGAGCGTTCTTACCTTGCATCCACTATAGCCTATAGAGAGAACGAAAGGCGGAAGAGGCGAGAAAGGGTAAACAGAGAGAGCAGTTTGACAATTGACAGTTGAAATCGAAAGAGAAGATGCCGGGCTGACGCCCGGCGCTACATTAAGACCTCAAGGACTGTTTTGGCTGAAGCTCCGCACTACCACAAGAAGCGGAATTGGAGAGATCGCAAAAGGTGGCGTCGAGCCGGCGCCCTCCAAACTAGAGGCGCTTGTCCATGGGGACGTAGTCGCGGGTGTCGCGGCCCAGATAGATCTGGCGCGGACGGGCGATTTTTTGTTCGGGGTCGAGGAGCATTTCCTGCCACTGGGCGATCCAGCCGGAGGTGCGCGGGATGGCGAAGAGCACGGGGAACATGGTCATGGGGAAGCCCATGGACTGGTAGATGAGGCCGGTGTAGAAGTCCACGTTGGGGTAGAGCTTGCGTTTCACGAAGTATTCGTCTTCGAGGGCAATGCGTTCGCATTCGAGAGCGATTTCCAGCAAGGGATTCTTGCCCATCAATTCGAAGACTTCGTAGGCCACGCGCTTGATGATGCGGGCCCGCGGGTCGTAGTTCTTGTAAATGCGGTGGCCGAAGCCCATCAACTTCACTTCGCCGGTTTTGACGCGCTTGATGAAATCGGGGACTTTTTGCACGGTGCCGATTTCGAGGAGCATGCGCAGGACTTCTTCGTTGGCGCCGCCGTGGAGCGGGCCATAGAGGGCGGCGATGGCCGCGGCGGTAGCGGAGTAGGGATCGACATGAGAGCTGCCAACGCCGCGGATGACGTTGGCGGAGCAGTTCTGTTCGTGATCGGCGTGCAGGATGAAGAGAACGTCGAGCGCACGTTCGAGAGTGGGATTGGGGCGGTAGCGGGTTTCGGTGGTGCGGAAAAGCATGTTGAGGAAGTTTCCGGGATAGCTGAGTTCGTTATCGGGATAAACGAACGGCATGCCAAGCGTGTGGCGATAGGCGAAAGCGGCGATGGTGGGCATTTTGCCGATGAGGCGATAGGTCTGCTTGCGGCGGGACTCTTCGCTGAGGATGTCTTTGGCGTCGTGGTAAAAGGTGGAAAGGGCGGCGATGGTGGAGATCATCATGCCCATGGGATGGGCGTCGTAGTGAAAGCCGTCGAGGAACTTTTTGATGCTTTCGTGAATGAAGGTGTGATGGGAGATGTGCCAGGTCCAGTCTTTGAGCTGGGTTTCGGTGGGAAGTTCGCCGTGGAGGAGAAGGTAGGCGGTCTCGAGGTAGGTGCTTTTTTCGGCGAGTTCTTCGATGGGGTAGCCGCGGTAGCGCAGGATGCCTTTGTCGCCGTCAATGTAGGTGATGCGGGAGATACAGGAGGCGGTGTTGGTGTAGGCGGGGTCGTAACTCATCATGCCGAAATCGTCGGGGCCAGTCTTGATCTGGCGAAGGTCCACGGCGCGAATGGTGCCGTTGGCGATGGGTACGTCGTACGACTTGCCGGTGCGATTATCGGTGATGGTCAGGGTTTCGCGAGACTTGGAAGCAGCGTCGGGTTTAACGGAGCTGGTGGTGGTGGAACCTGGGGAACTCATCAAAAAAACCTCGTCCCAGACAAGATACACCAAAGGAGAGGAGGGCGGAAAGGAGAGAGGGAAGTGGGCATTGGAAAGAAGAAAACAAAGGGGTTAGGGGAGGGGACCGGGAGCAGAAGATGCACCGCTTGACAATAGTCGTTATAACGAGTATTATGCCGCGTGGACAGTGAGACCGGAGCGAGGAGGGCAGCA
>Ga0209579_10003888_pt1 | contig 10625 bp, 10 predicted proteins | sample Coa_R1_2_FD_187152 | JGI IMG/M metagenome (GOLD analysis project Ga0209579, IMG submission 187152) | Surface soil microbial communities from Centralia Pennsylvania, which are recovering from an underground coalmine fire - Coalmine... | ecosystem: Environmental > Terrestrial > Soil >... | reverse complement strand
CGTAATAGCGGGGCGCGAGCCCGAGACCGGGGCGGATGGCGCGTAGGTTTTCCGCCGTGAGGCGGTCGCCCGCCCTCAAATCCTGCACGATGTAGAGAGACCGCCGAAATGCCAACGACTTGATTTCTGCGTCCGTCGGGCCGTAGGACACCTTGCCCAAAGCCTGCCACGCCCGCTCCGTTTCGACGACAAGCGAGCGCATTTCATCGGGCTCGATCGAGAACGTCGAGTCGACGCCGCCATCCGCACGCCGCAGCGTGAAATGCTTTTCGATCAGGCTTGCACCAAGCCCAACGGAAGCCACCGCGACGCCAATGCCCATCGTATGGTCGGAGAGACCGACTTCGCAATCGAAAAGCTCTCGCAAGTTAGGTATGGTGAGAATGTTGCTGTTCTCCGGTGAAGCAGGATAGTTGCTCGTGCACTTGAGCAGCACCAGATCGCGGGATCCCGCACCGCGTGCAGTCTTTACCGCGCTATCGATCTCCGCCAACGTCGCCATACCGGTCGACATGATCACAGGCTTGCCGGTCGACGCTACCTTGCGAATGAGCGGTAGGTCCGTGCATTCGAACGACGCTATCTTGTAAGCGGGGACCCGCAAGCTCTCGAGAAAATCGACGGCACTCTCGTCGAACGGCGAGCTGAAGCACACCATTCCGAAGGACCGCGCGCGGTTCATTATGGGTGCGTGCCATTCCCACGGCGTATACGCACTCTGATAAAGCTCGTGCAAGCTGCGGCCACTCCACGGACTGTTTGGGTCGTCGACCCGGAAAGCTCCCTCGCTCATGTCGAGAGTCATCGTATCCGCTGTGTAGGTCTGCAACTTCAGGGCATGCGCGCCGGCGCTCGCCGCGGCATCAACGATCTCGAGCGCGCGGCCGAGCGACTGATTGTGGTTGCCGGACATCTCGGCGACGATGAACGGACGCGAATCGCGCCCTATTGGGCTGTCTCCGATCTTCAATGCTCGACTCCCTCAAGTTCACGCACGAGGCAATGCCACCTGGTGACATAGCCGGCTTGGGCGAAGGCGCACATGGACGGCGAGTTCTCGGCGTGGATCTCGGCAATGACTTTTCGGACCGATGGATACCTTGCCTGAATCCATGCGTCTCCTGCGCCAATGAGCCGCGATCCAAGTCCTTGCCCGTGCCGGCGCGGGTCCACGAATACGGAGATCGTCGCGGCGTCTCCGCTGATGTCATATCGTACGACACCCACTTTCCCAATATCGTCCTCGCCCACCAGCACGTGTCGATCGGTGTCGTTCAGTGCGGCAGCAAACCACTCGCGGTGCGCCTCCAGTGCGATCTTGGAGGGATCCTTGGCGAACTTCCGCGTCAAACTGTGATTGCGCCACTCCCATATGTTGTCGCAGTCGCCAGGCTCCGCGAGCCTGACCGCAATCGGTGCTGCCAACATCGCCCGAACGACGCGCTCCACGCCTCGCCCGTCTACGATCTTTCCCGCCTGTGTCGATAGGTGAAGTACCAGTTCGGGGCTATCCAGCAATGCCTGCAGTGCAATGCCAATCTGCTCAGGAGTTGTCCGAGCAGCATCGCCCAAGTAGATCGCACCTCCCCGCAGCGCCAAAGCGCGACAGCCTGACTCCTGGTTCGCTGCGAGCGATTCGATGATCGCGGGCAGCGAGTGCGCGCACCGCTCGAGGAGTGACACACCGCCGCCGCCTACCGCCAAGTCCGCCACAGCATACAGTTCCGACATGTTCGGGGGATTGTGATGGGCGTGTGCGTTGGGATGTTCCGAGCAAAGAGCGGCGATCCGGTCCCGACGCACATTCGACGCGCCAACAGCCACTGCGAGCTCAAGGTCCGGTCGACCGATCGACACTAGCGCTCGAATTGCCTTCGTCGTCTCGTCTGACGGATCGGCGCCCCCGAACGCAACGAGAACGCGCCGTACGACCCCGTCGCGATCGCGCCGCCGCGCGGTTGCCGGGCCGAATGCGGCCGGCACGAGGGCGTAGTCCGCGCCTAGCAGCCTCCGACAAGTGCTGTTCACCAACTCGTCATAGCGGTGACCTAGCTCTGCGCCGCAATTGTGATCCAAGAGCAGGTCGCAGTCATGGTGCCGATTCGCCAAATCATCGATGACCATCGACCGGCGAACGAGTCCACGCATTGGACGTTCCCAGTTCACATCGAGATCGTAGTGGTCCACAACCAGCCAATCGACGTCGCACCATGCGGTGATGGCCCGTCGCGTCGCAGCTAGGTCCTCTCGCCACGACATGTCGTTCGCCCCTGCGTCGACGTCGGCGTCACGACTGTTCGCCACGTTGCACAACTCCGGCGACAGGACTTCCGACGCGAAGCCGCGCGCCGCGATATGGCCAATTAGATTGCCTGGAAGTGCACGACAGAGGAATCGGACGTCCGCTCCGCGCTGCCTGAGCGCGTCCGCGAGAACCAGGCACCGCATGACATGACCAGTTCCCATGAGATGGGATGCGTCGACGCGAAATGCGATGCGCACCATTGGCCTATTCCGGCAAGAATCGGCGAGGCGTCCTAGCGGTAACGGCTACGGTTGCCAAAACCGCCTCTTGGTCAAGCACGAAACTGCCCCGTGGTGTGCGCGGCCGCGGATGCTCCGGCGCAGATCTCCCCCTGCTCCTTCTAGGGAGCATGGTCGCTTCTCGAACTTTCGCGCTTTACGCTCTTCTGTCGAACGCCACGATTGATCTCTTGCCAATCCGGATGCTCGTCCAGCAACTCAAGCACGTCTGCCATGCAAAACTCGGGATTCCGGGGATAAAGCGTCTCCAAAATGCGCGACACAAGTTCGAAATCCTCTTTCGTATCGACGGTCCACCGATGGCTGCTGAGGTCCGGTTGAATTCTTACCGACCCCAGTTTGAATCGCTCCGGCCGCCAGTAGATAAAAGGCGTCACATGCTCGCGCTCGGCCTCGCCGGTTGCCTCAGCGTTCGCCGCGGCCAACGCTGCCGCAGAAAGTACCTCGACTGCCATGCCATAGGGGTAGGAGAGCTCGAGCATGTTGGAAACGTAGTCGTAACGCCCGGGCGCTTGAAGAAAAGTATCGATAGCCGCATCGACGATCGCCGGATCCAGTAGCGGACAGTCGCTGGTTACGCGGACGACGATCGACGCTCGAGCTTCCTCCGCGGCCTGAGCGAAACGCGCGAGGACGTCGAGCTCCGGTCCGCGCGTGCAGGTGACGCCACACGCCGCTGCAGCCGACACGATGGCGTCATCGCCTGCGTTCGTCGTCGTTGCGACCACGGTACGAGCGGCGCGCTGTACGCGGCGCAGCCGCTCCAGCAGGTAAGCCAGCATCGGTCGCCCCGCGATCGGGAGCAAGGCCTTTCCCGGAAGTCGCGTCGACGTCATTCGGGCCTGCACGACGATGACCGTGCTCATGCTCGTTCATCCAACACTTGCCGCAACTCCGCCGCGACGAACTCCTGCTGCGGATCCGAAAGCGTCGCAAACATCGGCAACGATATTGTCCGGCGGTAGTACTCCTCAGCCTCCGGATACATGCCCCACCGGAAACCAAGCCGTCGATAATAGGATTGCGTGTGCACCGGAATGTAATGCACGTTGACGCCGACTCCGACGGAGCGCAAATGCTCGAATACACGACGTCTGTCGTGTCCTAGTATCTGAACGACGTAAAGATGCCACGCCGACGTCGCATCCGAGGAGCGTGCTGGTAAACGTAGCGGAAGATCGGACAGCAATGTCTGATAACGGGCTGCAATGTTGCTCCTGCGGGACACGTAATGGTCGATACGCGTCAACTGGCTGCATCCCAGCGCCGCCTGCATGTCGGTCATTCGGTAGTTGAAGCCGAGATCGATCTGCTGATGGAACCATGGACCTTCCACAGCGCAGTCCATTAGCGAAGGGTCGCGGGTAATGCCATGGCTGCGCAACCGCATCATTCGGGTGGCGATGTCGGTATCGTTGGTGAGAGCCATCCCGCCTTCGGCCGTGGTGATGATCTTCACTGGGTGAAAGCTGAAAATGCAAATGTCGCTGAACACGCAGCTACCTACCGGATTGCCCAGATACCTGCCGCCAATAGCGTGCGATGCGTCCTCGATGATATGGAAGCCATATTCCTGCGCGAGGTCGTGGATACATCGCATGTCGCATGACTGTCCGGCAAAATGGACCGGCACCACTATCTTTGGAAGCGCGCCGATCGCTTCAGCCTCTTCGAGTTTGCGGGCGAGGGCGTCGACGCTCATGTTGTAGGTGCACGGATCGATGTCGACGAAATCGACATCAGCACCACAGTAGCGTGCGCAATTGGCCGAGGCGAGGAACGTGTTGGGGCTCGTCCATAACCGGTCGCCGGGTCCGAGTCCCAAGGCTACGCACGCGATGTGAAGGGCAGATGTCGCGCTGTTGACCGCGACCGCGTGGCTGGCGCCACAGTATCCCGCAACACCTGCTTCGAAACGTGGAACCGCGGGACCTTGGGTTAGCCAGTCGGAACGCAATACTTCGACCACTGCGTCGACGTCGTCGTCGCGGATGTCCTGCCGGCCATAGGGAATGCGGAAAGTGGTCAATGCTGGCCTATCTTCTCGTGATTGGCCTGGATCCACGCACGCAACTCGTCCTTGGACATCCATTCCGTGTTGGTGTCCGAGGCGTACACGAAGCCTTCCGGGACCTTGCGGCCGTTCTTGATTCGATTCGGATCCTCGCTCCAACTATGGATCGCTGGAAGAATCTTGAAGTAGTCGTCGTATTCGTAGGTATGGTTAGCATCCTCGACGCCTATCATCTGCTCATGCAACTTCTCGCCGGGGCGAATGCCGACGATCTCATGCTCCGCGTCGGGTGCGATCACCCGCGCGATGTCCGTTACCCGCATCGATGGAATCTTCCTGACATAGATTTCGCCACCTTCCATGTCGTCGAACGCGTCCCAGACGAGCTTCACACCCTGTTCCAGGGAGATCATGAAGCGGGTCATTCGGATGTCGGTGATGGGTAGCTTGCCCCGGTCGCGTATAGACATCAGATAGGGAATCACCGATCCTCGCGACCCCATGACATTCCCGTACCTGACGGCAGCAAAACGGGTTTGGTGAGCGCCAACATACGAATTGCCGGCCACGAACAATTTGTCGGAAACGAGCTTGGTTGCGCCGTACAGGTTGACGGGGCTGCTTGCCTTATCCGTCGAGAGCGCCACGACACGCTTGACTCCCTTGTCGATGCAAGCATCGATGAGATTCATCGCCCCCGTGATGTTCGTCTTCACGCACTCGAAGGGGTTGTATTCGGCAGTCGGTACGATCTTCGCGGCCGCGGCATGCACGACGAAATCGACTCCGTCGAGTGCCCGATAAAGACGCTCCCGGTCCCTGACGTCTCCGATGAAGAAGCGCACGCGAGAATCCTGACCGTACATCTTCGCCATCTCCCACTGTTGCATCTCGCCGCGGGAGTAGATCACGAGTCGCCGCGGGTTGTACCGCTTCAACGTCATGGGCACGAACGCATGTCCGAAAGATCCGGTGCCACCCGTCAGAAGAATGGAAGAGTTTGTTAGCATTGGTACGCGAGCACTTTGATGGTTCTCGAAAGGCTTTTATGGCGTGAATTCCGGCGCTACAGGCCGACCCTGCGCTTGCTCCAAGCCGAAATCCCTCTATTCGCCCATGCTGCTCGACGTCCGTCGTTCGCGAACGTCGCCAATTTGGCATAACGCTCGGTCGGTCCTATGCGGTGCCCCTTGAACAAGCCATCGCGAACATCGAGACCCTCGAAGTATTTGAACCGCTCACCCTTGGTCTGCTCGTAGTATCCGTACATCAGCGCACCAATCCTTTCCTTTGCAGGCAATCGCTCCGTGACGAGTAGTGCCATTAGCTCTTCGTGCGTCTGCGGGTTGTAGGTGGCGCCGAGATTGCGATAACGACAGACGCCCGCGAGAATCGAAGGCTTACCCCAATACACCGCTTCGATGCCGGCAGTCGATCCAAAGCTGATTACGCGATCGCAGTGCTTCATCATGGCGTACGTGCTGATGCTGCTTTCGGGCAATACGACTTCCAGATTCGGACCTCTGAGATGGCGTAAAGCGACGGTTGAGGTGTTCCGCAAGCCAGTGAGATTGGGATGTGCTCTGACGAAAAGTCGAATGCCTGCCAGGTTACAAGTATCCGTCGCAAGCAGTCGGAGGCACTCGAGTTGGGTTGGGTAGAGCGGATTACGCCACTCGTCTCCGATGGCGGCGAACTCGTCTTCCGAGCTCAGGAATATCGCGACGTTGCGGACATCGTTATTCCAGGTATTCGGGAGCAATCCCGCGCGCTGGTTTTCGATGAAGGAGAACCAGCTCTGCTTTACCGCACGCGCGCGATCCTCGAAGAATTTCGCGGCAACAGACTCACGTGCAGTGGGGTCAGCACGATCCCATGCGTCACGTAGGGCAATTTCGTATGGACCGATATCATGCGGAAGAATATTTTCGTAGCATGAGTAATGATTGAAATCACAACCGCGGTCGTGCGTTACGCAAGGAACCGATTCTGCCTGGCACGCCCGGAACACGGGACGCGACGTGGCGAAGCGAGTGTTGAAGATGTAGACCTTGTCAATACGGTGTTGTCGCAAATGGTTACGTACCGACCGATATATTGCGAGCGACGTGGTCATGAAACCTTGGAGGAGGTTTCGTACGAAAGGATGCGCGAGATTCATGTCGGCATCACGCGCCAGCGATATCAGCGAGGAAAGTGCACCCCAGCCGAGGTCTAGGTTCTCGACGTAGGTCTTGGTTATGCTGTCGAAAGTCGACGAGTCGAAAGTGTAGTTGCGGCACTCCGATTCATCCGCCGTCGTCAGATTGAGCAGCGGCAATTCTTCGAAGGTTCCCGACAGCCGGGCGAGCCCCGTCTTCCGCCGTCCGATGCAAGTCATGCATGCTGCAAATTCATGCAACGGGTTGGCATGGCAAATGGGAAGGTCGGCCGCGCACGTCAAGAAAATCACGCGATCGCCCGCATCCAAATGGCGCTGCGCGATCTCGAGATCGGTTTCGAAGTGGGGGGTCCACAACACGAAGGGCATCACAATGACTACGGTCATTGGCTCCCCTTCGGGAAAGTCTGCACGTTCCGCAATGAGCTCACGCTAGCGATCACCTGGGTCGCTAAAGCTATTCGTCGCATGCAAGACTTATGCCTCCGCAGCATTTAACCGCGGCTCGAATGTCTTTTTCTTAGGTGCCGGCCGAGATTCGCAAACCGTGTGTAGACGGGTCAATCAACCTGCTGAAGTAGGCCACTGTTTTGAGCAGACCTTCTTCAAGTGGGACCTTCGGTTGCCAGTCGAGCAGTCGCCGAGCAGAAGAAATGTCGGGTTGACGCTGGACCGGATCGTCGGATGGCAAGGGCTTGAACACCAATCGCGCTTTGGATCCGGTGATTTCGATCACCTTCTCGGCGAGCTCCTGGATGGTGGTCTCGGTTGGATTGCCAACATTCAGAGGGCCCGGGTAAGCGCTGTTGGACCCATCACCGGAAAGATCCATGAAGCGCACCATAGCTTCGATAAGGTCATCGACAAAGCAAAAGCTGCGCGTCTGCGTACCATCTCCGTACAAGGTAATGTCGTCGCCGTGAAGCGCTTGCACGATGAAGTTGCTGATCACTCGGCCATCGTTCGGGTGCATGCGAGGCCCGTAGGTGTTGAAGATTCGGGCGACCCGAATGTCGAGCTTGTGCTGACGGTAATAGTCGAAGAATAGCGTCTCGGCGCAACGCTTGCCTTCGTCGTAGCAGCTCCGAAGCCCGATGGGGTTTACGTTGCCCCAATAGCTCTCCGGCTGCGGATGTACCGACGGATCTCCATAGACTTCGCTTGTACTCGCCTGAAAGATGCGAGCGCCGAGCCGCTTGGCGAGACCCAGTACGTTGATCGCGCCATGAACGCTGGTCTTCGTCGTCTGCACCGGATCATGCTGATAGTGAACGGGACTCGCGGGACACGCGAGGTTATAGATCTGGTCCACTTCGACGTAAAGCGGAAACGTGATGTCATGTCGCAGAAATTCGAAGCGCGGATGATCGCGCAAGTGTTCGATATTGCGCTTCGTCCCAGTGAAGAGATTGTCTACGCATATGACTTCGTGGCCACGCGCCAGCAATGCGTCTATCAGGTGTGATCCGAGGAAGCCCGCTCCTCCTGTCACGAGAATTCGCTGATTTGAATCGTAGTTGCGCATATCGGAACGAGAGCGTCAGGACGCGCCGCTGCTTCCGAAGCCGCGGGTACCACGAGCCGTCTCCTCGAACTCGGGAACGACGCGAAACGAGGCTTGTACGATGGGCACGAAAACGAGTTGGGCGATGCGATCCATCGGATTGACCGTGAACTGGAATTGGCCGCGATTCCAGCAGCTCACCATGACCGGGCCCTGGTAATCGGAATCAATGAGACCGACAAGATTGCCGAGAACGATGCCATGCTTGTGTCCGAGACCGGAGCGCGGAAGGATCATCGCGGCGAGACCTCGATCCCCGATATGTATGGCGACACCGGTGGAAACGAGATGCGATTCCCCGGGGCGGATAACGATCGGTTGGTCGATACAGGCGCGAAGATCCAAGCCTGCTGCTCCCGGCGTCGCGTACATCGGCAGATGATCACGGATTCGCTCGTCCAGTATTCGCAGCGAAATTGTGGCGTTGTGTGAGAGGTTCTCCATCGCGCCGAACTGTAATCAGCTTGCATACCCCGTGGGATTCATCGATTGCCACCGCCATGCGTCGCGACACATCGGCTCGATGTCACGCTTCGCTTCCCAATCGAGACAACGTCGGGCGAGCTCCACGTCGGCAAAGGAAATCGCCGAGTCGCCCGCGCGCCGTCCTGCGATTTCAAACGGCACGGCCTTTCCGCTCGCACGCATGAACGCGTAGACCACCTCGAGCACGGTGTATCCACGACCCGTTCCCACGTTGACAACGGTCTCGTCGGCGCCCGAATCTTCGGTGAGGCGCTTCAGCGCGGCGACGTGCGCCGCGGCAAGGTCCATCACGTGGATGTAATCGCGCACTCCTGTCCCGTCGGGCGTCGGATAGTCATTCCCGAACACGCGCAGCAATGGCAGCCGCCCCACGGCGACTTGCGCGACGTAGGGCATCAAGTTGTTGGGCGTATCGCGCGGATCCTCGCCGATCATTCCGCTCTCGTGCGCGCCCACCGGATTGAAGTAGCGCAAGCACATGACGCGCCAGCGCGGGTCGGCGCGCGCCATGTCATGCAGGATCCGCTCGACCATCAGCTTCGTCTGGCCATAGGGATTCACGGGGCCGGTTGGTGCCGTTTCCTTGAGCGGCATTTCCGCGGCCGGATCGTAGACCGTCGCCGACGAGCTGAACACGATGCGGCGTACGCCATGCGCCTGCATCGCCTCGAAGAGGGTGGCCGAACCTGCCACGTTGTTCTGGTAGTACGCGAGCGGCTTGGCGACCGACTCGCCGACCGCCTTCAGTCCGGCGAAATGAACGACTGCGTCGATTGGATGCGCGTCGAAGACGCGATCGAGAGCTGCGCGGTCGCGGATATCGCCTTCGACGAACGGCGGTCGCCTGCCGGTGATCCGTGCTATCCGTTCGACGACCACCGGCGAGCTGTTGCAAAGGTTGTCGTAGAGCAGCGTTTCGTACCCGGCTCCGATCAATTCGACGCAGGTATGCGAGCCGATGTAGCCCGTGCCACCGGTGAGGAGAATTGCCATGGGCCTACCTTAGCGGATTCTCCCAGCGCAGATCGGGGTAGCGGGCGAAGTCGCCATCGGTCGAGCATAGGACGAGACCATGCTCGATGGCGAGGGCGGCAAGGTGCGCGTCAGGGACCAGATTCGCTCTTCCCGCCCCTTGCGTCAAAAGGTGACCGAGAATCTCCGGGTGTCGTTGCGTCGGTTCGGGAGTCCAGACGCTATCGACGTCAAACCACGCTTTGACTTGGCGCCATGCGTCGCCGATCGCCTCGGGGCGCTCGAAGATGCGCGGATTCGTGACGATGCGGAGAAACGCGAGCAGGCTCGCCCACGGCATCGCGACGCGCCCTGCCGCGTTGAGCTGATTGTCCAGCCAGGTGCGCGCCTTGCGATGCTGGGGGAAAGATTCGACGTGCGCGTATATGAGCAGATTCGCGTCGAGCAGGATCACCTGAACGACTCGCTCTCGGCGATTGCTAGAACTTCGGCGACGTCATCGACGTTGTCGAGCAGGCAGCGACCGAGATTCACCGAGCGCGTGCGCACGGGAGGCCGCTTGTCACGCGGGGCGCCAAGCCGCTTGAGGCCCTCTCGCAGCGCCTCGTTGATGATGTCCTTGAGCGACTCGTTTCGACTTCGTCGGAGGCGCTCGATGACGATCGCGACGTCCTCGTCCAGCGTGATCGTCGTGCGCATGCATCAAAGCATATACTGCTTGATGCGTTGATGCAACCCAGCCTCGCCACGACTCTTTGGCGTTCGCGCTTCGAGTTGATCGCGTCGGCTTCCGAGAAAATGGGGCCAGGGTCGATTTTCGGGAGGCGACGGCTGCGGGCGAAATCTACAAAGAAATCGACCCTGGCCCCATTTTCGCCGGCGGC